>OLQE01000009.1_pt1 | contig 183609 bp, 161 predicted proteins | sample 1643161 | NCBI WGS metagenome assembly OLQE01 (sample SAMEA3136650, study PRJEB25190) | human gut metagenome
ATTAACATTGCCAAAAGAGATTAATCAGGCAAAACTTACCAGAGTAGGATTTGGAAAAGAATTATATAATAAAGGTGAGGATGAGGATGCTTATCAAAATCTGTTTGGAGATACCATTGAACCATGGCATAACTGTTATGGAGATCTGTCAAATGATGATAAGAACAAACAGACCATTGAAACAGTAGCAATTCCAGGTACAGTAAATCAGTTGGAGATAGCAACATTTAGTGGTATGAAAAAACTAAAAAGTGTCGTGATTCCAGAACAGACAGCAAGTGTACCAGCATATACTTTCGCAAAATGCAGTGCATTATCTAAAGTAACATTTTCAAAAAATATGAACGAAATAGACAGCACAGCGTTTGTAAAGAGCAATCAGGTAAAAACATTCAGTTGTCCAAAAGCAAATAAAACATTTGCGGTGAAAAAAGGTATGTTGACAACAAGATCCGGAAAAACATTAGTACTTGTTCCAAACAAGATGAAAAAGCTTACAATTCCATCATCTGTAAAAGAAATCAAGGCAAATGCCCTAAATGGATCACAGGCAACAAGTATTGTAATTCCAAAGTCAGTAAAGAAGATCGGTGCCAAAGCATTAGAAAGCAAGAAGATTACAAAAGTAAGCTTAAGCAGTAAAAATAAGACTTACAAGATGGCAAATAACTGCATCTATCGTAAATCCAATGGAACATTAACAGCAGTGCTTGTTAAGACAAAGAAGATCACAATTCCATCCAAAGTAAAAGTGATTGATGATACAGTTTCTGTGATGGGCAAGATTGGCACGAAGAATCAGGTACATATTCCAAAATCTGTGAAGAAAGTCGTAGAAGATTGGATGTTCTTTGGAGATAGTGCTACCGTATATTTCCACGGAACAAAACCACCAGTGATCGTGAGCAAATTCAAAGGAAATGAATTCACAGCTCTTCCAATCTTTAATAAAGTCTATGTGCCAAAGAAAGCAAAGAAGACATACATTAAATGGGCAAAAGACAGAGATGGATTAAAGTGGAATAATCTGCATACATTTTAATAAACAACATAAGAAAACAATAATAGCAAAGAGATACATGGAAAAAGAAAGATGCCAAAACTACAAGGGCATCTTTTTTTGATCATCAAGAAAAAAGAGATGTAATTGACTTGCATTATTAGGATGCAAATTGGAAGATTTACTGGAGATATAAAAGATGTTATAATATTTTCAAGACATAGGATTACATTTACTCTAGAAAATCAGGAGGCAGCAGGGTATGAAATACAATATTCCAGAAAGAGTTTTAAAGGACATTTCTGCATTTGCAAAAAAATATTCAATCAATAAAGTAATTTTATTTGGATCGAGAGCAAGAGGTGACAATACAGAGAGAAGTGATATTGATATTGCTGTATATGGCGGAGATTTTGACTCTTTTTATTGGGATATTAAAGAAAAAGTACATTCTCTTTTAAGTTTTGATGTGGTAGAAGCAGATAAGCCAATTTCAGAGGAATTAAAACAAGAAATAGAAAAGGATGGTGTGATAATATATGAAAAAGCTTGAGAACTTTTCGAATTGTCTTGAAGTGTTAAAAAGTGCAGATTTTGAAATGGCAGATAATAATGATATTTACAGAACAGGCGTAATCGGACAGTTTAATTTGACATTTGAGCTTGCATGGAAGTCATTACAAGAGATATTAAAAATGCACGGAGCAGACGGAGCGGCAACTGGGTCACCAAGAGAGATTTTACAGTTAGGATATAAACTTGGTTTTGTAGATGATGCAGCGGTATGGCTATTGATGTTAAAAAAAAGAAATACATCTGTTCATATATATAATGAGCAAGAAGTTGATGAGATGATATTATTGATCCGTGATAGTTTCATTCCAGCATTTGTTGGGCTTGAAAAGACGTTAAGAAGCAAATTAGAAGAAGTAAAAAATGATTGGGAATAAATTTTACTGAGATGGAAAAAGAAAGATGCCAAAACTACAATGGCATCTTTCTTTCCCTAATCATCAATTCCAAATTTATTTTCCAAGGCATCTTCTAAAAGATCAAGCTGATCTTCCAATTTTTCTATTGTCTTTTCTCTGGATTTATAAACTTTGAAGCTTAGTTTACCGTTTTCATAAGCATGCTCAAATTCATCATCCAGATGATCAAGTTCATCATCAACCACATCAAGTTCCTTTTTCAAAGTGTAAAAACGTTTTTCGTTGACAGATGCATTGGAAGAAGAAGCAGCATTATTTACTTTTTTAGTGAGTTTTTTGATTCTTTTTTTATAAGCTGAAAAATCATAAGAATCATTCTTGGCATCTGAATCAGAGGTAGAAGAATCAGTGGTATTTTCTGTAGTGGAAGTTGTTGTTGCAATTTCCTGTGTTGTGGTAGCCTCGGCAGAATCTTTCTTTGAAGGACTGCATCCTGCAAAAGCAAAAATGATAGAACATGTGAAGAATAAATATAATATTTTTTTCATTGTAAACTCCTTTCTTTGGTTGGGATTGATTTCCTTTTGTTATAAATAGCATAACCAATAAACATTAAAATAACATTAAAAATAGGTGCTGGATTCAAAAAACAGATTGTATTATAATAAAGGCATTATGAGAATATTAGTTGTTGAAGATGAAAAAGATTTAAGAAATATTATAAAGAAACGTTTGGTAAGAGAGCATTATAGTGTGGATGCCTGTGGAGACGGAGAAGAAGCGCTAGATTATATGGAGATGACATCGTATGATGGAGTTCTTCTCGACATCATGCTTCCTGGGAAGGATGGTTTTGCGGTTTTAAAGGAAGTCAGGCAGATGGGAAATGATACACCAATTCTCTTACTGACTGCAAGGGATGGTATTGAGGACCGGGTAAAGGGGCTTGACCTAGGGGCCGATGATTATCTGATCAAGCCATTCGCGTTTGAAGAGTTACTCGCAAGAATCCGCGTGATGATGCGGAGAAAACCCCAATTTGTAACGAATCAGTTAAAGATTGCAGATCTTACTTTGGACCGGGATACAAGAATTGTGACAAGAGCTGGAAAAGAGATCAGTTTGTCGTCAAAAGAATTTATGGTGTTAGAATGTCTGATGCGGAATCAGAATATCGTGATGACGAGGCAGCAGATTGAACAAAATGCATGGAATTATGATTATGAGGGAGGGTCGAATGTTATTGATGTATATATAAGATATCTCCGAAAGAAAATTGATGCAGGATATGAGAAAAAACTGATTCATACGGTACGCGGAACAGGCTATGTGATGAGGGAAGAATGATGAAATTATTATATGAAGCTAGTAATTTTACGATACAAGTACATTGGGTCGTTCCTTTTGCCATTCTTGGAATCATAGGACTTTTGTTGATTCTGTTTGCGAAAAAATCTTTTTTAAGCTGTTATCTGCCGTGTGTCTGGTAATTTGCGCTATAGCGGCATTACGCTTTGCTTTTGGATATATGCAGATAATTCACACTTATAAACAGGGAAATTATAAGAGTATTGAGGGATATGTAGAAAACTTTGTTCCGGCATCTTCCGGAGGAGAAGATATGGAGCAGGAAAGCTTTGATATCAAAGGCGTACATTTTTCTTATGGAGATCGTTTTATTAAAAAATATTGTAAAAATAGAAAAACGAAAATATTAAGATTTAGGATATAAAACACACTCTTTCGGATAGTGAAGAAAGAGTGTGTTTTATTTGTATAGATTTATGATAATTTACCTGATTTACTGCAAGATAAAGATACAGAACGTTTGATTGTCTGTACAGCAACCTTATTTGTATATTTGGTAGCAGTTGCAGAGGCGGTCGCGGTAGAATCAACTTTTTTTGATGATTTATTTGTGATTTTCCAGTTAGAGTTTACGCAAGTCGTAGTTACTGAAGATTTTGTACATTTAGAAGATTTTCCATTGTAAGTGAAAATACCAGAGACAGTAATTGTCCAAATTGTATTACCGGAACTGCTTTTATAGGTGGCGGTTTTATGTCCGTATTTTGTAGAAGTTGTAGAAAATAAACTGACAGTTGGTGAACAATCTATCTGTTCTTCAATGTAACTACCATCTTCAAAAACTTCAAGTGTGTGTATTTCATTAGTATTTGAGGCAAATACAAAAGTATTAGAATAAAAAATAAGTAAAAAAGATAGAATTATAATAGTGATTTTTTTCATTTTGTTTCATTACCTCCATAAGGCGCAGAGTCTTCAAAAATTTCTGTAGACTCATGAATAATTAAAGTATCTTTAGAATCTAAATAGGATTTATAAACTAAGACACCTTGATAAATTGTAAATATCAAAAAAATTCCTATAATAGTAATGATACCTATACGAATATAATTTGATTTTTTCATATGAGATAGTTGATAGCGGTCTTCAACATTCTGAAAGTAATTTTCTACAACATCTTTTGGTGTCCCGATCGCCTCGAGCATCGCTTCATAAGAACTGTCAGGAAATTCTTCCAAATATGCATCAATCTCAGTTTGAAACTGTTTTAAATACTCTTTTTCACGCTTTCCATAAAAGGGAAACTGTTTTTTGACCTCTTTAAAAAAACGCTTCTGATAGTCGGTATGGTTATGTGGTTTCATCGTTTGTCCTTTCCTTCTTTTTGATACACATCCCCGGAATAATCTAAAATTGATTGGATTCCGCCAATTACCTGTTGGTATTCCTTAAGCATCTGGTCTAGCTGATGAAAACCTTCTGGTTCCAAATGATAGTAAACACGTCTTCGATTTTGTTTTATGGTTGTCTCATAATTTGTAATATATCCTTCATTGATCATTCGATACAAAATCGGATATAGAGAAGAAACCTGCGACTTTATAATTCCGCCGGATGCTCTTTTCATAATCTGAGTCAACTGGTATCCATAACAATCGTGTTTTGCCAGAATACTAAGGATTAGCATATCCAATTTGTAGAGGTTATTACGATTGGCCATATTGCTAAGCTCCTTTCAATTACATGCTTATGTTCAATAGCATATTGACAAATATATTTTTATAAAATATAATTTGTTTGTAAAAAAGATAAAGGAAAGTTTTTTACTAAAGAGAAGAAAAGGAGGAGAATATGCAATATGAAAACATAAAATGAAAAAATCCATACAATACAAATGGCTCGCAACCGCTTCTGTAAAACAGAATGTATCATATGGATATGAACAGTATAACAAAGATGAAAGAAAATAGGAATGTAAAAAGGGTTATAATATCGCGAAACGAATTTGATAATTTTATTTGCAATATTATAACTTTGTTGATAAAGAGGAGAAACATGAAGAGATTATTTCATTTAATTGGAATCTTTGTAGCCTTGTTTTCGGTTTTATTTTTCTTCTATCTTGCAGACAAAAAAGATATAATAACGACAACTGAAAACGAATATACTTTTCAATTATCAAAATATATTACAAATACACACCTGGAAAAACTAGCCCAAAAGAGTGACGTAACAATTCAGTTAAAAGAGTTTCAAAATGTCAGTTTGGGTCATACCAAAATGACAATTACCTTTTTGAATCCGGGAAAAGATTTTAAAGAGGGAAGAAGGCCGAGTGTATTTCCGAAAGAGAAAATCATTTATCAGAGGTCAGATCAAAAGAAAAACCAAAAAGTACAGTTTTTTTCGGCAGTTGAATCCAATCAAAAGAAAATTGCAAAATTAAAAAAACTTCTGAAAGAAGAAAAATTTCAAGTTGAAACAGATGTAACAACGCCGACTCCTTTTGGAGCAGTAATGTTATTTAATACCCTGAACGCACAGTTTTTTGTGCAGATCTTTTTATTGGCAATTTTTTGTATTGCCTCTTATTATGTACACCGATCAAAAGAAATCGGGATTCTAAAATTAAACGGATGGAATAACGTACGTATTTCAATAAGAATTTTTAAAATGATCTTTTATCATACGATCATACCGGCGATAATTCTTATGGCATTGTTTAGTATCTATATACTAAAAATGGATCAATCCATGATTTTGACTTATTTGAGACTATGTATTTATATCAGCATATTTTTGTCGGTTGTCTATGGATTGGCATTGATTGTGGGTTCTGTTTTTATTCATAATATTGATGTTATAAATGCGGTAAAAAATAAGAAAAATTATGAAGTACATTTTTATTTAACCTTGTTAGTGAAAATCGTAATTACTGTAAGTGTAATGATCAATAGTTCGAATCTAATAGACCAGATAAATCACACGAAGCGAGTGATCGAAAGCGCCAGACAGCAAAATCAATGGAATTTGAGCATTTTGAATACTTCTGTATCTCCCAGTGAAAAAGTACAGAAAAGGCTCAACGAAATAATAGGAAGCCTGCCGGATCGGGATGTGTATAATTATACATCACCGGAGATTTTATATCAAACGACAGATGTATCAAAAACGCAGAGGACAGATTTTATTGATAACTATATGGAAATATCTTATAACGTTTTAGAAAAGGTGAAGGTTGTAGACAAAAACAATAAACGATTAAAACCAAAAGATTTTACCGGGAAAGCTGTTCTTCTGATTCCGCAAAAATATGAGAAAGATCAAGAGCGTATATTAAAAGAGCTTGGGATGGAAAAAACGGATATTTATTTTATAAAAGATCGGCAAGTATATCAGGACATGTTATCTCCGGGATACTATGCAATAGATCCGATCATTTATGCACATAAAGTAAAGAAACAGTTGTGGCTGCCAACGGGAGAAATTTTATATTCCTCGAAAGGTGCATCGGTATTGAATGAAGCAATAGAACAGGAAAAAATTGATCAATCAACTTTATATTTAAATACATTGAAGAGTGAAAATGATGTTTCCGTTTACAATGAACAGAGTCGGACGCTAGAAGCAATATTTTTTGTGATTATGAATATATCTTCCTATATTTTGTGTATTGTAACCATTACTGTAATTTATCTGGAGTTTCGCAAAAAAGAATTTGGAGTTTATGCTTTGTACCACAGAATACCTAAGAAAGCAATATTAAAATTTCTATGTTTTAATGAAGTCATTACATTGCTGTCAGCTTTGATGATTGAAAAAGAATTTTTATGTTTCGTTCTTTTCGAGATTGTTTTTTGTAGTCTGGCAATTTGGAAATATTTTTGCAGAAAGGCAGTTTTGATACTGAAAGGTGAATAAGGTATGTCGTATATTGAGTTAAAAAATATAGAGAAGTCTTATGGAAAAAAGATCGTTTTAAAGAATTTCAATTTATCGGTGGAGAGAGGAGAATTTGTCGGTATTCAAGGGGAGAGTGGAAAAGGGAAAAGCACACTTTTAAATATCATAGGTCTGTTAGAACCCTGTGAGGGGGAAATTTGGCTGAATGGTCATCGAGTCAGTTCTAAAGATTATCGGAAATTATCCAAGACTTTTAACATAAAAATAGGATATCTGTTTCAAAATTTTGCATTAATTGATGATGTTTCCGTATATGAGAATCTAAATATAGTACAATCTCTGGGAAATAAATCAGAGAAAAGGCAAAAGATAATAGAAGCGCTAAGACGGGTAGGCTTTGAAGAGGAAGTTTTGAAACAAAAAATTTATGAATTATCCGGCGGGGAACAGCAAAGGATCGCAGTAGCTCGAATTATGCTCTATGACAGTGATATAATTTTAGCGGATGAACCGACAGGCAGTTTAGACCGGAAAAATAAGGAAATTGTCATGAGACTTCTGAAAAAATTGCAGAAGGAAAATAAGACAATTCTTATGGTTAGTCATGACGATGAGTCATTAGAATATTGTTCAAGAGTCGTTTGTTTGTAGAGGTGAGATCTATGTCTTATGTAAATGAAGTTTTTGCAGTTGTGTTTTTGCAAAGTAATAGCATAGCATCATTTCCTTGTTATTTGCAATATCAAATGGTAAAATTAAAAATATAATAAGTGAGCTAAAAGATTTTATTTTAGAAAGCATTCCTGTTATGGTATATGTATTGGATATTAACGGACAGCCTCTTATGCCTACTGACAGGTATGGTAAGGTAAAGCATTTGCTGAGACAAGGTAAAGCTGTCGTGGTAAAAAGATGTCCGTTTACAATACGGTTGTTGTATGACACCACTGCATATACGCAGAAATTAACTTTAGGAGTTGACACAGGCTCAGGTACGCTTGGAACTGCCGTATCAGATGAAAAAGGAAATATTGTTTATATGTCTGAGGTAACAGTCAGAAATGATATCACCGATAAGATGAAGCAACGCCTGAGATACCGCAGAAACCGCAGGAACAGAAAAAACCGTTATCGTAAGGCACGATATCTTAACCGCAGAAACAGTATCAAATCAGACAGGTTCAGTCCTACCATGACAAGCAAATTTCACAGTCACATTAAAGAAATTGATTACATCAAATCAATTCTGTCTGTTAAGACGCTTGTACTGGAAACAGGTCAGTTTGACACACACCTTTTAAAAAAACCATGTCTTGCAAATCCAAAAGTAAGACACTGCACAGTGGCAGAATTAATCCTAATTTTTCAGGCAGAAACAAAACCTGTTTTTTTAATTACAGATATTCTGTATTTAAAAAAATCCGTATCTGACGGGGATTTTCAACAGACAAAGGGTATCCGTTCGGAACAGGTTATTAATACAGGTAAAATTTACGGTTTCAGAAAATTTGATAAGGTGAGATATCTGGGTAACGAGTATTTCATCAAGGGAAGAATGAGTACAGGTTATGCAGTGCTTATGGACATTAACGGAAAGAAAGCAGATTTCAGTAAAATGCCTAAAGGTTTTAAAACCCCAAAACTTAGCATCTGCAGGAGTATATCAGCAAGAAAATCACAACTGATACAGGCAATGGCAATATAACGCCAGAAAACCCACGGTCTAAAGACTATGGGTTTTCTGGCTGTTAAATTATAAAAAAGAGAACAAATGTTTGACATGCTGTACTTTTTCCATATATTTTGCTATAATTTTAATTGAAAAGACACAGCTTTGTATAGAATAATAAAAGGTAGTGGTATATATGACAATGTTATAAGAGAAGGCAGTTCAAATGATTCAGAATATGTCGGATGAAAAATGCAGGCATTTAAAGAACTTGTGAATACGAGAGATGATGTAAAAAATATTCAATCAATAAAGTAATTTTATTTGGATCGAGAGCAAGAGGTGACAATACAGAGAGAAGTGATATTGATATTGCTGTATATGGCGGAGATTTTGACTCTTTTTATTGGGATATTAAAGAAAAAGTACATTCTCTTTTAAGTTTTGATGTGGTAGAAGCAGATAAGCCAATTTCAGAGGAATTAAAACAAGAAATAGAAAAGGATGGTGTGATAATATATGAAAAAGCTTGAGAACTTTTCGAATTGTCTTGAAGTGTTAAAAAGTGCAGATTTTGAAATGGCAGATAATAATGATATTTACAGAACAGGCGTAATCGGACAGTTTAATTTGACATTTGAGCTTGCATGGAAGTCATTACAAGAGATATTAAAAATGCACGGAGCAGACGGAGCGGCAACTGGGTCACCAAGAGAGATTTTACAGTTAGGATATAAACTTGGTTTTGTAGATGATGCAGCGGTATGGCTATTGATGTTAAAAAAAAGAAATACATCTGTTCATATATATAATGAGCAAGAAGTTGATGAGATGATATTATTGATCCGTGATAGTTTCATTCCAGCATTTGTTGGGCTTGAAAAGACGTTAAGAAGCAAATTAGAAGAAGTAAAAAATGATTGGGAATAAATTTTACTGAGATGGAAAAAGAAAGATGCCAAAACTACAATGGCATCTTTCTTTCCCTAATCATCAATTCCAAATTTATTTTCCAAGGCATCTTCTAAAAGATCAAGCTGATCTTCCAATTTTTCTATTGTCTTTTCTCTGGATTTATAAACTTTGAAGCTTAGTTTACCGTTTTCATAAGCATGCTCAAATTCATCATCCAGATGATCAAGTTCATCATCAACCACATCAAGTTCCTTTTTCAAAGTGTAAAAACGTTTTTCGTTGACAGATGCATTGGAAGAAGAAGCAGCATTATTTACTTTTTTAGTGAGTTTTTTGATTCTTTTTTTATAAGCTGAAAAATCATAAGAATCATTCTTGGCATCTGAATCAGAGGTAGAAGAATCAGTGGTATTTTCTGTAGTGGAAGTTGTTGTTGCAATTTCCTGTGTTGTGGTAGCCTCGGCAGAATCTTTCTTTGAAGGACTGCATCCTGCAAAAGCAAAAATGATAGAACATGTGAAGAATAAATATAATATTTTTTTCATTGTAAACTCCTTTCTTTGGTTGGGATTGATTTCCTTTTGTTATAAATAGCATAACCAATAAACATTAAAATAACATTAAAAATAGGTGCTGGATTCAAAAAACAGATTGTATTATAATAAAGGCATTATGAGAATATTAGTTGTTGAAGATGAAAAAGATTTAAGAAATATTATAAAGAAACGTTTGGTAAGAGAGCATTATAGTGTGGATGCCTGTGGAGACGGAGAAGAAGCGCTAGATTATATGGAGATGACATCGTATGATGGAGTTCTTCTCGACATCATGCTTCCTGGGAAGGATGGTTTTGCGGTTTTAAAGGAAGTCAGGCAGATGGGAAATGATACACCAATTCTCTTACTGACTGCAAGGGATGGTATTGAGGACCGGGTAAAGGGGCTTGACCTAGGGGCCGATGATTATCTGATCAAGCCATTCGCGTTTGAAGAGTTACTCGCAAGAATCCGCGTGATGATGCGGAGAAAACCCCAATTTGTAACGAATCAGTTAAAGATTGCAGATCTTACTTTGGACCGGGATACAAGAATTGTGACAAGAGCTGGAAAAGAGATCAGTTTGTCGTCAAAAGAATTTATGGTGTTAGAATGTCTGATGCGGAATCAGAATATCGTGATGACGAGGCAGCAGATTGAACAAAATGCATGGAATTATGATTATGAGGGAGGGTCGAATGTTATTGATGTATATATAAGATATCTCCGAAAGAAAATTGATGCAGGATATGAGAAAAAACTGATCCATACGGTACGCGGAATAGGCTATGTGATGAGGGAAGAATGATGAAGCAGATGACGATCAAGAAAAAGGTCACATTATGGTATACAGGGATTATTGCACTTATTTTAGGAATGGTTCTTGTCTTTATGTTTTACTTTGTCGATAAAGTCGGGATTTCAGCGACAGAAGAAGAAGTCAGTACAGCAGTGACAGGTTTTTCTGCAAACTTTCAATTTCAGGATGAAACTTACTATCTATCAGAAGATACTCAGTTTTATCAGGATGGAGTCATGTTTTGTGTCTATGACGATAATGGAAAACTATTATACGGCACAATGCCAGAGAAATTTCCGAAACAGACGATCTTAAAGTCTCATACACCGAGAGTCATTACATCTGGCAGCAGCAAATGGATGGTATATGACAGTGTGCATACCTATGGAAAGAATAAGGCTATATGGATCAGGGGAATCACATCCATTCATGCGATCGAAGTATTTATGACAACATCTCAGAAAATGATGATCATCTTATATCCAGTGTTCATCGTCTTGATAGCAATGGCAGGGTATTTTATGCTGAAACGTGCATTAAAGCAGGTGGATCTGATCTGTGATCAGGTAGAGAATATCAGTTATGGAAAGGATCTTACAAAAAGGCTTTCATTGCCGAAAGTAAGAGATGAATTGTATGAATTATCTCATAAATTTAATCAAATGTTCGAAAGACTGGAAGAATCCTTTGAAAAAGAACAGCAGTTTACAGCAGATGTATCCCATGAACTTCGAACTCCAGTGACCGTGATCATTTCTCAATGCGAATATTTAATTGAAGATCCAGTATTAGAGGAAGAGGAAAAAGAAGAGATCATGATCATTTTAAGACAGGCAAGACGCATGTCGAAATTGATCAATGAGATGTTAATGATCGCAAGAGGTGAGATGAGTGAATCTTATGATATGGAAGAAGTTGATCTTATACTATTGACAGAAGTTATCGTAGAAGAATTGCGCGAGCAGGCAGAAAAAAAGAAGATTCAGATATCTGTTTTCAGTGATCGAGATGTAAAGATGATGGGAAATCATACATTATTATTGCGAATGATGATGAATCTTGTTCAGAATGCGATCAGTTATGGAAAGGAACATGGTCATATTGATATTCTATGGAAAGAACAAGGAGATATGATCATAGGAGAAGTAAAGGATGATGGGATAGGGATCGCTCAGGAAGATATTCCTAAGATCTGGGATCGTTTTTACCGGGTAGATAAAAGCCGTTCCAGAGAGAATGGAGGAACTGGACTTGGTCTTTCGATGGTTCACTTTATCGTGGCAGTTCATGGCGGGCAAATACATGTGGAAAGCAAAAAAGGAGAAGGAACAAGTTTTATATTTCAGTTTCCAAAAATGTGAAAGTATGGATGTCCTGTATTTCTTTATAGTATCATTTCCTTGTTATTTGCAATATCAAATGGTAAAATTAAAAACATAGTAAAGAAATGATATACATAATAAAAGAAAGTTGGTGAGGGATATGAGTAAAACATTTAATGTAAATGGAATTTGTTATCCGAATGAGCATTATATGGTAAACATAGATTCAAAGTTAGCACAAATAAAGCAGTTAGTGGATGAGAAAAAATATTTTGTAATAAATCGGGCGAGACAATATGGAAAGACAACTACATTAAATATGTTAGTCAAATATCTCGCAGATAAATATACAGTATTTTTTATTAGTTTCGAAGGTCTTGGAGAAACAGCTTTTGAAAGCGAAACAGCATTTTGTGGAACTATATGTGAATTATTGTATGATACGGTACTATATGAAGAAGTTCCTACAATTGATGATACAGTAAAACAGATTATCATTGACAGTATAAAGAAGAAAGCACAAGATATGTTAAGCCTTTCTAGTTTGATATCCAATATTTGCAAAAATGCAGAAGTTCCTGTAATTTTAATGATTGATGAGGTTGATCAGGCGAGTGATCATAAAGTTTTTATAGATTTTCTAGGAATGCTTCGAAGCAAATTTCTAAAACGCAGTACAAGGCCAACGTTTCAATCAGTCATATTAGCTGGGGTTTATGACATAAAAAATTTAAAGCATCGTATAAGAGAAGACCATGAACATCAGATGAATAGTCCGTGGAATATAGCCGCAGATTTTAGTGTAGATATGAGTTTTACAAGAGATGATATTGCAAGTATGCTTGATGAATATGAGAAAGATTATAAATGCACGATGGAAGTGAAAAAGATTGCGGAATTGATTTATGAATATACTTCAGGTTATCCATACTTGGTATCAAAGATCTGCAAGTTAATCGATGAGAGATGCGATCAAAATTGGACAAAACAAGGAGTATTAGAAGCAATCAAGATTCTTTTAAAAGAGACTAATACATTGTTTGATGATCTGAGAAAGAAGATCACAGATTATAAAGAATTGAAAAATATGCTATATTCCATATTATTTCAAGGAGAATCCTATCCATATAATCCAGATAACTTTGTGATAGATATTGGAACGATGTTTGGATTTATTAAGGAAAACGATGGTCAGGTAGTTATTTCAAATCGTATATTTGAGACCAGATTATACAATTTGTTTTTGTCGGAAGAATTAACAAGTAGTGTGATATATCAAACAGGAGAACGTGATAAGAATCAATTTGTGAAAAACGGTATATTAAATATGGAATTGGTGCTTGAAAAGTTTATGATACATTTTCATGATATTTATGGGAAAAATACAGAAAAATTTGTAGAAGAAAATGGCCGGCGTGTATTTTTGCTATATTTAAAACCGATTATTAATGGTACTGGAAATTATTATATAGAAGCACAGACAAGAAATCAGAGTAGAACAGATGTTATTGTGGACTATTTGGGGAAACAGTATGTGATTGAATTGAAAATCTGGAGAGGTAATGAGTATAACAAAAGAGGAGAAAAGCAGTTAGCAGAATACTTAGAATATTACCATTTAGAAAAGGGATATTTGCTGAGTTTTAACTTCAATAAAAATAAAAAAATAGGATTAAAAGAAGTGGAAGTAGATAATAAGAAGATTATAGAAGTAGTAGTGTAAAAATACAGTTAAGGGTTCTCAGATAAGCAAATTTCAGAGGAGTTAGAACAGGAAATAGAAAAGGATAGCTGCCAAAAACCAAGGCATCTATCCTTTTTACAATCACAATAAATTACTGAATATGTTTCAACCCTTCACAAATGCTATCAAGCACAAAATCATCTCCAAGTGAAGTGTCCAGTGTCAGATGGTAGTTTCTGGATAATCCCCATGGTTGATGTGTATAATAATGATAGTTATCAGAACGCTTGCGGTTCATCTGGATTGCTTTCGTCAGTGCCGCATCATGAGATAAGTTTTCCGTTCTCATAATTCGTTTCACACGATACTCGGCAGGTGCATGTAAGAAGATTCGCATGCAATGAGGGCGGTCTCTTAAGATATAATCCGCACAACGACCGATCACAACACAATTTCCTTTTGAAGCAAGCTCATTGATTACTTTAGATTCTGCCGCAAAGATATTATCTTTTGGAGCTGGGTTCTGTGGTGCGTGAGAATATACCTGATTCACAAGATCATAAAGCAGGGAACTACGCATCTGTTCATCATTATTCTTGATGAATTCAGGATCATAACCAGTAGAACCTGCAGCCATCTGAATGATCTCATTGTCATAGAAATCAAATCCAAGACGTTTTGCAAGAGCTTCTCCAAGGTCATGTCCACCGCTTCCATATTCACGAGCGATCGCAATGACAATAGGAGTGTCTGTTGAATCTGTGTCAGTGTCTGAATCTGTGTTAGTGTCTGAATCTGGGAACAGCATTGGCTCCACAAAAGATAAGAAACGTCCAAATAAACGTGCAATAAATCCAACAAGTAAAGCGGCAATAACTGTACCTTCACGTACACCGTCTAACTTACCTGCGAATACAAAGGAAAGAACTCCGGCAATCACAGTCATAGATACGTCAAAACAGATTTTTGTGACACCAAATTCTGTATGCCATGTCATTACAATGGCACGTACAAAAGATTCCCCAGGAAGCATGGCAACATTGGCAAGGACTTCTGTATACACACCAAATCCAAGGATCAGACATCCGATCAGCAGATAAATGATCTTCATCAAATAAAAGGACGGATTTACAAATCCAAGAAGGATCATAGACCAGTCAATAAAATATCCGAATAAGATAGAGATTGGAATCTGTAACACGTGTTCCAGTTTAAAATTCTTTCGTAAGATCAACAGCTGTAAAAAGATCAGTAACAGGCTGAAGAAAATGGTGAAATTTCCAAGTGTAAATGGGAAATTAAGGCTCAGTACATAAGGAATGGAAGAAATTGGTGATGTACCAAGACTTGCTTTTGTGATCAGGGCAACTCCGAGAGAGTTAATATAAAGCCCAATAAAAAAGATGATATAACGTTTTAGTTTTTCCATGATGTGATTTACTCCTCTTTTGTAGTATTTTTATATAGTTTTTCGAAGATCTTTAGAAATTGTTCTTTTTCTGCATTAGAAATCCCAGAAAAAACTTCTTGTTCAAGAGATAAGAAAGCTTTTTCAATCGATTCAGACAGTTCCATTCCATAATCTGTCAGGAAAATATGAAAGGATCGGCGATTTCCGTTCAAATTCTTACGCTCGATCATATGCTGTTTTTCCATTCGATTTAAAATAGAAGTCAAAGAAGCAGGTTCGATATGACAAGCATGGGCAATGTCTTTTTGACTGGCACCATTATGATATCGAAGATGGTCTAAGACCTTTGGCTGGCCGGTTGAGAGACCAAGTGGCTTTAAGACAGCCATGATTTTCTTCTGAAGGCTTAAATGATTGGACATCAGAAGATAATGATAAGATGATTCATACATAGATGATGCTCCTTTTATAATTAGAAAACTAATAGTTAGAATTCTAACTATTACAACAGCCATTATTATAAGACAAAGCAAACCAATATGTCAAGAGCATTTCTTTCAAAAATCATAAGACAAGCGGCGAAAAATCAAGTATAATAAACCACGGACATTAGAGAGTTTCAAAAGATAAGGAAGGGAAGAACCATGACATTAACGCAATTAAGATATATTATAGCGATCGCAGATACAGGATCTATGAATGAGGCGGCAAAAAGCCTGTTTATCTCACAGCCAAGTCTTTCTCTTGCAGTCAAAGAATTAGAAAAAGAGATTGGAACAAGACTCTTTAAGAGAAGCAATCGAGGAGTATCAGTCACACAAGAAGGGATGGAATTCTTAAGTTATGCAAGACAGGTCGTTGAACAGTATCAGCTTATGGAATCTCGATATATTGAGAAGAAAAATATCAAGAAGAAATTCGGAGTTTCCATGCAGCATTATACATTTGCAGTGAATGCTTTTGTGGAGATGGTCAAACAGTTTGGTATGGATGAATACGAATTTGCAGTCAGAGAGACAAAGACATACGAAGTGATCAAGGATGTCAAAGATTTTCACAGTGAGATCGGGATCCTTTATTTAAATGAATTTAATAAGAAGGTATTAAGCAAGATGCTGCAGGAATCAGGGCTTGAATTCCATCCATTATTGGAATGTGGAATTTACGTTTATATGTGGAAAGGGCATCCTCTGGCAGATAAAGAAGAGATTACGATCGAAGAGTTGGAAGAATATCCATGCCTGTCATTTGAACAGGGGGAATATAACTCCTTTTATTTTGCAGAAGAAGTGTTAAGTACCTATGAATATAAACGTCTGATCAAAGCAAATGACCGCGCGACCATGCTGAATCTGATGGTTGGGTTAAATGGATATACATTATGTTCAGGAATTATCTGTGAAAGCTTAAATGGTGATGATTACTGTGCTGTGAAACTAAAATCGGATGAGCTCATGACGATTGGCTATATCAAGCGAAAAGGAGTCGCGATCAGCCCATTAGGAGAGAAGTACTTAGAGGAGATCAAAAAGTATAAAGCTATGGGTGACGACTCTGGTTATAGGGATATCCTATAACTAGATGTTGACTTTTCATATTGGACAAGTAGGAAATCTAATGGTAAGATAAGTTTGTAATCAAGAAAGACAACATACAAAATTCAAAATAAAAGTCAACAAAGGAGATAGAAATTATGAGTAAAGAAAGAAATTATAAGTTTGAAACATTACAGTTACACGTAGGACAGGAACAGCCAGATCCAGTGACAGATGCAAGAGCAGTACCTATTTACCAGACATCATCTTATGTATTTAGAAATTGCGATCATGCAGCAGCTCGTTTCGGACTTGCAGATGCAGGTAACATCTACGGAAGATTAACAAACCCAACAGAAGATGTTTTTGAACAGAGAATCGCAGCACTAGAAGGTGGAGTTGCAGCATTAGCAGTAGCATCTGGAGCAGCAGCGATCACATATGCGATTGAAAATATTACAAAAGCAGGAGATCACGTAGTTGCAGCGAAAAATATTTACGGTGGAACATACAACTTCTTAGAGCATACATTACCAGATTACGGAATCGAAACAACATTCGTAGACATTTTCAATGAAGATGAAGTAAGAGCAGCAATTCAAGATAACACAAAATTATTATTCATCGAAACATTAGGAAATCCAAACTCAGACGTTGTAGACATCGAGAAAGCAGCAGCGATCGCTCATGAACACAACATTCCACTGATCGTAGATAATACATTTGCAACACCATACCTTGTAAGACCAATCGAATATGGAGCAGACATCGTAGTACATTCAGCAACAAAATTCATCGGTGGTCACGGAACAACAATCGGTGGTGTCATCATTGACGGTGGTAAATTCGACTGGGAAGCATCAGGAAAATTCCCATCATTAGTAGAACCAAACCCAAGCTACCATGGAGTAAGCTTTACAAAAGACGTTGGAGCAGCTGCATTCGTCACAAAGATCAGAGCATTATTACTTCGTGATACAGGAGCAACATTATCTCCAGTCCATGCATTCATCTTCTTACAGGGATTAGAAACATTATCCTTAAGAGTAGAGCGTCATGTACAGAATGCATTAAAAGTTGTAGAATACCTGAAAAACCATCCAGCAGTAGAAAAAGTAAACCATCCATCAGTATCTGACGATCCTGAGCAGCAGGAATTATACAAAAAATACTTCCCTAACGGTGGTGGATCTATCTTCACATTCGAGATCAAAGGTGATGCGCAGAAAGCAAAAGACTTTATCGATCACTTAGAGTTATTCTCACTGCTTGCAAACGTAGCAGACGTGAAATCCTTAGTCATCCATCCAGCATCTACAACACATTCTCAGATGACTGAAGAAGAATTATTAGGATCAGGAATCAAACCTAACACAATCCGTCTGTCAATCGGTACAGAAAATATCGATGATATCATCGAAGATTTAGAGGAAGCTTTTAAAGCAGTACAGTAGGCTAGATTTTTCTTGTGAAACATAAAAACTAAAACATAAATGTCAATTTTCCTAAAAAATAATAATATAATCTCGACCTTAAAACGAAAATGCCCGGATAAGTGTAGGATAGCTTGTTCGGGCATTTTTTGTAAAATTTAATTTGATTGGCCAATTGTAGGCTATGAGTATATGATAAAACATAAATAAGAAACCGAAATTCCAATGCTGTGATTTCGGTTTCTTATTTATGTTTTATCATATACACAGAGTGTACAGTGGGCAAAATAAAATATATTGATAGCAGAGAGATGATGAAATATAATAGGTTCTAGAATATTAATTTAGTTCCAGACAAACAGAAATTTGTAAGGAAAAAACTGTTGTCGTATATTACTTAAATTGGAATCCTTTAACCTATAACAGGAAACAACCTACGGGAATTCCGATAGCCTTTATTTCCATCACATACATCAAAGACTAAATTCAAATTTAATTAGCGTGAAAAATTGCCAATAAAAATCCAGATACAGCCGCACTTCCAAAAGCAGCGCAGATGAATACAACAATTTCTGTCATACGTTCATTTCGACAGATCTTATTAAGCAGAGAATAAATCAAAAGTCCAACAATTCCCCCAACTGTATTCATGATTACATCCGTAATATCACTGCGTCCAATTGCCAAAACATACTGCAGAACCTCATAAATCAAGCTTACAGAGAAGAAAGACAACACTTTCTCAGACAAATTCCAACGTCGATACAAAACTCCAATATAAATTCCAAAAGGGCAGAAAACAAGAATATTATCGATCATCTCAGAAAAGTTGATTCGTCCATTTGTGATCATGGCACCTTTGAATGGGATCAGATTCAGGCTTCGTATCCCATGATCGATCGTGTCAAAAGAAACTGCCATCTTAAATAAGATGATCCAGGTTAGTGCCGCCAGATAAAATACAAATAATAAATGAAGTAAAAAAGTTCGTTTGTTTTTCATAAAGAAATCCTCCTTGATCGTTATGATATGATCTTAACAAAGAAAAGAAACGAATAAGCTGATGTTTTTCTTTCACTTTTCTTAAGATATAATGGAAAAATAGATAAAAATGGACAGATTTTTCATTTCCAATACGAAGTAATAAATAGACCGGTAAATAAAAGTACTGTATACAGTAAGATATGGAGGGTAAATATGTGAAGATCACGGAACAAAATTTGATAAAACAATTAAAGAAGAAAAATCCACAGGCGATCGATTACATCATAGATCAATATGGAGGCCTGATCAAAACGGTACTTCTTAAAAATCTTTATGATCAGAAAGACCATTGGGAAGAGTGTTTCAATGATTGTCTGTTGGCGGTTTGGGATCATCCAGAAAGATTTGATACGAAAAAAGGAGATTTCAAAGCTTTTCTGTGTGCCATTGCAAAATACAAAGCGATTGATCTTCTTCGAAAGGAATTAAAAAGAACATCAAAAGAGATTAGCATGTATGAAGAAGAATCGATCAAAGAAATCAAACAACTGTATCAGGAAGAGCGAGGATTTTTACAAGCAGAAGAAGATGCATCCGATGAAGAATTGGGAAAACTGCTAAAATGTCTTTCGGAAGAAGATAAGGATTTATTTTACCGAAGATATGTAAAAGAACAGTCAGTTGCACAGATTTCAGTAGAAACAGGGCTGCACAGAGACCGTATTTACTCAAGAATTTCCAAAGGAAAGAAAAAGATTCGGAAATTTTTCAAAGACAAAGATTACGGGGGTGAGGGTAATGAAACGAGAATATAGAGAAATCAATTTAGAAAAGTTTGTTCCAGAAGAGGAAGAAAAACTGACAAAAACAGAAAAAGAGCATATAAAGAAACAATTCTATGAAAGTACAGGAATTACAACAAAAGGACAACAAAAGAAGAAGCAGTTTAAGTGGTATTATATCCCTGCCGCATGTGTCGTATTTGGCTTGTGCGTGGCGATCACACCAATTAGGGATACCGCATTTGCAAAGGCATTAAAATCAATTGTCGGAATTGGCGAGCATCTTGGAAAAACAGAAGAAGATACTTATGTAACGCATGTAGATCAGGTAAAACAAGACAAAGACATAACGATAACATTAAAAGATGCCATCGCAAGTGACCAGCAATTAAGGTGTTCTGTTCTGGTAACAAACAAAGACAAAACAAAGACAAAATTAAAAGATGTTCAGATGGAAGATATGAAGATAAACGATCAGGAACCAGAAGAAAACAGAGGATATGCAGTTTTAGGAAAAGAAAATGTTAAAAAAGGAACGATACATTTCTTATCAGTCAACTATCAACGGCAGGATATACCAGTAAATCCTAAAATATCATTAAAAGTCCGGGTAAAAAGCAAGTTGTATCATTTTAAATTTGTATTAAAGAATCAAAGGTTCAAAAAAGCAACAAAAACAGTGAGCATCAATCAAGAAATCAAAGTAAAAGGCCAGACAATTCAATTAGATGATCTGATCGTAACACCAATTGACCAGATCATTACAATAAAAGTGCTAAAGAAACAGCAGACTAAGATAAAGAATGAAGAAATATTGTTGTCTGGAACCAATCAGAGAGGTGATAAAGTCTATTTTGAAGCTTTCTTGGATGAATTTACAGGAAATGAATATCTGTATGGAACAAGAGAAAATGATGATCAGATGACATATGAATTGGATGAAAAAGATCTAACGTACACATTGAAAACAGAAGAAGGGCAGAAGCTTAAGATCAAACCATGAAAACAAAAACCCCTGAAGAATTGATTTTCTTCAGGGGTTTTTGCAACTTTTATATTTATTTTTAAGGTAGGTAGGATAGCAAGTTAAAATTTAAACTGCTTTCTTTATTGTATGATTGTTATTATTATATGTTTTGTTATATCTTACAGATATTCATGATCTGCAAGTACATTTAAGATGTTATGTCCTTCCTGAACACCATCAATGATTCTTCTAGCACGTACGCTGTCACCGATATTGATGATTTCAACGTTAGTATCAGCGAATGCTTCACGGATTTCATCAAGAACAGGAGCGTTTGCTCTCATTCCTAAGCATACGAATCCATAATCGAAAGGAAGATCTTTTTCTTCTCCATTAGCTTTTACTGTGAACGCATCAGCTTTTACTTCGCAAAGAGCTGTTTCAGTCATCTGGTTTACATTGTGTTCTCTCATTAATGTGTTTGTTCCGCATTTAGATACTGGATCTAAGTCTTTACCGATCTGAGGCATCATTTCTACGATACTTACCTGTGCACCTTTTGGAGCAAAGTATTCAACAACGTCAAGACCTACAGCTCCACCACCAACGACAACAACTTTCTTACCTGTGCAGTCTTCTGGATAATCAGCTAAGTGGTTGATCATTCCTGTGATAGAAGCTACTTTAGATTCTTCTTTGTCGATGTGGTCATGTAATCCTTTGATTGGTGGAAGTAAAGGATTAGAACCTGTTGAGTTTACGATGATGTTTGGATGCAGTGCTTTAATTAATGGCAGAGTTGCTTCCTGTCCTTTGAAGATAAACAGGTTTGTTAATTTAGAAGCACGGTGTACAAGGTAGTCAGGGAAGTCTCTTAAACGTTTCTTATCTGGAATCTTAGAGATTTCAACAGCTAATCCACCAAGGTGATCATTCTTTTCGAATAAGAATGTAGTACATCCAACTTCAGCAGCTGTACAAGCAGCTTCAAGACCAGCAGTACCACCACCGATAACAACAACGTTACAAGGTTTATTTACTTTTTTCTTTTTATAGTCAAATCCAGAGTTTACAGTAGGGTTTACTGTACAACGGATTGGACGGTTAACTCCGATACGGTTTCCAGCACATCCGATGTTACAAGAAATACATTTTCTGATGTCGTCTTCATGTCCTGTAGCAACTTTTTTCACCCAGTGAGGATCAGCGATCAGTCCACGACCCATACCGATGATATCAGCGTCACCGCGGTCTAAGATATCGTCAGCGACACGAGGATCACGGATGTTACCCATAGTTACACATGGTTTGTTGTATTTTTCTTTTACAGCTTTTGCCATGTAAGATCTCCAACCATCTTTTAAGTAGTTGGCATCGATCTGGAACTGAAGAGAACCATTTAATCCAGCAGATACGTCAAATGCATCAACCTCTTCCTGGAAGTAAGAAAGTAACTCTAAAGTATCCTCTAATGTGTTTCCACCTTCCATCAGTTCATCAGCACTGATACGAACGAAGATAGGGAACATAGGTCCAACCTGTTTACGAACTTCTTCAACAACTAATTTTGTGAAACGAGCACGGTTTTCTGGACAGCCACCGAATTCATCTGTACGTTTGTTAGTTGTAGGAGACATAAACTGGCTTAATAAGTAAGAATGTCCTGCATGAATCTCAACACAGTCAAATCCACAAGCCTGTGCACGAGCAGCAGCTTCTCCGTATTTTTTAACGATTTCGTAAATTTCTTCTACTTTCAGAGGACGAGGGATTTCTCCACCTGCTTTAGAAGGAATATCAGATGCAGATACTGGCTGCATATTTGTTCTCTTAGACTGAGCAGAAGCACCAGCGTGGTTTAACTGAACACCAACGCAAGCTCCGTGAGCGTGTAATGTTTCACATAATTTGAAGAAACGAGGCATATAGTTGTCATGATCGATACGGATCTGAGTTGTTCCGTTAGATCCAAGTGGTGAATCAACACTTGCGTTTTCAACCATGATCAGACCAACTCCGCCTTTTGCTCTTTCTGTATAGTAATCAATGTGTAAGAAACTCATTTCTCCTGTCTGTTCACCGTAGTTAGTTCCCATTGGTGTCATCATGATGCGGTTTCTCATTGTCATGTTCTTAATTGTTAATGGTGTGAAAATGTTTTTATAGTTGCTTTTCATTAGAATTGAACCTCCAAAAAATTAAATCCAAAAATCAAAAAATTAAATTCCATATAATCCGAGGTTGTTAGAATCATAAAAATTGGGTGAATGATTTATGATGGCTTTAGTATAACATACGGTTAATTATTTAACAAATAAATCTTTTTTGAATAATCAATAAAAAATATCTATTGTTTCTTTTGTGAATTCAATAAATTTACGAACAGCAGGGATCATCGGCATATTTTTAAGATAAGCCATATAAACAGTGTGGTAAGGTTTTACATTACTAAGATGTAGGATTTCCACATCATATGCCTGTAATGATTCTACATGTGCAACAAAACCAATCCCAAAATCTTCTGCAACAAGGGAAGCGATGGCATTTTCATCCGAAGATTCAAAAGCGATAGACGGTTTGATATGGTTTTGTTTGTAAATAGAATTAGTAAAACGTCCAAGACCAGAAGTCTTATCATAACCAATGACTGGATAATCCAGCAGATCCTCTAAAACGAGTTTCTTCTTATATTTTAAAGGATGCTCTGGCGGGGTAATGATCACCATTTCCTGATTAACAACCGGAACAAACTCAACTTCCGGTTCATCGGCAACGAGAGAACCAAAAACGACATCATATTTTTCATTTTTCAGATCCGCAATTAGATTTTTTGTGATCTCCTGACTTAGAGAAAACGTGATCTCATGATTTTCCTGCTGATTTAAGAAACTTCGTACAAGTCTTGGAATATAACTTTTGGCAAGTGGAAATACATATCCGATATCAATGTGCCCGCTGGAACTGCCAGCTAAGGATTTCATTTTATTTTCAGCAATTTTGATTTCATCTATAATACGATTGACATGTTCCAAAAAGATAGAGCCGTATTTGGTAAGTTCGATATTACGTCCGTTTTTCTGAAATAAAGAAACACCTAATTCTTCTTCAAGATTAGCAATCGAACGGCTTAAACTAGGTTGAGAGATATTTAATTCTTTGGCTGCCTGATGATAATGTTGTAATTGTGCAACTTTTTGAAAATAGTACAGTTGATTTAAATTCATACATACCTTCCTTATTATAGCAATTAATGGTTAAGTTCATTATAACATGATTGATAGCCTGAAGCTATCAAAAAACACTAAAAGATATATTGGAAGTATCAATCAATATGGAATATAATATAGCCATAAGGTTGTTAAAAAATTAACTTTTGGGTGAATGAAACTAATAACAAGCATATTATTTAAGGAGAAAAATTATGGCAGAGAGAATCACAGGACATACTGAATTAATCGGATTAATGGCTTATCCAATCAGACATTCAAGCTCACCTGCAATGCATAATGAAGCATTCGCAACATTAGGACTTGACTATGCATACTTAGCATTCGAAGTTGACAACAGCACATTAGAGGATGCAGTCAAAGGACTTCGTGCTTTAAAGATGGTTGGATCTAACGTATCAATGCCGAACAAAACAGTTGTAGGACAGTACTTAGACGAGTTATCTCCAGCAGCTAAAATGGCAGGAGCTGTTAACACGATCGTAAATGACAACGGAAAACTGATCGGACATATCACAGACGGTATCGGATACATGCAGTCATTAAAAGACAACGATATTGATGTGATCGGTAAAAAAATGACAATCGCTGGTGCTGGTGGAGCTGCAACAGCAATCGAGATTCAGGCTGCATTAGACGGTGTCAAAGAAATGTCAATCTTCAACATCAAAGATAAATTCTGGGCTAATGCTGAAGAAACAGTAAAGAAGATCCGTGAAAACACAGATTGTATCGTAAATCTTTACGATCTTGATGACAAAGATAAATTAAGAGAAGAAATCGCAGACAGCTACTTATTCGCACAGGCAACTGGTGTAGGAATGAAACCATTAGAAGGACAGACAGTTGTTCCTGATGAAACATACTTCCGTCCAGACCTGATCGTAACAGATACAGTTTACGCTCCAAGAGAGACAGAAACATTAAGACTTGCTAAGAAAGCTGGATGTAAGACAATGAACGGTCTTGGAATGATGTTATTCCAGGGAGATGCTGCTTTCCACTTATGGACAGGAAAACATATGCCGATCGACCATATGAAAGAAGTATTAGATATCAAATATGACTAAGATCAGTCATAACCATATAGCAAACGAGAGGAATTATTAAAATGGATAAAAAATACATACCAAGTGCCTTAGTTCTTTATCTGAACTATTTCATTCATGGAATCGGATGTTCCATCTTAAGTCAGCAGGTAGTAAAAGAAATGCTCGCAAGCCAGTGGGGATTAAAAGATGTTATGGCAGTAACTTCCATTGCAGCAGCATTAGGATTGGGACGTTTGATCTCCCTTCCATTTGCAGGACCTTTATCTGACAAATTAGGACGTCGTTTATCAGTGATCATTGGATGTGCTTCATACGTTATTTTCTTAGTAGGGATCGCATTCTCACCAAACACAACAATTGCTTATATCGCAGCAGTTCTTGGTGGTATCGCGAACTCATTCTTAGATACAGCAACATATCCAGCTGTAACTGAAATTATTTACAAATATACAGGTATCGCAACAATGGGGATCAAATTCTTCATTTCTGTTGCACAGTTATTAATGCCTTTCTTCTTAGGTATTGTAGCAGGAACAAGCATGTCATACTTAATGCTTCCAGTTATCGCTGGTGTATGCATCGGTATCATGGGAATCTTAGCAATCTTTGCTCCATTCCCAGCAACATCTGAAGCAGGAAAATCTGAATCTTTCATCAGCAACTTAAAGAATGCACATTTCTCTATCGAGAGTATTGCATTGATCCTGATCGGATTCACAAGTACAGCTACATTCCAGTTATGGTTAAACTGTGCTCAGACATTTGGTACTGAAATTGCAAAAATCCCATCTCAGAACGTATCTGTGATGCAGACATACTATTCTGCAGGTACAATGGTAGCATTATTCGTAACAAGTGTATTGATCACAAAATTCAAACAGGTAAGATTCCTAGTGATTTATCCAGCAATCTCTCTTGTAATGTTAGCATTAGTTTACATTATTAAGACACCTATGATCTGCTATGTTGGAGCATTCGTGATCGGATATGCAGCAGCAGGCGGAGTACTTCAGATGGCAACAGCCGTTGTAAATGATCTGTTCCCTAAAATCAAAGGAACAATCACAAGTTTAGTTATGATCGCATCTAGCTTATGTAACTACACAATCTTAACAGCAGCTGCAAAAATGACATCTACAAGCGTAATCATGATGAATATCGTAATTACAGCAATCGGAATCTTATTAGCACTTTTCGTAAACGTACGTTATGGTGTATTATTAAAGAATGCAGAAGAGGCATCTAAAAATTAATTAGTATTGGTAATAGGAACTCCCGAGGTTTATGCTTCGGGAGAACGTTCGGACAATAGGAGGAAATTGTCAATGAATACAGTAAAAGTAAGAAATATTGAAATCGGAAGCGGAGTTCCTAAAATCTGTGTACCTATCGTAGGTGTTACAAAAGATGAAATCATCGCAGAAGCGAAAACATTTGACAGCATCCCTGTAGACGTTGTGGAATGGCGTGTTGACTGGTTCGAAGGAGTATTCGAATTTGATAAAGTAGAAGACGTATTAAAAGACTTAAGAGAAGCTTTAGGTGAAACACCAATTCTTTTCACATTCCGTACATCAAAAGAAGGTGGAGAAAAAGCAATCGAAGCAGAACCTTACAAAGAATTAAACATCGCTGCTGCAAAAACAGGATATGTTGATCTTGTAGATGTAGAAGCATTCACAGGTGATGAGATCGTAAAAGCAATCGTAGCAGCTGCTCATGAATGTGGAGTAAAAGTTGTTGCATCGAACCATGATTTTGACAAAACACCTGAAAAAGATGAAATCGTAAGAAGACTTTGCAAAATGCAGGAACTTGGTGCTGATATCCCTAAGATCGCAGTTATGCCAACTTGCAGACGTGACGTATTAACACTTCTTTGTGCAACAGAAGAAATGTATACAGAACATGCAGATCGTCCGATCATCACAATGTCTATGGCAGGAACAGGACTGATCAGCCGTCTTTGTGGTGAAGTATTCGGATCTGCTCTTACATTCGGAGCAGCGAAAAAAGCATCTGCACCTGGACAGGCAGCAGTCAATGACTTAAATAATATGCTTCAGTTCCTTCATGAAAATCAGGGATTATAAGAACTGAATCTTTAAAAATTAAATGCAGAAGAGGAGAAGATTCGCAGTTATTCTTTTCCTCTTTTTTGAATACATAAAAAATATCTATTGATTTTTAAAAAAAGATTTATTTGTTTTATGCATAAATAATTGTTATAGTATTAACGAGATTGTTAAGGAATTAACCTTGGGTGAAATAGAAATATTGGTTTTTCAATGGGGAATATCTGATATTAATAGATAAAATCTATGATATATATAGACGAAAAATATTTGCTGAAATCCTATTTTTTCGGTATAATTTAGTAGGGCAAATCGTTAAAGTTTTGCCATAGTTTGTGAAAATAAAGACTTTTGTTATAGAAAGTAGAAAGAGGTGAATCATGCTAAAATGGCTTGATGAGAATCTGGAAGAATTTCTGATGGTAGCATTATTGATTGCAATGACAGTGATCATGGGAATCCAGGTATTTGCAAGATATGCACTTGGAGCTTCTCTTTCATGGTCAGAGGAACTGACAAGATATTTGTTTATCTGGTCAGGCTTTATCAGTGTTAGTTATTGTACTAAGAAATGTATTTCCATTAAAATTGAACAGTTTGTAGCAATGTTTCCAAGAAGAGGGAAAGCATTGTTCAAAGTGGTGAACCACACGATCGAACTTGCCTTGTTTTTATATCTGATTCCATATGCAGTTCTTTATCTAAAGAGTGCATTTGAAAGTGGACAGGTAAGTCCCGCATGTCAGATTCCAATGTATTATATTCAGGCAGCCCCGCTGTTTAGTTTTGTTTTAGTAGCATTTCGTATCATCCAGCGTTGGATCATTGAATTTAAGATTGTGATCCGCAAAGATGAAGAAAAGGAGGAAAAATAAATGTCAGCAGCAGTCGTATTTTTACTCTTCTTTATTTGTCTGATCATTGCAATTCCGATTTCGATCGCCCTTGGGATCGTATCTGTACTTCCAGGAGCATTTGATCCATCATTTACAGCAAGCGGGACATTTGTCATTCGTTCTATGCTTGGAGGAATTGATAGTTTCCCATTACTTGCAGTTCCAATGTTTGTATTATCTGGAATGATCATGGCAAAAGGGGGAATCTCTAAGAAGATTTTTGACGTTTTTGCGTTTTTTATAGGAAAATTAACGGCAGGAATGCCATGTGCAGTAATTGTAACCTGTTTATTTTATGGAGCAATCTCAGGATCTGCACCTGCAACTGTAGCAGCAGTAGGAAGTATGACAATTCCGATCTTAGTTCGTTTAGGATATGACAAGTCATTTTCAACAGCAATCGTAGCAGTTGCGGGTGGGCTTGGAGTTATCATACCGCCAAGTATCCCATTTATCATGTATGGTATGGCATCTGGGGAATCTGTAAGTGATCTGTTTATGGCAGGAGTTGTACCAGGATTATTGATTGGTGCCTTATTGATGGTGTATGCCATTTATTATTGTAAAAAACATGGAGAAGATAAGGAAAAGATCGCAGCAGAGATTAATCAGTTACATGCAAAAGGATTTATTGGAGTATTTAAAGAAAGCTTTTTTGCAATCTTAAGTCCGGTTATCATCCTTGGATGTATTTACACAGGAATCGCATCCCCAACAGAAGCAGCGGTTATTTCTGTATTTTACTCTTTAGTAGTCAGTTTATTTATCTATAAATCCATGAAATTTAAAGATATCTGGGGAATCATGGTAGAAGGTGTGAGAACATATGCACCTATTCTGTTTATCTTGGCAGCATCCATTGCATTCTCAAGAGTATTAACATTGATGCGTGTACCACAGTCCATTAGTGCATGGATCTTAGGTAACTTCCATAATAAGATTGTGATCTTGCTTGTGATCAATATATTCTTGTTGATCGTAGGTATGGTCATGGATACGACACCAGCGATTCTTATTTTGACACCAATTTTATTACCAATTGTTACAGCAATCGGTATGAATCCAATTCATTTTGGTGTTATGATGGTTGTAAACCTTGCAATCGGTTTCGTTACACCACCGATTGGAGTCAACTTATTTGTGGCATCATCCTTAACGGATATTCCGGTGATGAAGATTGCACAGAAAGCAATGCCGCTGATTATCTGCTTCCTGATCGCATTACTTCTGATCACATTTATTCCACAGATCAGTCTGGCACTTTTATAAGGAGGTTTAGGATTTCATGAGAAAAATCATAAAAAGATCCGTTGTTGTTCTTCTTGCAGGAGTTTTATTATTTAGTTTATCTGGATGCAAGAAGAAACAAAAGAAAGACGAAGTACAAAGATATGCATGGCCGCTTGGAACTTCCAGTCCGGAAGATACGGTAACGCAGTTATATGCAGAGAAATTTGCAAAAGAAGTTTCTAAGTTAAGCCATGGAAAGATGAAGATCGAAGTTTATCCAAACAGTACATTGGGAGGAGACCGTGAGCTTCTTGAGAGCTGTAAAGATGGAGATATTCCATTTGTAGTGCAGAATACTGCACCACAGGTAACATTCCTTCCAGATACAGCAGTGTTTGACCTGCCAAGTGCATTTACAACGATTCAACAGGCACGAGCAGCTGTTGATAATGAAGAGTTCTATCAGAAGATGGAGAAAGTCTATCAGAAGGGTGGATACAAATTACTTGGATATGCCGATCAGGGATTCCGTGTTATGTCTACCAATAAGAATGTTAAGAGTATTAACGATTTCAAAGGACAGAAGATCCGTACGATGGAGAACAGCTATCATTTGAAGTTCTGGAAGACACTTGGAGCGAATCCAACACCAATGACATTCAGCGAAGTTTATATCGGACTTCAGCAGGGAACGATCGATGCACAGGAGAATCCTTACGAAGTTATCGTTTCTAGTAAATTATATGAACAGCAGGATTATGTTGTAGAGACAAACCATTTGCCACATTATATTTCGCTGATTGTCAGTGATGAATTCTATAATAGTCTGTCAAAAGATCAGCAGAAGATCATCGATCAGGCATCACAGACAGCGAAAGTGTATGCGAGAGAAGCATCTGATAAGCGAATTGCAGACCGTATCAAGATCATTGAAGACAGTGGTACAAAGATTGTGAAACTTGATACAAAGACACAGAAAGAGATGCGTAAGCAGGCACAGCCAGTTTATGATGCGATTAAGAAGAGTATCTCAAAAGATATTTATAATGCATATTTAAGTGGTGTAGAGAAATAAAATGAATGATATGAGACTAGAATTTTTGAAAAAAAACTGGTCTCATATTTTGTTTTCTTCTTGCTAATTATAAAAAGCTGTTATAAAATAAACAAGATTGAACAATGTAAAGATGTAAAAAGGAAGATAAATTATGTTTCAGAAATTCTACCCGTCCGAAGATATCAGAAGTACTTATGATATTGATTTCGAACGATACTACAAAGAAGGATATCGAGGAGTGATCTTTGATGTCGATAATACGTTAGTACCACACAATGCACCAGCAGATGAACGTGCAAAGAAGTTATTTAAGAGACTGGATGCGATGGGGATGCAGTATTGTTTTACAAGTAACAATAAAGAACCAAGAGTGAAAGCGTTCTGCGAGGCAGTTGGTGGAAAACATTATGTATACAAAGCAAATAAACCATCGATCAAAGGATATGAGACAGCAATGAAATTGATGGGAACGGATAAGAAGAATACATTCTTCGTTGGAGATCAGTTGTTTACAGATGTTTATGGAGCGAACAGAACAGGTATACATAGTATTCTTGTAACACCGATGAATCCGAAAGAAGAGATTCAGATCGTCATAAAGCGTTATTTTGAAAAGATTGTGTTGTGGCAGTACCGTAAGAAAAAACATTAATGAAATAATAAAAAACATGGGTCAGATCTTTGTTATCTGGTCCATGTTTTTTATTATTTACAATATATTTTTTATCTTTCAAAGAAAGGTTTGAAATCAAAATTATGATCTTAGATGAAATCCTGACGTTCTAATGCAACTAAAATGTCACGACCTTCTTTTACACCTTCGATGATACGACGTGTCTGAGCACTGTCACCGATATTAAGTACTTCAACACCTTCATAGATGAAGTGGTTGTATAATTCCTGAAGAGAAGGAGTTGCAGACTGCATTCCAAGACATACAAATCCATAATCGAAGTCTAATTCAAGATCTTTATAGTCATGTCTTACAATAAAGCTGTGATCTTTAACTTCTAATAAAGAAGCATTTGGATACTGATTTACTTTATTCTTATTCATGAATTCGATAGAACCAGTCTTAGTGATAAAGTCAAGGTTCTCACCGAAGTGAGCTTTCTGCTCAACGATCGTTACATCAGCTTTTCTAGGAACAAAGAATTCAACAACGTCAAGTCCTACGTTACCACCACCGATCACAACAACTTTCTTACCAGATAAATCTTCTGGATAAGAATCTACGTGATCTACCAGATCAAAGATCGTAGATACATTACCTGCTTCTAAGTTCTCCTTTAATCCAGGGATATTTGGAAGAAGAGGAACGGATCCTGTTGCGTTAACAACGATATCTGGTTTGAAACCTTCGATAAATTCGATAGAAGCTTCTGTATTCTTACAGATAAACAGGTTCTTAAGTTTCATTGCACGACGTTCTAAGTACTGAGGGAAATATCCAAGACGTTGTTTGTTAGGCATCTTTCCTACACGTCTGGCAAGTCCACCGAGTTCTCCTGATTTCTCGATCAGAACAGTTGCACATCCAACTTCAGCAGCTGTGCATGCAGCTTCAAGACCAGCAGTACCACCACCAACAACGACAACGTTACATGGTTTCTTTAATTTCTTATCTTTATATAATGAACCTGAAATAAGAGCAGGATTGATGCTGCATCTGATAGGTTCATCCCCTAATGTTGCTGTACATCCATTGTTACATGAGATACAACGATTGATATCATCTGTGTTACCAAACTGAACTTTATTTACCCATTCAGGATCAGCGATCAGTCCACGTCCGATTGCGATCAGATCTGCTTCACCATCTTCAAGAATACGGTTTGCAACTTCTGGTTCACGGATATTACCACTTGTCTGACAAGGCTTTCCAGTCTTTTCTTTGATTGATTTAGACATATAAGATTTCCATCCATCTGGAAGGTAATCTGCATCATACTGGTACTGGATAGAACATGTAAGTCCAGCAGAAACATCAAATACATCAACGTAATCTTTGAAATATTCAACGATCTCTAATGTATCATCTAATGTGTTACCACCTTCAGCAAGTTCATCAGCACTGATTCCTAAGAAGATAGGAATATTTTCACCAACTGTCTCACGAACAGCTTTTAATACTAATGTAGTGAAACGTGCACGATTCTCTTTAGATCCACCAAATTCATCAGTACGGTCATTTGTTGTTGGAGATAAGAACTGGTTTAATAAATAACCATGTCCAGCCTGAATCTCAACAGCATCAAATCCTGCTGTAACTGCACGTTTTGCTGCTTCAGCAAATTTATCAACGATCGTGTAGATTTCATCTGTTGTTAAAGCACGAGGAATATCACCACCAACTCTGGATGGAATATCAGATGCAGATACTGGCTGGATGTTTGTCATCTTACCATTTGCTACAGAACCAGCATGGTTTAATAAGATGCTGATTTTGGATCCGCAGTCATGGATGCTTTCACATAATCTGTATAATCCAGGAATATAGTTATCGTGGTCGATACGAAGCTGGTATGATCCGCTTGCTCCCTGTGGTGAATAAACACTCGCAGCTTCAATTGTGATCAGACCTGTTCCGCCCTTTGCACGCTGTTTATAATAATCAATGATTCTCTCATTTACTTCTCCGGTATGCTCAGCAAAATTTGTTCCAATGGGAGTCATGACAATTCTGTTCCTTAATGTCATAGATTTTACTGTGTACGGTTCAAATAATTTACGGAAATTCTTTGCTGCCATAATTATGATCCTCCAATTTGCTTAATAGTTTTCTAAAAATAATTATAGCAAAGTAGATATATAAATGCAATGAAGAATATGGTATACTATCCATAAATAAATTTTATGAATTGAAAGGGAATAGATTATGAATTTGAATCATTTGTACTATTTTCGGGCATTAGCTAAGGAAGAACACTATACTAGAACTGCAGATATGTTGTCCATTACGCAGCCAAGTTTAAGTCATGCGATCTCATGTCTTGAGAGTGAATTAGGAGTGAAATTATTCGAAAAACAGGGGAGAAATGCAAAATTAACGAAATATGGAGCATTGTTTTTACGTTATGTGGAGCAGTCGCTGGATATGTTGGATGAAGGAAAAAGGGTGGTAACAGAAACATCAGGAACCAGCGGTGGATTTATTGATATGGGGTATATATTTACTTTGGGAAGTCATTTTATTCCAAATCTGATCAAAGGTTATCTGGAAGAAAAAGGGAAGAATCATATTCATTTTTCATTTGGACAGGGAACGACGAAGAAAATCGTGGAAGAATTAAAAGATGGGAAATATGATCTTGCATTTTCTTCTTATGTGGAAGGGGAAGATGAACTTGAATTTATTCCGGTTGGTCAGGAAGAACTGGTTTTGATCACACCAAAGGACCATCCATTGGCTCAAAAGGAAGAAATCGATCTTCTGGATACAATTGAATATGATTACGTATATTTTACAAAGAACAGTGGATTAAGGCCAGTGATCGACAGTTGTTTTTCAAGGATTAAAAGGCAACCAACGATTGCATATGAAGGGGAAGAAGATTCTTCTGTTGCAGGGCTTGTTGCAGCAGGATTTGGAATTGCGATTGTTCCAAAGATTCCGCTTCTTGATACAATGGATGTGTGTGTTCGTCCGATCATATCACCAGAGATCGAACGATATATATATCTTGTACTAAAAAAAGAAAAATATCTGACACCGGTTGTGAAAGATTTTATTTCATTTATCACAGATCAAAGTGAATTTGCCTAAATTATAGAGGCAATGAATTGAAAAAATATAGGAATGTATGATATACTGAACAAGACCACACTTCATTATCTGAGAAGTATGGGGACATTTAGTATAGAAAAGGAAAGAACAAGAAGATGAGTCAGTTAGAAGAGATTAGAGAGAGATTAGATCTGTGTGATAAGAAGATTGTCTCTGTATTAGAAGAGAGAATGGATATCATCAAAGAGATCATGGTCTACAAGAAAGAGAATGGATTGCCAATCCTTCAGCCAGAACAGGAAAAGAGACAGCGTAAGATGCTGCTCACACATGTGGATGAGAATACCTATAAGGATGAGATTCTTGATATATTTACTTATATTGTAGAAAACAGCAGAAGAATTCAGGCAAAGACATTATTTACACATAACATCTTATTGATCGGATTTATGGGAGCAGGTAAGAGTACTGTTTCTACATATCTAAGTAAGATCCTTGCATCTCCACAGGTAGAGATGGATGAAGAGATCGTGAAGAAAGAAGGAATGTCTATCAATAAGATTTTTGAAGAATATGGAGAGACATATTTCAGAAACTGTGAGACAAACCTTTTGATTGAGCTTCAGAAGAAGAATAACCAGATCATCTCCTGTGGTGGTGGAGTTGCGCTTCGTGATGAGAACGTTGCTGAGATGAAGAAGAATGGAAAGGTCGTTTTATTAACAGCATCTCCAGAAGTGATCTTAGAGCGTGTCAAAGACAATGATGACAGACCATTATTACGTGGGAATAAGAATACTGAATTTATTTCTAATATGATGGAACAACGCCGTCCAAAGTACGAAGCGGCAGCAGATGTTGTAGTGAACACAGATTATAAGACTGTGGAAGAGATCGCAGAAGAGATCGTTGTGAAGTTAACAAGAGATGCAGATTAATCAGTAACATACAAGTTTTGCCCCTGTTTATGGGCAGATGGAGGATGAGCGAATGCATGGATTTACCAAGTATACACCAACAAGAATCATTTTTGGAAAAGAGACACAGAAGCAGGCAGGAGAACTTGCGAAAAGCCTGAAAGCTTCCAAAGTATTCGTTGTCTATGGTGGAGGAAGTGTTGTAAGAAGCGGATTACTTGATGAGGTAACTGCTTCATTAGAAGAAGCCGGTCTTGAATATATGACAGTTGGAGGCGTGAAGCCGAATCCAAGGCTTTCATTTGCGAGAGAAGCAGTGAAGAAATCCATTGAATTTGGAACGGACTTTGTATTGGCAGTAGGTGGAGGAAGTGTGATTGATACCTCAAAGGCTGTTGCACATGGAACAGCGAATCCGGATACAGATATCTGGGAGTTCTGGTCTAAGAAACAGACAGTGAAGAAATCTCTTCCTGTTGGAGTTGTATTAACACTTGCAGCGGCAGGAAGTGAGACAAGCGATTCAGCAGTACTTACGAATGAAGAGACGAAGATCAAGAGAGGTCTTTCCACAGATTTCAACCGCCCGGCATTTGCGATCATGAATCCTGAACTTACATATACATTACCAAAGTATCAGGTAGGATGCGGCATTGTGGATATTATGATGCATACATTGGATCGTTATTTTACACAGACAGAGAATAATGAACTGACAGACGAGATTGCAGAAGGTCTGCTTCGTACAGTGATCAGAAATGGTGCGGTTGCGATCAAGGATTCACACGATTATAATGCGATGAGTGAGATCATGTGGGCAGGAAGTCTTTCACACAACGGAATTACAGGACTTGGAGCTGAGAAAGACTTTGCAGTGCATCAGTTAGGACATGAACTGAGTGCGAAGTTTGATATTGCACATGGGGCAAGTTTATCCGCTGTCTGGGGAGCATGGGCAACTTATGTATATGATGCAAAACCAGCCAGATTTGCGCAGTATGCAAGAAGAGTCTGGAATGTAGAAGAAGCTGACGATGTGAAGGCAGCACAGGAAGGAATCCGAAAAACAGTTACATATTTTGCATCACTTGATATGCCGACAAGTTTTCGTGAGGCGAAAGAAATTGGTTCAAAAACAGACGAAGAAATGAAGCAAATGGCACATGGATGTTCCTATGAAGGAACCAGAACGATCGGTTCATTTAAGGTCTGTGATGAGAATGATATATACGAAATCTATAAATTAGCAAATAAATAGTTGATTCAACTATAGATTTAAGATAAAATAAAAAAAGATATAATTTAAGGAGGACAATTATAATATGGTTACAGCAGGAGATTTTAAGAATGGATTAACAATTCAGTTCGAGAATAATATTTACCAGATCATCGAATTCCAGCATGTAAAACCTGGAAAGGGAGCAGCGTTCGTACGTTGTAAATTAAAAAATATCAAGAACGGTGGAGTTGTTGAGAAAACATTCCGTCCAACAGAGAAATTTGAAAACGCTCATATCGAACGTAAAGAAATGCAGTATCTGTACAATGATGGAGAATTATTCTACTTCATGGATAACGAAACATTTGATCAGATCGCATTAGGACCAGATGTTATCGGAGATTCTTTAAAATTCGTTAAAGAAAACGAAAACGTTACGATCGTTTCTCACGCAGGAAATGCATTCCAGGTTGAGCCACCAATCTCTGTAGAATTACTTGTTACAGAATGTGAACCAGGAGAAAAAGGAAACACAGCACAGGGTGCTACAAAACCATGTATCGTTGAAACAGGTGCTCAGGTAATGGTACCATTATTCGTTAACGAAGGTGATACGTTAAAGATCGATACAAGAACTGGAGAATATTCTTCAAGAGTATAATCTTGTTATGAAAGATAAGAATCGTGGAATTATATGCATCATACTGTCAGCTTTTTCCTTTGCCCTTATGGCATTGTTTTTAAAGCTGTCAGGAGATCTTCCAGCGATCGAGAAGAGTTTTTTCCGCAATTTAGTTGCGGCGGTCATTGCGTTTATCATGATCATTCGCAACAAGGAAAAGATTCAGATTCAGAAAAGAAATTTGCATTGGTTTATTCTAAGGTCCCTTTTTGGGACCTTAGGTATTTTCTGCAACTTTTATGCGGTAGATCACCTGGTGCTTTCAGATGCTTCATGTCTAAATAAGTTATCGCCATTTTTTGTTATTGTATTTTCTTATTTAGTACTGAAAGAGAAGATCACACCGACACAATGCGCATGCGTGATCGCAGCTTTTGTCGGTAGTTTATTTATTGTAAAACCAAGTTTCGCAGGCGGGATGACACCAGCAGCTGTGATCGGCTTTGCAGGAGGAATGTGTGCAGGTTTTGCATATACCTGTGTGAGAAAACTTGGACTTAGAGGAGAAAGAGGACCAATGATCGTGCTTTTCTTCTCAACATTTTCTATGTTGGCGTGTGTACCATATTTGATCATGGATTTTCATCCGATTTCAGCAAGGCAGTTATTCTTTTTGTTATTAACAGGATTAGCTGCTGCAGGAGGACAGTTTGGAGTCACAGCGGCATATACGTATGCACCAGCAAGGGAAATTTCTGTATATGATTACACACAGATCATGTTCTCAGCAATTATGGGATTCTTCGTTTTTGGACAGCTTCCAGATATGCTGAGTTTTGTAGGATATTGTGTGATCATTGCAGCAGGAGTGATTATGTTTCTTTATAATAAGAGACGTGGAGGAAATTAGATGAAATTCATATCATGGAATGTCAATGGGATCAGAGCATGTGTGAAGAAAGGATTTTTGGATTTTTTCAATGAGACAGATGCCGATATCTTCTGCATTCAGGAAAGTAAGATGCAGGAAGGCCAGCTTGACCTGAATCTTCCGGAATATCACCAGTACTGGAATTATGCAGTGAAGAAGGGATATTCAGGAACAGGCATTTTTACAAAAGAAGAACCGATCAGCGTTTTTTATGGTCTTGGGATAGAAGAACATGATCAGGAAGGACGTGTGATCACACTGGAGTTTAAAGATTATTACTTTATCACAGTGTATACACCGAATTCACAAAGTGAACTGGCAAGGCTTTCTTATCGAATGAAGTGGGAAGAGGATTTTCTTGCTTATTTGAAGAAGTTAGAAGAGAAAAAGCCGGTGATCTTTTGTGGAGATCTGAATGTTGCAGTCGAGGAGATCGACCTTAAGAACCCGAAGACAAATAGAAAAAATGCTGGTTTCACGGATGAAGAACGTGAAAAAATGAGAACAATCCTTAACAATGGATTTATCGATACCTTCCGTTATTTATACCCAGACCAGACAGGAATCTACTCCTGGTGGTCTTACCGCTTCAATGCGAGAAAGAATAACGCAGGGTGGCGTATTGACTATTTTATTGTGTCAGAGTGCTTAAAAGATCGTATCAGTGATGCGAAGATCTTAACAGATGTGATGGGATCAGATCACTGTCCGATTGAGTTGGATTTCAAATGAAAATTACCGACCGTGGATGGAAACAGATAATAAGAACAGAAAGAGGTAAAATCAGATGGTAGAATTAACAAACAAAGAATTCTTTCAGGATTTAGATCAGACAATTGCAGCTCAATTATTTGAACAGACAACGTATCCATGGGAGATTCTTCCATTGATCAAAGATTTTGTACTGGAAGTTGGACCAACACTATCAGTAGATGAATATGATCAGGTAGAAGAAGATGTATGGATCGCGAAAAGTGCAACGATCGCCAAGACGGCAACGATCAATGGACCAGCGATCATTGGTCCAGATACAGAAGTGCGTCCAGGAGCATTTATCAGAGGAAATGCATTGATCGGGGCAGGATGTGTTGTAGGAAATTCTACAGAGATTAAGAATGATATTTTATTTAATAATGTTCAGGTACCTCACTACAACTATGTAGGAGATTCTATTTTAGGATATAAGTCTCATATGGGAGCCGGATCTATCACATCGAATGTAAAATCTGACAAGACAAACGTTGTGATCAAAAACGGAGAAGAAAAGATTGAGACTGGAAGAAAGAAGATCGGTGCGATCTTAAGTTCTCGTGTAGAAGTGGGATGCGGAACTATCTTGAATCCAGGATCAGTGGTTGGTCATGATACCAATATTTATCCATTATCTATGGTACGTGGATGTATCGCACCAAACAGCATCTATAAGAAAGCAGGAGAGATCGCTCAAAAACGATAGGACCTGTAATGGAGGGAAACCATATGAAAGGTGCAAAATATATACTAACAGTAGCAGTGATCGCAATGAGCAGCGTGATGATGACGGGATGCTTTAAGCCGTCAAAAGATGCTGTCGTGGAATCAAAATATTATCAGAGTCTTAAAGATGAAAGAGATAAACTGTCTGTTCAGTTAAAAGAAGAAAAGAAAAAAACAAGTTCACTAAATAAGAAGATCAAAGCAATCCATGCAACTTCTGGAGATCAAAAGATTGCAGACTATAAAAGTCGTGTCAAAGACAGCAGGATCATTAAAGTTGACTTTGCAACGAATACGATTAAGAATCAGAGTTTTGCAGTAACGAATATTCCAGTCTGCAAATATGTAAAGAAGATTGTAACTGGATGTAATCGAATGATCGGAATCACACCAACCGATGTAGAAAAGCAGTATAAACAAAGTTATTCATATGCGTTGATCGATGAAGATAATACAACGTTTGAATTCAAAGTTTATGGTGACAGTTATATTGTGTTTGATGAGATTCCAGAGAATGTTTACGCATATAATGGTGCTTCAACCGTTGGAGATGCGTTGATCGATGCCAAAGAGCAGAAGAATTACAGTAACGTAGCAGCAAGAATTGCAGATGCCCAGATTGTTGTAACAGATAAGAAGATGAAATTTAATGATACAGCGATCAAAGTATCTAAGATTATTGAGAAAGCGAAGAAGTTATCTGGAAAAGATGCCACACTGGATACAGCCTCATGGAATGAGTATCGTTTCTATACAAGTGGTACATTAACAAAAATACTTCTCGGAGATCGTACTGTCATTGGAATCGAAGATAAGAATGGAAAACAGACTTTTTATCAGATCAGTGACAAACAAAAGAAGAATCTGAAAAAATATATGAAATAATAAATGAAAGAAAGACGTTTTGACGTATTGAAAACATATGTCAAAACGTCTTTTTTTCGTGCTTTTATGAGCAAAGATGAACATAATAAAAATTTCTTTGAATCAGTTATTATAAATTTTTATAACGATATTTGTTGACATGTATACAAAAATCTTATATAATCCAATTCATATAAAACATACAGAAATAGTATGAAATTAAAATAAAGGAGAAGAAACCATGAAAATAAGACAACAAAGAACTATAGAAAAGAATATCTGTAAGAAAATGATCCTTTTAAGTTTCTGTATGATTCTTATGGTTTCTATGGCAGGATGTGGAAATAAGAGAAAAGAAAATCTTACGATCACAAATGTCTCTTATGATCCGACAAGAGAGTTTTATGAGAAATACAACAAAGATTTTATCAAATATTATAAAGACAAATATGGAAAGAAAGTCAAAGTGATCCAGTCCCACGGTGGTTCTGGAAGTCAGGCAAGATCAGTAGTAGAAGGAAGCAATGGTGATGTTGTAACACTGGCCTTAGAACATGATATTTCGCTGATCGAACAGACAGGACTTATAAATAAAGGGTGGCAGAAGAGATTTTCAAATGATTCTGCACCATATACGTCAACGATCGTCTTTCTTGTAAGAAAAGGAAACAAGAAAAGCATCAAAGACTGGAAAGACTTGATCAAAAAAGGAGTGGAAGTCATCACACCAGATCCAAAGAGCAGCGGGGGTGCCTGCTGGAACTTCTTAGCAGCTTATGGTTATGCGATTGATACTTATCACGATCAGAAAAAGGAAGAACAATTCCTGACAAAATTATATCAGAATGTATCTGTTATGGATTCAGGAGCCAGAGGTTCTACAACAACCTTTGTAGAAAATAAAAAAGGTGATGTCTTGATCGCATGGGAGAATGAAGCAATTCAGACAGTTAAGAATTATCCAGATAAATACGAGATCATTACACCAAGCATCAGTATCTTGGCACAGCCAAGTGTAAGCCTTGTTGATGATAACGTAAAGGTCAATGGAACAAAGAAGATCGCAACAGAGTATTTAAAATATCTCTACAGTGACAAAGCACAGAAACTCGCAGCCGAAGAAGGATACCGGCCATCGAATGAAAGAATCTTAAAACAGTATCAAGGTAAATTTAATCTGAACATGAAACTATATAAGATCAGTGATTTTGGAGGATGGGATCAGGCTTACAAGAAATATTTTGAAGATGGAGCGTTGTTTGACAAGATTTATATAAATCAATAAAAAGGCAGGAATGAAGATGAGTAATACAAATAACGAGAATAGGACATTAAAAAAAGCGAAAAAAGCAAGGGTCATTCCAGGGTTCGGATTAACGATGGGAGTTACAGTAACGATGTTATCATTGATCGTACTGATTCCATTAGCATCCGTATTTGCATACGCACTAAAATTATCGCCGAATGAATTCTTTATATTAATATCGAAAGAAACAGTAAGAAATGCATTTATCACAAGTATCGGAAGTTCGTTTATTGCAGCATTGATCAATGTTGTGTTTGGGCTGATCATCGCATGGGTACTTGTAAAATATGAATTTCCGGGGAAACGATTAATGGATGGGATGATCGAACTTCCTTTTGCACTGCCAACCGCAGTTGCTGGTATTACATTATCAAAAATGTATGCAGAAGATGGAATGATCGGACGATACTTTGCACACTTTGGGATTAAGATTTCTTATACAAGGATCGGACTTTTGATCGCACTTGTGTTTATTGGGATTCCATTCATCGTAAGAGCGGTTCAGCCAGTGCTTGAGAAAATGGATGACCAGTATGAAGAAGCAGCGTATATGTTAGGTGCAACACCGACAAGAACATTCTTTAAAGTCATTTTACCAGAATTAAGACCTGCATTATTAACAGGATTTGGACTGGCATTTGCAAGGGGAATCGGGGAATACGGAAGTGTGATCTATATCTCAGGAAACAGTGCCAAGGAACATACACAGATGATCTCTTATGTGATCATGCAGAAATTAAACTATATCGACTATAAAAGTGCAACAGCTATTGCTCTTGTCATGCTAATCATTTCCTTTGTGATGTTATTTGTGATCAATATCATACAGGTAAGACAGGCAAGAAGAGTCAATGCACAGTAAGGAGAAGATCATGAATGAACAGCAGAAGTTTGAAAAAAGAAAACAGCGAACGAAGATCATCCTGATTACGATCAGTGTTTTATTTATGATCGTCATGTTGGTCTTACCGTTATTTTCCGTTATTACAAATTCATTAAGTGAGGGATTTAAATTTTATGTGAGTTCCATATCAACGGAGTATGTAAGAAGCGCTTTATTTGTAACGATTCTGGCAACACTTGTTGCGGTAGCGATCAATACATTTTTCGGGATCATGGCGGCATTTTTATTGACCAAATTCAGTTTCAAAGGAAAACAGGTTTTGGCAACTTTGATCGATATTCCATTTTCCATTTCACCAGTTATCGTAGGACTTGCATTCTTGATGACATTTGGAAGACTTGGATGGATGTATCCAGCGATCCGAGCGATCAACACCTTCTTTGGAACGAATATCCGAATTGCATTTGCAATTCCAGGAGTCATTTTAGCAACCATTTTCGTTACCTTTCCATTTGTGTCAAGGGAGATCATACCGATCTTAAACTCACAGGGAAAAGACGAAGAAGAGGCAGCAGCATTGATGGGAGCCAGTGGATTTACGATCTTTCGAAAGATCACACTTCCTCAGATGAAATGGGGATTGATCTATGGGATCATCTTATGTAGTGCCAGGGCATTAGGAGAATTTGGTGCAGTTAATGCACTTTCCAAAACAAGAGGTGAGACATTTACCTTACCATTGGAGATCGATGCCTTATATATGTCAGGAACAACATCATCGATCACAGCAGCATTTGCAGTATCATCAGTCTTAGTATTGATCGCGGTCGTTGTACTGATCTTAAGAAATATTGCATGGTACCGCTCACAGGACAAACAACAGGGAAAGGACGGAAGATAAAATGTATGTCGAAATGAGAAATATCTATAAACAATACGGAAACTTCCGGGCATCAGATAATGTAAGTTTTGGAATTGAAAAAGGGAAACTTGCAGCGTTGCTTGGGCCAAGTGGAAGTGGAAAGACAACCCTGCTTCGAATGATCGCAGGATTGGAAAATCCAAATGCAGGAGATATCTTTATTGATGGAAAGAGAGTTAATGATATTCCGGCAGCAAAACGAGGAATTGGATTTGTATTTCAAAGTTATGCACTATTCCGATATATGACAGTCTTTGATAATATCGCATTTGGACTAGAGATTGCAAAAATGCCGAAGAAACAGATCAAAGAACGAGTTTTTGAATTGCTAGAATTAACGGGATTATCAGGACTTGAAAATAGATATCCGAACCAGTTATCTGGCGGGCAGAGACAGAGAGTTGCATTTGCAAGAGCATTGGCTCCAAATCCACAGGTATTACTTCTTGATGAACCATTTGCAGCGATCGATGCAAAAGTAAGATCAGAGCTTCGACTTTGGCTAAAAGAAATGGTATCAAAGCTTGGTATCACAAGCATTTTCGTTACACATGATCAGGATGAAGCCGTAGAGGTTGCTGATGAGATCTTGATTACGAATCATGGGAAAATTGAGCAGATGGGAAGCCCGTTAGAGATTTATAAATCACCAAAGACGCCATTTGTAGCTCAGTTTGTTGGAAGATCATCCATCGTAGAAAATTATGAATCCTTAAAAGGATTTGAAAAAATAGAACATGCACAGAAAGCGATCGTCAGACCAGAATTCCTTGAGTTAGCAAAAAAAGGGGAATTAAAACGATATATGAGTGCATCAGAAAAAGGAATTGTCGAAGATGTGATCTTTAGTGGAAGTCGCCTGGATGTAGTTGTAAATATCAATGGGATCAAAGTGACAGCTGAGAGATCTTTGGAAAAAGATCCAGTAACCGTTGGAGAAGAAGTTGATATCATCATTTACCGTTTATATGTATTTGATGAAAAGGAAACTTATTTACTAGAGAATAAAGAAATGCAGGAAGGCGATGTCTTCTATATTTAAAAAATATACCAGAAAGGACCGATTATGGAAATTACAAAACAACAGATCATACATACCGATGTCTTGATCATCGGAGGTGGAACAGCTGGATGTTATGCGGCGCTTACGATCAGGGAAAAAAGTGATGCAAAGATCATCATCGCAGAGAAAGCCAATATCAAACGAAGCGGATGCTTAGCAGCTGGAGTTAATGCGATCAATGCTTATATCGTAAAGGGAAGAAAACCACAGGATTACGTTGATTATGCAAGAAAAGATGCCGATGAGATCGTACGAGGTGACCTGCTTCTTACCATGTCAGAACGTTTAAATGAAGTGACAAGTAAGATGGAACAGTTAGGATTGGTTATTTTAAAGGATGAAAATGGTGAATATGTTGCCAGAGGAAATCGAAATATTAAGATCAATGGAGAAAATATCAAACCAATCCTTGCAGATGCAGTAAATCAGCTAGATAACGTAGAGGTGATCAATCATTTGAATATCACCGATTATATCGTGGAAGATAATACGATCAAAGGAGCCTTCGGTTTCCATATGGAAAATGGAACAGCTTATGAGATCCGTGCAAAGAAAGTACTTTGTGCAACTGGAGGGGCAGCAGGGCTTTATAAGCCAAACAACCCTGGATTTTCAAGACATAAGATGTGGTATCCACCATTTAACACTGGTGCCGGGTACGCAATGGGAATTGATGCTGGAGCTGAGATGACAACCTTTGAGATGCGTTTTATCGCATTAAGGTGTAAAGATACAATCGCACCAACAGGAACGATCGCACAGGGAGTCGGGGCAAAGCAGGTAAACGCTAAAGGAGAGATTTACGAAGATAAATACGGAATCACAACTTCTCAGCGTGTCTATGGAACAACACAGGAAAACCTGGAAGGAAGAGGCCCTTGTTATCTAAGAACTGAAGGAATTGAGAAGGAAAAAGATACAGATCTTAAGAAAGCATATTTAAATATGGCACCAAGCCAGACTTTAAAGTGGATCGAGCAAGGCAAAGATCCAAGTGAACAAAATGTAGAGATCGAGGGAACGGAACCATATATCGTTGGTGGACATACTGCCAGTGGTTACTGGGTAAACACAAACCGAGAGACAACGATCCATGGGCTGTACGCAGCAGGAGATGTTGCAGGGGGATGTCCACAGAAATATGTGACAGGAGCTTTAGTAGAAGGCGAGATCGCAGCACTGGATATCGTAGAGAAATTAAAAGAGCAGACGTTTGATACAACAGATCACAAAGAAGAACAGTTATTAGACGAGAAAGTGAAAGAATACAACAATATTTTATCAGACAAAGACAGCATTTTTACGATCGAGCAGATGGAAGAAGCAATGCAGAAAGTCATGGATGCTTATGCAGGCGGAATTTCAAGTCATTATCAGTTTAATGAAAACTGCTTAAATCTTGCCAAAGAAAAGATCAACAATCTGATCACATTATCTGGACAGTTAAGTGCCAAGGATTATCATGAATTAATGTTTTATTATGAACTAAAAGAACGATTAACGATCTGTCTGACTCTGATCGAACATTTAAAAGCAAGAAAAGAGACAAGATGGCACAGTTTTGCAGAGAATCTTGATCATCCACAAAAGAGTGATGACTGGAAAAAATACGTCAATACAAAGAAAGTGGATGGAGAGATCAAAGTCATTTTACGAGAACTAGTAAAGGAGGATGAACAATATGAGCATCAGAATTAACAAAAATAAATGCGTTGGATGCAAACGATGCTTAGACGTCTGTCCCGGAAGTTTGATAAAGACCGATGAAACTGGCAAAGCATACATCAAATATCCGAAAGACTGTTGGGGATGTACATCCTGCTTAAAAGAATGTAAAACAGGAGCCATCGCATTTTTCCTAGGAGCCGATATCGGTGGAATGGGAAGTGAAATGACAGTTAACGAAAGCAAAGATACGATTCTCTGGAAGATCAAAAAATATACCGGAGAAGAACAAACCATAGAGATCAACAAGAAAGATTCAAACAAATATTAGATTGGAGGACATCAAAATGAGCGAATTATCACATCTTGACCAGTTGGAGGCGGAAGCAATCTACATCATCCGAGAAGTTGCAGCTTCTTGTGAAAAACCAGTTATGCTATATTCTATCGGAAAAGACAGCTCAGTTATGTTACATTTAGCATTAAAAGCATTCTATCCGGAGAAACCACCATTTCCATTTTTACATGTTAATACAACATGGAAATTCAAAGAAATGATCAAATTCCGTGATGAAACAGCAAAGAAATACGGATTAGAAATGATAGAATACATCAATGAAGATGGTGTAAAACAGGGGGTTAATCCATTTGATAGTGGAGCCGCTTACACAGATATCATGAAAACACAGGCCCTAAAGCAGGCGTTAAATAAATATGGATTTACCGCTGCATTTGGAGGTGGACGTCGTGATGAAGAAAAATCTCGTGCAAAAGAAAGAATCTTCTCTTTTAGAAATGAAAATCAGGCATGGGATCCAAAGAACCAGAGACCAGAAATGTGGAAATTATATAACTCTAAGATCAAAAAAGGAGAAAGCATTCGTGTATTCCCAATCTCTAACTGGACAGAGACAGATATCTGGAAATATATTAAACGCGAAAAAATTGATATCGTTCCATTATATTTTGCAAAAGAACGCCCAGTGATCGAGAGAGATGGAAATATCATCATGGTCGATGATGACAGATTAAAATTAAGACCAGGTGAGAAGATCGAATACAAGAGTGTGAGATTTAGAACCCTTGGATGTTATCCATTAACTGGAGGAGTGGAATCAAAAGCCTCAACACTTGATGAGATCATTGACGAGACATTAAGTGCGGTTTCTTCAGAAAGAACAACCAGAGTTATTGATAATGAAGCAGCAGGAAGCATGGAAAGAAGAAAGAGAGAGGGGTATTTCTAAGATGATAGGATTATTAAAATTTATTACTTGCGGTAGTGTAGATGATGGAAAATCTACACTGATCGGACATATTTTATATGATTCAAAGTTATTATATACAGACCAGGAAGAAGCATTAGAGTTAGACAGTAAAGTTGGAAGCCGTGGTGGAAAGATCGACTATTCTTTATTACTTGACGGATTAATGGCAGAAAGAGAACAGGGAATTACGATCGACGTTGCCTACCGTTATTTTACAACAGAAAAAAGAAGTTTTATCGTAGCAGATACACCAGGACATGAAGAATATACAAGAAACATGGCTGTAGGAGCATCCTTTGCAGATTTAGCAGTCATCTTAATCGATGCATCCCAAGGAGTATTAGTACAGACAAGACGCCACGCAAGAATCTGCGCCTTAATGGGAATCAGACACTTCGTATTTGCAGTCAATAAAATGGACCTTGTAAAATATGATCAGGAAACATTCCGAAAGATCGAGGAACAGATCAAAGAATTACAAGAAGAATTATCACTTGCAAATGTAAAGATCATCCCAGTATCTGCAACAGAAGGAGATAACGTTACAACAAAATCAGATAACATTTCATGGTATACAGGAGAACCATTACTAGAATACCTAGAGACGGTGGATGTACGAGAGAAATCTGAAGAAGAAGGATTCTACATGCCAGTTCAGAGAGTATGCCGTCCAAACCACACATTCCGTGGATTCCAGGGACAGATCGAATCCGGACAGATTTCTGTCGGAGATGAGATCGTGACATTACCAAGCAAAGAACATGCAAAGGTTAAGAGTTTATTAATTGGTGATAAAGATGCACAGACAGCTGAAAAAGGCCGTCCAGTAACGATTCAGTTAGACCGTGAAGTTGATGTATCCAGAGGATGCGTACTGGCCAATAAAACAGAACTTCCAGTCAGCAAATCATTTACAGCGACAGTTCTTTGGATGGATGACGGAGAATTGTTACCAGGAAAAGAATATTTCGTAAAGATCGGAACAAAAGAAATTCCAGGAATCGTAACAAATATTCAGTACAAGATCGATGTCAACACAGGAGAATACATTCCAGCAAACAACTTAAGAAAGAATGAGATCGCAGTATGTGATGTTATCTTGCAGGAAGAAATTGTCTTAGACGAATTTGATGATCATAAAGCATTAGGAGAGCTGATATTGATCGACCGTATCACAAACATGACATCTGCATGCGGAGTGATCAAAAATTCCGAAGTTGACGAAGAAACAGACCTAAAATGCGTCTTTGCACATGGAAAATTAAAAGCCAATGGAGACATCTTTGAAGAATTCTACTACAACATGGAAAGTATGACAGTCACAAAGATCAAACCATCTGGAAAATCCTACACGATCGGAGATGAAATTCCAGTAGAAGGAGAAAGCTATCAGTATCCAGACTACTTTGATGTCATCGTATTCAGAGACAAAGTAGCCGTACAGATCAGAGACAGAAAAGTATCAGCAATTCTTCCAATCGAAGAATACGAATACAAAGGCCTGCCACTGATCAATGGACGAGGATTTAAGATTCTGGTTGATTCCAAAGAAAAAGCAGACAAACTGTTTGCAGAATTAAAAGAACAAGGATATAAACCAGGAAGCGAATTCTTTAACCGTTGGTTACAGTTTGAAGCATATCGTAAGATTGTGTTTAGGGATAGTATTTACTAATTAAATTGTAATTGTATAACGGAAATGTATCGAGTATTCATAAAAACATAAAAAAAGATGGAGGTACGAAAAACGAATTCCATTGACCTTCTGTTAACGAATCTAAAACTTATCAGCCAATACCATTTAACATACACACTGTGTAGTGATTTGAATAGCGTTCCGTTGTATGAGTCAGAAAGAAGATAAGAAGAAATATTTATAAGAAAAAAGGATGACAACATGAGCACTTTTTGAATGCGTTTTTTACAAATTCGCAGCGCCCTGTGGTTGGATGTCTGACCATAGCTGCGGGCATTTTGGCTCGCAGCGAGGGAGACAATATGTAATGACCCCCAAGTTTGTAGGATCGTGGATTTACCTGTATACTATGAATTGAAAACTAACAATGGTAACAGGGATTACCGCATACAAATTGGAGGTCATTATATGAATTATAACACAGTTTACGTAGGAATGGACGTTCATAAGGAAAGTTTTACTCTTTGTTCTTGCAAATATGAAGATGAAAAGGCATCTCATTACCAGAGAACACCAGCCAGTTACAAGAATGTATTAAGATATCTTGCATTTCTTCGCACTATATATGGAGAGGATACAAGATTTGTGTGTGGCTACGAAGCAGGATGCCTTGGGTATTCTTTGTATCATCAATTGGAAAATTTTAATGTGGAATGTGTGATCCTTGCACCAACTACAATGCTCGAACAACGAAGCAAAAGACGGATCAAAACAGACAAAAGAGATGCGGAGATCATTGCCAGATCCTTGGCACAGCACAATTACAGTCCGGTACATATTCCAACGGAAACAGATAATCAGACAAAAGAATTCATCCGTATGCGTGATGATCATAAAGCGGAATTGAAAAAGATCAAACAACAGATCCTTTCTTTCTGTTTACGTCAGGGTTATCAGTATGATGGAAGTGGTAACTGGACAGCAAAACATGTGAAATGGCTGAGATCATTAAAACCAGCAGGGCTTTACAAAGAGATCCTGGATGAATATCTGCTGACTTATACAATTCTGACAGATAAACTGAACCGTCTGGATCAGAGGATTGAAGAACTAGCATCCAAAGAAGAGTATACAGAATCTGTCAGTAAGTTAACCTGTTTTCTAGGAATCAAGACACATACTGCGTTATCTGTAATTGTTGAAGTTGGAGACTTTCAGCGTTTTGTATCTGCACGAAAGTTTGCAGGGTATCTTGGATTGGTACCTGGACAGCATTCCAGTGGCGATGACAGAAACGGACTTGGCATTACAAAAGCAGGGAATACCCATGTACGCAGACTGTTGGTAGAATCCGCACAAAGTTATACCCGTGGAAAGATCGGATATAAATCAAGAGTCTTAAGATCACGACAGGCGGGAAATTCACCGCAGGTAATCAATTATGCAGACAGGGCAAATGAGCGTCTGAGACGGCGCTATTATAAGATGGTTCTGAAAGATGGCAAGAAATATAATATTGCAAAAACAGCAATTGCAAGAGAGCTTGCTTGTTTCATATGGGGAATGATGACAGATAATATTTACTAATATAAATATAACACATCGATCACCATATCAAGACCAAGCCGCCAAAGGCGGTACTGTGTAGTCTTGACATACTGATCGATGTGCTATAAATGATAATCAAGATGATGTAAGCCGGTCTCTGCCGCATACATCATCCAGCCTGTAATTAAAGTTGCAACTGAAGGCATCCCGAAAGAGTTTCGAACATGTTTAGGTTTGAACTATCTACGAGGAAACTCTGTTGGCACAGTAATATCTGTGATCCACGTGAGGGAGACAGCTAGAGTTCGCGGCGGACCATTGACCTGTTGGTAACCAATCCACGTATATCAGAGTGGCCAATGCCGGGAACTGATACATCGGAACTCTTTCTGGATATCTTCAGAAACAATAAAATAAAAATTTGTTGTGATTTCTGTTAATTTACTATTGACAAAGGTCATTACATATCAGTTTCCAAAGGAACAGGCGCGGATCAGCGATTTGTAAAAAACGCTTTCAAAAATGCGGAGTGTCATCCTTTTTTCTTATAAATAGTTCTTCTTATCTTCTTTCTGACTCATACATGCAACACTATTACAAATCAAAACATTGTCTCTATTCATTACTGACAAACTATAAATACTGACAACAAAATGTCACTATTGAATGTCGTCAAAACCATCATATCAATCGCTTGTCCAAACCACCCATTGTATATATAATAATACGTGAAAGGGGATGATACAGAGTGTCTAAGAAATCCGGATTAACAAAAAGACAGAAACTTATCATTGAGATGTTAGCAGCTTTTAATGCTGACGATCCAATTACAATACAGGCAATATCAGAAAAACTGAAATTAAGTTCAAGAACCGTATTAAGAGAAATGCCTCGCATCAACGAATGGTTTGAGGAGAATGACTTTAAACTAGTCAAGAAACCAAGAATCGGGATGTATGTGGATGAAGATGCAGAAACAAGAAACTATATTAAAGAACTCGTAGATATGGATGAGAACAAGCCAGTATACAGTAAAGCAGATCGCCAGATGATCATATTACTTGAATTGTTAACGATCAACGAACCACTCAAATATTTTTACTTTACATCCCTTTTTCATATTTCGGATGCAACATTAAGCAACGACCTGGAAGAGGTTGAAACATGGCTTGATCACTATAATCTGACTCTTTACCGAAGACCGGGAATGGGAATTTACTGGGAAGGAAAAGAGGAAGATTACCGTCAGGCAGTGACAATGGTATTGAGACAAAAGTTAAGAGGACATTCCTTAAAAGTATTGTTTGATGAAGAGAAAAAACTCAAAGAACGAATGTTTCCGAATCTTACGCAAGAAGTGTTAGATGATACAAGAGATATCATTAAAAATATGCAGGGGGTGTTAGATATAGAATATACTGACCATTCCATTAGGCATTTAAGCTTGTATTTATTGATCACACAAAACAGGGTAAGAATGGGACATGAGATCAAAGAAGAGAAAGACGTCAGATCGATCACTCATTTACCAGAATATCAGATTGCAAAATGGCTGGGAGGCAAGTTAAGCAACTTTGAAGGACATCAGCTCTCACAAGGAGAAGTATATAACATAGCAATGCAGCTTTTGGCAGCGAAGATCTGGAAAAACAAAAGTGAGAATAAGATCGATGAAGAAAGTTTTAAAGTCAGGCAGTTGGTCATGCGGATCATTGCTGAGATGGAAATACTTTTAGAAATGGAATTTTTTGAGAATGCAGTGTTGATCGATGGATTATGTAATCATATGAAACCAGCGATCAATCGAATGAAACAAGGTGTATTTACGGAAAATCAATACATTGATTTTTTAGAAGAAAAATATTCCAAAGTTTATGTGGCAACGATCAAAGCGTGTGAGTTCTTAAAAGAAGAATTACATATAAAAAAACTCCCGGAAGGGGAGATGGGGTTTATCGCATTATACTTCTGTGTAGCGGTTGAACAGCAAAAAGATAAAGAAGAAAAGTTATCTGTTTATGTTGCCTGCCCACATGGAGTTGGGACATCCCATATGCTAGCCGTTCATCTGAAAAAAGAATTTCCGCAGCTGATGGTACAAAAGATCATCTCGACAGCAGAGATCAAAGAAGAGGAGCTGATCGAAGAAGGAATTGATTTTATCGTTTCCACAGCAAAATTAAATCTGACATTTCCAAATGTCTATGTGAACTCTATTTTAACAGAGACAGATAAGAAAATGATCAATGCCATGATCAAAAATATCGACAAGAAGAAAAGAAAAAATCCCATAAAGACTGTAAAACCAGTCAAAAGGATTGGAAGAGAAGACATCGAGTATATGACACTTCTTGGAGAAGAGATCTTACAGGTATTAGATAACATTAAAATATCAACAGGTGAAAACATTAAGAATAAGAAACAATTGATCGAATATGCAGGAGAATTATTTGCAAGAAATGAAACGACAGCAACAGAGATTACTTTTGCATTAAACAAACGCGAGAATATCGCAAGCACATTTATTCCGAGTATGAATGCATTATTTTTACATTGTGAAACAAAAGGCATCAGACATTGCAGATTTGGTTTTGTCTATTTAAATGATGAGATCATTGAAGATGGGCAGCCAATCAAGGGTGCGATCTTGATGCTTGTTCCACAGGGAGATGGAAGTAAGGTTTATCGCGAAGTTATGAGTGAAATAAGCGGAGCATTAGCCGAGAAAGACCAGATCATCACTTACTTATTTGACAAAAACAGAAATGCAGTTGAGGCAGAACTTGAAACAAGCCTTGGTAACTATTACGAAAATAAAATGAAGAGAAGATAAAAACAAAAGGAGGATATTGTAAATGAAAAATGGATTACAAAAATTCGGTAAATTTTTAAGTGCAATGGTAATGCCTAATATCGGAGCATTCATTGCATGGGGATTCATTACAGCATTATTTATCGCAGATGGATGGATTCCAAATGCGAAGTTAGCATCAATTCAGCCATACATGTTAACATTCTTATTACCAATGCTAATCGCCTACACAGGTGGTAAACAGGTCGGTGGAGATCGTGGAGGAGTCATGGGTGCGATCGCAGTCATGGGTTGTATCGCCGGAGTTGGTGGATTTGATGGACAGCCAATGTTAATGGGAGCCATGGTAATGGGACCATTTGCAGGATGGGTCATCAAGAAATTTGATAAAGCAATGGACGGACATATGCCAGCCGGATTTGAGATGTTGATCAATAACTTCTCTGTTGGTATTTTAGGAATGATCGTAGCGATCATTGGATACTTTATCATCGGACCATTTATGTCAACCGTATTAGCAGTGTTAACAGCAGGAGTTAACGTACTTGTAAAAGCAAAATTAATACCTTTAGCAGCAATCTTTATCGAACCTGCCAAAGTATTATTCTTAAATAACGCGATCAACCATGGTATCTTTACACCAATTGGTATTGAACAGGCAAAAGAAGCTGGTAAATCTATCATGTATATGTTAGAGGCAAACCCAGGACCAGGACTTGGAGTATTATTAGCATATGCAGTATTCTCTAAAGACAAAGTAACAAAATCATCTGCACCAGGTGCGATCATCATTCATTTCTTCGGTGGTATTCATGAGATTTACTTCCCATATATCCTGATGAACCCAATCGTGATCATCGCTCCGATCGTTGGTAACATTTGTGCGATCACATTCTTCACATTTACAAAATGCGGACTTATTGGACCATCTTCACCAGGATCAATCATCGCTTATTTATCAATGTCACCAAAGAGCCAGATTCCATTAACGATCTTAGGTGTACTGATCGCAACTGTAGTATCATTCTTGATCGCATCACCTATCATTCGTATGTCAGATGGTAAGAGTCTTGAAGATGCACAGGACGATATGGCAGCAAAGAAAGCAGAATCTAAAGGAATCACAGTTGACCCAGGAGAGAAGAAAGACGCAGATAAAGTTAAGAAGATCGTATTTGCATGTGACGCAGGAATGGGATCATCTGCAATGGGAGCTACAAAATTCAGAAATCGTGTGAAAGCACAGCGCCCAGATCTTACAGTGATCAATACATCAGTAGATAACATCCCAGCGGATTGTGATATCGCAGTTGTTCAGGCAGTCTTAGCAGACAGAGCCAGAAAATCTGCACCACAGGCACAGTTAGTTATCATCAATAACTTCTTACAGGATCCAAACTTAGATGGATTATATGAGCAGATGACAGCAAAAGTTGATGCATCAGCACAGACAGCTGCAGCTGTTGAAGAAGTTGAGACACCAGTAGCTACAGGAAATACAAAGATTCTTGTAGAAGAAGGAATCAAAACAGGATTAAAACCAGTCGACAAATTCGAAGCGATCAAAGCAGCAGGAAAACTGTTAAATGAACTTGGATATGTTGAAGAAGGTTATATTGACGCTATGGTAAAACGTGAAGAAACAGTTACAACATACATGGGATTAGGTGTAGCAATTCCTCACGGAACAGGAGATGCCAAGAAGAAAGTACAGAAAACTGGTATCGTAATGCTTCAGTATCCAGAAGGTGTAGACTTTGATGGAGAAAAAGCTCAGTTAGTCTTCGGTATTGCTGGAATCGGTGATGAACATCTTGGATTATTAGCTAAGATCTCTGAAATCATCGAAGATCCTGAAAGATTAGAACAGTTAAAAACAACAAAAAACGTTGACGAAATCATGGAAATGTTTAAATAAGATTTAAACAAAAAAAGGTCAATTTAATAAGCGGGAAATTCTTCTCGCTTATTAAATACCTAAGATATATACTTATAAATTTATATTTTAATTTTAGGAGTGAAGAAAATGAAGAAAGCAATTCAGTTTGGAGCAGGAAATATTGGACGTGGATTTATCGGTGGACTGTTAAGCAAAGCAGGATATCATGTAGTATTCGCAGATGTAAATCAGGAAATCATTGATAAGATCAACGAAGATAAGAAATATACAATTTTTGTAAAAGACGTAGAAAGCAGCGAGATCGTGATCACAGATATCAGCGGAGTAAATTCAACAAAACCTGAACTGATCGATGAAGTAAAAGAGGCTGAGATCATCACAACAGCCGTTGGAGTAAGAATTCTTCCGATCATTGCTCCATCTATCGCAGAAGGAATCAAAGCAAGAAAAGAAAATGGTTCTGAAGAATACTTAAACATCATTGCTTGCGAAAATGCAGTCAAAGCAAGTTCTCAGTTAAAAGAAGCTGTTTATGGAAACTTAAATGACGAAGAAAAAGCATATGCAGACAAATACGTAGGATTCCCAGACTGCTCTGTAGATAGAATCGTGCCTCCAGTACGTTTAGATAATCCAATCGACGTCGTTGTAGAAAACTATTATGAATGGAATGTCGAAGAAGCATCCTTTAAGGGAGCTGTTCCACAGATCGAAGGAATGAATCTTGCAGATAACTTAATGGCATATATTGAAAGAAAATTATTTACATTAAACACAGGACACTGCATCACAGCATATCTTGGAAACTACAAAGGATTCAAAACGATCGATGAAAGTATCGCTGATGAAGAAATATTTAAAACTGTTAAAAAAGCAATGCAGCAGAGTGGTATGGCATTAGTCAACAAATATGGATTTGACAAAGATGCTCACTTTAAATACATCGACAAGATCTTAAATCGTTTCAAAAACCCATACCTTGTAGATGATACAGCTCGTGTAGGTAGAGAACCATTAAGAAAATTAAGTGCAACAGATCGTTTAACAAAACCAACAATGACAGCATTAGAATATGGTCTTCCAGTGGATGCATTATTAGCAGGAATGGCAGCAGCATTAAAATATGATAATGCTGAAGATCCACAGAGCGTAGAATTACAGGATAAGATCAAAGCAAACGGAGTAAAAGCAGCATTAAAAGAAGTATCTGGAATCGCAGATGAAAAAATCTTAGACGAAGTTGTAGCAATTTACGAGGCAATGTAGTCGGAACAATATCAATAAAAAATCAACCAAAAATCAAATCAACACCCTTTTTTCTTAACGCATATAATCATATGAAAAGAGGCGGCCGAAAATATTTCGGTCGCCTCTTTTGGCACTTACATCATTTTATAACAGGATATAAAGAAAACCAATAAGTCTTTTATAGAAAATCTGTTGACAATTAAAAAGGATAGTGGCATAATACAACACATAGAAAATATAAATCATATTAATAAACTATGAAAAGTAGGAAATAAAATAACTGACTGGAAAACCAGAGGTTATGATCAAGGAAGCAGAAGAGACTGCACTTTTGATCATAACCTCTTTTTTTATACAAAAGTGAAGGAGGAAGAAAAATGAGCCAGAGCAGATCACCACAGGAAATCAGAATTCAAAATGAGATCAATCATAAGAAAATAGCGAATGTGCATGAAAACAGAGCTACAGAAATTTTAAAGAAAGTAAGAGAAAGTAAACCTCAGATTGATATAGAAAGAGGGTTATATTTTACAAAATCTTTTCAGAAAACGGAAGGACAGCCATTGATCTTACGATGGGCAAAGGCATTAAAATATTATGCCGAAAATGCAAGCATCTATATTGATGAAAATCAATTAATCGTAGGAAGAAGTGGAAAACCAGGAAGATATGGGATTCTTTATCCAGAACTCGATGGAGATACCTTAGATGAAGCAATCAAAACATTACCAAGCAGAGATGTATCACCATTTGATATTACTCCGGAAGATGCGAAGATCATTACAGAGCAGATCACACCTTACTGGAAAGGGAAGACGTTTCATGAGGATCTTGCAAAAGCACTTCCGAGGGAAACAAAAAAACTTACTTATAATGGAGATAAAGAGTTGACTTCAAGATATATTGTCAATGAAACAGCATCTTTTCGATCATCACTGCAATGGGTACATGATTACGAAATTGTTCTCGAGAAAGGATTTGAGGGAATTAAAGAAGAAGCCTTAGAAAGATTACAGCAATTAGATTCAGATAGTCCGGTGGATCAGACAGAGAAACGACCATTCCTAGAAGCACAGATCATAACAAGTGATGCGATTATCTTATGGGCAGAACGACATGCAAAACTTGCAAAAGAATTATCAGCAAAACAAAGGGATGCGGATAGGAAAAAAGAGCTTAAGATCATAGCAGAAATCTGCGAAAGAGTTCCAAGATATCCGGCAAGAACTTTTTATGAAGCATTGCAATCCCAATGGTTTACACAGATGTTTTCAAGAATTGAGCAAAAGACAGGAACGATCATATCCAATGGCCGAATGGATCAATATCTGTATCCATTTTACCAAAAAGACATCAAAGAAGGAAGGATCACGGATGAACAAGTACAGGAATTATTTGAATGCATGTGGGTAGCAATGTCCGAATTTGTTGATCTGTACTTATCAGAGGCAGGTGGATCTTTCAATGAAGGATATGCTCACTGGGAAGCTGTGACAATCGGCGGAACGACAAAGAAGGGATACGATGCAACGAATGAATTAACTTATATCTTATTAAAGTCCAAACGAGAATTTCCGCTAAATTATCCCGACCTTGCGGCAAGGATCCATATGGGAAGCCCGAAGAGATATCTCTATGAAGTAGCAGAAACGATCAAAGATGGAACTGGATTTCCAAAGCTTATTAATGATGACGAAGTAGTACCGATCTTATTATCCAAAGGTGCAAGTTTAAAAGAAGCTTATGATTACAGTGTTTCTGGTTGTGCAGAATGCCGTATGCCAAACAGAGATACCTACACAAGTCCAAACGCATACATTAATTTTGCAGCAGCACTTGAAATGGTGTTATACAATGGGAAAATGAAAAAATATGGAGATGAGATCGTAGGATTAGAAACAGGAAATTTTGAAGATTTTGAAAGTTTCGATGAAGTGTTGGAGGCTTACTTAAAACAACAGAAAAATTTGATCCGACATGCATTTATTCAGCAACATGAGATTATCAGACTTCGAGGAGAACATTTTGCTACACCGCTTGGATCATCACTTCATAAACTTTGCAGAGAAAGTTACAAGGATCTGCATCAGCCATCTATTCCTGGAGGGATCGATCTTGGATATTTTGAATTTATCGGATATGCAACTGTCGTAGATTCCTTATCAGCGATCAAAAAGCTGATCTTTGAGGAAAAACGTCTGACAAAGAAAGAGTTGTTAGAAGCAGTGAACAACGATTTCAAAGGATATGAAGCAATCAGACAGTTATTACTTCATGCACCATCTTATGGAAATGATGACAGCTATACCGATGAAATCGGACAGTTATTAGATTTGGAAGCACAGAAATTTACACATAAATATGGCAAAGAATTAGGGGTTCATATGGATCTGCGATTAGTACCATTTACATCCCACGTACCGTTTGGAAAAGTCATAGGGGCAACGCCGAATGGAAGATTTTCTTATACACCATTATCCGATGGCTCCAGTGCATCACAAGGGGCAGATCTTAACGGACCAACAGCAGTATTATTATCAAATTATAAAACAAAAAACTTTGATTACGAAGACCATGCAGCAAGATTATTAAACATCAAATTAAGTCCATCTTGCGTAGAAGGTGAAAATGGAACTGAAAAACTTGTTCAGTTTATCAAAGCATGGCACGATCTGAGATTATGGCACTTGCAGTTTAATGTATTAAATACAGAGACATTAAGACAGGCACAAAAACAGCCACAATTATATAAAAATCTTCTGGTAAGAATTGCAGGATACAGTGCTTATTTCACTGAATTATCAAAAGATCTGCAGGACGATATCATTGCCAGAACAGAGCATGAGGAGGTGTCATAATGGTCGATCCATTGGTATTTAATATTCAGAATTATTCCCTGAATGATGGCCCTGGGATCCGAACGATCGTCTTTTTAAAGGGATGCCCGATGCGATGTCGTTGGTGCTGTAATCCCGAATCACAGGAATATAACATCGAGATGTCTTATACAAGAAAGAATTGCATCGGAGAAGAAGAATGTGGATTTTGCAAACGATCCTGTCATCAAAAAGCAATCACTTTCGATGAGGAAGGGAAAGCAAAGATTGAGAAAAGTTTATGTACAGACTGCCTTTCCTGTACCAAAGTATGCCCGGCAATGGCAATGAAACAGCAGGGAAAACCAATGGAAATTTCAGAGATCATAGATCAGGTACTAAGACAGGAGTTGTTTTATCATCATGGAGAAGGAGGACTCACCGTCAGTGGCGGGGAACCTCTTTCTCATGGAGACTGGCTGATCAGACTGTTAAAAGAAGCGAAAAAACACCGGCTTCATACAGCAATTGAGACTTGTGGATATGCTTCCTATGAAGTATTAAAAGAGGTCATAAATTATCTGGATGTCATCTTTTTTGATATCAAATCCATGAATGATGAAAAACATAAACGCTACACAGGGAAGAGCAATCAAATAATCTTGGATAACTTTAAACAGCTTGTACAAGATGCGAAAACCACAAAGATTACAGCGAGAACACCAGTGATTCCAGGATTTAATGATACAGTTGAGGAATTAGAAGAAATTCAGCGTTTTGTAGCAAAAGGAAAAAATGTTTCCTATGAAATGCTCCCATATCACCGATTCGGAAAAGGAAAGTATGAAATGCTTGGAAGAACTTATCCGATGGGAGATGTTTTATTATCAGAAGAAATCAAAACATATATCCAGAAACAAAATGAAAAATGGAGGAAGAAAGAATGTCAAAGTTAAACAGGGAACAAACAATAACATATGATAAAAAATATAATCAGCATCCATGGTTGAAAGGAAATACAGAACCCATTCCAATTGAAAAGGCGGAAGGAATCTTCTTTTATGATTTTAATGGAAAGAAATATTACGATATGTCGAGTCAGTTGTCCTGCGTTAATATCGGATATGGAAATGAAGATGTCATACAGGCAGTCAATGATCAGGTAAAAACATTGCCATATATTGCACCAGCATATGCCAGTGCACCAAGATCAGAATTAGCAAAAATGTTAGTCGAACTTGCACCAGATAATATTGCCAAAGTATTTTTTACCTGTGGAGGTTCTGATGCAAATGAAGCAGCGATCAATATGGCAAGAACTTATACAGGAAGGAGTAAGATCTTTTCCAGATACAGAAGTTACCACGGATCAACATTAGGATCGGGGAATCTGTCTGGAGATCCAAGAAGATTTGCGTTAGAGCATCCAGCAGCAACAGGATTTGTAAAGTTTCAAGATCCATATGTATATCGAAGCGATATTCCATTCAAAAATGATCAGGAAGCTTCCGCTTATTATATCAATAAGATCAAAGAACAGATTGCATATGAAGGTGCAGTAAACATCGCAGCGATTTTTGTAGAATCCATTACAGGGGCGAATGGTGTGATCATACCGCCAGATGGTTATCTTCAAGGAATCCGAAAGATCTGTGATGAAAATGGTATTTTAATGATCTGTGATGAAGTTATGGCAGGGTTTGGAAGAACTGGAAAGATGTTTGCGTTTGAACATTGGAATGTAAAACCAGATATCATTACATTTGCAAAAGGTGTGACAAGTGGTTATGTACAGCTTGGCGGGATCATGATCTCAAAAGAGATTGCAAAATTTTATGAAGACAAGGTATTTCAGTATGGATTAACTTACAGCGGTCATTCCCTTGCATGTGCAGCAGGAGTTGCTTGTGTAAATTATTATAAGAAAGCGGGACTATTAGAAAATACACAGAAAGTTGGGAAAGTACTTGGAGAGCTGTTAGAAGAAATCAAACAAAAACACAAATGTGTAGGAGATGTCCGTTATATTGGCTTATTTGCAGCCGTAGAATTTGTTAAAGATAAAGAAACTAAAGAACCATTGGTTCCATATGCAGACCAGTCAGGAACGATGGGAAAGATTATCGGCTTATTGAAAGAACGAGGTTTTGCAACTTTTGGAAGAGAAAACAATATCAACATTGCACCACCACTGATCATTACAGAAGAACAGTTAAGGGAAGCAATGAAGATCTTTGATGAGGTGCTTGATATTGTAGATGAGACATATTTATAAGGAGAAACAGATGGAACATACAAAAAATAGCACAAAAACAGAACATCTGATCAGCTTATCCGTTGTACTTGTCATTTTGTTCCTATGGTTTTATACCACATCTATGGGACTTGTTTCAGAAACACTGGTGCCATCCCCGATCAGTGTGTGGGACAGTTTTCTTGATATATTAAAAAACGGATATAAAGGTTCAACCTTGATACAGCATTTGGCAGCCAGTATGGGGAGATTAATTAAGGCATATGTTCTGGCAATGATCACAGCAATTCCACTGGGACTTTTAAGTGGATACAATTCAAAGATCCGGGCATTATTAGAGCCAGTCATTGAATTTTACCGTCCACTCCCACCACTGGCATATTACACATTATTAGTACTGTGGATGGGAATTGGAGACGGGTCAAAGATCATGCTGTTATTCTTGGCAGGATTTGCACCAATTTATATTGCGTGTGCAGCTGGAGTTAACAAAGTAAAAAAAGATTATGTATTAGGAGCACAGACATTAGGAGCCAATGCACGACAGATTTTTATTTACGTGATCTTTCCAGCAGTACTTCCGGATATTTTTACAGGACTTCGAACATCACTTGGTGTTGAATATACGACATTGGTAGCAGCAGAAATGGTCGCGGCTGTCAGCGGAATTGGATGGATGGTGTTAGATGCCAGTAATTATCTAAGAAGCGATATCATGTTTTTTGGAATTATCTTAATGGGAATTACAGGAATCGTGTTAGACCAGATTTTGAAATTAGTGGAACATTATATGGTTCATTGGAAAGGAAAGAATTAGGAGGAATGAAATTATGAAAGAGAGAAAATTAAGTATTAGAGAAATTATCGTATTATTGATCGCAGTGATCCTGCTGATCAGTGCAACTGCATGCAGAGCATCAAAAGCAGATCAAACAAAAGAAAATAAAAAAGTAAAAGAGATTAAAATTGGAACCATGGATCTTGTAAATCCAGACTTGGTTGCTAGAAAAGAAAAATATTATGAAAAACAGTTAGGGATCAAAGTAAAGATCGTGAAATTTGATTCTGGAAAAGATGTCAATACAGCATTGGCAGCAGGAAGTATCGACGCATCAGAACTTGGAAGCAATCCAACAGCATTAGGAATTGGAAATGGACTTAACTATGACGTGATCTATATCGGAGACATCATCGGTTCTGCAGAATCACTCGTTGTAAAAAACAATGCCAATGTAAATTCTGTAAGCCAGCTAAAAGGTAAAAAGATCGCGGTGCCATTTGCATCCACTTCACACTATAGTTTATTAAATGCCTTAAAACAGGCAGGACTCAAAGAAAGTGATGTAAAATTATTAGATCTTGAACCAAATGATATTCATGCGGCATGGAAACGAGGAGATATTGATGCAGCTTATGTATGGTATCCAGTGCTTAATAATCTAGTAAAAGACGGAAAAATCTTAACAGGAAGTGACAAACTTGCAAAACAAGGAATTATTACAGCAGATTTAGTTGTTGCAAGGCGTGATTTTGCAAAATCAAACAAGAATCTGGTAGTACGCTATATTAAGGCACTGAATCAGGCAAATGATTTGGATCAGAAAAATAAAGAACAGTCAATCAAGGATATTTCAGAGATTCTTAATATCAGTGAAAGTGATGCCAAATTCCAGAGAAATGGTTTTGAATGGATTGATGGAAAGAAACAGTTAAGTAAAGAATATTTAGGTGAAAATATAGCAAATGTATTGAAAAATACAGCAGATTTCTTAAAAGAACAGGGAAGTATTAAGAAAAGCCCGACTTTAAAGGAATATAAAGACCATGTACAAACGAAATATCTGAAAGAAGCATTAGAAAAATAGGAGATGAGACAATGAGTGAGACAAAGAATACATGGAAAGACAAACTATATGAGACAGACAATCCACTGATCGAGGTAGAAGAGCTTGATTTGGATTATCAGACAGCAAAGGGATGTGTAAATGCTTTGTCTCATATCAATTTTAGCATTCATCGAGGAGAGTTTATTACTGTATTAGGTCCAAGTGGTTGTGGAAAATCTACCTTATTAAAAATTCTTGCAGGATTTATCAAACCAACAAAAGGAAGTGCAAAATTAGAAGGAAAGCAGATTAAAGGAACAGATTGGAGTAGGGGAGTAGTATTTCAGAATCCGCCGTTATATGAATGGTTTTCAGTCAGACAAAATATCGCTTTCGGTCCGAAGATGAGAAAAATAGCAAAAGAAGAATATGAACCAAAAGTAGAAGAATATTTGCAAAAGGTTGGACTGACAGAGTTTGGTGAAAAAAAGATTTATGAATTATCAGGAGGAATGAAACAGAGAGTTTCGATTGCAAGAGCTTTGATCAACAAACCAGAAATTCTGTTAATGGATGAACCATTCGGTGCATTGGATGCATTTACAAGAGAAAATATGCAGGAATTGATCCGCAAGATCTGGTGGCAGAGTGGAAAAACGATCTTTTTTATTACACATGATGTAGAAGAAGCATTGCTGTTAGGAAGCAGGGTTTTAGTGTTAAGTCGACATCCAGGAGAAATTGTCGATGATATTCAGGTGAATTTCTCAAGAAAGATCGTAGAAGAAGGAATCAGTGATATTCAGTTCAGTGAAAAATTTTATCATACAAGAGAACGTTTATTAAAACTGATCCATGCCCAGTATGACAGATAGGAGGATTTGTATATGAAGTGGTATTATGAACAGCCAGTCAAGATTATATTTGGAGCTCATAAAATACAGGAATTATCAACAATCATTCAAAAAGAACAATATAAAAAAGGAATTCTGGTCACAACCACACATTTTATTAAAAATGGATTTGCAGGGCAGTTACTGGATGATAAGAAAAATCATCTGGCAGATATCTTTGCAGGATTTTCACCAAATCCAGATGTAGAAGAAGTGAACAGACTGGGAGAACATGTAAGAAAAGAGAAAATAGATTTTATTATAGCACTTGGTGGAGGAAGTGTGATCGATGGAGCGAAGGCGGCTTCTGTTTTAATAGAAAAAGAAACATCAATCCGAAAATATCACAATACAGGAGAGAAAGTTCCAAAAAAACATTTGCCATTGATCGCAATTCCAACAACGGCAGGAACTGGAAGTGAAGTAACCAATGTTTCTGTATTAACAAATAGAAACCAAGGAATCAAAGCACCAATTGCATCGGAAAGTTTTTATCCACAATATGCGATCGTAGATCCAACACTTACATGGAGCATGCCAGCAGATCTTACGGCAAGTGCAGGAATTGATGTGTTATCTCATGCAGTAGAAGGATACTGGAGCCGCTTGCACCAACCAATTTGTGACGTATTGGCTGTCTATGCAGCAAAACTAGTTCTTACAAATATAAGAACGGTATACAAAGATCCAAACAATCAGGCAGCAAGAGAGAAAATGGCAGCAGCATCTCTGATCGCAGGACTTGCATTTGGTCAGCCAAAAACAACTGCTTCCCACGCATGTTCTTTTCCATTGACAAATTTATACCATATTCCACACGGAGAGGCTTGTGGTTTGACATTAGATTTCTTTATCCGATTAAATGGAACCAAAGATTTTAGGACAAGAGAATTGACCAGTCAATTAGGATTTTATGATTATGAACAATTTGCAGATGCCGTACAGAGATTAAAAAGAGATCTTCATTTAAGAACAAATTTAACCGATCTTCATATCAATGAAGAAAAGAAAGAAGAATTGATACGATTAAGTCATCATGCCAATTTAAAAAATAATCCAGTGGAAGTTACAGATGAAGATTTGAGAAGACTTTATGATGGTTTATGTGACTGAAATATTGACAGAAATATGAAAAATAGGTATAATCGAATAAAAACAGATAAAACATACAGGATTAATAGGAAATAAGGTGGGCATATGGAACATAAAATAAAAAGATCACAAGAACAACACCAATGGAAAGAAAAAATTGAAGAGTTATTAAAAAATATGAAATATGGCAATATAACGATCATTGTTCAGGATGGAAAGATCATTCAGATTGATAAGACAGAGAAACATAGAATATAGCAAATCGAAAATCAGTCTCAGAAAAGGATTGGAAAGCGATCATCAGTGGATTATGATTCTCAAAAAGGAGATGTAATTATATGGAAAACATAATTATCCTGTGAATTAAAAAAGACGATTTAAAACTATCAAGGTGCAAGCAATATTTTATCATTCTAACTGTCTCAGTCCATTGATATGATCCAAAGTTTCATAGAATTCTTTTTGATATGGACAGTAGCTGCATAGCTTAAATCTTGACAACAAAAATCAAAATTATTATAATATAATATATAAATAGAATAAATCTTCAGGGCAGGGTGAAAATCCCTACCGGTGGTAAAGCCCACGAGCCGTAAGGTATGATTCGGTGAAATTCCGAAGCCGACAGTATAGTCTGGATGAAAGAAGAGAACAAAATATGGAAAAATGGAAATGTTTTTACGACTATGGTCAATTGCTCTAGAATATTTTTGTTCCAGAGCAATTGATTTATATAAATAAATTCAGATATTTTTTACTCTGCCTTGATCAATCATTTAGATCAAGGCATTTTTAATGGGGTGATAAGATAAAACTAATAAACAAATATGATCAAGAAAAATTTTAGAATTATGGCAGGAGGATATAAAATGGTGACATTTCATACAATTGAAGGTGCATTAGAAGATTTAAAAAGAGGAAAGATTATTTTGGTAACGGATGATGAAAATCGAGAAAATGAAGGAGACTTTATTTGTGCAGCACAATTTGCTACAACAGAAAATATAAATTTCATGGCAACGCATGGAAAAGGATTAATCTGTATGCCAATGTCGGAGGAGTATGTAGAAAAATTAAAACTTCCGCAAATGGTGGAAAATAATACAGATAATCACGAAACAGCATTTACTGTATCAATCGATCATATTACAACAACGACAGGAATTTCAGCAGTAGAGCGTTCAATTACAGCTATTGCATGTGTGGATGAAAATGCAAAACCAGAAGATTTTCGAAGACCGGGGCATATGTTTCCATTAAAAGCAAAGAAAAATGGAGTTTTAGAAAGAAATGGACATACGGAGGCAACGGTAGATTTATGTAGATTAGCAGGATTAAAAGCGTGTGGATTGTGCTGTGAGATTATGAGAGAAGATGGCACAATGATGAGAACAGAAGAATTAGCAAAATTAGCAGAGCATTTTCAAATGAAATTTATAACAATCAAGGATTTGCAAGATTACAGAAAACGCAAAGAGATATAAAAGAAATAGTCAGTTGACGATTGATCTTTCAGAGGATTTTATGTTGGTGGAAAGCTGTAGTGAAATTGCGAATGTGATAGATATTGTGGAAAGTTAGATGAATTAGGACAAATTTTGTGATAAGCTAGAAATGTATAAAATCAAGAAAGAAGGATTCCACATTAGAAAATGTATAAGGATCCTTCTTTTTATTTGGAGATAACGAGATGGCAATATCAAAATTAATGCATATGAAAGAAACAGAAGGAAATCCAGCGAGACACTTAAAAAGAGCAATCGAATACGTTATGAATCCAGAAGAGGATATTAATCGACGATTGTTTGGTTTCTATTATGTATAAATTTAAAAAAATTGATATAAAAAATGTAGGATTTATAAGGTCTGCAAAGTGTTTTTAATTTATTCAACAACTTCAATTCCATCAATATTCGGAACACACATCATAGAATAGTTTGTATGATAAATGACAAATCCAGGTTTTGCCTTTGGCGGCTTTCTTAGTTCTTTTCTCTGAACATAATCAATCTCAACCTTCGGTGCCTGACGTCCCTTGGAATAATAAGCTGCAAGGCGGCCAGCTTCTTCAAAGGTAGCATCTGGAAGAGTCTCCGCTTGTTCCTTTCGTACAATAACATGGGACCCAGCCATATTCTTTGCATGGAACCACCAGTCCCCGCCATTTGCAAACTTAAAACTTAATTCATCATTCTGATAGTTATTTTTTCCAACATACATATGGAAACCATCAGAAGAGACAAAATGTAATGGTTTGGATTTTGCCTGTTTCTTTCCCTTTTTCTTCCCATGGCTCTTTATATAACCATAATCAGAAAGTTCATCTTTGATCAGCTGCAGGTCTTTCTCATCTTCGGATAAAGAAAGAGCAGTAGAGATCGAATCGAGATGATCAAGATCAGCTTTTGTCTCCACGACAAGCTCAGAAAGAGCTTCATAAGTACGTTTTAGCTTATTATATTTTGCAAAAAACTTTTTGGAATTCTCCAAAGGAGTCTTTGTTGGATCAAGAGGAATCGTAATCTCTTCGTTTGTGTAATAATTCATGCAAGTTAAAGATTTTGCATTTGGCTCTAGTCCATATCCATATGTCTGTGTAAGTTCTCCATAAACTTTGAATTTCTCACGTTTCTCGGTATCCTTTAACTGACGAAGCTGCAGATCATATTTCTTGCTCGTCCTCTCAAGAGCAGTCTGCACGATCTTACGAAGGTCAGAAGATTTCTGCTTCATTCTTGTATATTTTTCCTTCTCAGAATAATACCCGATCAGCACGTCAAAAATAGAATCATATGTTTTCTCTGTACAGTCAGGATAAGAAGTTAAAGGAATACAAGAAAATTCCTTGGGTTCCTCCCCAGAATAAATGATATTTGGCTGATATGCCTCATCTTCTACAAGAGCATTTAATTTTACAAGCTGGCCATATAATCCAGCAGCACTATCATCGGTCAAAGAATCAGTAGATGCATTCCCATCTAGCCCTGCACGATAACAAAGTTCATTTGCGATCAAAGGACTCATACCTGTGATGGAAGTATAAAGTGCTTTACAAAGATTCAGTGGTTTGGTGATGATATGCTGATAAAAATTCTCCGCAGTCAGACTTGCTAAAGGATGTTTCCCTTTAGACGGTGGAAATGTGTAAGTACGTCCAGGTAAAACCTCTCTGACAGAACTGATATTTGCAGAGATATGCTTGATACTATCTAAAATCACATCATCATTGTTTACAAAAATGATATTACTGTGTTTTCCCATGATTTCAACGATCAGACGTTTCTGGCAGACATCTCCAAGCTCATCCAGATGCTCAATCTTAATTTCGATAATACGCTCAAAATCAGGCTGTGTGATCGAAATGATCCTTCCACTACTAATATGTTTACGAAGCAGCATGCAGAAGTTTGGAGCCTGCATAGGATTGGCTTTTCCTTCTTTCGATAAATAGACAAGAGGAAGAGAAGCACTGGCTGAGAGATGAAGTCTTGTTGTCAATCTCTCTTTTTTGATCACAAGCGTGATCTCGTCGGCCTCTGGCTGATAAATCTTATAGATTCTGCCACCGATGATCTGTTTATTAAGTTCTGATATAATATTTGAAATGACAAATCCGTCGAATGCCATGATAAATACCTCCTGGTAATAAAATCAGTTATCTAATTTAAAATAATAAGATAAATCCGTCAAACAATTATATCAGAAATTCGAAAAAGTATAAAGAAAAAACGATCAAATTCACAAATCATAGAAAGATAGTCGGGATTTTGTTGTAATTAAAATCATTTCTTATTATAATGAATATTAAGTGTACAATAAAATAATCTATGGAGGACAAGTCATTGAGAAAAGAAGCGTCAAAGAATGCATGGAAGCAGTTATACGACATTACATTAAAACTAGACAAATTAGAGCCTTGGAATTACCTTGGTGACACACAACTTGTAACCATTCAGCTAAAAGACAGAGAAGAACCTGTATTTTGCAGTGTGATGGGAAAATTCAGCGGAGAAAGAGGAATTGCAGTCTTTGATGGAGTTGAAGGCTTAGGAGATTTCTATATGATCCTTGGAAGTGAAGAAGGGGATCTTCCAGCACAGTATCTGATGGATGAACATACAAGTCTTACATGCTTCTGGGGAAGCATGATGAATGTGCCAGATGAACAAAGAAAAGTTATCGATGAATTAGATATTCGTTTTAAGACGATCAGTGACTGGATTTACTTTGTTTCTTATAAGAAAGGTTACAAACCATATCAGTTAGATGAAGATGAAGTTGCACTTCTTATAGAAACTTATGAGAACCTGTATATGGCAGTGGAAGCAGTCAGACAGGGAGAATTAAACCCAGAAATCGAACAGGCAGAAGGAATTGTTCGCCGTTATAATACTGAAAATGATACTTGGGAAATGTTTGTAAAAGAGATACCAGAAGCTGAAAAAGAATTTCCGTCAGTGATGTTAGAAGATCAGGAATTAAAAGATGAATTAAAGAATCAAAAACAAATCGATCTTGAAGTGATTTTAGATTTTACTTATCTTCCAGTTATGGTAGAAGGGGAAGAAGAAGGGGAGCGTCCAAAGAATCCACTTTTATTTATGGCATATGATAATACCGATGGCGGTGTGATCACAATGGATATTTTAGAAGAGGGTGATGATGAGATCAGCAGAACATTAGGATTCTTTATCAGTTTTGTGCAGCAGAATGGAAGAATGAAGACGATCAAAGCAAGAAATCCATGGATTTTTGGAGCATTAGAGGATATTTGTGAATATTGCAGTGTGGACCTTGTATATGATCCGGTAGAGATCATGGATCAGGTGATCGAAGAAGTTGTTTCTCAGTTGTAGGAATTTCATGTAACATATCAAAAGATGAATTAGAGTGAACGAGGTTGACAAATAAGTTAAGGATTGGTAAAATACAGATAATTTGATGTGCTACCTAAGTAGCACTTTAATTCGATAAAGTATCAAGGAGCGGCAAAAATATGAATAAAAAGAGAGTCCACACACCAGAAGGTGTCAGAGATGTATATGGAACAGAATATGGACAGCGAAGTAAGTTGAAGGCAAAATTAAACAAAGTTTTTGCATCTTACGGATATGAAGGGATCAGAACTCCAGGATTTGAATTCTTTGATGTATTTAACAGTGAAAAAGGAACCGTATCCGCAAGGGAAATGTTTAAATTCTTCGATAGAGAAGGAAATACCTTAGTTCTTCGTCCGGATGTCACACCATCCATTGCACGCTGTATCGCAAAGTATTTTAATGAAGAGAATATGGGAATCCGTTTATCTTATGCAGGAAATGTATTTTTAAATAATTCAAGCTATCAGTTGAAGTTAAAAGAAACATGCCAGTTAGGTGCAGAATTAGTCAATGATGCGTCTGTACAGGCAGATACAGAATCTATTGCAATGGCAATTGATTGTTTTCTGGCAGCTGGATTGACTGATTTCAGACTTTCTATCGGAGAAGTTGAATTCTTCAACGGATTGACACAGACGATCAAAGATGAAGAAGTCAAAACACAGCTTCGAGAGCTGATCTTAAATAAGAATTATTTTGGATTAATGGAATATGTAGAGACATTAGATCTGTCTGATAAGATCAAAGATGTATTTTTACATTTTAACGAACTGAATGGAGATGTAGCGATCTTAGATCAGGCAGAAGCAATGGTTGAGAATGAACAGTCTAAGAAAGCGATCAAAAGACTTCGCGATGTATATGATATCTTAAAATTATACGGCAAAGAGCAGTATGTAAGTTTTGATCTTGGAATGTTAAATAAGCATAATTATTACACAGGAATCATTTTCAAAGGTTATACTTATGGAACAGGAGATGCAGTTCTAAAAGGTGGACGATATGATAATCTGATCGAACAGTTCGGAAAGAAAGCCCCATCAGTTGGATTTGCGATCGTATTAGATGAGCTGATGATGGCATTAAGCCGTCAGGGAATTCATATGGAAGCAGATCATATGGATACAATGATCATTTATAAAGAAGCAACAATGAAAGATGCGATCCTTAGAGCAGAAGAATTAAGAAAAGAAGGAAAGAAAGTCATCTTAGAGAGAAAGAATGATCTGTGCAGCAAAGCAGACTATGAAAGATTTGCTAAAGAGCATCGCCTCGGTGGAATTCTTTATTTCATCTAATCAACAAATCGAGCAAAAGAAGGGAAACAAAAGACCATGAGATATATTACATTTGCCCTGGCGAAAGGGCGCCTTGCAAAGAAAGCGATGGCTTTATTAGAAGAGATCGGAATCACATGCGAGGAAATGAAAGACGAGAAAACAAGAAAATTAATCTTCGTAAACGAAGAATTAAAATTAAAATTTTTCTTATCCAAAGCAAGTGACGTGCCAACTTATGTGGAATACGGAGCAGCTGATATCGGTGTTGTTGGAAAAGATACGATCCTTGAAGAAGGAAGAAATCTATACGAAGTATTAGACTTGAAATTTGGAGCTTGCAAGATGTGTGTGTGCGGACCCAAAGAAGCGAAGAAATATTTAAACAGTAATGAGATCATCCGTGTGGCATCCAAATACCCACATATCGCCAAAGAATATTTCAATAATCAGAAATTACAGACAGTAGAGATCGTTAAGTTAAACGGATCTGTTGAACTTGCACCGATCGTTGGATTATCAGAGGTGATCGTCGATATCGTTGAGACAGGAACAACCTTAAAAGAAAATGGATTGGAAGTCTTAGAAGAAGTTTGCCCATTATCAGCAAGAATGGTAGTGAATCAGGTAAGCCAGAAGATGGAACAAGAACGAATCAGCAAGATCATCGTTGCACTAAAGAAGATCTTGGATGAAAAAGAATAGGCCGGAGGAGAGAAATATGAGAATAGTAAAAGTTAACAAAGATTCCATTGCAAATATTTTATCAGATTTATTAAAGAGAAGTCCTACAAACTATGGGGATTTTCAGGATAAAGTCGATGCGATCATCAAAAATGTCAGAGATAATGGAGATAAAGCTGTCTTTGATTATACAGCACAGTTTGATAAAGCGGAGATCAACGCAGACAATATTTTAGTTACAGAAGAAGAAATTAAGGAAGCTTACGAAGAAGTGGATGATGAATTGATCAAAGTTATCCGCAAAGCGATCAAGAATATTCGTGATTTCCATGAAAAACAGATTCAGAAGAGCTGGTTTGAGACAAGAGAAGACGGAGTAATGCTTGGACAGAAAGTAACACCAATGGAAACTTGTGGTGTCTATGTACCAGGTGGAAAAGCAGTTTATCCATCTTCTGTTTTAATGAACATTGTTCCAGCACACGTTGCAGGAGTGAAAAATATCATCATGACAACACCTCCTGGAAAAGACGGAAAAGTTACAGCAAATACATTAGTTGCAGCGAAAGAAGCTGGAGCAACAAAAGTATATAAAGTCGGTGGAGCACAGGCAATTGCAGCGATGGCATTTGGAACAGAGTCTATTCCAAAAGTAGACAAGATCGTAGGACCTGGTAACATTTTTGTGGCTCTTGCCAAGAAAGCAGTTTATGGAAACGTAAGTATCGATTCCATTGCAGGACCAAGTGAGATCTTAGTGTTAGCTGATGAGACAGCGAATCCAAGATATGTGGCAGCAGACTTACTTTCCCAGGCAGAACATGATGAGATGGCAAGTGCGATCCTTGTTACAACAAGCGAAGAATTAGCACATAAAGTATCTGATGAGATTGACGGATTCTTAAATCAGTTATCAAGAAAAGAGATCATGGAGAAATCTTTAGATTCCTTCGGATATATTCTTGTTGCAAGCGATATGAAAGAAGCAATTGATACGGCAAACGCTATTGCGTCTGAACATATGGAGATCATGACAGCAAATCCATTTGATGTTATGACAAGGATCAAGAATGCAGGAGCGATCTTTATCGGAGCATACAGCTGTGAACCTTTAGGAGATTATTTTGCAGGACCAAACCACGTACTTCCAACAAATGGAACAGCAAAATTCTTCTCTCCATTAAGTGTTGATGATTTCATCAAGAAATCAAGTGTCATCTACTATTCAAGAGAAGCCTTAGAGCCAGTACACAAAGACATCGAATTCTTTGCGAATCAGGAACAGCTGACAGCACATGCTAATTCCATGAAAGTAAGATTTGAAGATAACCAGGAAGGATAAAAATATGAGTAGAAGTGCATCAATTGAGAGAAATACAAGTGAGACAAAGATCAAACTTTCCATTGATCTTGATGGAAACGGAAATGGAAATATCCATACAGGGATCGGTTTTTTTGACCATATGTTAAATGCATTTGCACGTCACGGATTTTTTGATCTTGATGTGGAAGTTGAGGGAGATCTCTATGTAGACTGCCATCATACGATCGAAGATGTCGGAATCGTACTTGGAGAAGCGATCAAACAGGCCGTTGGAGATAAGAAAGGGATCAAACGTTATGGATCATTTATGCTTCCAATGGATGAGACATTAATGTTATGTGCGATCGATCTGTCTGGAAGACCATATTTTGTGATGGATTGTGATTTTACGGTTGATCGCGTTGGAGAATTTGACACAGAGATGGTAAGAGAATTCTTTTATGCAGTATCTTACGGCAGCATGATGAATCTTCATTTGAAGAAATTACATGGAGAAAATAATCATCATATGATCGAAGCAGCATTTAAAGCATTTGCAAAAGCTTTGGATGAAGCAACCAGCATGGATCCAAGGATCACAGATGTACTTTCCACGAAAGGAGCCTTATAAGATGAGTAATGAGGCAAAACCATTAAATAGCAAGATGAGTTTTGATGAATTCAAATTAAACAGCGACGGAATGTTAACCGTTGTTGTACAGGATCATAAGACAAATGAAGTTTTGATGGTCGCATATATGACAAAAGAAGCATATGATAAGACGATCGAGACAGGGATTATGACTTATTACAGCCGAAGCCGTGATGAATTATGGATCAAAGGGGAGACATCCGGACATTATCAGTATGTCAAAGATTTATATATTGACTGCGACAGAGACACCTTACTTGCTAAGGTAAAACAGATCGGGGCTGCCTGCCATACAGGAAATTATTCTTGCTTCTACACAGATTTATTAGAAAAAGAAGATTAAGAACGTAATCTTTGTGAGAAAATATTTGTGTTTCTAAGTTCGATTTGGTATAATCGACTTTATAAGATAAGGAGGCAAGATTATGACAGCATTTTTATCAGAATTAGTCTCTTATGTATTGAAGTTTGCGATTCTTTTTGCATGCTCTGCGGCAGGAATTTATTTCGGAGTCGGTCGTGCGAAGGCAAAGAAGAAAGAATCATAAGATCATACATGATTAAGAGAAGATCATTTAGCTGCATGAGAATACAGGCTCATGCAGCTAAAAAGCCGTAAAGGCAAGGTCTTCTTAAATATAATGAAACGACACTAGGAGGATGAAACGTTGAGAGCATATGGAGTCAACGAACTCAGGAAGATGTATCTTGAGTTTTTCGAAAGTAAAGGACATTTAGCATTAAAGAGTTTTTCACTCGTGCCAAAGAACGATAACAGTTTATTACTGATCAACGCTGGTATGGCACCACTGAAACCTTATTTCACAGGACAGGAAGTACCACCAAGAACAAGAGTGACAACATGTCAGAAGTGTATCCGTACAGGAGATATTGAGAATGTTGGTAAGACAGCAAGACATGGTACATTCTTTGAGATGTTAGGAAACTTCTCTTTTGGAGATTACTTCAAACATGAAGCAATCGCATGGTCTTGGGAATTTTTAACAAAAGTGATCGGATTAGATCCTGACAGATTATATCCATCTGTATACGAAGATGATGATGAAGCATTCGAGATCTGGGAGAAAGAGATCGGAATCGCACCAGAGAGAATCTTCCGTTTTGGAAAAGAAGACAACTTCTGGGAGCATGGGGCAGGACCTTGTGGACCATGTTCAGAAATCTACTATGACCGTGGAGAGAAATATGGATGTGGAAGCCCAGATTGTACGGTAGGATGTGACTGCGACCGTTATATGGAAGTATGGAACAACGTATTTACACAGTTTGAGAATGATGGACACAACCATTATACAGAATTAGAGAATAAGAACATTGATACAGGTATGGGACTGGAACGTCTTGCAGTCGTTGTACAGGAAGTAGATTCTATCTTCGACGTAGATTCTATCAAAGCGATCCGCGATGAGATCTGTAAAGTTGCAGGAGTCACATATGGTGCAGACCACGAGACAGATGTATCGATCCGTGTAATCACAGACCATATCCGTTCTGCTACATTTATGTTGTCTGATGGTATCACACCATCCAACGAAGGACGTGGATATGTACTTCGCCGTTTGATCCGCCGTGCAGCAAGACATGGAAGATTATTAGGAATCGATCACCTGTTCTTAACAGATATCAGTAAAGTCGTGATCCGTGAATCCAAGGATGGATATCCAGAATTAGAAGAGAAAGCAGAATTTATCTTCAATCATTTATCTCAGGAAGAAAAACAGTTCAATAAGACGATCGATCAGGGACTGTCCATCTTAGCAGATATGGAAAAAGCTATGAACGAGAAAGGCAGCAAAGAACTTGCTGGTGCAGATGCGTTCAAATTATATGACACATATGGATTCCCATTAGATCTGACGATCGAGATCTTAGAAGAAAAGGGATTTACTGTAGATAAAGAAGGCTTTGAAAAAGAAATGCAGGTTCAGAGAGAGACTGCCAGAGCTGCAAGAAAGACAACAAACTACATGGGTGCAGATGCAACTGTATACGAACAGTTAGATCCAGCCATGACAACAAAATTCGTTGGATACGATGAACTTACTTGTGAAGGTGAGATCACAGCTATGACAACAGAGACAGAAGTTGTTTCAGCTCTGAACAAAGGAGATAAAGGAACGATCGTCGCTGACCAGACAGCATTCTATGCTACAAGTGGTGGTCAGGAAGCGGATAAAGGAGTGATCATCAGTGGAGATGCATCTTTTGAAGTAGAAGATGTCATTAAATTATCCGGTGGTAAGTTTGGACATGTTGGACATGTAGTCGAAGGAACATTCAACGTAGGAGACAAAGCGGTCTTTACAGTGAATGAGAAGAACAGAGCATTAGGTGCAAAGAACCATAGTGCAACTCATTTATTACAGAAAGCATTAAGAGAAGTGCTTGGAACTCATGTAGAGCAGGCAGGATCTTTAAATAATGCGGAACATTTAAGATTCGACTTTACACATTTCTCACCATTATCTGATGATGAGATCGCAAGAGTTGAGAAGATCGTCAACGAAAAGATCGCTCAGGATCTTCCAGTTGTGACAAAAGTTATGTCTATGGAAGAAGCTAAGAAAACAGGAGCTATGGCACTGTTTGGAGAGAAATACGGAGACGAAGTACGCGTTGTATCCATGGGAGATTTCTCTGTAGAATTATGTGGTGGTACTCATGTGAAGAATACAGGAGCGATCACAGCATTCAAGATTTTATCTGAAACTGGTGTTGCATCAGGAGTTCGAAGAATCGAAGCAGTGACAGATCAGGGAGTATTTAACTACTACCATAAGCAGGAAGAAGAATTAAAAGAAGCAGCCAAAGCATTAAAAGCTACACCAGCAACACTGCTGACAAGAATTGAATCACTTCTTGCAGAAGTAAAAGAATTAAAGAGCGAAAACGAATCCTTAAAGAGCAAACTTGCAAAAGACGCTCTGGGAGATGTTATGGATCAGGTAGAAGAAGTAAAAGGAGTGAAACTTCTTGCAACTTCTATAGAAGACGTTGATATGAATGGACTTCGTGAACTTGGAGATAACTTAAAAGAGAAATTAGGAGAAGGTGTCATTGTCCTTGCTTCCCAGAAAGACGGAAAAGTATTCTTAGTTGCCATGGTAACAGACGAGGCACAGAAAGCAGGAGCACACGCTGGAAACCTGATCAAAGCGATCGCCGGATGCGTTGGAGGCGGCGGTGGAGGACGTCCAAATATGGCTCAGGCCGGAGGAAAGAATCCAGCTGGAATTCCAGAAGCAGTAGCAAAAGTAAAAGAAATTTTAGAAAGTCAAATTTCATAGTTGACAAAAATCTAAAATGTGATATACTAATCTAGTGCAAAAAATTAAAACCCAAACAGTCCTATGCACAAGTACAAGACTGGAGGGGAGGTCGGGAATAGAATGTCAAACGTAATCGTTAAAGAAAATGAATCTTTAGATAGCGCTCTTCGCAGATTCAAGAGAAACTGTGCAAAAGCAGGAATTCAGCAGGAGATTCGTAAAAGAGAACATTACGAAAAGCCAAGCGTAAGACGTAAGAAAAAGTCTGAAGCGGCTCGTAAGAGAAAATCTAAATAATTTTTACTTGATTGAAAAGATAAGCATCATTTACCTGGGAACAGGTATATGATGCTTTTTTTCGGCATATATTAAACCAAATGCCACAAAAGGAGTTTTGCATGAAGAAGAAACCAAAAGAAGTGATTGCTAAAGGACTTTCTCTTCCAAGAGATGTGGTGTTTGGAGATTTCATTATAACCTTGACAGGAAACTGTGAAGCATACATAGAAAATTACAGGGGGATCGTATCATATGATGAGAATAAGATCTCCATTCAGGGGAATCATGTTATATTAAATATCTGTGGATGTGATCTGGCAGTTGATTTTTACTCACAGGAATCAATGAAGATCAAAGGAAAGATCAAAAGGCTGGAATATGTATGATATTCTTTGAAAGGAGCATGAGAAATGCTTAAAATTCTGCACTTTATATTTGGAAGGCTGTATTTTCAAGTCAAAGGATATCAGACAGAGCGTTTTTTGAATCTCTGTGCAAAAAATCATCTTGTATTGTGGGAATTAAAACCAGTATCAGACGGCTATGTGTTTTTTATCAGACGAAGTTCTTATCAAATGTTGGAAGCATTAGCAGAGAAAGCAAATGTTGATCTTGCGTTACAAGGGCAAAAAGGACTGCCATATTTCTTAAAAGAACATAAAAAACGTAAAATATTATTTTTTTCCATGTGTTTGTGCGGTTTAATGATCCTTTCGCTGAGTCAGTTTTTATGGGAGATTACAGTTTCTGGAGGAGAAGTATATTCAGAAAGTGATATATTAAAGTATGTTACGGATAACTACTACCATATTGGAACATTAAAATACCAGATTGACTGTGATGCATTGGAAGACCATCTGAGGGAAGATTATGCTGAGATTGCGTGGGCATCCTGTTCGATTCAGGGAACAAGACTGCATATTGAGATAAAAGAAACTTTAGATCGTAAAACAAAGCAGAATCCAAAGAAACCATGTGATATCGTGGCAAATAAATCAGGGATCATTACAAAAATGGCGGTCAAAAGTGGAACACCGCTTGTAAGTGTTGGGGACAGTGTCAAAAGCGGAACAACTTTAATTTCTGGATTGATCTATTACTACAGTGATGATTTTACCGTGACACAGACGGATAAGATCAAAGCAGATGGTGAGATCGTGATGCGCACTAAAGAGGTGTACAACAATTCAATTCCCATGGAATATTACGAAAAGCTGATCACAGGCAAGAAAAAGAGTATCAAAAATTTATATTTTGGACAGTATCAATTCGATTTTCCCGAAAAGAAAAGACAGGATCATACAAATGTTATGACAAAGAGAAGATCATTAAAGATAGGGAAATCTTTTTATCTGCCCATTGGGATCACGATGCAGATAACTGAAAGATACAGGCCAAAGAAGAAAATCTTGACAAAAAAAGAAGCACAGTTAAAATTAAAAAAACAGTTGGAACGATATCTTATGAAGAAAGCAAAAGCAGGAGCAAAGATCGTTCACTGTGAAGGAAATTATAAAAAAAAGAACAACCGATATGAAGTTAAGGCATCGATCATCAAAGAAGAAAGTGTCGGAAAGATCCGAAATATCAAGAAATTAACAAAGAAACAAGAAGAAATGATCACACCAACAACAGCGCAGCAATAAATAAAAGTTATGAATCAGGCCATATGGATTTTGCCACTCAGGTTGAAAAACTTTGTAACAGATGGTAGAATACATAAGGAATATACACAAAGAAGGAGACTGAGAATTAGATGAATCCAGTTGAAATAGAAATGAATTTTCCGGCAGAACATGGCGGGAATGTATTCGGGCAGTTTGATGCCTATATGAAGAAAATCGAAAAAACACTGCATGTGAGTCTGATCCTGAGAGGTGACCATTTAAAATGTATTGGAACACAGCAGGCAGTTAATCATGCAATCTCCGTGATCGATGAATTACTCGAATTATCCAAACGAGGAAATGTGATCACAGAGCAGAATGTAAACTATGCGTTATCGTTATCAATGGAAGAGAAATCTCCAAGTCTTTTGGAGCTTGATAAAGATGTCATCTGTCATACGATCCAGGGTAAAGCAGTCAAACCAAAGACTTTAGGACAGCAAAAATACGTCGATGCGATCAAGAATAAGATGATCACATTTGGAGTCGGTCCTGCAGGAACTGGTAAGACATATCTTGCAATGGCAATGGCGATCACAGCATTTAAGAATGATGAAGTCAGCCGTATCATCTTAACAAGACCAGCAATTGAGGCAGGAGAGAAGCTAGGTTTCTTGCCTGGAGATCTACAGAGTAAAGTTGATCCATATTTAAGACCATTATATGATGCATTATATGAGATCCTTGGGGCAGACGCATTTATGAAGAATATGGAGAAAGGCTTGATCGAAGTCGCTCCATTGGCTTACATGAGAGGACGTACACTGGATAATGCATACATTATCTTAGATGAGGCACAGAATACAACACCTGCTCAGATGAAGATGTTCTTAACACGTATTGGATTTGGGTCCAAAGCGATCATCACGGGTGATTTAACACAGAAAGACTTGCCATTTGACAGTATTTCAGGATTAGAAGAATCTCTAAGAGTGTTAAGAAAAGTTAAGGAGATCGGGGTCTGTGAGCTTACCAATAAGGACGTTGTCAGACATCCATTAGTACAGAAGATCGTTGCAGCATATGATCAATATGAAGCAGTCAGATCTGCGAAAAAGAATAAGAATAACAATAACAAAAAGAACAGAAGATAGGAATGTTATGAGTATTATAATCGAGAATGAATACGAAGGGGAGATCAATATCCCTTATGAGAAGATCGCACATGAAGTGATCGAGGCAGCGATTGATTATGTGGACTGCCCTTATGAGTGCGAAGTGAATTTAATGCTAACCGATAATGAAACGATTCATGCGATCAACAAAGAACAAAGAGAAATCGACCGGCCAACAGACGTACTGTCTTTTCCAATGGCAGAATACGAAGAACCAGCGGATTTCTCAAAGATTGAAGAAGATCCGATGGCATTTGATCCGGAGAGCGGTGAATTTCTACTTGGAGATATCGTGATCTCCATGGACAAGGTATGGGAACAGGCTGAGAATTATGGCCACAGCCGAGAGAGAGAATATGCCTTTTTGATCGCTCACAGTATGTTACATCTGTTTGGATATGACCATATGGAAGAGGAAGAACGAAAAGATATGGAAAAACGTCAGGAAGAGATTTTGACAAAGACGAAATATACAAGAGATGAAAGAGGTTTAGTATGAGTAAAAGCAGCAAAAACTCATTTTTAATGCAAGGAATGATCTTAGCCGCAGCATCCATTGTCTGCCGTGTGATCGGATTATTATATCGTAGTCCACTGTTTGGGATCATTGGCAAAGAAGGTATGGGGTACTATTCTTATGCATATAATATCTATAACATTATTCTGCTGATCGCATCCTTTAGTATTCCACTTGCGGTATCCAAATCAATTTCTGCAAGACTTGCGAAGAAAGAATATATCAATGCTCAGAGAATCTTCTATGGAGCATTAGTTTATGCAGTTGTCGTTGGTGGTATCGCGTCCATGATCGCATATTTTGGAGCACCAACCTTTGTCGGACATCAAAAAGGTGCAGCACTTGCCCTTCAGGTCATTTCCCCAACGATCTTTTTCTCTGGGATTCTTGGAGTACTTAGAGGATATTTTCAAGGACATAATACAATGGTGCCAACATCCATTTCCCAGATCATTGAGCAGATCTTGAATGCGATCTTTAGTATTTTGATGGCATATGTACTGATCTTACCATATCTGCCATCTAACAAGATCACATATGAGATCGCAAGACATGGGGCAGCAGGTAGTGCGATCGGTACAGGAGTCGGTGTTTTAACAGGATTGATCTTCTGCTCTATCATTTATCGTGCATACCAGCCAAAGGTCAAGATTCAGATGAAACATGACCGTACAAAATATATTGAATCTTATGGGAATATCTTAAAGATCTTATTATTAACGATCACACCGGTTATCTTTAGTACAGCGATCTATAACTGTAGTGCAACGATCGACCAGACGATCTTTAGTAATATCTTAGTAGGAAAAGGAATTACGGCGAAAGTAGTTTCAGAATTTTATGGTTTGTTCAGCGGTCAGTATAACGTGTTGATCAATGTTCCAGTTGCGATGGCATCTGCACTTTCCAATGCGATCGTGCCAAATGTTTCTGCAGCCTATGCGTTAGGCAAGAAGGACGACATGAACGACAGTATCCAGATGGCGATACGTTTTACGATGATGATCGCGATCCCATGTGCGGTTGGACTAGGTGTGTTAAATAGTTCGATCAATGGATTGATCTTCGGTGCAACATATGCCAAGGGATTAGGAGCAGCTATGCTTCGGATCGGTGCAGTTTCCGTTATTTTCTACTGTCTGTCAACGTTGACAAATGGTATCTTACAGGGAATGGGAAAGATGAGAGTGCCAGTCAGACATTCTGCGATTTCCGTTGTGGTCAATATCGTTGTATTATGGCTTTTATTAACATACACAGATTGTAAAACATATGGATTGGTATTTGCGACTATGGCATTTTCCCTTGTGATGTGTCTGTTAAATGCACACTCCATCAAGAAATACACAGGTTTTCATCAGGAGATCACAAAGACATTTATCAAGCCTGCATTAAGTGCAGCAGTGATGGGTGTTGTCTGTTTTCTGATTCAGTATGCGGTTCAAAGCGTTCTTCCATTCGGGCGAGTATGCTTTGCGGTCTGCGTGATCATTGCAGTGCCAGTTGGAGCACTGATCTATTTTGCAGCGATCATTAAGTTAAAAGTATTTACAGAAGAAGAACTTACTAAGATTCCAAAAGGAAATCTGATCGTCAGATTAGCAAAGAAATTACATTTGCTGTAAGGATCGTAAGGGCTTCCACTTATAAAAGGAAGAAAAAGTCCAGATCTGCTATGATTTGGGCTTTTTGTATAAATTCCCTTATCTTTGGTAACAATATAGCCAAAGGAGGGTTGCATTATGAAGAAGATCAATCGATTTTTGATGATATATATGGTTGTGATCACAGTTTTGTGCATCTGTATGTGTTATCTTGCATTCTCAGCAAATGAAAAGAAGGACAACCTCAAGGAAGTTCGTTCTCAGATAACAACAACAGCTGAAAAAAAACAGACCAAAGCAGTCAAGAAGGTTAAGGCAACGTACAGTCTGAAGATTCTTGATGGAAGTCTGGCTGTGATCAATAATAAGACCAAAGAAGTTTTTGAATATACAGATATGAAGAAAGAGAATCTGCCAGCAGACATCAAAAATATGCTGAAAGAGAATTTTATCTTTGAAAACAGAGAAGAAGTATATCATTTTCTGGAATCATACAGTAGTTAAAATAAAAATTTGGAGAAAAATAACGAATGAAATATGATGTGATCATCGTTGGAGCAGGGGCTTCTGGTATGATGGCAGCGATCACAGCAGCTAGTCATCATAAGAAAGTTCTCTTGCTTGAACGGATGGATAAATTAGGAAAGAAAATATTAGCAACGGGAAATGGAAGATGCAATCTGTCAAATGCCTACATGGACGAGAATTGCTACAGAGGGCAGAGACCTTCCTTTGCCTATCCGATGATCGAGGAATTTGGATTAGAAGATCTCATTCAGTTCTTTGAATCTCTCGGAATGCTTGTGACAGAGCAAAATGGATATTATTATCCTGCATCTTTGCAGGCAGCAACTGTTGTTGATACATTGACACAGAAATTAAAGCATCTGCACGTGGATATTCTGACAGAATTTGAAGTCACGAAAGCAGAGAAACGTAAGTCCACATTTTATGTCTATGGAAATGACAAATGTTTTCAGTCAAGCAATCTGATCCTTGCAACTGGTGGATGTGCACAGCCAAACTTAGGAAGCAACGGAAGTGGATACAAGCTTGCCAAAGACTTTCATCATAAGATCACGGATACATTCCCGTCTTTGGTAGGATTAGAAGCAGAAGGAAAATATTTAAAAGACACCTCGGGAGTTCGAAATGTCAGTAATGTCAGCGTCTACGCGAATAATGAATTGATCGCCAAAGAACATGGAGAAGTTCAGTTTACAAAATATGGGGTTTCAGGGATCCCGATTTTCCAGATCAGTCATTTTGCGATCGAAGCATTAAGAAGAAAGAAAAAAGTAAAAATCTATTTAAATCTCATGCCACAGATGGTAACCTTAGAAGAAACAACAGAAGTATTCTTAAAGAGCTGCAATTATAAGACAGTCGAAGAATTCTTCCAGGGATTTTTAAATAAAAAACTGGTATATGCAATCTTACTGAGATTAAAGATCGATCCAAGAAAACCAGTTGCTCAGATATCCAGGAAAGATTTTAACAGGATCTTAGATATGATCCAACACTTTGAAGTTGAGATCAAAGGATATAAAGGATATGATATGGCACAGGTAACAGCCGGAGGCGTATCCACAAAAGAAATCATACAAGGAACATTAGAATCAAAGTTATTAGAAGGGCTTTATGTTGTTGGTGAATTACTAGATGTCGATGGAACATGCGGAGGGTACAACCTTCAGTGGGCATTTACATCTGGATACATCGCTGCAAGCCAGATAGGAAGACAATGATAAGAATCAACCAGATCAAGCTGCCGATCGATCACAAAGAGGCAGCACTTGAGAAGAAGATAAAAAAAGCATTACATAATACAGAATATAAACAATACAAGATCGTAAAACGGTCTATTGATGCGAGGAAAAAAGAAGAATTATCTTATGTGTATGCAGTTGATGTGACATTAGGTAAGGGTCAAGAAGAGAAATTCCTCAAAAAGAACAAGAATCGTAATATCATGGCAGTAAAAGAAAAGAAGTTTGAATTTCCAGAAAATCAGCGGGAATTTAAATATCCACCGGTTGTGATCGGAATGGGACCGGCAGGTCTGTTTGCAGCACTGATGCTTGCAAGAGCCGGATTACATCCGATCGTCTTAGAACGAGGGAAAGATGTCACAAACCGTATGAAAGATGTAGAACATTTCTGGGAGAGTGGTGAACTGAATCCTGAATCCAATGTACAATTTGGAGAAGGAGGAGCAGGAACATTTTCAGACGGAAAACTAAATACCTTAGTAAAAGACAAATTCGGAAGGAATAGATTCGTTTTAGAAACTTTTGTAGAACATGGTGCACCAGAAGAGATCTTATATGAAAATAAACCACATATCGGAACGGATCTTTTAAGAAATGTCGTTGCAGGGATCAGAGAAGAGATCAGATCTCTTGGAGGAGATGTCCGTTTTGAGGCGAAAGTGACAGATTTCGTGATCCAGGATGGAAAATTAACAGGGCTGATTATCAATGATAAAGAAGAAATTAAAACAGAAGCAGCGATCTTAGCACCGGGACACAGTGCCAGAGATACATTTAAGGTCTTATCAGATCGTGATCTGGAAATGAATCCTAAAGCTTTTGCGATTGGACTTCGTGTGGAACACCCGCGTGAGATGATCGACCATTCGCAGTATGGAAAGGGAGCAGATCAATATGATCTTCCAGCTGCATCATACAAACTAACATATCATGCAAACAATGGAAGAAGTGTGTATTCCTTTTGTATGTGTCCGGGAGGTTTCGTGGTCAACGCGTCTTCAGAGCCAGAACGATTGACGGTCAATGGAATGAGCAATCACGATCGAGCAGCAAAGAATTCCAACAGTGCGATCATCGCAAGTGTTACACCAGAGGATTTTGATGGAAATGACGCATTAGCAGGCGTAAGATTTCAGCAGAAATGGGAAGAAAAAGCTTTTAGCGAAGGAAAAGGAAGAATCCCGGTTCAGACATTAAAAGATTTCAGAGAAGGAAAGATTACAGAATCCTTTGGCGAGATCACACCGAATACCAAAGGATTGACAAGTTTTGGAAACTTAAGAAACTGTCTTCCAGAACCGGTCAGTGAAGCGATTTCGGAAGGAATGGAATATTTTGATACAAAGATCAAAGGATTTAATCGAGAAGATACGATTTTGTGCGGAATTGAAGCAAGAACATCTTCTCCGTTAAGAATCGAGAGAGATCAAGGATTTGAGAGCAATATCAAAGGAATCTACCCATGCGGAGAGGGAGCAGGTTTTGCTGGCGGCATCACTTCTGCGGCAATGGATGGAATTAAGGTTGCACAAGCCCTCGTTACAGTGTAAAATACCTTTCAAGGAGTGAATGTAAAATGAATAATCGTGAAAAACTAAAAGATAAACAAAGAATTGTCGTCAAAGTAGGTACATCTTCTTTGATCCATAAAGCAACAGGAAACATCAATTTATTCCGATTAGAGAAATTAGTCCGTGTTTTAACAGACTTACATAACAGCGGAAAAGACGTGATCCTGGTATCTTCAGGAGCGATCGGTGTAGGATTTAAAGCCCTGGGATTAGAAAACCGTCCGACATCCCTTCCAATGAAGCAGGCATGTTCTGCTGTAGGACAGGGACAGTTAATGATGATCTACCAGAAACTGTTTGCTGAATACAATCAGGGATCTGCACAGATTCTGATCACAAAAGAGACGATGCTCAATGACGAGAGAAGATATAACGCCAAGAATACATTTGAAGAATTACTAAAACTCGGCGTGATCCCAATCGTAAATGAAAACGATACGGTATCGACAGAAGAGATCGAGTTTGGTGACAATGATACCTTATCTGCAGTCGTAACTGCGGTTGTACAAGGTGATCTATTGATCCTCCTGACAGATATTGACGGACTTTATACGGATGACCCACACAAGAATCCACTGGCCAAACTGATTCCTGAAGTACCGGTCTTAGATGAAAAGATCGGAAGAATGGCAAAAGGAGCTGTAACTAAGGTCGGAACTGGCGGAATGGAAACAAAGATCGCAGCAGCCAATATCGTAACAGATGCTGGAGCAGATATGGTGATCGTAAACAGCAATAATTTAAATAATGTCAATAAAGTTGTTGCAGGAGAAGAGATCGGAACATTATTCTTAGCACACAAACGACCAGACTTTGATTTCAAGAAATATTTAACAGAACGCCCATATTTTAAGGCATAATAAGATAAAATAATGTATTATATAGAAAGGAAATATTACAGATGAAAGAAAAAGATATTCAAAGAATTAATGAATTATACAATCTGGATAAATCCATTGGGTTAACACCAGAACAGAAAGAAGAACAGAGAAAGTTAAGACATGAATACATCCAGTCTGTTCGTGCAAACTTAAGAGCGCAGCTTAATAATGTAAGTATTAAAAATGAAGATGGATCGATTACTCCATTAAAACCAAAAGGATTAAACTAGAGCAGATTAGATAGAACATATTGATGATAGATGCAAACCGCACCGAAAAGGAGGCATTCATAATGTTGGAACAACTAGGAAAACAGGCAAAAGAAGCATCGATAATTCTTGGAAAAGCAGGGATTGAAGATAAGAATGAAGTATTAAGAGAAGCAGCCAAATGTCTGGTACAGAATCAGGAATATATCTTAAGTGAGAATTATAAAGATGTAGAGAATGCAAAAAGCAATGATATGAGCGAGGCGTTGATCGATCGTTTATCCCTGAATCCTGACCGTATCGAAGCAATGGCAGAAGGACTTCGTCAGGTAGCTGAACTACATGATCCAATTGGTTCTGTAGAACATATGCAGAAAACACCGAATGGACTTTTGATCGGTAAGAAAACGGTACCATTAGGAGTTGTCGGTATCATCTACGAATCAAGACCAAACGTAACAGCAGATGCATTTGCACTATGTTTTAAGACAGGAAATGCATGCCTTCTTCGTGGTGGAAGTGATGCGATCAATTCAAATCTTGCGATCACAAATGTGATCCAGAGTGCACTAGAATCCTGCAATATGCCAAAATACAGCATTCAGCTGCTGACAGATACAAGCCGTGAGACAGCTACAAAGATGATGCAGTTAAATGAATACTTAGATGTTCTGATTCCAAGAGGTGGTGCAGGACTCATTCAAAGTGTTGTAAAGAATTCTACAGTGCCAGTGATCGAGACAGGAACAGGAAATTGTCATGTATACGTAGATGAATTTGCCCAGAAAGACATGGCAGTTAACATCATCATCAATGCAAAGACACAGAGACTTGGAACATGTAATACATGTGAATCTTTAGTATTACATAAGAACATCTTGGAGAGTCACGGTCCAGCGATCATCGATGCTTTATTAGAAAAAGGAGTACAGGTACGTGGAGATGAGAGAGTTTGTGCTTTAAATGACCAGGTCATCCCTGCAACAGAAGAAGACTGGGGAACAGAATACTTAGATTCTATCATCTCTGTGAAAACTGTCGACAGCTTTGACGAAGCAGTGGCACATATCAATCATTACAATACGGGGCATTCGGAAGCGATCGTCACAGATTCTTACCAGAATGCACAGGAATTCTTAAATCAGATCGATGCAGCAGCCGTTTATGTTAATGCATCCACAAGATTTACTGATGGATTTGAATTTGGATTTGGAGCAGAGATCGGAATCAGTACCCAGAAGATTCATGCTAGAGGACCAATGGGATTAGATGCACTGACAACCAGCAAATTCATCATTTATGGAAATGGACAGATCCGTAAATAATGGAATATAAAAGCTGAAATCAACAAGTTATTTCAGGATCTTAAGAAAATCTGAAGAAAAACATAGATTTTTTGTATGCAAATGCAAAGAAATTGTTAAAAAAACATTGAAAAATAAAAGAGACTATGGTATTATAAGTCTTGTGTTCAAAGGAGTTTTCATTTTATGAGAACTCTTTTTTTTCGCAATGGAAAAAAATGTAAAGAAGAAAGGAAGGCTTAAAATGGCATTGTTTACATTTAGCGGCGGTGTTCATCCGGCAGATGGTAAAGAATTTGCAAAGAATTCACCAATCACCGAATACCTGCCAAAAGGAGATGTTGTTTTACCTTTAGGTCAGCACATCGGTGCTCCTGCACAGCCAATCGTTAGCAAGGGAGACCAGGTGTTAGTAGGCCAGAAGGTGGCAGAAGCTGGAGGATTTGTATCCGCGAATATTTTCAGCTCTGTTTCAGGAACTGTAAAGGCGATCGAGCCAAGAATGACTCCAGCCGGAGCAAAAGTTAACTCTATCGTAATTGAGAATGATGGAGAATTCAAAGAGGCTGCCTTTGAGGCAAAACCTTATGATCAGATGTCTAAAGATGATGTTTTAGCAGCGATCAAAGAAGCTGGAATCGTAGGACTTGGTGGAGCCGGATTCCCAACACATGTGAAATTAGCGCCAAAAGATCCAGATGCGATCGAATATATCATCGTAAATGGAGCTGAGTGTGAACCTTATATCACAGGTGACTACCGCATCTTAATGGAGACACCAGAACTTTTAATTGAAGGATTAAATATCGTACTTGATATGTTCCCAAAAGCAAAAGGTATCATTGGTATTGAAGATAATAAAAAAGATGCAATTGCTAAAGTAGAAGCATTAGTAAAAGGTGATGCAAGAATCAGCGTTGCTACATTAAAGACAAAATACCCACAGGGTGCAGAACGTTCTTTGATTTATGCAACAACAGGAAGAAGCATCAACTCCAGCATGTTACCAGCAGATGCAGGATGCATCGTAGATAACGTAGCTACGATCGTAGCGATCAAAGAAGCTGTCAAAGATGGTAAACCATTATATGAACGTGTTGTGACAGTTACTGGAGATGCGATCAAGAATCCAAGCAACTTTAAAGTACGTACAGGAACAAACGTACAGGAACTGATCGAAGCAGCCGGTGGATTTAAAACACAGCCTGAGAAGATCATTTCTGGTGGACCTATGATGGGTATGGCAATGTTTACAACAGACGTACCAGCTGTCAAAACATTCTCATGCTTCTTAGCATTCACAAAAGATGAAGTTGCTGCGAACCAACCAAGCAATTGTATTCGTTGTGGAAGATGTGTAAGCGTCTGTCCGCAGAAGCTGATGCCAGCGAAATTATCTGTATTAGCAGATCATAATCAGTTTGACGAGTTTGAGAAACTTTATGGAGCAGAATGCGTTGAGTGTGGATCTTGTTCATTTATCTGTCCAGCAAAACGTAACCTTGCACAGTCCATGAAGACAGGTCGTAAACAGGTATTAGCTAACCGTAGAAAGAAATAAAGGAGAGATACATATGAGCGAAACATTATATCATGTGTCAGCCAATCCTCATGTAAGAGATAATGGCTCAACACAAAAGATTATGTTAGATGTTATCATCGCATTACTACCCGCTACAATTTTTGGTATCTATATCTTTGGAGCATCTGCGGCACTGACAGTTGCAATTTCTGTTGCTACCTGTGTTGTCGTTGAGTATATTTACCAGAAACTTATGAAACAGCCAATCACTGTAGGTGACTTAAGTGCGGCATTAACCGGACTGTTACTTGCATTAAACTTACCATCAGGAGCACCATTCTGGATGCCGATCCTTGGTGGAATCTTCGCGATCATCGTTGTAAAACAGGTATTCGGTGGATTGGGACAGAACTTTATGAACCCAGCCCTTGGTGCAAGATGTTTCTTAATGATCTCATTTGCAGCAAGAATGACAACATTTACATATGATGGTGTAACAACAGCAACACCACTTGCTGTTATGGAACAGGGAAAAAGCGTAGATGTTATGAAATCATTCTTAGGATTCGTTCCTGGAACAATTGGTGAAACATCTGCATTATTACTGATCATCGGTGGAGCATACTTAGTATTTAAGAAAGTCATCTCTCCGATCATCCCATGTGTTTATGTTGCAGTTGTAGCAATCTTCGTACTGATCTTCGGTGGTCATGGATTTGATTTATCTTACATGGCAGCACAGATCTTCAGTGGTGGATTAATGTTAGGTGCGATCTTCATGGCAACAGACTACGTAACATCTCCAATTACAAAGAACGGAAAGATCATCTATGCGATCGTTCTTGGTATTTTAACTGGATTATTCCGTCTGTTCGGACCAATGGCAGAAGGTGTATCTTACTCAATCATCATTGCAAACTTATTAGTTCCACTGATCGAGAGAGTGACAGTACCAACTCCATTTGGAATCGTAAAAAAAGGAGGTAAGAGCAATGAATAAGAATCTCGTAATGGATTGTATCAAATTATGTGTGATCACATTAATTGCAGGACTCCTTTTAGGTATCGTATATAATGTAACAAAAGCACCGATCGCCGCACAGGAAGAAAAGACAAAACAGGAAGCTTACAAAGCCGTATTCAAAGATGCAGCGAAATTCGATACAGTAAAATTAGACCAGAAAGACGTAGCAGCTGTCTTAAAGAAAAATGATCTTGGACAGAACACGATTTCTGAAGTTGTAAAAGCAGTTGACAAAAACGGAAAAGAACTTGGATACGTATTCTCTGTAACAAACCCAGAAGGATACGGTGGAGATGTATCTTTATCTGTAGGTGTTAGAGATGATGGAACAGTCAATGGTTATGAAACATTATCCATCAGCGAAACAGCTGGTTTAGGTATGAAAGCCAAAGAACCAGAATTCAAGAGTAACTTTAAAAACAAAAAAGCAGACAAATTTGAAGTTGTAAAAGATGGATCTGGTAAGAACGATGATTCTAAAGTAGATGCCATCAGTGGTGCAACGATCACAAGCCGTGCTGTCACAAGTGCAGTTAACAGCTGTGTTGCATATTCAAAGAGCCTGAAGGGAGGTAATTAAACATGAAACCAAATCCAATGGAACGATTGATTAATGGTATCGTAAAAGAAAACCCTACCTTCGTCTTAATGTTAGGTATGTGTCCTACATTAGCAGTAACAACATCTGCGATCAACGGTGCAGGAATGGGACTTTCAACAACAGCCGTATTAATGTTTTCTAACATGATCATTTCCGCATTAAGAAATGTCATCCCTGATCGTGTACGTATTCCAGGATATATCGTAGTTATCGCATCTCTGGTAACAATCGTACAGTTCCTATTACAGGGATATGTTCCAGCAGTTAACGATGCATTAGGATTATATATCCCACTGATCGTAGTAAACTGTATCATCCTTGGACGTGCAGAATCCTTTGCAGCAAAGAACGGACCAATCAACTCCTTCTTTGACGGACTTGGAATGGGACTTGGATTTACTGTAGCCTTAACAATTTTAGGAGCATTCCGTGAATTATTAGGAGCAGGTCAGATCTTCGGAATGCAGGTAATGCCATCTGCATACGAACCAATCACAATCTTTATCCTGGCACCTGGAGCATTCTTCGTACTTGCATGCTTAGTAGCGATCCAGAATAAAGTTAAGAGCAAAAAACCTAAAAAAGCCGGAGAAGCACAGAGTGGTGGATGCGGAGATTGTTCTCACTGCGGAAACAGCGCTTGCGGTTCCAGAAGCTTTTTTGATACAACTGTAGATGACAAATAAGGAGGATTAAGATGAAAAGTTTACTGTTAATTGCCATCGGTTCAGCGCTGGTAAATAACGTCGTATTAAGCCAGTTCCTTGGTTTATGTCCTTTCCTTGGAGTTTCTAAGAAAGTTGAGACAGCAGCCGGAATGGGTGCAGCCGTTCTCTTCGTTATTACTATCGCATCAGCAGTTACAAATTTAATTTATACATTTTTATTAGTACCAACAGATTTAACATACTTAAATACGATCGTATTTATCCTGGTAATCGCAGCATTAGTACAGTTCGTAGAAATGGTATTAAAGAAATCTATGCCAGCATTATATGAATCTCTGGGAGTATTCCTTCCACTGATCACAACAAACTGTGCAGTTCTTGGTACAGCATTAACAAACGTACAGAACGACTATAGTTTCATCGCCAGCGTAGTCAATGGTATCGGTATCTCTTTAGGATTCCTGATCGCTATTGTTATCCTTGCTGGTATCCGTGAAAAGATGGAATACAACAACATCCCAGAATCTTTCAAAGGAATGCCTATCACACTGTTAACAGCAGGATTAATGGCAATCGCATTCTTCGGATTCTCAGGACTTATTTAGGAGGTAAAGAAGATGAATATATCAGCAATTTTACTTGCCATGGTTGTTGTCGGAGGAACCGGTCTGCTTATCGCAATCTTACTGGGAATTGCCTCAGAGAAATTTAAAGTTCCTGTAGACGAGAAGGAAGTAGCCATCCGTGCAGAACTTCCAGGAAATAACTGTGGTGGTTGTGGATACGCAGGTTGTGATGGACTTGCAAAAGCAATCGCAAATGGAGAAGCACCAGTGAACGGCTGTCCAGTTGGTGGAGCAGCTGCAGCTGAGAAGATCAGTGCGATCATGGGTGTAGAAGCAGGAGAATTCGTGAAGAAAGTCGCATTCGTAAAATGTGCCGGAACTTGCGAAAAAGCATCTGACAAATACCAGTACTCAGGAGTTCAGAGCTGTATTGAAGCGATGAACGTACCAGGTGCAGGACCAAAAGGATGCGAATTTGGATGTATGGGATTTGGAAGCTGTGCAGCAGTATGTCCAGAAAATGCGATTTCTATCGTGAATGGAATCGCTCACATCGATGAAGAAGCATGTGTAGGATGTGGAAAATGTGCAGAAACATGTCCAAAAGCATTGATCGACCTTGTACCAGAAAACAAGAAAACAAGAGTACAGTGCAGCTCTAAAGAATTCGGTAAAAATGTTATGTCTGTATGTAAAGCAGGATGTATCGGATGTAAAGCATGCGAAAAAGTATGTAAACTTGGAGCAATCAAAGTTGAAAACAACATCGCACAGATCGATTACGATAAATGTGTAGGTTGTGGATTATGTGCAGGTAAATGTCCAAAAGGAATCATTACAGGAAAGAAATTAGTTCCTAAGAAACCAGCACCAAAGAAAGAAGCTTAATCTTTCTTTATATTATTATAATAAAGAAGCAGGAGATTCGAGAGATTAGAATCTCCTGTTTTTTTCTGCTTCTATTCATGGAAAAAAAGAATACTATTATAATAGGAAGAAAAAGGATTCCTGACATGAAATTTCTCGAACTTCGGCAAAAAGATGTGATCAATTGTAATACAGGAGAATGTTTAGGCTTTGTCCTAGACCTCGAATTTGAAATCCATACGGGTAAGATCTGTTATCTGATCGTTCCCAAAACAACGAAGATGCTCATATGCGTTGGCAAGAATAAAGTTTACAAAATCCCCTACAAATGCATTGTAAGGATCGGCAGAGATACGATTCTAGTCGATATCAACGAAAAAGAATGCCTGAAATAAAAGAAAAGCTTTCTTTTCTACAAAAAAAATGATATACTTCAAGCAGTAAAAACACGGAGGTACAAGAAGATGAGATGCCCATATTGTGGAAGTGAGAATTCCAGAGTCGTAGATTCCAGACCGGCAGAAGACAACAATGCGATCCGTAGAAGAAGACAATGTGACGAATGCGGAAAACGTTTTACAACTTATGAGAAGATAGAGACAGAACCGTTGAGTGTCATCAAGAAAGACAAGACACGACAACTCTACGATCGAAACAAGATCCGGAATGGAATCGTACAATCCTGTCACAAACTCCCAGTATCCATGGGGCAGATCGAAGCAGCGATCGATGAGATCGAGACAAAGATCTATAACATGGGAACAAGAGAAGTTGAAACATCTGTGATCGGAGAGATGGTCATGGACAAATTAAAGGATTTAAATGAAGTTGCATACGTAAGATTTGCAGCCATTTACCGTGAATTCAAAGATGTGAACACATTTATGAGTGAATTAAAGAAATTATTAAAATAATCACAATTGTTTTGAATAAACAAGATTGTAAAAATATTACTTTTGTGATAAACTAACCATATCATTTTGAAACCAGCTTCCTTTTTGAGAAGAGAAGGAGTTGAGTATTATTTATCAGGAAGTAATCACAGGAATCGTCAGTGGAGTGAGTGGAAAGCTCATCCACGTAGAAGTAGAGATCAGAAACGGCCTGCCATATTTTACAATGGTAGGCTATCTTTCCAAAGAATCTATGGAAGCAAAAGAGCGGGTTGCATCAGCACTGCGCTCCATCGGCCATCCCTTACCGTCGATGAAGATCACCGTTAATTTATCCCCAGCCAATATAAGAAAGAACGGAACCGCGTTCGATTTCCCGATCGCCGTGGCCTTTTTAGGATGCCTGAATTTAATCGATGCAAGCAAGTTAGATGACATCTGTATTATGGGGGAATTAGGACTAAACGGCAAGATCAGAGGTGTAGGAAACTGTCTTCCGATCGTTTTAGAAGCAAGAAAACAAGGAATTCACAAGTTCTTTGCGGCAAGTGAAGATGAGAATTCTCTAAGAGGGATCGAAGATATTGAAGTGGTATTTATGGACAGTTTACAGGATGTCCTGGACTATTTTCATGGAACATATCATCAAAAAAGTTGCAGAAGTGCAACAACTTATCAAAAGGAAGAGTCAGAAGAAGACTTTAGTGACATCATCGGACAACAACATTTAAAAAGAGCGATGGAGATCGCGGTCACTGGAAGACATCATCTATTGATCATTGGTTCCCCAGGTTCAGGAAAAACAATGGCAGCCAGAAGGATCCCGACCATTTTCCCACAACTATCAAAAGAAGAGAAGATGGAAGTTCAGGCAATCTATGATGCCACTGGAATTCCACGGTATTTAGAAGATGATACCAGACCATTTCGCCAGCCACATCCAATGATCCCGAAAGCTGCATTCCTTGGAGGCGGCAAGACGCCGACGGCAGGAGAAATCACATTAGCACATCATGGCATTTTATTTCTGGACGAATTTATGGAATTTAAAACAGAATGTATCGAAGCACTCAGACAGCCATTGGAAGATGGAACGATCGATATCACCAGAAATGGGATCTACCACAAGTTTCCGGCAGACTTTCAACTGATCGCCACCATGAATCCATGTCCTTGCGGTTATGGATTGGAAGATGGGATTTGCCGATGTACTTATCATGAAAAAAAGCGTTATCTAAAGAAATTGTCCGGTCCGATCTTAGACCGTTTTGACATGGTCCTATGTCTAAGTAAAAAAGAGGCTGATACACAGAAGATACAAAAAGAGAGTCAAGAAACATCCCATCAGATCAAAGAACGCATTGAAACAACCATCCAAAGAGAAAAAAAGTTATTAAAAAACTATCAATGCAGTGATAGCAGCCATTTAAGCCACATACAGTTAAACAAGCTCCTTCATTTATCTAAAGAATGCAAAGAGATTTTAGATATCGCCTATCGATCTGGCAAGATCACAAGGCGAGGAATGGATAAGATTTTAAAAGTAGCACTGACGATCATGCTTATGGAAAATGAATCAGAGATCAAACCAATCCACCTGATGGAAGCTATGACCTTCAGAAATACAAGATTTATCAAAGAGGTGCTTGAATATGGAAGATAAATTATATTGGTACTGGCTATGCGGCAAAGTCCGATTGCCGATCAAGAAGCAAAAAGAATTGATGGATATCTTCATTCATCCAAAAGAACTCTATAAGATCAACCCCGAAATCTTAAAAGAACACATGACACAACTTGAATACGATCGTTTCGTCCATTCAAGAGATGAAACAGCGATCAAGAAAGGCTATGAAGCCTTACATCGTGAAAATATTCGTTTTATCATTCAAAAAGAAGCTGCTTATCCGAATCGATTAAGGAAGATCTACGATGCTCCGTATGGGATTTTTCAAAAAGGTCAGCCATATGAAGAAAAAAAACTGTCAATAGCGATCGTTGGATCAAGATATCCGACAACTTATGGATTCGAAATCTCAAAAAAGTTCGCAAAAGAGCTGGCTCAGCAAGGCGTACAGATCGTAAGTGGACTCGCAAGGGGCGTAGATGGGACGGTTCACCGTGAAATAATCGACAAAAAAGGACAGGCTGTTGGGGTTTTAGGATGTGGAATCGATCTCATTTACCCAAAAGAAAATTTTCAGTTATTTTATGACATGTATGCGAATCAGACAGTTATTTCTGAGTACCCGCCAGGCAGTGAACCGCTCAAATGGCATTTTCCAGAAAGGAACCGAATCATCAGTGGATTAAGTGATGGAATCCTCGTCACAGAAGCCAGAGCAAGGAGCGGATCGCTGATCACGGCGGATTGCGGGCTTGATCAGAACAAAGAAGTGTTCGCAGTTCCCGGAATGATCACAGACAAACATTGCCAAGGGTGTCATGGATTGATCAAACAAGGTGCAAAATTAGTTGAAAATGTCGATGATATTTTAACAGAATTTTCAGAATTCACGGGATTTTCACGAAAATTTCCAAAGCATAGTGCAAAATCTCTTGCAAAGGCAGAAAAAAGGGTGTATGATATGTTGAGTTTGAAACCGAAATATATTGATGAGATCTTAAGTACATCCCAAGATTCTTATGAAGAAGTGATCCAAGCTTTATTTCAATTAGAAGCGAAAGGATATATCAAACAGATCCATCAGAACTTATATATCAAAAAAATGTAAACAAGGGGTAATACTATATGCCAAAATATCTAGTTATCGTCGAATCACCGGCGAAAGCCAAAACAATCAAAAAGTTCCTGGGCAGGAATTACGAAGTGATCGCGTCCAACGGGCATGTTCGCGATCTGCCAAAGAGTACCTTAGGAATAGATATCGAGAATGACTTTGAACCAAAGTACATTACGATCCGTGGGAAGGGTGAAGTATTAGCAGCTCTTCGTAAAGCGGTAAAAAAAGCAGACAAAGTATACCTCGCGACTGACCCGGACCGTGAAGGAGAAGCCATCTCATGGCATTTATATTACGCATTAAAACTGGAGAACAAAAACTACAGCCGAATCACATTTAATGAGATCACAAAAACAGCTGTCAAAGACTCCATCAAACACGCAAGAGACATCGATATGAATTTAGTCGATGCACAGCAGGCAAGACGTGTTCTGGACCGAATCGTAGGATACCAGATCAGTCCGATCCTCTGGGCAAAGATCAAACGAGGTTTAAGTGCTGGACGAGTTCAGTCCGTAGCTCTACGCCTGATCTGTGACAGAGAAGAAGAGATCAACCTGTTTATTCCACAGGAATACTGGTCCTTAGAAGCCTTATTAGATGTCAAAGGAAGCAAAAAGCCATTAGAAGCCAAACTGATCGGCAATAAAGAACAGAAGATCGAGATCCACAGCGAAGAAGAGATGAATGAGATCTTATCCTATTTAAAAGGAAAAGAATTTACCGTCGAAGGAGTGAAAGTCACAGAACGATTAAAGAAGAGCCCACTTCCATTTACGACAAGTACTCTTCAGCAGGATGCATCCAGCAAGTTAAACTTCGCACCACAGAAAACAATGCGTATCGCACAGCAGTTATATGAAGGTGTCAATATCAAAGGACAGGGAACCGTCGGTCTGATCACATACTTACGTACAGACTCTACACGTATTTCTGTAGAAGCCGATGCCGCAGCGAAAGAATATATCAAGGAAGCTTATGGAGCCGAGTTCGTTGGAGCAGGAACTGTTGCCAAGAAAGACGACAAGAAAGTACAGGATGCACATGAAGCCATCCGACCAACCTACATGACAAACTCACCAGCAAGCATCAAAGATGAACTATCAAGAGATCAGTTCCGTTTATACCAGCTGATCTGGAACCGTTTCATGGCAAGCCGTATGGCACCAGCCAAATACGAGAATACATCTGTAAAGATCGCTGCCGGAGATTATCGTTTTAATGCATCCGCAAGCAAGATCGCCTTCGATGGATTCCTATCTGTATATAACATTAACAATGAGAAATCCGAAGGAAATGTAATGTTAAAATCCATCGATGAAGATACCAAACTTACATTGAATGATTTAGAACCAAAACAGCATTTTACACAGCCACCAGCTCATTATACAGAAGCATCTTTAGTTAAGACACTAGAAGAGTTTGGAATCGGACGACCAAGTACTTACGCACCAACGATCTCAACGATCACAGCAAGACGTTATGTTGTCAAAGAAAAGAAGAACTTATACGTCACAGAGCTTGGAGAAGCAGTCAACAACATGATGAAGAAAGCATTCGCAAGTATCGTCGATGTGAACTTCACAGCGATGATGGAAGGTCTGCTTGATATGGTAGAAGAAGGTAAAGTCCATTGGAAATCCGTCATTGAAAACTTCTACCCAGACTTTGAGATTGCAGTGAAGAATGCAGAAAAAGAATTAGAGAAGATCAAGATCGAAGACGAAGTCACAGACGTTATCTGCGATGAATGTGGAAGAAATATGGTTGTGAAGTACGGACCATATGGGAAATTCCTTGCATGCCCTGGATTCCCAGAATGCAGAAATACAAAACCACATTTTGAAAAAGTCGGAATCCCATGCCCAATGTGCGGCGGAGAAGTTGTCTTAAAGAAAACGAAAAAAGGAAGAAAATATTACGGATGTGAAAATAATCCGGAATGTGAGTTTATGTCATGGCAGAAACCATCCACAGTCAAATGTGAAAAATGCGGAAGCTATATGATCGAAAAAGGTAAGAAGCTTGTATGCTCTAGCAAGGAATGTGGATTCGTATGCAGCATGCCAGAAGATGCAAAAGAGAAAGAGACTTCTGGGGAGTCAGTGTCAAAATAAGGAGAAAAAATATAGATGAGTAGTATACAATTACTAGATAAAACAAGAAAGATCAATAAATTACTTCATAATAACAATTCACAGAAAGTTGTATTTAACGATATCTGTAAAGTTCTGACAGAAGTAATGAATTCAAACGTCCTTGTCATCAGTAAAAAAGGAAAGATCTTAGGTAAAAATGAAGCAGACCACATCGAAGTGCTTCATCAGCTGATCTCAGGAAATGTCAAAGATTATGTTGATTTTTCATTAAATGAAAGACTATTAACGATTCTTTCCACCAATGAAAATGTCAGCCTTTCCACACTGGGATTTGAGTCAGACGTTGATGATTACTATGCGATCATCGCACCGATCGATATCGCAGGAGAGAGATTCGGAACATTATTTATGTACCGCCAGAGAGAAAATTATTCCATTGATGATATTATCTTAGCGGAATATGGAACAACCGTTGTCGGACTTGAAATGTTAAGATCTGTAAGCGAAGAAGTGGAACAGGAACGAAGAAAGAAAGGAATCGTTGATTCCGCAATCAGTACGTTATCCTTCACAGAACACAAAGCAGTGATCCATATCTTAGAAGAATTAGAAGGCAATGAAGGAGTCTTAGTTGCAAGTAAGATTGCAGACAGATTCGGGATCACAAGATCCGTTGTCGTAAACGCACTAAGGAAACTAGAAAGTGCTGGAGTTGTTGAGACAAGATCCTCTGGTATGAAAGGAACATATATTAAGGTAGTGAATGACTTTATATTTGACGAGATCACAAAGCTTGATTAATTCTTTTAGAATTAAAGAAAAAGTTCTTGCAAAGAAGGACAAGGTTTGATATACTGTCATAGGTAAAAATAAACACGCTATTGGAATTCTGGTAAGTGCCCAAGAGGTTTGTCAGAACGATGAAAATAGCGGAAGCAAAAACTAAAGGAGATTTAAAATGAGCGTTATTTCAATGAAACAGTTACTTGAAGCAGGTGTACATTTCGGACATCAGACAAGAAGATGGAACCCTAAAATGGCACCATACATCTACACAGAGCGTAATGGTATCCATATCATCGACTTACAGAAATCTGTAGGAATGGTTGACGATGCTTACAATGCAGTAAAAGATTGTGTAGCACAGGGTGGAAAGATTCTGTTCGTAGGAACAAAGAAACAGGCTCAGGATTCTATTCAGGCTGAAGCAGAACGTTGCGGAATGTTCTACGTAAACCAGAGATGGTTAGGTGGAATGATGACTAACTTCAAGACAATCGAATCTAGAATCGCTAGACTGAAAAAGATCAAAGAGATGGAAGAAGACGGAACATTTGACGTACTTCCAAAGAGAGAAGTTTTAGAACTTAACAAAGAAAAAGACAAATTACAGAAGAACTTAGGTGGAATCGAAGAAATGGGTGGACTTCCAGACATGATCTTCGTTGTAGACCCTAAGAAAGAAAGCATCTGTGTACAGGAAGCACATACTTTAGGAATTCCTCTTGTTGGAATCGCAGATACAAACAGCGATCCTGAAGAATTAGATTATATCATCCCAGGAAACGATGATGCGATCCGTGCAGTAAAACTGATCACATCTGCTATGGCTGATGCAGTTATCGAAGCAAACCAGGGAATCGATGCAGACTCTGAAGAAGTTGCAGAAGACGCTGAATAATTTATTCACACTTTCAATTTAGGAGGAAAAAGAATCATGGCTATCACAGCAGCAATGGTAAAAGAATTAAGAGAAATGACTGGTGCCGGAATGATGGATTGTAAGAAAGCTCTTACAAACACAGACGGAGACATGGACGCAGCAGTTGAATTTTTAAGAGAAAACGGTCTTGCAAAAGCAGCAAAGAAAGCTGGACGTATCGCAGCTGAAGGACTTGTTGCAGTAGCAGTATCTGAAGATGCAAAAGAAGCAGCAATCGTTGAAGTTAACTCTGAAACAGACTTCGTAGCTAAGAATGATACATTCAGAACATATGTAGCAGAAGTAGCTGATCAGGCTCTTACAACAAAAGCAGCTGATATCGAAGGATTCTTAGCAGAAGAATCTAAAGCAGAAGCTGGAAAAACTGTAAAAGAAGCATTAGATGGTAAGATCGCTGTTATCGGAGAGAACTTAAACATCCGTAGATTCGCTAAAGTATCTGCAGCAGACGGATTCGTTGCATCTTACATCCACGCTGGTGGTAAGATCGGTGTATTAGTAGAAGTTGCTACAGACGTAGTGAACGACGAGATCAAAGAGATGGCTAAAAACGTAGCAATGCAGGTTGCAGCTATTTCTCCAAAATACACAAGCAGAGATGAAGTTTCTAAAGATTACATCGAACATGAAACAGAAATCTTAAAAGTTCAGGCTATGAACGAAAACCCAGACAAACCAGAAAACATCATCGAAAAGATGATCGTTGGACGTCTGAACAAAGAATTAAAAGAAGTATGTCTGTTAGATCAGGCTTATGTTAAAGCTGAAGACGGAAAACAGGCAGTTGGAAAATACGTAGAACAGGTTGCTAAAGCAAACGGAGCTAATGTTACAATCAAAGGATTCGTTCGTTTTGAAACTGGTGAAGGTATTGAAAAGAAAGAAGAAGACTTTGCGGCTGAGGTTGCTGCTCAGTTGAAATAAACCTTTTGAGCAAAATCTTTTGCGAACTTTCATAGAGAACCGCATAAAATGGAGTTTTTTCGCGACTAAAATAAGTTTGTTGAAGAAATTATAGAAACTTCAAAAGTATCGTAATTTATTGCTATATATCGTAGCTTATTAAATGGTGAAGAATTAAATCTTCATCTAAATTTCAACAAAATTTTATATTGTACAAACGCAAACTAGAACACAAACTTCAACAGAATTAAAGTGAAGTTTGTTGAAGAAAGTTTGTATTCATAATAGTCATCTTAGGTTCTGACACTAAGGCACATATCAATAAGATATGTGCCTTTTTTAGTACCTAAATTTTGGGCTGTGCTATCGGCCATATACGGGCATCCCCTCTGGTCAAGGGATTCAATCATAATTATTTATTTTATTTATAATTATTTTAATTTATTTATACGATCCATACTCATAATAGATGAGTATTTTAATCCCCATATGATTGAATTCCCTGACCTTTTTCAAATATGTTAGTAATTATAAATTAAATAAATATAAAAGGAGAATCACTATGAAAGAGAGAACAATCGCAATTGTAAACCAGAAAGGCGGAGTTGCTAAAACGACGACAACATTAAATTTGGGGGCAGAATTGGCAAAGGCAGGAAATAAGGTTTTACTAGTTGATTTTGATCCGCAGTCATCATTGACTATTGCATTAGGGCAATTTGATGAAAACATTCCATCGATTGCAGATTTGATGCAGTTAGAAATTGAGGATAAAGACTTACTAAATAAAGAAGATATTATGATTAATATATATGGAATGGATTTGCTCCCTGGAAGTATTGTGTTGGCTTCTACGGAGCTTTTTCTAATTAACGCTACCTGTAGAGAACAGATTTTAAAAACTGTATTAGCAAAATATAAGAAAGACTATGATTATATTCTAATTGATTGTGGACCATCACTTGGAATGTTAACAATTAATGCATTAACTGCCGCGGATAGTGTGATTATTCCAGTAGAAGCAGAATATTTGTCTGCGAAAGGTATGGAATTATTATTAAGATCAGTAGTAATGACGAAACGAAAATTGAATCCTAATCTAAAAATAGATGGAATTTTGATTACTAGAGTAGATAAGAGAAACAACTTATCTGGACAGATTATCAAGATGGTCAGAGATGCTTATGAAAGTTTAAATATATTTGATAGTCAGATTCCAGAAAGAATTGCAGTGGGGAAATCGCTCAGTAAACATGAGTTGGTTGCAGGGTTTGAAAAAAATTCAGATGCAGCTATTGCATATAAGAAATTGGCTCAGGAGGTATTAGCAAAATGACAGAAATGACAGAAAGATTAAAACCATTAGGAGAAATGTTTGGATTACCGCAAGATTTTAATGAAGATACAAAAGATAAGGTGACTGAATTAAAAATCAGTCACCTCAAAGATTATCATAAAGGAAATTTAGGAGAAAACAGATATTCGAAACAGGATTTAGAAGATCTTGTAGAATCTGTAAAAATAAATGGAATCATTCAGCCTTTAGTTGTTCGTCCACTTGAAGAAAATGATGAATATGAAATTATCCTGGGACACCATCGAAGAGATGCGGCATTACTGGCAGGATTGAATACAGTACCATGTTTGATCAATGATGATTTGGATGATGATACAGCAGAGTTGTTATTTATGGATTCAAATTTGCAGCATGGATTCGAAAAAATGAAACAATCTGAAAAAGCTGAATTGATCTATCGGAGGAATGAGGTTTTAAAACGACAGGGAAGAAGGACAGATTTAAATCCAGATGATCTTACCAAGAGTGTAGATGAAGAATTTAACTTAAGTCGAAGTTCTATTCAGCGATATTTAAGAATTTATCAATTAACTGATAAATTAAAAGAGGCATTAGATAATGGGAAGATTGGAGTAAAGGTAGCCGTGGATCTTTCATTTATTTCTACTATTTATCAGGATCTAATTGCAGATTATATAAAAGAAAATGATGTAAAAATTGATAAGAAAATGTCTGAAAAAATCAAGACGGTGTCAGAAAGACAACATCTAAATGATAAAACATTGTTTGAAATCTTAAATGGAAAAATTTCTGAAGAAGTAAAGGTAAAGCCGAAAAAAACTTCAATTAAAGTAAGTAAAAAGGTATTAAACAAATATTTTAAACCAGAACAGAAACAAGATGAAATAGATAAGATTATTGAGAAAGCATTGGAAATGTATTATCAGAATTGAACTGAGGGATAAAATGAGAAGAAGAGTAATGACAATAGCAATGGCTACGTTTTTTGCCGGAATGATGGCTTTTTGTGATGTAGATATAATTGCTGCAGAAGAGAATGTTGTGACAGAAGCAACAACAGAAACAGCTATAATATCAACAACAGAAGAAGTAACAACAGAACAGAATCAATCAGAATTAAAAAATAACACAACGAAGGTAGAAAATAAGGTAACAATTTCAAAGAAACATAAAAAAGATAAAACTTCAAGCAGAAGGAAAAGACCAAAATCAAAAGAAAGATATAAGAAAAAAAAGATTGCTGAAAAAAACGTTGATTCCAAAAATGAAATCATAAAAAAACAAAAAAATCAAAAAGAATATATAGGAGATTATATATATTTTAATCAAACAGATTCTATTTGGAATAACAATAATTTGTCATTACGATCAGCAGGCTGTGGACCGACAGCGGTTGCAGTCTGTATTTCTAATTTAACGCATAAGTTTGTAAGTCCAGTGACTGTTGCAGGATGGGCTAAAAAAGAAGGATATTATTCTTCTTCCGGTTCACTGCATAGTGCGATCCCTGCGATGGCAAGTCACTGGAATTTGCAATGCAGAGGACTCTATAAAAATGAAAAGGAGATTGAAAGAGCTTTAAGATCCGGGCATATGGTTGTGGGATTGATGGGACCAGGATATTTTACAAATGGTGGCCATTTTATATCATTATTAACAATAAATAAAAAAGGTATGGTTGAAGTGGCAGATGTTGGAAGTAGGGTAAGATCACAAAAAACATATGATCTTGCTTTTATTATACAGAATTCTAAAATAGCAGATGCAGGTGGACCTTTTTGGGAAATTTGGAGCAATAAAACAGACGGTAATAACCATAAAAAGCAGAAAAGGAAGAATAAAGTTCATAACAAAGTAATAAAACAAAGTGATGATCAGAAGAAAAATAAAGAAGAGATTATTCGTAAATTTTATTTGAATTTGCAGATTGATCTGACAGATTTCGAAAAAGAAATTCCAATGGACGAATTATTAATAGGAATTAAGAGTCAGGGGATTCAGGATCATAAAAGTAAAATAAATGATCACTTAAAGGAACTTGGCAATCAATTGAATGATGAAAAAATTGTTCAGGTAAGCGAAACATATAGTTTTGGAATGGATGCAATGCAGTTACATAAAGAAAGAACTTATTTTGCAGTTCCTACCTATTTAGAAAATATTACGAGGATAAATTAATATGGATAAAAAAGAAGATAAGTTTATGGATAAAAAAGAAGATAAGTTTTTAGAAGAATTTTTGTCGAAATGGATAATAATTTGTATTGATGGACCTATAATATACATCCTGTTGAAATTGTTATACTGTATTTTTGACAGAATAATAATAAAGAATCAGGTGGTTAGCTTTCAAACAGTACTGTTATGTATAGGATGCCTAGTTGTTGGAAAGTGCATTCTATTTTCTTTTGTTCCCCAAATCGTAGGATTTATTATGAAAACTGATTACAAAGAGAATGAACATAAAAGAGAGGTGAAAGATATGTTGAAAATTTCAGATTATACAAATACTGTACGAGAAGAAATTGAAGGATCATCAGAATTAAGAAAAATGATCCAAAGAAATCTTGATAAGATGAATGAAGTGATAGGAGATATTGATATGTCAGAAAAGCAGAAAAAAACATGGTTGTGGTTGGCAGGATATGAAGAAAGTACGATAGATAACATTCTTGATGTTATAAAACAGAAAAGAAGATGATGATGTGCTATTCAAAAATAAATTTTTGCATATTAAAATATATGATATAATATTTAAGAGGTGATGGAGATGCAAAATCGAGAAATGATAATGCATAAAGTCGGTAAATGGTTTATGATAATTGGAATAGCTGGACTTTTAAGTCTCTTGTTTATTGAATGGAGCCGTTGGAATTTAGTGCCATTTCAAAGTACTTTTTATAGGACACCTGATATGATAGAATAAAGTTGTAAAAAATATAAGTAATAAATTAAAAGAAATGGGGGAAAACAATATGAGAAAGATTAAGAAAAGTATAGTAGTTGCAACGGCATTGTTTTTTTCAATGACCATGATTCAAACAAATGTCGATGCAGCGAGTAAGAAATTAAAAGTCAACACAGTGTATGACACGACAACAAAGATTAAAGGAAAAACAAAGAAAAAATACTTAGTTAAGGTAAAAATTGGAAAGAAAATTTATAAGAAAAAAGCATCTTCTAAAGGAAACTTTACGATTCCTATTCCAAAGCAGAAAGTCGGTAAGAAACTGACCGTTAAAGCTTACAGAAAGAAAAACAAGAAATGGAAACTGTATGCAAAAAAGACGATTACTGTGAAGAAGAAAACAGCGAAGACAACTGTGAAGAATACGGAGAGTAAATATCCTGGCAAGGAAGATGCAATAGATCTTGAGCAAGTAAAAAAAGATCTTGCAACTGGAAAGGAGATATCTAAAGGAGAAACTGCATTAGGGAAAGGACATTATTATTATTTAATGAACTTTGGTGGACTAAAAGGTGATGCACTTATTGGATATGTAAATGATTATATTGATATTGATACAGATGGTGAGTATGTGACAATGAAGGCGATTAATGGAGCTAAATTATATTATACAGTTGCAGGTGCATCTGAAAAGTCTATGACTCAGCTAGAAGAACCAACATTTAATTCAGAACATTTAGAGCCAAGACAAAAAGTAGTTTTTAGTTGTTATGATTTTAATAAGAATGCAAACAGAGGCGGATTGTATTTAAAAGTACATGCCTACAAGAATGGAAAATTAATTGCGATATCATATGAATCACATTATATGATTCATATGATTCCTGGTTTTTATTATTAAGAATGAGGAGAGAATGTTGTATCATTGGATTACAACGGAATCAGAAGAGAATCATTATGACATTGTCAAAATGACATTTATCTGGACGATTATAGCATTTATAATAGGAAAGATTTAGTAGAAAAATGAAAGTTTGGGCAATTTAAATAAATCTTTAGAGGAGGGTATGTATGAGAAGAGTAAAAAAATCAGTTGTAGTAGTTACAATGATGTTATTTTCAATGATGTTATTTTCAATGATGAACGTGCATGCGGCGAATAAAAAACTAAAAGTTAACAAAGTATATACTACAACAAAAAAGATTAAAGGAAAAACAAAGAAAAAATACCTAGTTAAGGTAAAAATTGGAAAGAAGATTTATGAGAAAAAAGCATCTTCTAAAGGAAACTTTACGATTCCTATTCCAAAGCAAAAAACTGGAAAGAAACTTACCGTGAAAGTCTACAAAAAGAAAAACAAAATATGGAAGCTTTATACGAAAAAAACGGTTACGGTAAAAAAGAAATCTAAGAAAGTAGTAACGAATACTACGAAAAAGAATAAGTATCCTGGCAAGGAAGATCCGATTGATTTAAAGCAGGTGAATAAGGACCTTGCGACGGGAAAAAAGATTAATAAAGGACAGCTTGACTTAGGTGCTGGGCATTATCGTTATTTTCTAAATTTTGGAGATTTAAAAGGAACAGCAAAAGTAGGTTATGTTGAAAATTACATGAATGTTGAAACTGATGGAGAAATAGTAACTTTAAAAGCAATAAATGGATGCACGTTATATTATACGGTTGCTGGTGCAGGTGAAAAATCTCTAAGTCAATTAGAAGATCCAACAAAAGAATCAAATTGTTTAAAACCTGGAGAAAAGGTAACATTTTCTTGTTATGATTATGATGCAGGGAAAGGTTCTTTAAATTTGAAAGTCAAAGGATACAAGAATGGAAAATTAATTATTTTATCATATTACGCACATTATATGATAAAACCAATTGCATTAAGATAAACAATAAAAGTGGAATTGTAGAAATACAGTTCCACTTTTTTGTCGAAAGGGGAGAAATAAATAAATGAATGAAACAATTACATATCGATCACCACCTAAATCAAAGACACCATAAAAATTAAATGGTGTCTTTTTAGTATACATTTTCAGGAAAAGGAGAAAGACTTATGAAGAAAAACAAATGGAAAAAAATATTCTGTCGAATGTTAGCAGTTGTGATGTCAATCTTAATGATGCCAACATCTGTCTTTGCACAGATCAGTGTTGATGATGCAAAGAAAATTAATGATGATTGGTATAAGCCAAATCAAAAAGAATTCAGTTCCTTTGATAGTTCCAAAGCATTAACGGTTAAGGCATCTTACGGATTCCGTCTGTATAAGACGAAGAATTCCAAGTTTACCGTAGAAGAAGGAAAAAGCTGCAAATATCCAACAAGCTATAATGGATTAGATCTGAATATTCAGGATTTCCAGAAAGAGTATCTTTGGTTCAAAACATCTGAAAATTCAGTAGATAAGATCAAAGTTAAAGTTTCAAACATGCAGATCTATCAATGTAATGACGATGGAAGCAATGGTCACTGGGTAAAAGTCGATATGGTACGAACTGTGACAGGTATTGAAAAATACAAAGGACAGGATGGATATATTGCTTTAGGTGAAAACTTAACAAATACAGTTTACGTAGGGCTGAAAGAAGTTAAGACAACAAGTACATTCTATAAAGCAGGTACAAATACAAAAGTTTCACTCAAATCCAACGTAACATTAAAGGATATTGACTCAAAACAGTATATCGGAGTAAAAGCAAACAAAGTAGATGGTCAGTACGTATCTTCCAATACGAAATTAAGCTATAAAGAAGATAATGGAACATATATCTATTATGCAGACTATGACGATGATTATGATAGTCAGGACTTTACATGTGCTGCGTTTACCTTCCAGGGAGATTCGTTTGAATATACCTTTGGACGTAATCTTGCAGAACCGACAAGACGAGATCAGTTTGTAGGTTCTGGCCAGAATATGACCAGATTTAAAACCGTGCCGCCAACAAAGACTGTGACAGACAATAATGAAACACAGGTAACAAGTAATACAGTGGAGCACTTCGGACAGGACTGGACATATAACGTGGAACAGGTAATCCCAGCAGGAATCCCAGAGGCACATCGTTATTCCAAGTTTGCATTTGAAGATCAGATCGAATCCTGCCTGAAGATCAACTCCGTAAAGGTAGTTGCAAGCAAGATGGAATCCACAAAAGATGCAACTAGCTGGTTCGATATTAAAACAGATGGCAATAAAGTAACAGCAACATTGAAAGATCCAAAAGGAAATGACAGTTTCTATAAATATGGGATCTACACATTAAAGATCAATGTATCATTAAATATTCCAGAAAATGCTTCTGAAGAACAAATGGCAGCATTAAAAGAACAGTGGAAACAGCACGGTCATCTTAATGAAACAGAGAATATTGTAACAGAAGAAAATAGTGCCAAGACAAATGTTGATGGTGTGATTAAAAATTCCAATAATGTTACAACAAAAATTGAAGGCCCAGAAAAAACAGTTTCTGATGCGGATGAAACAAATGTTAAGAAAAATACAGTTCGTTCATTAGCTGATGACTGGACATATTCTGTTACTCAAAAGATTGCAAAAAATGCAAATGAGAAATATACAAGTTTTGCGTTCAAAGATAGCATTGAGCAATGTATGAAGATTAATTCAGTAAAAGTAAAAGCTGATAATGGAAAAGATGTAACAAGTTGGTTTGATGTATCAACGGTAGGAAACGAAGTAAAAGCAACTTTAAAAAATCCAGGATCAAATGATGAATTTTACAAAAACAATTCTTATACAATGGAGATCAATGTGAAGATGGATGTTCCTGAGAATGCGACAGAAGAGCAATTAAAAAGCTTGAGAGATCGTTGGAAAGAACATGGACATTACACTGAAGATCAAAAAATTGTAAAAGAATATAATACGGCATATGTTGAGGTAAATGGACAGAATGTTATAACAAATAAGCCAGAAACAGAAGTTCAGCTTTCTACAAATGAAAAAAATGAACCAGGATTAGCAATTAAGAAAAGTGTCAATCGTTATGAGCATCAGGTAAACGATGTAGTTCATTACACGGTAAAAGTGTCAAATACAAATGAAAAGGCAGATACAGCGTATTTTATAATTAAAGATACAAGTTTACCAGATAGTATGGCATTTGATTTTTCAAGTGTGAAAGTTAGTGGAATTGATGAGAAAGATTACACGATTGAACAGTCTGGAAATGGTTGGATGTTGAAGTCTAAAGGTGATTATGCACTTCCATATGGAAAGACAATCACAGTTGAATATGATGCAAAAGCATTAGTTGCATCAAATGGAACCGTCGTTGATAATACAGCAATTACAACTGCAGCTGGTATTCCAGAGATGAAAGATCAGCAGCAGGTATATATTAATAGTCCGAAATTACAGGTTATCAAAAAAGCACCAGGTACAAAATACAAAGTTGGTGATACCGTAGGATATAATGTTACGATTACAAATATAAATCCAGGAACATTTATGAGAGATATTGTATTAAAAGATCTGGTGAAAACGGAAGGGTTGGAAATTAAAGAAGGTTCCGTAGCAGTATTAGTTGGTGGAAAAAATGTAACATCAAATTTAGATATTAGTTATGAAAATGATGGAACAGGATTTACAATCAAAACACCATATAACTTAAAGAAGAGTGACATTCCATGTATCGGTATTACACCTTATAAAGACATGGATCACTGGACAGATAAGATTGTCGTTACCTATGATGCAACGATCACGGATAAAGCTGCATTAGCAACGGATCTGGAAAATGTATTTACTGCTCCAGCAACACCAAATACAAATGGGGATACGATTAAAGACGATGATACAATCCCATCTGGTGGCGGTGAGGATACAGAAGATATTAAGATGAAAGCTCCAGCTTTGGAGATTACAAAGAAGTCAAATAAATCCCAATATGCGATCGGAGAAGTAGCAACATATACATTAACAGTTAAACAGACAAAAGAAAATCTGACAGCAAATAATGTTGTGATCACTGACAAATTTGCACAGGAAGATGGTATGGCTTATGATGCAAACAGTATGGAAGTTAAGCTGAATAAAGAAGATATCACGAAAGATTGTAAGATTACAGTTGAAGGAAATAACTTCAAAATTGAGACTGGAAAAAATATATCTGATGAAGACAAACTGGAAGTAAGCTATAAAGTTTCATTCAGTAAAACTGGAGAATATACAAACACAGCCGTTTCCACAAGTGATAATACAAATGAAGATCAGGCAACAAACGTCATTGAAGTAACAAATGTAACTCCAGAATTGTCAATCAATAAGACATCAGATAAGACAGAATATGCCGTTGGAAATACAGGGATTTACACATTGACTGTGAAACAGACAAAAGCAGATGCAACAGCCAAAAACGTAACAGTAAAGGATCAATTTGTACAAGAAGATGGAATTACGATCGATGCAGAAAGTATGAATGTATCTTTAAATGGTACAGACATCACAAAAGATTGCAAGATCGTGACAAATCAGAATAACTTTACAATTGAAACAGGAAAAGATCTAAGTAGTAAGGATGAACTGTTGGTATCCTATAATGTAACGTACACGAAGGAAGGAATATATAAAAATACAGCAACTACACAGGCAGATAACGCAGATCCAAAAGATGATAATAATTCTGTTACAGTGGTAGATCAAGACGTTACGATGACGAAAGATGCAGATAAGAAAGAATATAAAGTAGGGGACATGGTAAAATATAACGTGTCTGTATCTTTAAAGAAAGAAAATTCTGTATCAAAGGATGTCGTAATTAATGATACGATTCCGGAAGGTCTTGCCCTTCAAAGTGAAAGTGTAAAAGTGAATGGGATAACTGATTACACGATCAATACAGATGGAAACAAGTTAGAAGTTAAAATTCCGGAATTAAAATATGGTGAGAAAGTTGAGGTGAATTATCAGGCAAAAGTATTAAAGAGTGCATTAGGCAAAACATTGGTGAACAAAGCGACTGTTAATGGTTCAGGAATTCATCCAGGACAGGCAGAAGTATCTGTAAAAGTACCAAAGACAGAAAAAACACCAACAAGTACTAATGGAAGTGGTAGTCAGACGACAACTGTAAAAACAGGAGATGACTTTAATGCAATTCCTTATGTTGCAGGTATTGCACTTGGGGCTGTCGCGGGAGTTGTGATTTATCTAAAAAGAAGAAAACTGAAGAAATAAAGGATACTTTTATATACCACATATGTAAAAGATATCACGCATAAGAAACGTAAAGTAAATAATAGCTGTCAAAAGAGGTTGTAGTTTTATCTACAGCCTCTTTTGAAATTATAAGGAAGGAATTAAATGAGTCATATTGATGATACCAGTCAATTAACAAGGAAATTATTGTTGTATATGGATTTAGGATTACCTAACAATGAAATTCAGCTGATTGCAGAAGCTGCAAAATATCACGATATAGGGAAAATATATATTCCAGATCATATTTTATACAAACCTGGAGAGCTGACAAAGAAAGAATATAAAATAGTACAACAACATACAGTAATTGGACACGATATGATTATGAAATCTAACTTGAACAGAGAATTGAAAAAGTACGCTGCTGAGATTGCTTTACACCATCATGAACGAATTGATGGATCAGGATATCCAGATAATCTTTTAGGAAAAGAAATAAAAGATTGGATTCAGGTAGTAGCTTTAGCAGATGTTTATACAGCACTTCGAAGTAAAAGAGTATATAAGCCGGCGTATTCGAAAGAAAAAGCAGTGCAGATCATATTAGAGGGCGGCTGTGGAGAATTTCCCAAAGAATATTTAACGAAATTTCAAGAATATTTGACAAAAAGAGTATTTTAGAAATTAGAAAAGTGCAGAAATAATTCTGTGCTTTTTTGATTTCTAAAATTTAAAGGAAGGAGAAGCATATATATGAGAAGACAAAGATTTTCTAGGGAACAGATTGCAGAAGCTGATCAAAGAGACATTCTTGGAGTTGCCAGAGAATTAAATTTGAAATTAGAAAAAAGAAAAAATACATATAAAGTACCTGGATATGGTGGTTTATATATTACACCTATGAAGAATGCATTTCACTGTTTTTCTGCAGATATGAGCAGAGAGAATAATTGTGGTGGTGGGCCAATTCAGTTAGTGATGTTTATTCATCAGTGTACATTCATTGAATCAGTGTCATATCTTTTAGGTATCAAAGGATTGGATACATATAAAAGAGAACCTGTAGAAGAAAAAGAAATAGAATTTTCTTTACCAGAGCGATCAGATAGCTTTCGACATATTTATGCATATCTTATTAAAACAAGAAAGATTGATCGATGGGTAGTTGATCAGTTCATAAAAGAAAAAATGCTATATGAAAATAAATACCATAGTTGCGTATTTGTTGGATACGATTATGATGGAAATCCAAGACATGCGGCAATTAGAGGAACCATGACAAGTAAAGCATTTAAAGGAGAAACACGAGGAAGTGATAAAAGATTTGCATTTCATCGATCTGGTGAAAACAAGATGTTACATGTGTATGAAAGTCCGATTGACATGATGAGTTATTTAACATTATATCCAGATACAATCAAAGATCATCATGTAGCACTTTGTTGTCTTGCGGATACGTCACTGCAAGAATATGTAAAACATTATGACATTCAGAGAATATTTTTACACTTAGACAACGATGAATGGGGAAGAAATCAGACAGAAAAATTAAAAGACTTCTATGGGAAGTCATACGATATTTGGGATGAATCACCGTTTGATGGCTATAAAGATTTTAATGAACAGTTGGCAGGTAGAAAAGGATGAAGGACAGAAGAAAAACAATCCGGATAAGCAAAGAAGAGGAACAGAAATTACTGGATTCTTTGAAAGATACAGGGATGAATTTTTCGGATTATGTTAGAAAGGCGATTTCCGATCATCCTATTATTGTCGTTTCTGGTATTCAAGATTTACATCTACAGGTAGCAAGGGTAGGAAATAATCTGAACCAATTGGTTATGTTGGCCCATGAAGGAAGAATTACCAGTGTTGATCTTACCGAATGTTTTGAAATGCTGCAAATGACTTATTCAAAACTAAGTGAAATAAGTGAGGTGATAAATCATGGCGACTGTGATTCAGGCCCAGGATAAGAGTGGAAAGTATATGAAATATGATACCAAGAGTAAAATGAAATATATTCTTGACTATGTTCATGATCCTGAAAAAACCAGATCGGAATTACAGGGTGGAACCCTTCTGATGAATCCGGAAAATGCATATGGTGAATTTATGCTGACAAAACAATTATGGGGGAAGGATCAGGAAGGAAAACGAATGTGTATGCACTACATACAATCGTTTAAACCTGGAGAAGTTACCCCAGAACTGGCAAAGCAGATTGCAGATGAATTTGTAAAGCAAAAAAATTTTCAAGGGTTTCAGATTTCTTATGCTGTTCATACAGATAAGGATCATATTCATACGCACTTTATACTGAATACAGTAAATGTGGAAGATGGCCATAAATGGCAGTTAGCAGACTTGAAAATTTTACGGAGAGTTTCCGATCGATTATGCAAAAAACATGGCTTATCAATCCTTCCAGAAAAAGAAGTTGCCAAAAGTAAATCTCCAGCCCAAAGGGATGCAGAGAGAAAGGGAACTAGTTGGAAGAAAGAAACACAAATGGCAGTAGATGCAGCACTAGAGGTTGCTGAGAATCATACGGAATTTTTTTGGCTAATGAATAAGCAAGGTTATCAGGTACGATGGAAGAATGAATATAAATATGTATTGTTTACAAATCCCGATGGCAAAAAAATGAGAAACCGAATCTTTGAAAATCCAGGAAATTATACAAAGGAGGCAATGCGTGAAAGATTTAGAGAAAACTATAAAAGACATAAAAATAAAGAACCAGATGAAAAATCTGAGTCATTAAGTTATCGAACAGAAACATTTTTTATTGTAAGAGATGTAGCTAATACTGCCACATCAAAAAAAGAATTTATTCAGTTGATGGAACAGAATGATTATCATGTTCAATGGAATGATGATCACAAATATATAACTTTTTGGAAAGATGGCCATAAACCAGTGCGTAATCGATCATTTTATCCAAATGAAGAATATACGAAAGAAGGATTAGAAGAAAAATTTAAAAGGAATGAAGAAAGACTTAATAGAATTCGTTCAGGAAAATATGATGCTAAAAATGTTGTAGAACTACAGAAATTAGATAAGCTGTTTTTATTATTTTCAATAATAGAAGGGGCTGATGACAATGCATATCCACATCAGACGAACTTACATGAACACTCTGTAAGATCGATTGACGAATGGAAGAGAGAACAGGCGAAAGGACATGGAATGGATTGGGAAAGATAGAGAGAAGGTGTTTAAGTGGTAAAAAAAGAAAGCAATCCGATTGTGATGTTCTTTAAAAGATGTGCAGTCAGGATTGTTGGAATTATAGGATTATCTTTTGTAATACTTTATGCAAGTGCATTTACAGCAATTTTTTTAGATAGTACATTAAAAAATCCAGAGCAGATAAAATTTGTGACTGATCCAGTTGCTATGAAGCAATGTATTTCAAATAATGAACAGATAAGAATGTTTACGATCTTCTTTTTTGTTATTTTATTATTGGGAATTATAACATTATTAGTTGGTGGCAAATCATCTTTTAAGGTTGATATGATAGAGATTACACCTGAAATTCATACACCAGTGCCTGTGGGACAGGGACAACATGGTACAGCGAAATGGCTGAATAAGAAAGATTTTGATAAAGTATTTGATTCAGTTATTATTGATTCAAAAAAACTAATGGAAGGAAAAGAACATATCCCTGCAGGTGGATTAGTAATTGGAAAAGAAGATATCAAAAAATCCTTTTTCTCAAGGAAAATAAAAGAAAAAATATATCTGATTACAAAAGATTTACATGCACTTATTATTGGAGCAACACGAAGTGGTAAGACAAGAAATGTGGTTATAGAAACGATAACTATGCTGATACTTGCTGGAGAGAATGTTTTTATACCAGATTTGAAGGGAGAAATAAGAGATTATACGGAAGATACAGCCAAAAGGTGCGGATATGAGACGATTTGTATTAATTTTATAAATCCTTATGAGTCAGACCGAAAAAATTTTCTTGAACCAATAGTTCAGGCACTCCGAAGGAAAGATATATCTCGAGCAATTGAAGAAACATGGAGTCTGGTAAGTCAGCTAGTAGGAGAACCACCAGAGCATGGTGATAAGCTTTGGAATGATGGAGAAGCAGCGACGTTAGCGGCATCAATTATGGCTGTTTGCTATGATAATCAGGATCATCCAGAATATCAAAACTTGACCAACGTGTTTTATTTTATCACTGAAATGTGTTCAGAATATCGAGGAGCCCTGCCTTTACAATTTTATATCGATTCTCTTCCAGAGGATCATCCAGCAAAGATCTTGTTAGCAGCGACAAAGGTTGCAGCTATGCGAACAAGGTCTTCTTTTTATGTTTCAGCAATTATGACATTGAAATTATTGACAATTCCTGCGATTAACCAAATGACGAATGCTAGTGATTTTGACATTGAAAAGCTGATAGAAGAAGGAAAGAAAGTAATCGTTTATCTTTGTCTGCCAGCAAGAGACAAAACATATTTTCCATTGGCCAGTTTGGTTTTGCGTCAATTATCGGATTTGATTGATTATGCAGCAGACGAAAAATATGGAGGACGGGTTCCTGTACGATGGAATTTTGTTGATGATGAGCTTGGAAATTTCACGAAGATAACAAATATGCGACAACAGACTTCATTTGGTACTGGAAAAGGAATCAGACATTTTATGTTTATCCAGTCATATGCTCAGTTGGACGATGTGTATGGAGAAAAAGTTTCACAGATTATTCAGGATAATGCTGATATAAAGATATATCTTCGAAGTCCAAATCCGACTACAAAGAAGAAAATATCTGAAGATTTAGGAAACTATACAACACGTTCTTATTCAAAAAGCAATAATACTCCGTCAGGTACATTTAGAAATGGTGGAAGTGATGGGGAAAGTTCTAATTTAATGGGACGGCCATTACTGTATCCGGATGAGGTCGGCAAGCTGCAAAGGCCATATTCTTTGGTTATGTCAGATTCTGATCCGGCGATTATGTATGCCCCAGATTTATCACAATATGCGATGAATGAATTTTTAGGTATGGGTGATGAAGAGCATAATAATCGGTTGAGACAAAAAAAAGCAGAAGAGCATAAGAAAAATGAACGTCCCCATAATTCAAAAATGGAATTATGGGGAATTTGGAATGTGTGGAAAAGACACATTGATGCACAAATATTAAAGCAACAAAAAGAAAAAGCGGCCAAGGCTGCAAAAAAATAACAAGGAGAAACAAAATGAAGAACAAATTAGTGAAACTTAGAGGAAAAATTACGGTAATTATGATGAATATGATTACCTGTTTTTTGATGGCACAAAATCATGTATATGCAGGTGGTATTGGAAGTTCTAAATTATTTACTGGAACTAAAAGCATGTTTAATGATATGAAGACACCATTGATTGGATTGTCTTCTGTGATTGGAATTGTAATGATTATCATTAATCTAATCCGCATGAAAATGTCAGATGATGTGGATACCAAAATATATAAAAAAAGAATCGGTATAATCGTTGTCAGTATGGTTCTGGTTGTTTCAGTTGTTGCACTAGTACCAACAATTTTATCTTACTATAAATAGAAAATATCAGGAGGTCTTAAATGTTAAAAAGCTTATTCAATGATTTTTTAGAAGATCTCGCGAAGGATGCTGTTAAGTTGATTAATAAATTCCTTATTGATCTAATGGATATAGCATTAAATTGTCAAAATTACATCAGTACAAAGCATTTAATTAAGGGTTTAAGCCTAAGCAAAGTTAATGCAGTGATATTAAAATATGCAATTGCATTACTGATATTAAAATTTGTCCAAAAGGGTTTTTCAATTTATATATTGCAATCGGATGGAGATCCAGATCATGATCCAATTCATATTTTAACAGGCTTTTGTCAGGCGGTTGCAATTTCAGTTACATTTTTAGGATTATATACACCGCTTGTCAATATTTTCGAAACTTTTACAAAAGCAATATTAACGGCGATTGGAAGTAAGGGAGAAATAGAAGCAATCAAAGATCAATTCTTGTTAACACTATTTGGAAATGGAATAACGACAGTTCTATTGCTTATCATATTTTTAATTATAATCTTTTTGATATATATACAGATAATCAAGAATGGTGCCGAATTAATGGTTTTAAAATTTGCTATTCCACTTTTAAGTGTAGGACTTATGGATAGTGACGGTGGATCTTTTAAGATTGCTGGAAAAAAGTTTCTGCAGATGGGATTTACTTGTACATTGCAGATTATTTTGCTTCGATTAGCTATGGCTTTATTATTAACCGGGCATGTAATCTGGTCCGTAGCATTTGGATCATTGGCATTAAAAGGACCGAAGTTAATTCAGGATTATCTGTTTGCGAATCAAGGTAGTGGATTTGCAGGAAAATTACAAGTTGCTTCAAATATTAGACGAATATTTGCACATTAGGAGAAAAAATGAATACAATTACAGATTTAATTAAAGCTTTTATGATTTTAGTTAACGCAGGAGGAATTTTTCGAATTATAACTTTGATTTTTAGTACGATTAATGATCCTGATTCAAAAGAAACTAACTTTCGAAGAGGTAGAAACGTTATCTTATTTATGATTTTAACAATATTGATTTATAGTTTGAAAGATAGTATTTTAAAATATTATCAGTAGAAAGTGAGGAAAAATTAATGGAAGAAAGAGAAAAAGAGGATTTATACATACCAACGTATGTGACGGCTCAGCATGAATATTTTCCTGGATTTGGGAAAAAAGAATTATATCTCACAATCCTTATGTCAGCATTTGTAATTGTTTTTTCAATTATCTTGTATGGAATATCTCGGGATCTATCAATCGTAGTGTTAACGATCATGATTGGAATTACAGCATGTATAGGGTTTAATACAAGACTGGAGGGCAATATTTCGATGAGAGCATTTGTTTTATTGTTTATTGCATACCTTAAAGAGCAACAAGTATATTTATATAAATATAAAGATGAATGGAAGGTAGAAGAATGATTCTTTTTTTAATCACACAGGAATTAGAATATCTTGGATCAGAACTGAATGTCCTTCATCGGAATTATATTGTATGGAATTGTAGGCTGACAGATTTTATCAAAAGAGAATATATCAGCATCGATACAATGAAGCCACAAGCAATTGTAATTGAGCAGGTAGCATTGGAAAATTCAAAAGATCTGATAGAATTTCAAAATAGCTTTCCGGAGATAAAGATTATTTTGATTGTTCGAGATAAAAGTGAACTTCTAGATTTGCAAGGAATAGAAATTGTTGATCAGAATGAAAATATTCTTGAATCATTAAGAAAAATCTTAAAAATCTCGGAAAAGCCAAAGATAGATGTTCAAAAGCAGGAAATGCAGATAGGTTTTTTATCGCAGGATAGAGAAACAGCAGTATTGGCAGCAATTAATTTTGTGAAGACACTTTCAGAGGCAGAGAAAAATTTATGTCTTTGTGAAATAACAACAAATGTAAAAAAAGCAATACTTCCAAAACTGTCATCAAACTATGGGTTAATAGGAGAAAATGGCATATATAAGTGGAATGATATTTCATTTCTATGTAATAGTGGAAAAGAAGGTGTGGTGTATACAGTCTGTTCTTTTTGTGAAGAAGATCCAATAGAAAAGATGTTTGAACAGTGCGATATACAAATATGGTGTGAATCAGATGAGGGAGAATTGATTCTGCATGATGAAAATAGGCACATACGCATTAGTATTGATAATCCATTTGAAAATGATCATACTGAGGATTTTAGAGAGTTACTTGGGAGTCAAAACACAATTTTAGATACAGAGAATACTAATATTGAAGAAGAGTGTATAGTTGAACAAAATAGTAAAATAGTTTCAGAAATTAAAAAACAAGAAAAAAAGAAGAAGTCAAAAAAATTCAAAATTAACATGAAAAAAGCAGGATTTATTATGATCCTGCTTTTTTGCATTGTATTAGTTTTTTTTGGACTTTCTATTGTATTGAAAAATATAAATGCAGGCAAAAAGAAGCAGCATTTAACAAAAGAAATACAAAAAGAAAAGGTTACAACACAGGGGACAACGCAGACAGCAACTGAAGAAGTGACGACAGAAACACCAACGACACAAGAAAAAAAGGCGACGACAGAAAGAAAAACAGAAAAAATGACAGAATCTTCAACACAGAAGGCAACAACAGATAGAAGAAATATTACGACATCTACAAGAAAAAAAATTGGAACGACAAAAAAGCGGAACACAACAGCAAAAAAGAAAAAAACGGTAAAAAAGGTCCGAAAAACAGTAAAAACGACACAAAAAAAACGAACAACGACAGAAAAAAAACGTGTAACAACGCATCAGCCTAAAACAACAACAGAGAATTCTAAAAATCATACAAAGGAAGAATTCAATGTTGATTATAAGGTTGAATGAAATGTGAGGATAAATAAATGACTAAGGAAAAAAGAATAAAAATAAAGGAGAACAGAAAAAATGTCAAACAAAACAATAAAGGTTCGAATTACGAACGAGGAATTATTTGCACTGGGGTTCGAAAGGGTTATTTATAACGGAAAAGAATATGTTGATAAATCCCCTTTATTCTTAGATTCTACTTGCCCACTTTCACAAGCCTATCATCAATTGGCTGCGAAGAAAGCTAACAGAGCAAAATTAATGGAAGAAACAATGAAAAAGAAGAGAAAATAAAGGAGCAGTACATGAAGAAAAAAGAAAAAAAGAAGAAACTTACAGCAGAACAAACAACTGCCCAGGAATTTACGAATGTATTGAATATCCAGAATAATTATCTGTATACAAGAGATGGATATGTAATTGGTTATATTAAGATACTACCAGTCAGCGTAGGATTGCTATCCCAAAGAGAAAAAGAAACGTTAGTGAAGCAGCTGACGGCAGAACTATCAGTTGAAAAAGAACCGTTTCATTTTCTTGCGATATCACGTCCGGTAGATATGCAGCCTCTTTTGGAATCGTATGCTCATCTCCGTAATGAGACAAGTGATCCATATCGAAGAGAGTTACTTAGAAAAGAAATGGAAAATTTATCTGATTTCACATTTGGAGATGAAATTGTAGAAAGACAGTTCTTTTTTTACTTGTCTATGAAAGCTGCAGAAGATGTGGAAAGAGATCTAAAGAAAAGAATTAGTGAATTTGCAGAGCATTTTGAGGCGGTCGGAATTAAAACAGAAATCATAAAGGATCAGGATATAGTTCGTTTATGTAACCTTGTGAATAATCCGGCAGTTGTATCAATTGAAGATGAGATGACAGATGCATCGATACCAATATTAAAAGGAGTGATATGATGGCTAAGAAACAGAAAATGGAAGAAAATGCTTCTTTATTAAATATTATTTCGCCGATCGCATTGAAATTTGAATCCAATAATTTTACCTTAGGAGAAAACTACTGTAAAGGATACGGTGTAATAAAATATCCACCTGCTCCAAATTATGGATGGTTAACACGTATTACGAATATTCCATCAACAGCAGTTTCCTTTACTTTTACGCCCAATCAGGGTGAAATCCTGGAGAGTATTAACAAGAATATAACAATGCTATCAGGACAGGCAAGAACAGCAAAAGATCGATTGAAGCAACAACGAGCAGAAAAAGGTGCAAAAGATGGAATGAAATTGCTGCAGCAAATCGATGAAAATGGAGAAGTTGTTGGAGAATTGGCAGGAACATTAATTCCAATGGCAATAGATAAAGAATCTTTAAAAAAAGTAGAACAGAAGATGCGTGGAACATGTGCAATGACCAATCTGAAAGTTAGACCACTTACATTGATGCAAAAACATGCATTACAGCATGTTGCACCATTTTATATTGAAAATCCATTATTAAATGAGGTATCAAATCGTGTTATGCCGCTTCGAACTTTTGTCGGTGGATTCCCGTTTAGTTCTTCAGGACTGAATGATAATGCAGGTTGTTATGTTGCAAAAGATGCAACTGGAGGACTAGTTGTGCTAGACTTTTGGCTGCGTGAAAATGATCGAACAAATTCTAACTTTGTTATTATGGGGGTCCCTGGAAGTGGTAAAAGTGCGGCAGTGAAGCATATTACTTTGTCAGAATTTATGCTAGGAACAAAACTGATATTTATTGATCCGGAAAGTGAATATAAAGATTTTTGTAAAAATCTAAATGGCAATTGGTTAGATGCAGGGGGATCACCAGAAGCACGTGTAAATCCATTACACATAATGCCAATTCCAAAAAATGATGAATCAGATGAAACAGAACCAGGACTTACAGATTACTATGATAAGGATGAGGGAAATGGTCTTGGAGACTTAGCTCTTTATATTAAACATTTAGAGATTTTCTTTTCTTTATATATTCCATCTTTGACGGATAAACATAAAGCAGTCTTAAAAAAGACGTTGATTGAATTATACAAAGATTTTGATATTGATTGGAACACAGATGCGAAGAAGTTAAAACCTGAAGATTTTCCGATTTTATCAGATATGTATAATAAATTGTTGGAAAAGGCTAGTGAATCAAAAGAAGAAGGAAAAATTGAAACAGAAAATATATATGAAGATCTAGCATTGTTTTTAGAAGATGCAGCAAATGGTGCGGACAGTGCATTATGGAATGGACCGACAACATTACAAACAGATAAACAGATTACAGTTTTGGATACATATTCTCTTCAGTCTACATCGAACAATGTGAAAAGAGCCCAATATTTCTTATTGGAGACATGGTCATGGAATATTATGAGTAGTGATCGAACAGAGAAAGTTGCATTAATCTGCGATGAAGCTTACCTGATGATTGATCCAGAAGTTCCCCAATCTTTAGTGTTCTTACGAAATGTGGCCAAGCGAGATAGAAAATATGAAGCTGGATTATTTATTATTAGCCATAGTGTTGTAGATTTCTTGGATCCCAAAATTAAAATGTATGGACAGGCATTGCTTGATACGCCATGTTATAAGATTTTATTTGGAACCGATGGACAAAACTTAGAAGAAACTGATAAGTTATACAATTTGACAGAAGCAGAAAGAGAGCTTCTAGAAAGTAAACGAAGAGGACATGCATTGTTTATGATTGGATCAAAGAGATTGCATGTTAATTTTGAAATTCCGGATTATAAATGGGCATATTTTGGAAAAGCAGGTGGTCGATAAATGAATGAAGCTTATTTCGCAATGCGTATGCTTGCGGATGAAGAAAACAGAAAAAAATTATTGATCATTATTTTAATACCTATTTTGTTTTTTATTGTAGCTATGTTGGCAGCTTCTGATATGGGAACAACAGCTGGAACAGCAGCTTCTCCATTATCAGATCAGGTGGAAAAATGGAGACCAATGGTTACTCAGTATTGTACAAAATATAAGATTCCAGGATATGTAGATTTGGCATTAGCACTAATGCAGGTAGAATCAAGTGGTAATGAACCAGATCCAATGCAGGCGGCAGAGGGGGCTTATGGTCTTTATTGTTTAAAAACAAAAAATAATAGTGGTGGACATAGCCATAGTCCGAACGGGATCCCATCCGGACATGGAGAATGTTCCGTCAATGCAGGAGTGCAGGAATTAAGAGATGCTTTAAAAAAAGCGGATGTTGAAGATCCAACTGATCTCGATCATATAAAAGTAGCAATTCAAGGTTATAATTATGGGATGGATCGCTGGATTTCCTGGATAAAAAAGCATGGTGGAAAGTATACATTGGCACTTAGTAAAGAGTATAGTGCGACAATGATGCCGTCTGGTGCAAAAGGGACTCCTAATCATGCTGAAAAGGTAATGAAATACTATTCGATTGCAACAGGGGATTCTTCGGCAGAGATTTCCTTGTTGGAAGGAAATTCTGGTCTAAAGGTTGTTTATTATAATCAGGGAGATGCTGCATGGAAATCCATTCCATATAGTACGTCAACAATAGGACAGAGTGGATGTGGACCTACAAGTATGGCAATATGCATCTCTACGCTTTCTGGAAAGAAAATAACACCAAGGCAGACTTGTCAATGGGCAGGAAGTCAGGGATATTATGTGAAAGGAGCAGGAAGTAAGCATGATGTTATTCCAGGATTAGCGAAAAAATATGGTGTGAAATGTAAAGGTGTTGGAAAAAATAAGCCCCAGATTATCCAAGCATTGAAGACAGGAAAACTAGTAGTAGCAATTATGTCTGCAGGACATTTTACAAGCGGTGGTCATTTTATTGTATTAACAGGGATTAAAGATGGAAAAATCACTGTAGCAGATTGTGGATCAAGGCAAAGAACAAAGCAGACATGGAGTTTAGATCTGATTGTCAATGAATCAAATAGTAGTGCAAGTGCAGGAGGTCCGTTTTGGATAATATCAAAATAAAACGATGGATATGCGATATATTATTGTTTCTATGTTTTACAGCAATCGCTTTTTTTGCAGGTAAGATTTTGATTAATCAATGGAAATATAAAAAAGCACAGAAAGAATATGATACGTTGCAAAAAGCAGTACAAACAGAAAAATCTATCAATTGGAAGAAACTTAAAAGAATGAATAAAGACATTGTTGCCTGGATTAAAGTACCAGGAACAAAAGTTAGTTATCCGATCGTTCAGGGAAAGGATAATAGTACATATTTGCATAGGACATTCCATAAGAAGTACAATCCATCGGGTTGTATTTTTTTAGATTATAAATGTAAAAAAGATTTCATGTCAGATAATAATGTTATTTATGGGCATCATATGAGAGATGGATCGATGTTTGCAACATTTGTAAAATATAAAAATCGATCGTTCTGGAAGAAGCATCAAAAGATTATTTTATATCTTCCAAAAGAGACCAGGACATTAAAAGTAATTGCTGCACGTGCAAACAAACCAGAAAAATTACCGATTGAATTCAAAAATAAAAAGGATAGAGAAAATTATATATCAAGAATTCAATCTATTAGTTATTTACCAGATCAGAGTATCAGGAAACGATTGTATACATTTGTTACTTGTAGTTATGAGAAAAACGATTACAGGACTTATATTTATGCAGTTGAAAATCAGAAAGAAGTGAGAGAATGAATCAGAGACAAGGGAAAATAGTATCACTTGTTGTTGCTGTGATAGTAATGGTTGTGTTGATCATAATAGCAGTGATCGTAAATCGACCGCAAAAGAAACAAACAAAACGATCTGCAGTTACAACAACAGAAGTTAGTACAGAAAAAAAACAGACAGAAGAAACGACAGAAGAAGAGCAGATGACAGAAGCACCCAAGGATACATCAGACTGGGAGATGCAGCCGGCAGAGAATACTGAGCCGGATACAGGAGAAAAGATTAAATAAGATTTTAGGAGAAAAATAGTATGGAGATGTTCACAAGTTTTAAAAAAGTCATGGCTGATCCAGAGATTACAACGGCAGGCAAGAGTGTATTTTTAAATTTATTAAGCCGTATGGATAAAAAAGGCTATTGCTATCCGGCAGTAAATACGATGGAAGATGAAACAGGATACTGTGAACGTACAATCCAAAGGCAGACAAACAAATTAGCGGAAAAAGGCTATATCGTAAAAGCAGAACAAAAAGCGATGGGAAAACAATTTACAAATCGATATTATTTAACTCCAGAGGACAAAAGAGATTTTCTTTTCAATGATAATGATATTAAAGAAGTTGTCAGAAAAAATTCTGTTTTTCAGGATTTTCTGAAAATGGAAGAAGTAATTGTAACAACAGAGTATAAGCATCATTGTTTACATTTAGTATATCGAAGTATGAAAATAACAAAATTAGAAAAGTTAGTACTTGCATATTTTATTATGCGTGCGGATCAGGAAGCTTTTACTTACTTTTCGGTTGAAAGACTTTCAGGAATCTTAAGGATTCCTTTTTTTAAGCTTCGAAGAGTGATAAAGACATTGATTTATCGGAAATTGCTTCGTATATCACAACAGATCATAGAGGGCGAAACAGTTATTTTTGCAAGAATTTGTATCGAGAAATTTGGATTAAAAAGTTTTGTAAGGAAATGTGTGAAACTAATCCGACATACATACAGCATTCAGGATATCAAAATATATCTTTATATTGTAAGTATTAGAACAAAAACTGAATATAAAGAAATCCAAAAGAAGCATAGATTTCACAGGATCTTACAAAAAATACAGATGATTCAGGATCTTGATCGACACGTTCTTTTCTAGTATAAATGAATGTCACCCTAAGAAGACAATAGTAATTTAAATAAAATATATCATTGAAAAAAACAATATTATTATACTTTAGATATCTTAAGTATAGAGAGGAAGGTTGTAAAAATGAGAAATAGTATAACAAATTGTGATATCGAAACAAATGATCTGGCATGGATTCAGAAGATGGTTGCTGGGCCAGAAAATATAGATGGTCTTGACTGGGTAGATGAAGATGAATTGACAGCAGAGGAAATAACAGACATTAGACAACTGGAAGCGTTCGGAGTAACAGATCAGTCATTGAAAAAATTTAAAAAATCTAATATGTAAATGATAAAGGCAAGATGCAGATCTTTGCCTTTTTTTCTTAGTCAGGAGGAAAATAAATGGCAAAATCAAAGGGAAAAACAGCTTCACAGATTGTAAGCGAATCAAGACAAGAACTTGTGGATCAGTTAATACAAAAGATGAAAGATGGTGTATCACCTGTACGAGAAATGTGGGATTCTGTGAGTACATATGGACTGCCAAACAATCCAATCAGTGGAGCGAGATACCAAGGAGTTAATTTATTAAGACTTCTAATCGCATCGGCAGTTGGAAAATATGAAGATTCACGTTGGATGACGTTAAAGCAAGCTAATAAGCAGGGATATCGGATTAAAAAGGGTGCAAAATCAGTTCTGTTGGAAAAATGGGTCTGGTCAAAGATTGTTGAAGAGGAAAATGAAAATGGTGAATTAGAAAAAAAGATAGTAAAACTCAGGAATCCATATGTGAATTTTTTTAGAGTTTTTAATGCAGAGCAGATTGATGGAATCGGGCCAATTCCTAAAGTGATTCCGATGGAGAAAAATGAGATGTTAAAACTGGCCGAAGAAGTCATTGCTTCTAGTCAATGTGAAATTGTGGAATCAATGCAGAACAGGGCATATTATTCACCAAAAGAAGATAAGATCACGTTGCCACCAAGAGATTATTTTAAGAGTCAGGAAGCGTTTTTAGCGGTAACACTTCATGAAATGTCACATTCTACAGGGCATCCGGATCGTTTAAACCGGCCGTTAGTCAACAAATTTGGAACACCGGAATATGCGAAAGAAGAATTAAATGCAGAATTTGGCAGTGCTTTTTTACAGATGGACTTAGGAATTAAATTATCAGATGAAGCAATCAATGATCATGCTGCATATCTTCATTCATGGATTTCAGTTTTGGAAAATGATCCAAACGAGTTATTCCGAGCCGTCCATAATGCATCAGAAATTTCGGATTATCTGATAGAAAATTATCAGGAATATCAGGCAGAGCAGCAACATGATATGCAGCAAAAGCAAATTTCAGAGATACAGAGTGAGGAACTAAGTAATTCAGGAAATGCAAAATTAAGGGTTGCAATAAAACGAGCTGTAAAAGCAGGTAGCATTGAAGCGGGAGTTAAATATCTCGAAAAAAGTGAATTAAGGCATCCAGATGATGTGGAAGGTCACCGATTGGTAAAAGAAAAATTTTTAGAAAACATCAAAGAATTTCTGCCAGAGCAACAAGAAGCAGATATGCAGGAGAAAGAAAAACAAAATGTATTTCAAGAGGAAGTAATAGCAGAAGCAGAAATGCTTGGTTTTAGCAGTGTGGAAGAATTGCAAGATAAAATTAAACATGGAATGCCAACAAAAAACTATGATACATCAGAGTTGATCCATCAAGTATCTGAAGCGTTGGATGGAAATTATAAGCAGGAAAATCTCTGGGAAGCAAATCAGGAAAGTTTGTCAAAAGAAGCAGAGTATGAACAGCCAGATATTGTAATCAATGAATCAGAGATGGAATTAGATTTAGAAATTTAGGAGGTATATAGATGAAGGATGTTAAAGTTTACGCTCAAAATCTTAGAAGTTATAACATGGGATTGGATCAAGGACGTTGGCTTACTTTGGGGATTGAGGAACAGGAATTACAAAGAATCCTAACAGAGCAGTTGAATCTTACAGAAAATCATCCAGACATGGCGATTTTTGATTATCAGGCAGATTTTGAAATCAGTGAATATGAAGATATATATGAATTAAATCAAGCTGTAGCTCAATTAAAGCAGTTGCCAGAACAGGATTATGAGAAAGTGATGGATTATTGTGATACAAGGGATATTACTTCTCCGTTAGAAATCTCCAATGTATGTCTGCAGGCCGATGAAGTGCCATATGAACGATTTCCAGATTGGATTGATGAAAATGTAAAAGATCCAGAAGAAAAACTTGGATATGCATTGTTTGAAAATAACAGTTTGGCTCCAGAGATTAAAGCTGCTGGTATGGAAGGTTATTTTGATTACAAAGCGTATGGAAGGGATGAAGCCATTAATTCATACGATATTGGTGACCATGGCTTTGTAAATAAAAGAATATCAATTGATGTTGAAAAGTATTCTTATGAAGAAATTCAGAATCAGTTGAAAGAAAATGGGTTAGATGAATCAATGGAATATAAAGAAGAAAATACATGGAAGTCAGAAGAAAATTTTTGGTCAGATGAAGCTACCTATGAACAGGAAACTTATATGGCAAGTGATAATGAAATAATGGTAGAAGAGGATATAGAAATTACAATGGATAATTAATGAAAAAGGAGTCAACTATGATTATTTTATCAGACGATATTATATTCCGAAAAGCAGTTATTCATCTACTCAATGTCGAACTTGGTAAATTTGCTCCTGCACAAGATTTATTTATGATGCAGCCAGATGTCATAGAGTTGGTTAGAAAACAAGTATGTTATTTACTCAATAGTGACGAATTGAAGGCTGCAGACTGGAACACAAAAGAACCAGTTTTTCAGAAACTCGAACAAATGAATGAGAAAGATGATAAATCCTTTATCCAAACAAGTGCATATCTTGCAGACCGCTTGTTTGATATTATGTGCGACAGCGTTGAAATTCCATCCGCAGATTTACTATGCTTAAGCTTTCAAACGAACCAGGAAATCTATTATGCATTGATCAAACTGAATTATCAAAATAGTTTTATGCATGAACTTATGAAATACGATAATGAAGAGATTATAAGTAACATAAGACATAAAAAGATTTTACCATTAGGGAAAAGAATTTCTGAAGGTATTATATTTAATCTATCATTACAGAAAGTAATGTTAAAAGAAAAGAAATATGAAATGTTGAATGGCGATAAAATTTATTACCTTACAGAAAGATTTTTAAGATCGATTGCACAGACGGAAGCGAAAAGAAAATATCAGATTCTTTCAAGGACAATTAAGACAATCAATAAAAAATATCCAGAAGACGGTTTGGAGTACCAGATGGATACAAAGAGTAAACTGTGCAAGATCTTTGAAGAAGACCAGGAATTTTCAATTAATAAAATTGGAGATGAACTTTTCGGTAAAAATCCACAGAAGAAAATGGAATTTGACGAAAAGATGGAACGTTATAACATGCAATATGATAAGTTTACTGTCGAAAAAGAAGAAACGATTAAAGACTTAGGCTATATCAAATTACAAACAAATAACGAGATTGAAATAAAAATACCAATGGAAGAATATCAAACAAAAGAATGTATCAAAGTAGAAGAAGAACCAGATGGTACAAAAACTATTGTTATGAAAAACATTGAACAGGTAACTGTAGAATAAAGTAGCTGTTTAATGTTTTTTCAATTATAAAACTGTTAAAGGAACGAAAATGTCATGAAAATTAGAGATTCACCAGATTATTATGAGTTAGAGAAAAAGTTAAAGAAAAAGTAGTAAGGGGTAAAAATTCCCTGGAAAGGAAATACATATGAGAATTAAAAATATGATCAAAAAAGCAACCGTTGCTGCTTTAACTGCAGTAATGATACTTGCACCGATCGTTAATATTAAGGCAGCATCATCAGATGTGATTGATACAAGCAAAACAGGATCCATCACAATCCACAAATACGACATGACGGCAGCAAAACAGGGAGGGGTAAACTTAGATAACTTTACATCAACAGGAAAACAGAACACTGCCGCAGAAGCAGCGTTAGAAAAATATGCCATCAAAGGGGTAGAATTCAGTTACCTGCGTGTTGGGGATGTTGAACAGCAAAGTGAGAATGGAAAAATCCAGATGATTTACGAACTTCCAACTGCTTTACAGCAGATTCTAGGTCTGGCATCCTCTGATGCAGCGAAGACAGAAGGAAGCAAGACATACTTCACAAGCCAGATCATTAATGACAAGCTTGCTCAGGCATTGGAAGACAATACAGCGACCAAAGATAAATTAGAAGCTTACATGGGACAGAGCGGAACAGCCATGGATGAAACAAATGCCAATGGTGTAACAAGTAAAGACAAACTGCCTCTTGGTCTTTATCTGATTGTTGAGACAAAGGCACCAGAAAATGTAACTTATACAACAAATCCGTGGTTTGTACAGTTACCATCCACAGATTCCAACGGGGATGATTGGTTCTACGATGTGATCTGCTATCCAAAGAATGAAACAGGAAATCCAACACTGGATAAGAGAGTTAGAAATAATCCGGATCAGGATAACGTAACGACTGCAAACGCAGATAAACTGGCAGACTTTACTTCTGCAAGAAATGAATACAAATACCAGAGTACCGTGACAGCCTCTAAAGCAGAAAGACTTGATTATCAGTTTATTTCCAAACTGCCACATATCACATCATCAACAACCTACCTGTCAACTTATACATTTGACGATAAGATGGCAAAAGGTATGACATATTCAAAAGATGCTGTGATCGCGATCTATGAAAACAGGGATGCAGCGGACAGCACAAATGTCAACAACGTCGATAAGAGCGGTGCGATCGCTGTATGGAAGAGTTCTGACACAGATCCGAAATTTACAGCCACATACGGAAAATCCGGTGACGATTCCACAATGAAGATTGAGATGACGAAAGCAGGGCTTAACGAGCTTAACAAGAAATACTCTGATAAATACATCATGGTATATTACACAGCCAAAGTAAATACAGATGACAGCGTTGTTCTTGGTGACAAGGGGAATCCGAATGATGTATCCCTGACATGGAAGAGAACAAGCATAAACTACTATGACATCTTAAAAGATGAAAGTATCGTATATTCTTACGGATATGATCTGACAAAGAAATTCTCCGACGGAAAAGGTGATCCAACCAAGGTTAAATTCGTTGTACAGAATAAATCTGACAACTACTACTTAGTGGCAACAGGAAGCAACGGTGTTTACCAGGTGACAGGAAAATCAGCCACAGAAGCGGATGCAACACAGTTCAGCCCATCATCTACAGGAAAACTTGTGATCAACGGAATTGAAGCCGATGAATACGGATTTACAGAAACACATTCCGATGCCGGATACTCTCTGTTAAAGAAAGAAGTCATCGTTAAAATTACAGAGACAAAAGCAAATATCACACCAACCGAAGCAAACATCACAGGAATTCAGAGCAAATCCGACACAGATTCCACAGCAAATGATGGAGTCCCTAATGGTGCTGCATTAAAGAATGATGTAACGGTTCAGACAACTGCAGCCAGTGCGACGGTTGATAACACAAAAGCAACTATGACAAAGCAGGATGAATCCAACAATGCTTATGTCAACATGGAGATCACAAACCAGAAACAGTTTATGCTGCCAATGACAGGCGGGGCAGGAAGTTATCTTCTGATCATCGCAGGAGTTGTTGCTGCCGGATGCGGAATGATGATCCTTCGCAGAAATAAAAGACAGCCACAGAAATAAAAGATAAGGAAAAAAGCGGTCGCTCTGTCCGATGTGGCAGGGCGATTGTTTTCAGGGTGAGAGATGAGACAGAAGATCATACCGGTCCTGATCATTGCGGCAGGCTTTCTGTTATTATCCTATCCGTTCGTGAGTAACTTTATCTTCGAACACAGTGCAGGATCGAGAGTGGAAAGCTATCAGAAAAAGACTGCCAAAATGGACCAGGAAATAAAACAAAAAGCGGTCGCTGAGGCAAGACAGTATAACATAGACCTGACAAGATCCGAAGTACAGCTGACTGACCCATTTAAGGATAAAAAGTCCAACGGGGAAACGCTTTTTTATAACAGGATTCTTGATCTGGATGGTTCGGGCATCATGGGATATGTAAAGATCCCATGTATCTCCGTCGATCTTCCGATTTATCATGGAACATCCGCCGAAGTTCTGGAACACGGGATCGGGCATCTTGCGGCATCTTCCTTTCCAGTCGGAGGGAAAAGTACCCATGCAGTCTTGACCGGGCATACCGGACTTAATTCTGCAAAGTTGTTTACAGACTTGACAGAAATAAAGAAAGGAGATCTGTTCTTTATCCATGTATTGGATCAGAAACTTGCCTACAAAGTGGACCAGATTGAGGTGGTAAAACCGGAAGATACCAGAAAGCTTCAGATCATTGACGGAGAAGATCATGTGACTCTGCTTACCTGTACACCATATGGAGTCAATGATCACCGCTTACTGGTCCGCGGGGTACGCACCGTTTATCACGAAAAAGAGGAACAAACCAAAGCAAGAAAGCATCATTCCCAGTGGATGGAAGTTTACAAACGGGCGATTCTTGCGGGACTGTTGATCATATTTTTGCTGATTGCAGCAAGAAAAGGGTATGAAAAGATCAGAGGAAGGAGACAGGGATGAAACAAAAGATTATAAATATCATCGGGATCTTGTTTCTGGTGGCAGGGATCGTATCACTGTTATATCCTGAAATCATGTCGTACCTGAAAAAGAAACAGTCTGATCAGACAGTGAAAGAACTGACACAGGAAAGCAGCCAGACAAAACAGTCTGATCCGTTGTATCAGAAAGCAGTCCGTTATAACAGGAAGATCTTCCAGGAAAAACAGACAGGATTAAAGGACGTATTCAGTTACCGCAGTGCACCGATCATCTTAAAAAACGAAAAGAACACCTTCGGATACATAAAGATCCCAAAGATGAAACAAAAACTCCCGTTATATCTGGGAGCCACGATGGAAAATATGAGAAAAGGAGCGGCGATCATGGGGCAGACATCTCTTCCATTAGGGCAGAAAGACAGCAACTGTGTGATCGCTGCTCATCGTGGATATCAGGGGATTCCGTATTTTCGGGATATCGAACAATTAAAGACAGGAGACCGTGTGATCATCAAGAATCCATGGGAGAAGCTTACTTATCGTGTCGAAGAAATCAAGATCATACAGCCCGATGATTCCGATCAGATCAAGATCCGGAAAGGGAAAGAAATGGTAACACTTCTTACCTGTCACCCGTACCGAAGTCATGGAAAGTACCGGTATGTTGTGTACTGTATCAGAGACCACGGACAAAAGATCGTGGAGAAAAAGAACAGCACGATCAAAGACACACACTTTCAATCATCCGAATGGGATATCCGAAGAGAAAAGATTGTTCGGTATGTTGGGCTTATGCTTTTAATTTTTTTCGGGATTGGAATAATTATGCCAAAGAAAAAGAGGTGATATCTAAATGTTTCAAAAAAGTAAAAAAAATAATGTTAAATTAGCATTTGTATTTGTTGTAAGTTTAGTACTGATACTTAGTATACTTTGCCAGCATCGAACAGAAGCAAAGAAAACACCGACATTGAAAGTGTATTTTATTGATGTCGGACAAGGAAGTTCTATTTTGGTACAATCAGAGAGTAAAAATACTCTGATAGATACGGGAGATGAAAAGTACTATGACAAATTAGATTCTTTTTTATCAAACAATCAAATCAATTCTATTGATCAGATTGTTTTGACACATAACGATCCAGATCATATTGGGAACGTGGATAGACTAATAAAAACCAGAAAGGTTGGAACTGTAATTCAATCAAAATATGGATATAAAAAAAATGCTTCCACAAAAGATGTAAAGGAATTAAATGAAGCTGTTTCTAAGTACCATACAAAAACAGTAAAAGTTAAAAAAGGGAATAAGATTGATTTTGGATGTGGAATGAAAGGAGAAGTACTGTCTCCTTGGAAAAACTATAAAAAAGTAAATCAGACCAGTCTTGTGATCAAAATGGTTTATGGAAAATATAGTTATTTATTTACTGGAGATATATATAGTTCCAATGAAAAAGAATTAATAAAAAAATATAATGTAAAATCTACAGTATTACAGATTCCGCATCATGGTTCTTATACATCAAGCAGTGAACAATTTTTAAAAAAAGTTGGAGCAAAGTATGCAGTAATTTCTTGTGGAAAAAATAATCCATACAATCATCCTCGTCCAGAAGCAATGAGACGAATAAAAAAATATATCAGTAATAAAAATTTATATCGAACAGATCAGGATGGAACGATTTTGTTTATCAATGATGGCAAGAAATTAATTGTGAAGAAAGAATAATAAAGAAAGGAGTTATATGAAACACAAACTGATAAACTACGGAAAAAAAACTAAAAAATTGTGGGTAAGTGCAATCGTGGTTTTATTTGTTGTAGCTGTTGCTTATAGTCAAATAGTCAAAGCACAGTATGGTACGGATAAAGTGTCAAGTGGTACTTCTTATCCAGGAAATGGTTATTGGACGGGTGTTTCAATAAATGGCCCGTGGGGAACATCAACTATTTATTTTACGGTAACAACAAATAAAACTTATTCAGGAAATACATTTAATGATAAAAGTCGTCCTCTTTACATTAATGTAAAGCAAACGAATGACAATCCTTACGGCATGAAAATTTTGGATACTTCACCATCAACATATCGGAATGCTTCGGGGAAAAATTATTCATGGTTTAATTTAAAGATTGGATACACGGTTCCGGCACATTATTATCATAGTGGAGAATATTTTGATACACCTTCTGCGACATCAGCGGCACACCAAGTATCAAATACAGCAGGTCATTCCACAGAAAATCATTGGGTTGAAACTACAATTCGGATGAGTGCATATGATACTGCGGTAGCAACTTATTATGATACATCTGCAAAAAAATATTATCGTTACCATGATTGTCATGTAACACTTTATCTGTGGGGAAGAAACCAATATAAAGTTTATTACAATGGAAATGGTGGAGGTATTAGTGAAAGTGAAAGAACTTTCAATGATGGGGATAACTTTACTTTTCCAAATGCATGGAGAGAAGGATATAGTTTAGCTGGATGGAGACGTGATAACGACTGGGGTGACTGGATGGGAACAGGATGGGTTGTATGTAGCACAGATTATAGTGCTGTAGCACAATGGACAGCAAATACTTATACTGTCAGCTATGATGGAAACAGAGAAGATTCTGGATGGACAGCAGATGGGACAGCAACTTATGATCAGAACTTTACCTTTGCAGACAACGGTTACACAAAAAAAGGCTATGCTTTTGTTGGATGGAGTACAAATAAATATGCAACGACAGCCGATTATTCGCCAGGTCAGACGATCACATGGAAGAGTACTGATAAATTACAGTTATATGCAGTATGGGAAAAAAGTAGCTACGAGGTAAGCTTTGACGGAAATGGTGCCTCTGGAAGTAAAAAAACAGAAAATCTTGCTTATGGAAAAGATGTTCAGCTTCCAGCAAACAGTTTTCAGCGTGCAGGCTATACCTTTATCGGATGGAGTGAAGATCCAGATGCCATCAAACCGAAATATACGGACGGACAGACGGTCAATACACTCTGTGATGCAGGACAGACCTATGAACTGTATGCCATCTGGAAGAAGAGTGACGGATCGTTCGATCTGCACAACCTGATCCGTGATGATGCGATGTTCCAGGGGGATGTCGAGATTGAAGGTGGAAATAAAACGGGATTCAGCCGGGATCATATTGATTCCGAGTATGGACGTATCGATAAGAACAATCAACCAGGATATTTTACGGACCGTTATAAATAAAGGAGGAAGAGATGAAGAAATACATAGAGATGATCTTAAGAAAGATCGGTGTCAGTATGCTTGCCCTCCTGATTGTAATGACAACTTATTTCAGTAATTCAGGAGGAAGTCTTTTCTTAAAGACAAAGAAAGTTCAAGCAGACACAGGAGAGACGACACTTGCGATGAGTCAGGCAATGAGCAGTAATAAGATCCCTGCGATCGGACGTGCTGCATCCGAAGGCTTATGGGCAATGACGGCAGGCGGACACAGAGTGTTCTGCTTAAATTCAGGAAAGACAATGTGTTCTGGCGATACCTTAAAGTACAAAACAGTCAATGCAGCGACTTATGAGAAAAAAGGGATCGCAAAGGCTCTGCAGTGGTATTTTATGAAGAGTAACAAGAATACAAAGGCACTGGCACTGACACAGGCATATATCTGGGCTTGCGGACATGGAGCAAACAAACAGAATACCGTGTATCAAGCTGGAAAGAATGTCCAGAAAGGATATTCACAGAACGATGCAAAGAAGTTCTGTGAAACGATCAGTGATCAGGATCCGGAGGGAACAATCTATTATTACACGGTCAAGAAATGTGTGAAAAAGAAGAAATTAGATTCGCATCAGGTCTTGTTTGGATTCCGTCATACACCGCCACCGATCAAAAAAGCAAAGACAAATGCAACAAAAACGATGGAAAGTCCGGATAATGTTAAGATTAAAATCCGAAAAAAGGATGCAGAGACAAGGGAAGGACTTGCTAGAGCGAGTTTTCAGATCTATATGGATGGAACGCTGAAAGGGACAGTGCAGACGGACGAAAACGGAGAAGCTTCGTATACAGTGCAGCGTACCTTAAGCAGTAAAGGATCTTCCAAAAATAAAACATATGTAACAAACTGGAATGATCTTTCCAAGGCACAGAAAAAAGAAGCCACCAAAAATGGGTGGTATGATTCCAAGGCAAAAGCTTATTCCGTTGCAATGCAGGAAGCCGTAAAGGATGCACAGAATAAGATCGCAGCGATGAAGAGTGCGTCCGTTCATACCTGGATGACAAGAGAAACGAAATCTGCATTTGGACATTTACTTCCAGATCAGACGGATCAGAGTAAGATTGAACAGGGTGGTGTCAGATCCTTTACATTTAATTACACGAATGAATTCCGAAAAGTGGATCTTGAGATTATCAAACAGGGAAAGGTACAGAATCCGAAAGGTGACCATGGAGTGGAAGCAAGTCTTAAGGATGCAGTCTATGAACTGTATGCAGCCCGTGATATCACAGGATCTGATAATAAGAGTGTTGTTTATGCGGCAGGATCCTATGTCACACAGCTTGTGACCGATGCGAACGGTTATGGAAAGATAACAGATCTGTATCCAGGATATTACCGTCTGCATGAAAAGTACGCTCCATTAGGGTATAAGACATCCAGTCAGGATGTTTATGTCACGATCGACCAGAATACAACACAGTATCTGCCGGAGGAAGAGTACGAAGGAACGATCAAAGTCCTGAAGACATTCGGCGGGAAAAATGTTCCAGAAGCACAGGCAGTCTTTGAAGTTTATGATTCAAAGAACAACTTGAAAGAGACGATCACGACCGATGATAAAGGAATCGCACAGACATCAATGCTTCCATATGGAGCCTATCGGATCCATCAGACAAAGACAACCGATGGATATGAGATGGTACCTGATAAATGGGTAACGATCGATGGATCGAAAGCAACGTATCAGATTGAATCGAACGATCCAGAACAATATGCGGCCATTGCGGTGACAAAGGTCACAAGGATCTCCGATAAAGAAACGGCTCAATACACGAAGAAAGAAGAGTATAAGGCAGAGTTTCAGATCATCAATAAGGCAACAAAGAAAGTCGTTGAAACACTTGTCACAGATGAGAACGGATCTGCTCAGTCAGGAAGATTAGATCCTGGTACTTATACGGTCCATCAGACAAAAGGAACAGATAATTATAAGTTTGCCGATGACTTTGATGTAACGATCAAGGACGGTGATAAAACATTTAAGAAGTTTGAACTGGATAATCCATACAATGGCCGGAAAGTCCGGATCAGAAAATCGATGGTGAAAAATGGAAGATCCAAACCGGAACAGGGAGCGGAGTTTGTTCTGCTGGATGAATCACTGGTAAAGGATTTCAAGGACCAGACACTTGCAACTTCACAGGACCGACTGGATTATATCGAAAAACTACAAAAGAGTAATAAAAAAGCGATCCTTGGAACACTTGTCACAGATGCAGACGGAAACGCAGCCATGTTATTAAAAGATTTTACCAAAGATACTGGATTTATCGTTCTGCAGACAAGAGGTGAGGAAGGATATGATCTTGCAGCACCACAGTATTCTTCCGAGATGAAAGCAGAAGACGAAGATGGAATCAAAGTTTACGAATTCAGTCTGAAAGACGATTACACGAAGTCAGCAAAGATTTCGATTAAAAAGCAGATGTCAGTCAATAAAAACAAATATGTGCCAGAGGTCGGGGCGAGATTTCAGATCATCGATCCACACGGAGATGTGGTCGATACACTGACAACCAACGAAAAAGGAGAAGCAACATCCATTCCGCTGGCGATCGGTGTTTATACCCTGCATCAGACTTACGGCGATCCGAAACATGAGATGATGGAAGATGAAGATGTCGTTCTGATCAAATCAGACGTTCACAAGACGGTAACGTTCGGACCGTATAATGATGATGAAAAGATGATCGAGATCGAACTGACCAAGCGTTCCAAAGAGACAAAGAAACTGCTAAATGACGCTGTCTATGAGATTTATGATGAAGATCATGACGTGGTAGCAACACTGACAACAGGAACTGATGGGGATGGAAAAGCATCATGCTATCTTCCATACGGAAAGTATACGATCAAAGAAACGGTAGCACCTGCAGGATACAACATGGATGATGCAGAAGAAAAGGCCTTTGAACTGAGTGCGGAATCAACGAGTGTCAAGATCACATACGATAATGCCGGAAATGGAACATACAAGTTTGAGCAGACGGACAGTCCGGTTCCGGGACAGATCAGTCTGAGTAAAAAAGGAGAAGTCTTATCTGATTATGACAAGGAAGCACAGAGCTTTGTCTATGAAAATGACAAGGTCACAGGGGCAGTCTATGGTCTGTATGCCGACGAGGATATCAAGAAAGATGATGGCAGCGTTGTCTGGAAGAAAGATACTCTCATTGATCAGAAGACAACGACAAAAGACGATGAGATCTATTTTACAAGAACAGGAGATGATGGAACTGAGACCAGAAATTTTTATCTTGGAAAATATTATGTAAAAGAGATCAAAGCCCCTGCAGGATATGTCGTGGATCAGGAAAAACATGAAGTCGAACTTAACTGGGATACGACGGCAGGAAATGTCAATGACATGGGAGACAGTGATAAGGTACCAGATAAGGAAGATCCGTTTGGAAACGATGGAAATGATCCAAGCAGTGGCGTTTATGTTCTGGAAAAAGGAGAAAAACTAAATGAGAAGATCAAAGAAGCGGAGACGGTTACCTTTACTTGGGTAACAGCACCCGAAGGAACAAGTACAACGGATGTCTCACAGAATAAGGATGGCAGCGTTGTCTTATGGAACGACGGGACAGATTACTATATCTCCAGTCAGAGAGCCGGACAGGTGATCTATATGAACGCAGTATCCGCAAAGATGTTCAGGGATTGTTCAGAGATCACGAAGATCGACTTTAAGAACATCGATACCGCATCTGTCGTGGACATGAGCCAGATGTTCTATGGAATGGATTCGATCAAGACGCTCGACTTATCATCCTTTAATACATCCAATGTTGAGGATATGAGCCAGATGTTCTATGGAGACAGCCAGTTAAAGACAACCTATACGATGGATCAGATCTTAAAGATCGAGGAAGATACATTTAAGGAAGAACAGCCGGTTAAGATCAAAGCAATGCCAAAGAACAGCTTCTTAAAAGGTGATAAGTTCAAGGCAAAGGATTTCAGCTGGAGAATTGAATACGACGATGATGGTGCAGAAGATGTGGATGTGACCGATGATGATGTGGAATTTACACCAACTGTTGCAGAAAAAGGCGGAAAGCTGAAACTGAACATCAACTTCAAGAGCACAGGAAAATATGCGAAGTTCCAGACAATCCAGACAACCGTGGATGTGATCGATCCGGACGAAGAAGATATCGCATTAAAGACGGCTAAGAAAGCCAGTGTATCGATCGAAGCAAATGACGTTCTGCAGAAATACAGCATCCATCTGATCAAGACCGATCAGGACGGAAACAAGCTGGCCGGAGCCCAGTTTGCCTTAAAAGCCAAAACAGATATCGTCAATAGTAAAGGTGAAACAATCTTCAAGAAAGGCGATACGATTGCAACCGCCACATCACAGGATGACCAGTTCGAATATCTGGAATTCATCGGACTGCCGACCGATATCTATGCAAAAGATGGAACAGGCAGCGATATGTATGAAGTGGAAGAGGTTTACGCACCAGCCGGATATGAGAAATCAGACAAAACACTGACCTTTAAAGGCGAAGTGATCAATGATACAAAAGAAAATCTCATTCATGATGTAAAAGCCGAGAATAACACGGATAATGACACAACAGTCTATATCCATGATTCAGATACCCTGGTCAACCAGAAACTGGATTATATCGCATTGAAGAAGATCTGGGATGATCATAACGATGCAGCGAAGATACGGCCAGATTCCATTACGATCAAGGCGACGAACAATGATACGAAAGAAGTGAAGACTTATACACTGACCAAGGATAACAACTGGACGATATTTACGGATATCAAGAAGGATGACTATAAGAAATGGGATTTCAGTGAAGAAAATTTACCTGAGGGTTATCAATTAACGAGTACACACTGGGATGATACTATGTATGTAGTTTCATTTACAAACTTCCATGATCAACCAGAGTATGTCGATATCAATGTTCAGAAAGTTTGGGAAGATGGAGATAATGGAGATGATCTGAGACCTACATCAATAATTGCTCAGTTGTATCGAAATGGTGAGAAATATAGAGATGCTATTACATTAAATGAAGCAAATAATTGGTCAGATAATGTAACGTATCATCGGCTTGATAAATATGATAAAACTGGAGAACCTTTTGATTATGAGATCAAAGAAGAAGTCTTTGATAATTTGACAGGAGATGCTAAGACTGGATATGTTGATTCTTATGAAACAAACGAAACAACGGATGACGATGGTACTACAACAAAGAATATCATCATTACAAACACTCATTCACCAGACACAACACAGAAGAAAGTCAAAAAGGTATGGAATGATGACAGCAACAAAGATGGTATCCGTCCGAAGTCTGTGAAAGTGAATCTGTTAGCCGATGGAAAAGTGGAAGAAACACTGACACTGAGTGCAGAAAACCGCTGGCAGGCAAGCAGCAAGATCCTTCCTGTAAAAGTGGATGGCAAGAAAGTCAACTATACATGGGAAGAGGTCAAGGAAGATTTGATCACAGGAGAAAGTGAGATCGGATATAAACCGTCTTATGATACGGATACGACCGATCAGAATCTGACACTGATCACAAACTTCCACGACAGGACAGAGCCGAAAGGAAGTGTAACGATCACCAAAGCACTGGATCCGGGAAATCTGAATATGGATGTCGGAGATCCATCCTTTACGTTCACGCTAAGAGGAACGGATGTCTATGGAAAGAAACACAGCTACGTGAAACAGATCAAGTTTACAAAAGCAGAGGTCGAGAAACAGATGAAAGATCATCCAGGCGATCCAATCGAACTTTCTGTTACTTTTGACAATCTGGAATATGGTACATATACATGTGATGAAGGCGGTATGCTGAAATACTTTAAGTTAAAGAGTCTGACAAGTGACAGCAGCAATGCGACAATAGACCAGAAGAAAGGTACGGTAACCTTTGAGATCGGACCTGTAGGAACGACAGCCAAGGCACAGCTAAAAGGAACCGCGAAGTTTACAAACCAGATGATCCGAGGGTCTATCAAACTTGTAAAGAAAGATTCCAACGGACGAGCCTTAAAAGATGTGAAATTTGCGATCAGCTCTTCTGACGGTGCACAGGTAGCCATAGCAAAGACCGATGCTGCAGGAGAGATCACCTTTGACGGTCTGATTCCGGATACTTATACGATCACGGAGATAAAGACAAAAGAAGGAAAGACACTGTTAAAAGAACCGATCACAGCAACGATTCCACTGACCATGTCACAGGCAGAGGTCGATAAGCAGAATGTCGATACGAGCAAAGCGATCAAGCAGGGAAATAACTATTATTTTTATCACTTAACTTATGAGGTGAGCAATGATTCCACACTGAACCTGCCAACGACAGGCGGATGGACTGATTATTTTCCACTTGCAGGAGGAATCATTCTGATCGCAATAGGATTATTCGTATATTACAGAAAGAAGAGAAGGAAGTGTAATTTTTAAAGGAAGAGATAAATAACATTGTAAAAGAATAATGAAAAGAGCCCAGATACACGATTTAGTGATGTATCTGGACTCTTTTTTGGCTTAACCTGCTTTAGTCTAGGATACAATCTTGGTAAAGATAATAATAAAACGCAAAAATAGCCGCCCTATGTCTGATAAACTAAGCAGCTATTTTTGCTAAAATACATATCGGACTAACCGTCTATCGACAGTATCCTTTTTCTATAATTATAGTATCATGTATCTGAAAAATGTCAAAAAATTTTGATTTTCCATAAGTAAAACGATGGATAAGATATTGAAAATGTCAATAATCTTAATTATAATATATTCATTAGGGAAGTCGGCAGGATGGAGCAATTTCATCCGTTTCGGCGAATAGCATATCTTAATAGTCGTTCTATATTTAATAGCTGTTCTATAATAAGTTACCATGGATTATAGAATAGCTATTTTTATGCCTATTCTATAAAGAGTGTATCTTTAAGTTTACAGATATGTTATAATAGCAAAGTTGCCGTCCCCAATCTGGCAACAGAAAGGGGGTGCTCAGTTGGAATTATTAATTTCGTTTATTATTTCTATCTTAGCAGGTATAACCTGTCATTATATTTGCAAATGGTTAGATAGAAATAAGTAAGATGGCAACAAAAAAAGTATAAGCCACTTTACGGAATAGAAAAACCCATGAGGTCGGATCTCATGGGTTTTTCGTTTGCTCAGTTGAACATTAATTTCGTTTGTCTAGATGCATTATATCATATGCTACCTGACATTTCAAGTATTCATAAATATTGATAAAAGTATACATAAATCAAGATATTGTTTTTTCAATCATTTTAAAGTGTTGTTGCTACCTTTCCAGTAACAGAAAAGGAATTGAAAAATACAAAGATTTTCATTATAATATACTTAACAAGGAAGTCGTCACGATAGATGAAGTCTATCCGTTTCCGGCAAAATAAGATTATGGAAATAGCACCTTACTTTGTCAGAGTAGGGGTGCTATTTCTTATATGCATATGTCAATATTGCTACAATTAATAAAGCTATGTTTACAATCAAAGTCAATTCTTCATATGTAGTCATAAGAAACGACCTCCTTTCCATAAGGATCGGAAATAGAGGTAATTCAATTCATACCCTGACAACTTTTCAGATAAGTATAGTATATTTGCTTTTTTTATATTGTAATGATAATAAAGATCTCAGAAGATTATCGGACTTCTGAGATCTTTATTTTTAACAACAGTTGTAATTTCAATCAATCAATATTGTATCAGATAAATTAAAAAAATACAACGAAATTGTCCATAAAAATCTTGGATTCCATTAGATATTTTAAAACATGTATGTTAAAATATAAGTACATATGGGGAATAAAAAGGGAAGGAGTTTATTTTTTATGGGAAAATGGAGACAGGGCATTGCCTTATTTCTGACTGGAATTCTGATTATGACTAGTATATTTACTTGGAATAGTCCGATCAGAGTTCATGCAAAAGAAGCAGTGATCAAGTCATCTGCGGATGGCTTTGAATATCGGTTAAGGACCTATGCATCAGGATCGACGGATTATATCTGTACGTCAGATGCAACGCAGGTTTACGATAACTATAAGGATGCAATCAAAGGAATTGCTGAAATTACCAAAAAGATTGTAATTGAACGAAAACTTGATAAATATTCGATCAGTATACCAGTTGAGATTAAGGCGGATCAAAGGGTTTCAGATATTGATGGAGATAATGGAGCCAATCCATTTAATGATGCAGTACAAAAAGAGACATATAAGGAAACAGGGAATCCGGATGAAGGACAGGGATTAAGACAATTTTTTGTTATAAGAGGAAATCTTGAAAACAATAATGACGGTAATATTGCATATGATGAAGATACAAAATCTTATAAAGGAGTATTTTATTACTCTAATGTTTCTTATACAGTGTCAAATGAAAGATATTTTCAGACTGTAACAAAGTTAAAAGAAGTAATGGAAAGTCTTGATTTAAATGGGAAATCTGATTATGAAAAATGCAAAGCGATTCGTGAATGGATTGGGAAAAACGTAAAATATGATAGAGAATATGCAAAAGATCCAGGAAGCTGTGAAAGAAAAAATGCTCACGATATGACAAGTGTTCTAGACGGATATGCTGTTTGTGATGGATTTGCAAATTTATTTCACTATATGGCAAGTTCTGCAGGATTACTGACACTATTTGAAGAAGGACCAGCAAAAGGAAGCGGATTGCAACATGCCTGGAATCTGGTACAGATTGATGGAACATTCTATTACACTGATTGTACCAGTGTTTCACTTGATAAAAATGGTGAGGCAGTTGATGAATTTCTGGTAGGACAAGATACAATGTTCAAATTAAGTGTTACACCAAAAAATAATGATATTGAAAGCACATATTCCAATATCTCAAAAGATGATTGGAGCAAAGAACATTCAATATGTAAAGGAAATCATACATTAGTTAAAACAAGTCAAGCACAAGCAACATGTGAAGAATATGGATATATGGGATATTATTGTACGAATCCAGGATGTATCTATCGTTACAGGGATTATAATCAGCAACCAAAAGGTCACGACTACGATTATTCCAATGGAACAGTCACCCAAAAACAAGACTGTACCCATCCAGAGATCACAACATACCTCTGTACCCGTTGCAAAGATGCCAAAGAAGTACAAACCAAACCATCCCTAGGCGGCCACAAATGGCAACCCGGCGAGATCACCAAAGCCCCAACCTGCCTAACCGCCGGTGAACAACAATACACCTGCACTGTCTGCCACCAAACCAAAACAGAATCAGTCAAAGCCACTGGCCATAATTGGGAGATCAAAATAACCAAAGATGCAACATGCACATCTAACGGAACTTACCGTCGCACATGCAAAACATGCGGCTACTTCGAAAATCATACTATCCAAGCCACAGGACATAAACCAGAGATCCGCAACAAGAAAGAAGCAACATGCAGCACCACAGGATACACCGGAGATACTTACTGCAGCGTATGTAACAAGAAGCTCTCCTCCGGTAAAACGATCGCCAAAACATCCCATACCTGGGTAAAACAAGACAACATCCCGGCAACATGCGAAAAAGGCGAACTGGAAGTTGAAAAATGCAGCGTCTGCGGAGAAACAAAAGAAACACAGATCAGTGATCCATTAGGACACGACTACGGGGAATGGAAGGTTACCAAAGAACCAACCTGCACAAAATACGGAACGAAAAAACGTATCTGTAAACGTTGTAATGAATATGAGATTGATGTGATCGACCCGACAGGGCATCAACATACAAAGATCATCGATCAGAAAAAAGCTACGTGCGAGGAAAAAGGTTATTCCGGAGATCTGTATTGTGAAGACTGCCGCCTGATCATCCAGTTAGGACATGACATTGCCGCAACGGGACACACATGGGATGACGGAGAGATCACAAAAGAGCCAACACAGACAGCAACAGGGATTAAGACCTATACATGTAAAACATGTCATAAGACCAGAACAGAGACGATCCCGATGTTAAAAGGACATCACTGGGATGATGGAACTATCACAAAAGAACCGACTTGTACCGAACCAGGTGAAAAGATCCATCACTGTACCGATGAAGACTGCAACGAATCCTACACAGAGACCATCAAAGCAACAGGACATCAGCATACAAGACTGATTAATCAAAAAGAAGCTTCTTGTGAAGAAGAAGGTAACAGTGGAGATACCTTCTGTGAGGATTGTAAGCAGGTCATAAAGGCAGGAAATGTGATCAATCCAACGGGACATAACTGGAACAATGAAACGGTTAAAAAAGCGGCTACATGCGAATCAGAAGGTATTGAAGTATACATATGTAAGACGTGCAAAAAGTCAAAAGAAGAGACGATAGCACCAACTGGACATACAAAGACAGAGATCCGAGATAAAAAGGTAGCAACGTGCAAAGAAGAAGGCTACACGGGAGACACATACTGCGTCACATGTGGTAAGAAACTTGCAGTGGGAAAAATGATCGCAAAGACAGATCACGACTGGACGATCACAGAGATACCAGCGACATGTGAACAGGATGGTGTAAGAACCTATACCTGCGATATCTGCCATACAACAAAGAGCAAACCGATCAAAGGCATCGGACACAGCTACGGGGCATGGACCATAACAAAAGAAGCAACGGTATCTTCCAAAGCAGAACAGAAGCGTACCTGCAGCACGTGTGGTAAAGAAGAGATCACGACCTATGGAGAAAAGCTAAGACCAACGATCAGCACGAACGCTACATCACTAAAACTAAAAAAGAAACAGACCACAAAAAAGTTTACCGTCACAGGATTAGCCAAAGGCGACTACATAACATCCTGGACAAGCAGTAATAAAAAAATCGTAACCGTGACAGGAAATCAAAATGGCACATGCAAGATTAAAGCAGGATCAAAGACAGGCAAAGCAACGATCACGATCAAACTGGCTAGTGGACTTACAAAGCAGATCAAAGTCAGTGTACAGAAAAAAGCAGTGACTTGCAGCAAGATCAAGAACGTGCCAAAGACGATCAAGCTAAAGAAAAAACAGACTTACCAGCTAAAACCGATGATCGAACCGATCACATGTACGGATAAGGCGAAATATAAATCTTCCAACAAAAAGACAGCAAAAGTAACAAAATCCGGAAAGATCACAGCAGTAAAAAAGGGAAAAACAAAAGTGACGGTTGTAGTTGATAAGAAGAAGTTTGTTTGTACGGTAAACATACGATAAAGTTACAGGAATAGCTCTGATGACTCAATTAGTCATAGGAGCTATTTTTAAATATTATCTGGTGATTTTTAACTACCATTAGTAAGCGGAATGATCCTGATCATGGGTGGATTGTTCGTGTATTACAGAAAGAAAAGGAGAAAGATGTGAAGAAAAACCAAGATGAAGAGATTAATAAAGAAATTGTAAAATCAGTAATCAGTCGAGGAATCCCAGTTGAAAAGTTCTTTGAGCTTGGTGGAGAAATAATAAAGTTAGACTCAAGCCCTAACTCAACACATGTTAATGTGTTTGAGATGGCAGGGATCGATCCAAAGAAAGTGGAAGAAGTATTGAAAAATCAAATAATCTTGATTATAATATACTTAACAAGGAAGTCGGCACGATGGAGCAAACCCATCCGCCCCGGCGAACATATTACTTAAATAGTCGTTCTATTCTTTCTAGGGGACAGGACGACTATTTTTTATTCGTATAATTCAGAATGGCAATAATTAATACAGACTGTATAATCTCTGGTTTTTCGTTTTTGGTCCTTACAGACTATTCATTTCATTTTGACTAAATGCATTATATTATATTTATTTTGCTTGCGATTACAAGTAACTGCAATATTGAATGAGTTATTTTTTTCAATGATAAAAAAGTTCTTATATTTTTTAGGTTTTTCAGAGTACTCATGATAAAATATAATAAAATAAACAGGAAGGAGTCAATTTTATGGAAAAAGTCGAAATACAGATAACAAAGGGGTTAACAGAAGAAACAACGGAGGAAATTACACTGCTAGGTCATATTTTGGAAAATGCAGATGGATTAAAGGTATTTTCGGAATTGATAAATCATGTGATTTCAGAGAATGCAGAATCTATTCTTTTAGAAAAGAAGAAGCTGCTAGCTATTTTACAAGTGGAGGAAGATGATTTAGATGAGATGATGGAAAAAATTATAGATGACATTATAAGAAGTCAGATTGAAATAATTGAAAAGGAACATAAAAAAACAGGATTTAAAATTGTTTCAATATTTGAAATGGTTACATATGATCCAGAAGAAGGACTAACAACTCAAATAACAAAGGCTGTTAAACCATATTTGAAGAATTTAATATAATGATAAAAACAGATTTATCCAAAAGGGGCTGTAAAAAAACTCCCCTAACAGAAAAATCGCCCAGACGTGAAGTCTGAGCGATTTTTTGGTATAATTAATTATGCTAATAAATAATCAAACCAATAATAATTATACTATGCGTCAGCTGAAATTGCCATTAGAAATTGAAAAATTAATCGATATTTCTGATCCGGTATACACTTTTTGTGAGGTTATGGATCACATCGACCTATCAAGATATTTTGTAGAGAAAGGATACAAAACAGGTCGTCCAAGATGTGATGAACAAAAACTCTTAAAAGTGATACTCTTTGCCTTTATGGAAAACGGCTTCTGTTCGTTGAGAGAAATCGAAAAGTTCTGTCGCAATGATATTCGTTACATGTATCTTCTCGATGGAATGAAAGCACCGTCTTTTGCTACTTTCGGAAATCTTATCCGAAATGAACTAACCAATTCCGTAGAGCAGATATTTATGGACATAAATACATACATTTTTGCAAAAGATCATGTGGATCTGCAGCATACTTACATTGATGGTACAAAAATCGAGGCAAATGCCAATCGTTACACGTGGGTATGGAAAAAGTCCTGTATGAGAAATCGGCAGAAAGTGTTTGATAAGATATCGGTTCTGATCGATGCCATGAATCAGGAAGTACTGGGATACTTGGGTGTAAAACTCGAAACGCGCGAAGAGTATGCTATCGATTATGTCTTTGAACTGTTATCGATGTATAAAGAAGCAACCGGACTTGATGAAGAAGCTTTCGTTTCCGGGTGCGGACATCGAAAAAGCATTCAGCAAAAACAATATCAGGAACTGCAAGGCTATCTAAAACGTTTAAAAACCTATGCACATCATATAGAAATCTGCGGAGAGGGAAGAAACAGCTATTCCAAAACAGACCACGATGCAACATTTATGCGCTTAAAACGTGATTACATGGGAAACGACCAGCTGCTACCAGCGTATAACCTGCAGGCAGCCATTTGTGATGAGTACATAGCTGTAATCGATGTAAAATCCTATGCATCTGATATGGAATGCTTTGTACCTTTAATGCAAAAATTCAATAACACTTATGGGCATTATCCGAAGTATCCGGTTGCAGATGCCGGATATGGTTCTTATAACAATTACCTTTACTGCGAAGAAAATGGCATGGAAAAATATATGAAATTTACCATGTACAAAAAAGAAACGGCAGATAAAAAATATCACACGAATCCTTATCGTGCTGTAAACTTTGCAAGAGATGAGGACGGAAATCCCATATGCCCTAATGGACGTAAATTTCTTTTCAAACGAAAACAGCATGTAAGATATAATAAATACGGACGTACAGAAGAAATGTATGAATGTGAATCCTGTGAAGGCTGTCCTCATAAACAGGAATGCTGTCCAAAAGCACGTGAAAACCGAACGATCCGAATGAACCAGGAATTGACATCTATTCATCAGGAGGTACTGACAAACCTGGAATCCATACACGGGGCACTTTTGAGAATGAACCGAAGCATTCAGGCAGAAGGCACATTTGGTGTTTTAAAATGGGATAAATCTTATAAAAGGCTGTTCCGCAGAGGAGAGAAAAATGTAATTCTTGAACTTACACTAATTTCTTGTGGTTTCAATCTTTATAAGTATCATAACAAAAAACAACGGCAACTGATGATTGCATAAAATTTGCCTGCTAGTTATCCAGGCTTATTAAGTGTACCTTTTTTTCATAAAAAAGTGGTAGTTTTACAAGAAATGAGAATATCAACGTAAAGAAACGCTAGAACCGGCACTTGCCGGAACTAGCGTTTCTTTATCAGAGACTTATTTTACAGCCCCTTTGAGTTTTACTTGACAGTTACATCTTATTATTATGGTTTGGGTTAGAAAGATGAAATTTTATAAATTTCTTCCTTGATATTGGATAGTAATAATTTTTACGATTTTTCTCTGCTCATCAATTTTAAAAATGGCCAAGTAATTATCAATTAGTAATTGACGGTATCCTTTTCCTGCATAATTTCCAACAAGCCTTTCTTGATGAGAGGATGGAAATATTTCTAGTGTTTTAAGTGATTTCCATAGCCGATCCGTTTGCCCTTTGGCATATTCTGGAGATTGGAGATCATTTGCGATATATTCAAATATTTCTTCTAAATCTCGATATGCACGTGCGTTTAATTGTATTTTATATTTCTTCATAATATTTTTTGCTTAACTTTTTAAATGCATCATCGAGGTCTATAGACTTTGCACCTTCGTTCATTTCCTTTTCTGATTCATAAATTATCTGATCAATACGATTTGTTTTTATAAATTGATCGTATAATTCGCTGCTCATAACTACTAAATCACTGTAGCCATTTTTTGTGATAAAAATGGGTTCTTGTTGTTTATGAGCAAGTTCTGATATTTCACTAGTATTTCTTAAATCTCTGATAGGCATAATTAGTGGCATATGATTCAACTCCTTTCTATATAACATAATTGTAGCATAATTATGCTTTTACAGGCAATGATATACTAGAAAAATAATGAGATTATGTTAATCAATAAGCAAATGACAAAAAATTTCAAAAAGTTTTTTATTAATTGCTTAATAAGTAGTCGGATTAACCATTTTTTTATTGCTTTAAACATCTCCAAAACCTCCTTCCTATATTAATATCAACTTAAATATGTAGGATGGAGTAAAAGATAACTGGTACGAATTTTATATTAATATTATTTCCTTTACACAGAACATATGTTCTTGTATAATACCAGTATGAGGTGATGATATGTTAGATGTAAAAGAATTAGAAAAAACAAAGAGGGTAAACATAGTTGGAGAAATTCCAGACGTAAGATTACAGATTTTAGATAATAATGGTAAGATAAAAGAATTTAGATTAAGAGAAATGACAATTGCTGGAGCAAGAACAGAAATTGACCAGTGTAATAGAGAAAATTATTGTGTTTATTATAAGGGAGTTGTAGAAATTTTAGATCGATTCCACATAAACAGTTATAAGAAGACTTTTAAGTATATCCTTAAAAGTAAGAAGTGGTTTATATGTGGGAATTACGATGATATAATAAAAGCACATAGATAAGTAATAATGACAGGAATTAGAGAGGAAAATAGACATGTTTTTAGAAAATGAATTTTATCTAATGAATAAAGATGATCGGATATTAAGATTTACTTGCGATAATTCCCCTCTTGGTGTGAGTTTTAAAGAAGAAGAATCCTATGAAGAAATACGACCATATGGATATGATGGAATAGGACAGTGGATCAGTCAGAGACAGGCTCCAAAACATCGCCAGTATATTGCAGACTTGTTAAGAATGTGTGGTTGTTATAATCTGGATGGATTTATCAGAGTGACACATGCCCTTTCATTAAATGATACATTTTGGATTAAAACTGTAGATAGTAAATTACAGTGGAAAAATGTTTCTCTGTATGAAAATCAATTTGATGAAACGATTGCGAAGATAGCATTTGAAGGTGGGCTTTATGGAAAAGAGTTTACGACCACTTCACCGGAATTTGGTACGTCAGGTAGTTTTGCAAAATGTTGGGTAAAAGAAGATGATGGAATCTATCTGTTAAAGAGAGGAAGCGAGGGAGCAAGAAATGCTGGATTAGAGCCTTATTCAGAAATGTATTCATCTCAGATTGCCAGGATAATATGCAGAGATGCAGTAGAATATAGTGTTGAGAAATATCATAATAAAATAGCATCGAAATGTAGGTTGTTTACATCGGAGCAGGAAGGGTATGTTCCAATTACAAAATTTTTTGGAAAAATTGTTTCAGTAAAAGAAATATTAGAAAAATTTGAACAGCATGGATGTGAAGATGATTTTCGACGAATGATTGTATTAGATGCTTTGATTTTGAATACGGATCGTCATATGGGCAATTATGGATTTATGGTAGATAATGATACAATGCAGATAAAAAGAATGGCTCCAATGTTTGATCATAATCAAGCTTTGTTACCATATGCAGAACAGGAAGATTTTGAAAATCTGGATGTATATTTAGCATCAAGACCAACACAGATTGGAGAAGATTTCAATGAGATCGCTCATGCATTATTAACTCCTGAAATACGAAATGACCTAAAAAATTTGAGAGGGTTTGAATTCCAGAGAAATGACGAATTTGATCTTCCAGAAGAACGTCTGCAGAAATTAAATAAATTAGTTGATCAGCAAATCGATGGAATTCTTGAGTGTAAACGATTGTATGTTCCATCTAATGAATATGAAAATGTCAGATATCAACCAGAACAATATGATGACTTATCTCCAGAATCAAAAGAGATAGATGAAGAATTGGAGATATAGATGACTATAAAGAGTAGGTAGCTATCCTTAGCGGATAGCTGCTTTTTTTATGTAAAAATGTAACTTATATTCCCGGGGAACATAAGTAAAATAAAATCCCTTTTTCGAGCGGTTCCCCAAGGGAACCCCTTTTTTCTCCAACCGAAAGTTTTTGGTATCCACCTTCGAAATTTGTTTTCAGAATCTTTGCTTATTCGTATTTGCAGATGTGCATTATACCAATTTTCTTTATAGTTGCAAGGGACGTTCCTTAATGCTCGCAAAGCTCCGCTTACCACTTGAACCCTTGCAGCTATAAAGAAAATTGATATTGAAAATGCACGCAAACCCGAGATAAGCAAAGACTCAGAAAGCAAATTTACGAAAGGAGGAAAAACACAAAAATAAATGTTTCCGAAAAAATTTAAACGCACCCCTCAAAAAAGCTTCAGATCTTGAAAGCAAATTTTATAATCGGTTGTAGTTTAAAACATTAAAATTAAAAAGTTTGGAAGGAGAAAATTTTATGAGATACGTAATTGGAATTATTGCAGGAGTTGTTTTGATCATGGGAGCTGTTGGTGGAATGGAGAATGATACATTAAATATTACTTATAGTCTGAAGATGATGGTGATCGGAGTGATTTTAATTTATGAATGTTATATAATAGGGCAGAAAAAAAGGTAATTTGATCAAGAGATAGTTGCTATAAACTTTGATTCCTCGGAAATCAAAGTCAAACTGATTCAACTTGACACAAACATAATACTATAGAAAAATGAAATATGAATGGAGGGTAAAAAATGCACGAAAAAATTTATAAAGCTTTTCATCAGGATATTTCGATAGATGATTATAAAGAATTAGATGAATTAAAGAAAAAGTTTGAAGGTATGAAACCATTTAATGAATATGAAAAAGATGGTTTAAAAAGCTATGATGACGCATTTTTAGTTAGATTTACCTATGAGTCAAATGCAATAGAAGGGAGTACGTTGTCATTAGGAGATACGGAGCTTGTATTGGAAGGAGAATTTACTCCAAATAATAATCAACGATTAAGAGAAATATTTTCAGCCAGAGGATGTGCAGATGGATGTGCATATATTGAAAAAGAATTGGAAAATGACAGAAAGTTTACGGAAGATTTTATAAAAGATATACATGAAAGAACTACTTTAGACTGTCAGCCAAGAATTAGAGGAACTTATCGAATTGCACCAGTATATATTCAGGGATCTTTAACAGAATCAGTTGATCCAATACAAATTAGAGAGTTAATACCGACCCTGTTATATGCATATGAAAATTCAGATGCACATCCTATTGCAAAGGTTGCAGCATTCCATGCAATGTTTGAGAATATACATCCATTTCAAGATGGAAATGGGAGAACAGGAAGATTAATTTTAAATTATATGTTGGAAAAAGAAGGATATCCACCAATTGCATTAAAGCATGATGCCAAGCAGGATTATAAGAAATCTTTAGAAGAGTGGCAGGTTCGAGGAAATCCAAAAATGTTTCTGGATGTTGTTAAAAATTATGTATTAGACGAACTACAGGAAAGAATTCGTATAATAACAGTTACAAGAGAAACGATGAAAGTATTAAACATGGACTTGAAATATGAGAACAGCGAAAAACCGATGGAATTAGATGATGATTTAGAAATATAATGAAACAAAAGAAAAGACAGTTACTAAATTTAGTGACTGTCTTTTGCGTTGTCAAAACTTATGTGAGACACTTTGCTTCCTGGGGAATCAAAGTAAAAAAGTAACTTATGTTCCTTGGGAACATAAGTGAAAATATCAGAATCCCCTTCTCGAACGGTTCCCAAAGGGAACCCCTTTTTTCTCCAACCGATCGTTTTATATTTTTCACCTCACTTCATAGCAAATGGACTTCTTAATTTACTTCCAAAGTCTTCACTTATCGGTTTGCTGATGTGCATCATAGCAGGATTTATACCTGTTACAAGGGACGTTCCTTAATGCTCACAAGCGATGCTTGCTCCGCTTACCACTTAAACCCTTGTAACAGGTATAAATCCTGCTATTGACAGATGCACGCAAACCCGAAAGATAAGTGAAGACTCAGAAAATAAATTAAGAAATCCATTTGCTATAAAGTGAGGTGAAAAATATGAAACGATTGTTTCCGAAAAACAAAATACGCTCCCCATGCAGAAAAAGATCAGATCTTGAAAATAAATTTTTCGGTTCTGAAAGTTAAGAAGCAAACAAATTCAAGTAATTATAAGGAGAAAAGAAAATGACAAAAAATGATATTGTTAACGAATTAAATAAAATGGGATATGAAGTAAGAGAAGAAAATGTTGTAAAAAATGGCGTAGAATTTTTGGGAATCAGTATCATTGATTCTGACAGATATATGATTCCAGTATTTTATGTAGAAGATATAATAACGAAAGCAGAGCAAAGCGGTGCAACAGTAAAAGAAATTGTAAGAGATATGCTTAAGATTCATAACGATGCATTACGTGAGAGTGAAGAATTAAACAAACCAATACACTTTAATAGAGAAGATTTTTTAAAACGACTTTATGTAGGAGTTCAAAAGGAAAGCAAAGAAGATATTGTAAAATGCAAAACAGAATTTGAAGGAATCGAAAAATATTTATTTTTGAGAATGGAAGCATTAAATGATGCAATTTACTCAGCAAAAATTTCAAAAAATATATTGAAAAACGTGGATGTTGATGAATCCGAAGCATGGGAAACAGCAGAAAATAATGTAAGAAAAGAAACAGAAATTATACAATTATCAAGATTTCCAATGAGTGCAGAAGAATGCGAAATGTTTGTAATTTCTAATAAGTCTAGATTCAGAGGAGCATCAGCAGTGTTAAATAAAAAAGTTATGAAAGCATTTGCAAATCTGGTAAATACAAAGAAAATTATGATACTTCCATCTTCTATCCATGAAATGATTTTGATTCCGTGTCACGATTGTGAATATGATATAGAAAGTTGTTCAGAAATTGTTAAACTTGTAAATGAAAATGAGGTAGAACTGACAGAGCAATTGACTGACAGAGCATATATTATTGAAGTATAATTTAACTTATGTTCCCAGGGAACATAAGTGGAAATGAGGAATTAACTTTATCCAATGAAATCAATTTTATGATTTCATTGGATAAAGAAAAGATTATATTTAGGAGTTGTTGAAAATGATAAAAACAAAAAAATGTAGTATAATAATACTAAAGGAGAGAAGGAAAAAGAAATGAACATAAAGATATATCAAAAATTATGTGCTGAATTAAAAATTCTTTGGACACAACATTGTTTACAAAGAATGCAAGAAAGAGATATTAGTCGGTTAGATGTAAAGAATGGGATTGCAACAGGTGAAATTATAGAGGATTATCCAGACGATTATCCCAACCCAAGTTGTTTGATTTTTGGATATAATGTGAATGGGCATATTTTGCATATTGTTGCTGGGTGTGATAATATAAATATATATATTATTACCGCATATTATCCAGATACAAAAAAATTTGAAAATGATTTAAAGACTCGAAGAAAGAGGTGAGGAATATGTGTATGTATTGTAAAAATAGCACAACTATAAATAGTACGACTACACATGTTGTAAATTATAAAAACTGTATTATTGTGATTAAAAATGTTCCATGTCTTGAATGTGAACAGTGTGGGGAAAAGTATTATACAGATGAGGTTGCTGAACGTCTTGAGATAATTGTTAATATGGCAAAAAAATTAATGCAAGAAATAGCTGTTATTGATTATCCACAAGTGGCTTGATGTAATTAAATATTGGTAGAGAATTATTAAAAAGAAAAGGCTTCGTAATATAGAAATATATTTATGAAGCCTTTTTTGAATAACTTTGATTCCTGAGGAAGATAAGTAAAATTTAATATATGATAAATTGTAAAGATTCTTAAAATGGAGAAAAGGCACCCATATAATGGATGCCATAAATGATATTTAATATTATTAAAATAAATTAAATAAATTAAATAAGATTATCTTAATTATAATAATGTTAGGATATTTTGTCAATAGATAATTACAATAGGAACTTTGATTCCCTGGGAACATAAGTAGTTTAGAAATGAAAGAAAAGAAAGTCTCCATGGTAAAGAAATATATCAAAGTGAATTTTTAATTCACGGCTGCGATAGTAGAGTTTTCTTTTCAATGATCATGCCACTTTGAGTAGCAAAGTGGAAATTTAAATTCTTTGAATTTAAAGCAAGCAGGATTATAAGAAATCTTTAGAAGGGTGGCAGGTTCGAGGAAATCCAAAAATGTTTCTGGATGTTGTTAAAAATTGTGTATTAGACGAACTACAGGAAAGAATTCGTATAATAACAGTTACAAGAGAAACGATGAAAGTATTAAACATGGACTTGAAATATGAGAACAGCGAAAAACCGATGGAATTAGATGATGATTTAGAAATATAATGAAACAAAAGAAAAGACAGTTACTAAATTTAGTGACTGTCTTTTGCGTTGTCAAAACTTATGTGAGATACTTTGCTTCCTGGGGAATCAAAGTAAAAAGGTAACTTATGTTCCCTGGGAACATAAGTTGAAAATATAAGTCCCCTTCTCGAACGGTTCTCCAGAGAACCCCCTTTTTTCTCCAACCTATAACGTATTAATATTCACTTCACTTTGTATGGTATGATGTTCTTTCTTTATTTCCCTAGTATTCACTTATCGGTTTGCTGATGTACATCATAACAGATTTCAATAAGCTTACAAGGGGCGTTCCTTAATGCTCGCAAAGCTCCGCTTACCACTTAAACCCTTGCAAGCTTATTGAAACCTGTTACGAAAGATGTACGCAAACCCGAAAGATAAGTGAAGACTAAGAAAATAAAGAAAGAACATCATACCATACAAAGTGAGGTGAATAAACCATGAAACGATTGTTTCCGAAAAACTCAATACGCTCCCCGTGCAGAAAAAGATCAGATCTTGAAAATAAATTTTTGGGATTCTGACAGATTTGTAACGAAATAAAATTAAAGAATTGTTAATAAGGAGAAAATACAATGAATAAAAAAGAAATTATAGATGAACTACATAAAATGGGATATGAAGTCAAAGAAGAAACATTAGTGAAAAATGGAGTTAATGTTTTAGGAGTCAGTATTATTGATTCTGATAGATTTATGATACCAGTATTTCATATTGATGATATCATAAAAAAAGCAGAATCTATAGGTGCAACAGCTAGAGCTGTTGCAGAAGAAATGTTAGATATTCATAATGATGCAATAAGAGAAAGCGAAGAATTAGACAAACCACTTTTATTTAGTAAGGAGAATTTTAAGAAAAATTTGTATGTAGCAGTACAAAAAGAAAGTAAAGAAGATATAATCAAAAGAAAGACAGAATTTGAAGGAATAGAAAAATATTTGTTTTTAAGGATAAATGCAATTGAGACATTTTGGACGACAAAAATCAAAAGAGGAATGTTACAAAATATAGATATGGCTGAATCAGAAGCGTGGGCAATTGCCGAAGAAAATCTTGCCAAGGAAATACAAATTGCAAGAATGACATCACCATTTGTGCAGGAAGAAAAAAAGATGTTTATAATTTCAAATAAGGTAATGTTTCGGGGAGCATCAGCAGTATTGAATCGGGAAGCAGTAAAAGTTTTTGCTGAAATTGAAAATGTAAAGAGGATAATCGTTATTCCAAGTTCAATACATGAAATGATATTGATACCTTGTTATGAAAATGAGGATGTTGAAGAAGAATTAAAAAGATGTTCAGAGATAGTTGAACTTGTGAATGAAGAAAAAGTTGACCCGACAGAGAGATTAACAAATAGAGCATATTTGATAGCATTTTAATTTAACTTATGTTCCTAGGGAATAAAGGTTAATAAGAAAATCATCCAGTGAATATTGCTTTCACTGGATGATGAAATATTAGTACATATCAACTTTGATTCCTAGGGAATCAAAGTTGAATATTATGATTTATGTATGATAATATTAAAGTGTAAGGATATTATATATTAGAAAGGAGTGCTAGAAAATGAAAAATTATTACAGTACAGTGGATGGAATAAGATTAACATTTTCTGATATTGAAGAGGACAGAGATGGATTTGATATTATAACATTTTATTTTGAAAGAGAAAATCAAAATGGATTTGAGTTTGCTGAAGGAAGTTTACCAGAGAATCGAATATATAAAACTAGTGGATTTAATGAGGATGAACTATTGTGGATGCAAGAATATATAAGAAATAATAGTTTTTTGATTTGGGAGATAGCTAAAGAGAGGAGCGTTGGTTATAGTGCCTAAAGTATTGCTTGATTTTTTGGGATATACATTTTACTTCTATTCAAATGAAAATGGAGAACCTATTCATATTCATGTTTCTAAGGGAAAACCATCAAATAATTCAACAAAGTTTTGGATAAAAAGAAATGAAATTGTTTTAGAACATAATAAAGGAAATATTCCTAAAAGTGATTTGAAGAAAATTCAAAAATATATTTGTGCTAATAGGGCACAGATTGTTAATCGTTGGTATGAATTTTTTGGATTTTAAAAATTAGATTGGTAATAAAAAACCTGTATAAATATCATTTGATATAATTATACAGGTTTTATTTTGTTATTGTAGAATAATACTTTGATTCCAGGGGAACAGAAGTAAAAAGTCCTTAAAATGGAGAAAAGGCATCTATTCTAAAATAGATGCCAAATGAATTTTATAAAAAATTATAAAAATTTATAAATTAAGATTACATTCATTATAGAATTAGATAATAGGTTTGTCAATGGATATTTTGGGAAAATAAGAAAACAACTTATGTTCCTGAGGAATCAAAGTGAATTTTATAAAATTCAATAGCTGCGATAGCAGTGTTTCCTTTTCAATGATTGATCCACTTTGAGGATCAAAGTGAAAATTTAAATTCTTTAGAATTTAAAGCAAGCATCCTATTTGTCCGACAAACGACAAATAGAGCTTGTTGGTGTGAATCCCCAAACCCCCTTGAAAATATGGGATGTATCCCAAACCCTCTGAGTATAATAAGCTGCTAAAAAGTAAATTTCACTTTGATTCCTTGGGAATCAAAGTGAAGTTGTGTGTAGATTAATGTAAGAGCAAGGATATCTGATTTGCATAGGTAGAAGAAATAAAGAAAATAGCAAAAAGTATCAAGGAATAATTGAATTATGATTCAGTTTGGCCTTGATATTTTTTTGAATATAATGTTGTAACAAACTTTGTTTCCCAGGGAATCAAAGTAGAATAATTTAATCATTTAAAACATCTAAAATTGAAAAGGTAACTAATTTTATTATTTATTCAATTTTGGAGGTATAAATGAATAACAATACAAAAGAATATGGATACATAAGAGTATCTAGTAAAACACAAAATGTAGCTCGACAGATAAAAATGATGAAAGAGAGAGGGATACCAGATAAAAGAATTTACATAGATAAAATGTCTGGAAGAAATTTCGAAAGAAAAGAATACAAAAAATTATTAGCAAAATTAGATTCAAATGCTGTTTTATATATACCTGAGATCGATCGTTTGGGTCGAAACTATGAAGAAATATTAGAACAATGGAGAGTTATAACAAAAGAAATAAGGGCGGCAATTGTTGTATTAGATATGCCATTGCTAGATACAAGAAATAAAGATAAAGATCTGATGGGGACATTTATAGCAGATTTGGTATTACAAATTTTAAGTTATGTTGCAGAAACAGAGCGAATAAAAATTAAAGAAAGACAACGACAGGGAATTGATGCAGCAATGGAACGAGGAGTAGCATTTGGAAGACCAGAAAGAGAAGTGCCAGAGAATTTTTATCCATTGGTTAAACTATGGACAAAGAAAAAGGTAACAGTTAGAGAGGCAGCAGAATTATGTAACATGCCAAGATCCACTTTTTATGCGAAGGCAAGAAAAATAATGGAAGCATGTTAGTCTACTTATGTTCCCAGGGAATCAAAGTTACGAAGAAGGACCAAAACAGTTTGTTTTGGTCCTTTTGAAAAAGTATGAAAAAAAATATCCAGAAAACTGTACTTTTCTGGACAAATCTATCTATTAATATAATACACCAGAAAGTACAAAAAAGCAATGTATTTTTACAAAAAAACCAATAATTTGTAATATTCCTAAAAGTACACATTTTGAGACAAATTTGAACGTTGATAAATAAATAGTTGCATGAATTACATCAAATGAAACTTTGGCATGGTTGTTGCGTACAAGTGTCACTCCCGATAAGCATCGGCAGATATAACCGCATATGCTAATGTATATGTAGGATATATGACGGAGTTGAACAGAATAAATTGATACTCTGGGTTTGTGTAACCGAAAAAATTTTTAATATAGGAAAGCAAATAAAAAAATTGTTTTCTTTCCTATATTAAAAAGGCTGTGCTATCGGCCTGATACGGGCAAAAAAATAATTTAATCAACTTGAATCGTTGAAAAAACATTTCTTATTTATATGATCAGTTTTAAATAAGGAATGTTTTTTTGCTATTCAAAAATATTTATTGATGACTGGAGGTGCAATTATGATTGCAAAACAAAAAGAAAAAAATGTGTATCTTGAATTGGCAGATAAACCATTACTTACACTAAAAGAATTTTGCACATATCTTGGAATTGGTCAAACAAAAGCCAGAGAATTGATAAGATCAAAAGATTGCACGTTTTCTTTAAAGATAGGAAATAGATGGTATATAAACAAAAGACTACTAGATAAGTGGCTATCTAAAAAAACATTAAAGAAGTAGAACATGGATCATAAATATGGTATATTGATTAAGTTAGAACCATAAGATGATTCGCTAAAGGAGGATCTCTAATGGGAAAAGGTATAAATGGAGAAGATTTAGGTAAAGGATATTATCAAAAAGCTAATGGATTATACTATGCAAAAAAGGGAGTTGCAGGTGAAGAGATTTATGATTCTGATATGAACCTGGAACAACTGAAACGCAGAGTTAATAAAAGAATAAAAATCATAAAAGAAGGCCCAGGAGTTATTTTTAAAAATGCCACATTAAACGAATGGTTTATGTGGTGGTATGAAAAATATAAAGCACCACGGCTTGCAGAGCAGAGTGCAGTAAATGTTTTATCAAAATATAAAAATATAATGGCAGAGCAATTTGGTGATTCAAAATTAAAATTAATTACAGAATTAGATGTAATTGATTTTTTAGAAGATTGGACAAAAAACCCTACACATGCCGTAAGTTCTATGAATAGCTGTTTAGGATATATGAATGATTGCTTTGAAAAAGCAATTGATTATAACCTTATAAAATTTAATCCATTTAAAGATAAAAAGATTAATGAGAAAAGATGTATTCAAGAGGTAAAAGATAAAGAAATTTCTTATCAGTACTTTTCTAAAAGCGATCAAGAAATATTATTGCAGTATTTTTATGAAAATAATCATTGGTATTATGCGATGTTATATGTAGCATTATACACAGGAATGCGAGTTGGAGAAGTTGGTGGATTACAGTGGAAGGATATAGATTTTGAGAAAAACATAATTTATATTCGCAGAGCATTGGTGAATTTTTACGCTGATGGAAAAAAGAGATTGTTTTTGTCATCAACTAAAACAGGAAATTCTGTGAGAATAATTCCTTTTGTGAAAGATGTTGGTGTTATTCTAAAAAAATGGTATGAAATCAGTAAAGATTTTTTGAAAAGGCAGAAGATCAATGGATATTGGAAAGGCAATGAAGAGAAATTTGGAGATTTAGTATTTACAACTAAATTAGGAACGCCGGTAACTAGATATCAATTTGAAAAAATATTAAATAATTTTGAAAAGTCTTATAATAAGGAAGAGAATTTGTTATCAATAGTTGAACAAAGAGTTCCCATATATTTCCCACACCCCTATCCTCATATGTTACGACATACTTTCTGTACATACTTGATTAAAGCAGGAATTGATGTTAAAATAGTACAACGACTCATGGGGCATAAACATTTATCAACTACGTTAGAAGTTTACTATCACGTTCAAGAATCAGACATGTTCGATGAGATAGAAGTGTTTAATAAAAGGGAGGTTGATACTTTGAAGACATCTTACATTAACATGTTATATACAAAGACATCGTAAGATCTTCAACGAGAAGTTTAATGTTTGTAAAGATTGAATAATTAAATATATCAGATATAATATATTTGACCAGGCTGAAAGATGTTTAGGTATGCTTATAAATTGATTTCAAATATAACGAAGAAAAAAACTTCAACGATTCAAGTTGGTTTTACTATAAATTGTTGTAAGTAAGAGAGTTTAGCTAAAAAAGGTAGCAAAACAGTTGAAATAATTTCTTTGTTGAGAAATTGAATAGAATTTGATTTTTTATGGCACACATCACAAAAGTGATGTGTGCTTTTTGCATTTTTAAATATATGTAAAGCGTTTAAAATACAAGTTTCTATATTTATAAATTATTTGAAAAGTTTTGAATTATTGATAATTCATGAAAATATGGTATAATAACAGATGGATTTTTATCATTTTTACTAAACAATTAATTTTTAAAATATAATTAATAAATAACTATTATATACTATATCTAAGAATGGAGAGAAAAATGGCAAAAAAAAGTACGGCTGATATTGGCTTTGAAAAACAAATATGGGAAGCAGCCTGTGTATTACGTGGAAATTTGGATGCATCAGAATATAAAAGTGTAGTATTAGGTTTAATTTTTTTAAAATATATTTCTGATCGTTTTGAAGATAAATATAAAGAGCTAGTAGAAGAAGGGGATGGATTCGAAGAAGATATTGATGAATATACTTCAGAAGGTATCTTTTTTGTTCCTGCAGGGGCACGTTGGAGTGAAATTGCAGCAAAAGCTCATACACCAGAAATTGGAACAGTCATAGATGATGCTATGAGAGCAATTGAAAAAGAGAACAAACGATTAAAAGACATTTTACCTAAAAATTTTGCACGTCCAGAGCTTGATAAGAGACGCTTGGGGGAAGTTGTTGATTTGTTTACTAACATTCAGATGATAGAGCATGGTAATGAAAAAGATATTTTAGGACGTACTTACGAATATTGTCTTTCTATGTTTGCAGAACAAGAAGGAAAAAGAGGAGGAGAATTTTTTACTCCATCAAGTGTAGTGCGTACATTAGTGGAAGTGTTGCAGCCGTTTAAAGGAAGAGTTTATGATCCATGTTGTGGATCTGGAGGAATGTTTGTACAAAGTGCAAAATTTATCGAAAAACATAGTGGAAATATTAGCAATATCTCCATTTATGGACAAGATTCCAATCCAACGACTTGGAAAATGGCACAGATGAATCTTGCAATAAGAGGAATTGAACCTGATCTGGGAAGATATGCGTCAGATACATTTTTAGAGGATCAACATCCGACATTAAGAGCAGATTATATTATGGCTAATCCACCATTTAATCTTTCTAATTGGGGAGTAGATAAATTAAAAGATGATGTACGTTGGAAATATGGAACACCGCCTGCTGGAAATGCTAACTTTGCGTGGTTACAACATATGATTTATCATTTAGCACCGGGTGGAAGAATCGGAATGGTACTTGCAAATGGGGCATTATCATCACAATCAAGTGGTGAAGGTGATATTCGAATGAATATCATTAATGCAGATTTGGTAGAATGCATTGTTGCAATGCCAACACAATTATTCTATACAACGCAGATTCCAGTATCATTATGGTTTTTAAAAAAGGGAAAGACACAAGAAGAAAAAACGTTATTCATTGATGCTCGAAAAATGGGAACGATGGTAAGTCGTAAACTTAGAGAATTAACGGATGAAGATATAAAGAAGATAGCAGATACATATCAGGGATATATAGACGGAACTCTGGAAGATATAAAAGGATATTGTGCAGTTGTTAAAACAGAAGATATTTCAAAACAAGATTATATTTTGACACCAGGTAGATATGTTGGTATAGAAGAGGAAGAAGATGATGGAGAGCCATTTGAAGAGAAGATGGATCGATTGACTTCTGAATTGGCAGATATGTTTAAGGAGTCTCACAGATTAGAGGAAGAAATTCGAAAGAAATTGGGGGCAATTGGGTATGAAATATAAGCTTTCAGATTTAGTAAGTATAATAGGAGGGGGAACACCTAAAACTTCAAAAACAGAATATTGGAATGGGGATATTCCATGGTTATCTGTAAAGGATTTTAATAATGATTTTCGTTATGTATATAAGACAGAGAAAAGAATAACACAACTGGGCTTAGAAAATTCTTCTACAAAGATACTAAATAAAGGGGATATGATAATTTCGGCTAGAGGGACTGTAGGTGAAATTGCAAGTATTCCGTATCCAATGACATTTAATCAATCATGTTATGGTCTAAGAGCTAAAGAAAATATGATAACAAGTGACTTTCTTTATTATTTAATTAAATATAATATATCTATTTTAAAGAATCAAACACATGGATCGGTTTTTGACACAATTACAAAAAGTACGTTTGATGAAATTTGGGTAGATATTCCTGGTATTATGATGCAAGACAAAATCGCAACGATTTTGTCTATAATAGATAAAAAAATAGAATTAAATTATGAAATAAACAAGAATTTAGTGGCTTAGAGTTCAATGTCAGAAACATCAAGCTCACCAGACATCAGCTTTGGAAGTAATGAATCTCGGAAAGTTGCTAATTTTTGATTTTCACATATGTTTTGAGTAATCATATCGTACATAGGTGTGACAATTTGGCAAAAATCATAAATAATCTCCTGATTTGGAAGTGCGATTTTAAATTCCAAGGTTGTGCTTGGTGTCGTACGCTGACGGCTATTTGTAGAACCGGTGGTGTGAGCACACATCCAATCAGAAAAAGCAGCACTGTCAATAACCGAAAAAACAAAATCTTTGTAGGTTGGATCATTAGCTTCAAAGATGATAAATTCAGTTGAACTGACCACAAACTCAGAAATGCACATCGGACGCCATACACGTTTAATGTTAGGATTTAACTTTGAAATCATGACGGAGTTGTCTGTCAAAATATATTTGTTGCTTTTTACGTTTGATGCTAATTCGAAAATTGGATATTTTTGTTCATCAAATGCCGGAATACTATAATGTTCCAACATTACAGTAGGGTTCTTTGCTGGAGAAAAGCTGTTTGTTTTGATAGATGCTATGTCTCCAAGCTTTACAGACTTCCAAGATGATGGCATTTCGCCACCGAAAGCCTCGAATGTCACAAACCAGGCTTTAAAAAGTTCTTGTGTTTGCTGAATTAAATTCTTGTTTAACCTAAGTACTCCTATCAACGGCGGGAGATAAAGCCAACGGAACTGCCGTTGAGTTGTTCTCTGGAAAATAAATTTGAAGGAGAATGACTTATGAAACAACAAATTATATCAGATGTGATGCAGCAAATGCTGCCATACCTCGATAATGCCCAAATGCAACAGCTGGAAAAGACACTTGAAAATGTATTGTTTGGATGTGAGATCACAGTACAAATAGAAAAAAAGGATATAGATGACAATCCAAAGCTGATAGATGCTTTTGTTTCAGCAAAGCGAATTGAAGGATGTTCAGAAAAAACGCTGAAATATTACCGAACAACCATTGAAACGATGGTCACTTCGATAGACAAAGGTATCTGTCATATTCAGACGGAAGACTTACGTTCTTATTTAACGGATTATCAGAGTAAGAATCAGTCTAGTCGTGTGACGATTGACAATATCCGCAGGATTTTATCCAGTTTTTTTTCTTGGTTGGAGGATGAGGATTATATTTTAAAAAGTCCTGTTCGTCGTATCCATAAGGTGAAAACGGCAACTAGTATCAAAGAAACTTATACAGATGAGGACTTGGAGAAAATGCGTGATAGTTGTACTGAACTTCGGGATTTGGCAATAATTGATATGCTTGCTTCTACTGGAATGCGTATTGGTGAAATGGTATTGCTGAACAAAGCAGATATCAATTTTAACGAGCGTGAATGTGTGGTTTTTGGTAAAGGTGATAAGGAACGCATTGTTTATTTTGATGCTAGGACAAAGATTCACTTGCAAAACTACGTTGATAGCAGAACGGATGATAATCCAGCATTGTTCGTTACTCTGCGTTCTCCACATGAGAGAATCAAAATTGGTGGTATTGAATCTCGTCTGCGAGTAATGGGTAAACAGTTAGATATACAAAAAGTCCATCCGCATAAGTTCAGGAGAACACTTGCAACGATGGCGATTGATAAGGGAATGCCTATAGAGCAGTTACAGCAGCTCTTGGGACATAAACGAATAGATACGACCTTGCAGTATGCAATGGTTAAGCAGAGCAATGTTAAGTTGGCTCACAAGAAATATATTGGTTAGGAAGAGGTGATTATATGCAAATTGGAGAAGTGGCTAGCTTTCAAAATGGATATGCATTTAAGTCAAAGGATTTTGTACAGGATGGGAAGTACAAAATTATCAAAATTAAAGAATTAAAGAATGGTAAGGTTCGATTTTTTAATGATAGTGCATCGGTAAATGTTGATGATGAACGGATTATTGAAAAATACATAGTAGAAAAGGGAGATGTTTTGTTTGCTCTTACGGGGGATCCGGTTAATAAAAATAATCCCCTAAGTTGGGTAGGTAGAGTTTCTGTATATGAAGATGATCAATTGGTATTACTTAATCAACGAGTATGCAAACTGATTCCAAAGAAAAGACTTAATGCTAAATATATCTACTATTATTTCCGTGTATTCAATAATTTTTATGCTTTGGCATCCATTGCAAAAGGAAGTGCAAGTCAGGCTAATATATCTACAAAAGATATAGAGGCGATGGAAATAACATTACCGTCTTTGAATATACAAAATAAAATAGTTTCGGTATTAGATTCTATAGAAGAAAAGATTAACCAAAATAATAAAATAAACAAGAATTTAGAACAGCAAGCTCAGGCAATATATCAGCAGATGTTTATTGGTAATGCAAGCTCAGACTGGGCAAAAGGTACATTAAGCGACATAGCTGATATTACAATGGGACAGTCCCCAAGTAGCAGTAGCTATAATGAAGATGGTAATGGCACGATTTTCTTCCAAGGTCGAGCCGAATTTGGTTTTAGATTTCCAACTGTTCGCCTTTATACAACTGAACCAAAGCGAATAGCTTGTGCTAATGACACTTTAATGAGTGTTCGAGCACCTGTCGGTGATCTAAATGTGGCTCATACCAATTGTTGTATCGGTCGAGGACTTGCAGCTATCCATTCAAAAAATAATCGTCAATCTTTCGTACTATACACAATGCTTTCTCTTAAAAAGCAGTTAGATGTTTTTAATGGAGAGGGTACTGTGTTTGGCTCAATTAACAGAATTTCATTGAATGAAATGCCTCTCCTTATACCATCAAGTGAAAAGATTGATGAATTTGAGGCGTTAGTTGCTCCAATGGATGCCGCTGTTCGCAACAATTACGATGAAATCTGTCGTTTAGAGCAACTCCGAGATACCCTTTTGCCAAAACTTATGTCCGGCGAGCTTGATGTCTCCGACATCGACTTCTAAGCCGCTAAATTCTTGTTTAATTTATAAAACATATTTACGCAAATATTAACAAAAGTATTATAAAAATTAGGAGGTTGAACATGCCAAGTTTATTCACAGAAGATACATATGAACAAGCAATTATAGAATTATTTGAAAATATGGGTTATGATCACCTCTACGCGCCAGAATTGGATAGAGATTATTCTAGCCCATTACTGGACGAGATTCTTTATAATAGTTTGATGCATATTAATAAAAAATTACCTATAGATGCCATTGAAGAGGCTATTTCTAAATTGAAGAATTTTGATACGGGAAGTTTATTGCAAAAAAATAGTATTTTTATGGATTATCTTCAAAATGGTATAACGGTTAAATTTTTCGTAAAAGGCAAAGAGCAATCAACAATTGTTCAGCTAATAGATTATGAAAATATAGATAAGAATACATTTTATATTGTAAATCAATTTACATTCCTTGAGAATGGAAATAATCGAAGACCTGATATTATTCTGTTTGTTAATGGATTACCATTAGTGCTAATGGAATTAAAAAGTCCAGCAAAAGATGAAGTAGGGGCAGAGAATGCATATAATCAAATCCGAAATTATATGAAAGACATTCCTTCAATCTTTTACTATAATGCAGTTTGTGTTATTAGTGATTTGTCAACGAATAAGGCAGGAACTATAACATCTGGTTTTGATCGTTTTATGGAATGGAAAACGAAAGATGGTAATTATGAGGAAACAGCATATGCGAAATTTGATACTTTCTATGAGGGAATATTTCAAAAAGAACGATTTTTAGATATTTTAAAAAATTTTATTTTATTTTCAGGAAGCGGACAAGAGCGGTTTAAAGTACTTGCAGGTTATCATCAATATTTTGCAGTTTGTAAAGCAATAGAAAAAGCTAAAATAGCGACAAAAACTGATGGAAAAGGTGGAGTCTTTTGGCATACACAAGGATCAGGAAAGTCATTATCTATGGTATTTTATGCTCATTTATTGCAATATGCATTAAATAGTCCGACGATTGTAGTTATGACTGATCGAATTGATTTGGATGATCAATTATATACTCAATTTTCACAATGCGCTGATTTTTTACGCCAAACTCCGATTCAAGCAGAGAGTAAGGAACATTTGAAATCATTGTTAGATGGTAGAGCTGCCAATGGAATTATATTTACAACAATGTTTAAATTTGAACGGGGAGAGAAACCATGGTCTGAGCGAAGAAATATTGTTGTTATGGCAGATGAGGCACATAGAGGACAATATGGTTTTGATGAAAAAATTGTAATGCGACAAAATGCACTTGGGCAGAAAGAAGCGTATACAGTAGTTGGAAATGCACGTATTATTCATGATGCTTTACCAAATGCGACTTTTGTTGGGTTTACTGGGACACCGATATCAGTAAAAGATCGAAATACAAGAGAAGTATTTGGAGATTATATTGATGTATACGATATGACCCAGGCTGTAGAAGATGGGGCAACTCGTCCTGTTTATTATGAAAGCCGAGTGGTTCATTTAAAGTTAGATCAGAATACACTAGATTTGATTGATTCTACTTACGACATATTAGAACAGCAAGCTAATGCAGAAACTATTGAAAAAAGTAAAAAAATGTTAGGACAAATGGAAAGTGTATTGGGAGCAGAGTCTACAATAGAATCTCTTTGTAATGATATAGTAGAACATTATGAAAAATATCGAGCAAATCTTTTAACTGGAAAAGCTATGATCGTAGCATATTCACGTCCAATTGCAATGAAGATATATCGTCAAATTCTTAAGATGCGTCCAGATTGGAATGAAAAAATAGGCGTTGTTATGACGAGTGGAAACAATGATCCAGAAGATTGGAAAGAAATAATAGGAACTAAAGCACACAAGGAAGAATTGGCACGTAAATTCAAGGATAACAATGATCCTATGAAAATTGCTATTGTTGTAGATATGTGGCTTACAGGATTTGATGTTCCATCGTTAGCAACAATGTATATCTATAAACCAATGCATGGTTATAATTTAATGCAGGCAATAGCAAGAGTTAATCGAGTATTTAAGGATAAGGAAGGCGGGTTAATTGTTGATTATGTAGGAATTGCATCTGCTTTAAAATCAGCAATGAAAGAATATACAAAGCGTGATCAATCAAGATATGGTGATATGAATATTGCAAAAATAGCGTATCCAAAATTCCAAGAAAAACTCCAGGTTTGTAAAGATTTACTTCATGGTTTTGATTTTAGCGGATTTATAGGAGGGTCACCACTTGTAATGGCAAAACTAATTACAGGGGGTGTGAACTTTATATTTGATGTGAAAGCACCAAATCGTAAGGATTTGTTTTTAAAAGAAGCAATGTTATTAAAACAGGCACATTCTTTGTGCTCAAGTATGACAACAGAACAAGAAAGACATGAAGCTGCATATATGGAAGCCTTAAGGTCTACAATTATTAAAGTCACTTATGGTGGAAATGGTGGAAAACATTTATCCTTGAAAGAAGTAAATGCACAAATTAATGAATTATTAAAAGCAGCAATTCAAAGTGAGGGAGTTATTAGTTTATTTGATAGTAGTAAAACGGCAGGTGAAACATTTAGTATCTTTGATCCAGCTGTACTAGATGAAATTTCAAAGATGAAAGAAAAAAACATTGCTGTAGAAATTTTGAAAAAATTGATGTCAGAGCAGGTTTCATTGTATCGTAGAACTAATGTAGTTCAGTCACAGAAGTTTTCAGAAAAAATAACGAAGCTAATGAATTCTTATTATAATGGATTAATTACGAATGAAGAGGTTATAAAAGAACTTTTAGAAACTGCAAAAGAAATTACGGACCTATATAAAAAGGGTGAACAACTAGGACTGTCTCCAGAGGAATTGGCATTTTATGATGCACTTACAAAACCTGAACATATCAAAGATTTTTATGAAAATGACGAGTTGATAGAATTAACAAAAGAATTGACAGAAATGTTGCGTAAAAACAGAACTATTGATTGGCAAAAAAAAGAAACAGCACGGGCTAGTATGCGAAAGATGGTAAAGAGATTGTTAAAAAGACATAAATATCCGCCTGAAGATTATGATTTTGCAATAAAAACGATAATCAGTCAGTGTGAATTATGGACAGACAATGTTGATTCCTATTCAACGGAAAATCAATTCGGACAGAGTGTGGAAAAGCAAGTAATTAAACTGGAACAAGAATTTGGAATGGCAGCAGAAGACATAATGCCGTATGATATTGTAAAATAGATTAATAGTATACAATGCACATAAAGTATAAATAAAACATGAGAGGAAATTATAATGAACCATCCAAAATCTGAAGAATTAATATTAGGTTTGACAACCGCATTTATAGACCAATCCAATAATTCAAATTTAGCTTATAGACCAGAATTTGTTTACAACGACCATAAACAAGGAAAGAAAGTTCTTGTTTCTTTGGAACAAGAGTTAAAACGATGTGATGAATTCTTTATCAGTGTAGCATTTATCACGGATAGTGGATTTGAATCTTTATCTATGATTTTAAAAGAGCTAGAACAAAAAGGAGTTCCAGGGAAAATTCTTACGACAGATTATTTAACATTTAGTCAGCCTAAAGCATTAGATCGATTGGCCCAATTGAAAAATATTGAATTAAAAATGTTTCGAACAAATTCTGAGGTTGGAGGATTTCACACAAAAGGATATATATTCCGTGAAGAAGAATTATATCGAATCATTATCGGAAGTTCCAATATGACATCAAAAGCGATTACAGAAAATAGAGAATGGAATACAAAGATTGTTTCTACAGAACAAGGGGAAGTTGCACAAGAAATTTTAAATGAATTCAAGAATTTATGGATGTCACCAAATAGTCAATATTATGAAGAATTCATTGAGGATTATAAAGAGCAATATTTACAAAATCAAATCATAAAAAAGCAACAAAGACAAGCAGCAAAAGAACAAATTGTTGATTTCGAAAGTTATAAATTAAAACCAAATAAGATGCAGTTAGCTTTTATCAATAATCTTATGGATATGAGATCAGAAGGAATAGAAAAGGCTTTGCTATTATCCAGTACAGGAACTGGAAAGACTTATGCATCAGCATTTGCTGTTAGAGAGTTAGGATATCAGAAGGTTTTATTCTTAGTACATAGAAACCAAATTGCAGAACAAGCATTAAAATCATACCAAAAAGTTTTTGGGCCGTCTGTTAAGATGGGATTAGTTACTGGTAAATCTCATGATTATGGCGCAGATTTTATTTTTGCGACAGTACAGACATTGTCTAAAAAAGAAAATTTAGAGAGATTTGCAAGAGATCATTTTGAATGTTGTATCTATGATGAAGCTCATCATACCTCAGCAGATAGCTATAAAAAGATTATGGATTATTTTACTCCACAATTTACACTGGGAATGACAGCAACACCTGATAAAAAAGATGATCATATAGAAGGTCGTAATATTTATGAGATCTTTGATCACAACATTGCATACGAGATTCGATTGCAAAAAGCAATGGAAGAAGATTTATTATGTCCATTTCATTATTTTGGAATTACAGATTTAGAAATTATTGATGATATGATAGCCAATGATAAGAAAATGACAAAAGAGCAAAAACTAGAGAATTTTAGAAAATTAACTTCAGATGACCGTGTAAAATATGTAATGGAACAAGCAGAATATTATGGGTACAGTGGTATTCGAGTAAAAGGTTTGATTTTTTGCAGCAGAATTGAAGAAGCAAATGAATTATCAAAGAAGTTTAATGAGCATGGTTGGCGTACATTAGCATTAAGTGGTGCAGATTCAGAAGAAGTTCGAAGAGATGCAGTTGAACGTTTGGTTAATGATGATATCAATGAGTTAGATTACATTTTATCTGTAGATATTTTCAGTGAAGGTGTTGATGTACCAGAGATTAATCAAGTAATTATGCTAAGACCAACTCAATCACCAATTGTATTTATCCAACAATTAGGGAGAGGACTGCGAAAAGCAGAAGATAAAGAATATGTGGTGATACTTGACTTTATTGGAAATTATAAGAATAATTTTATGATACCGATTGCTTTATCCGGGGATCGTAGTTATAACAAGGATAATGTAAGAAAATATGTAGTCAGTGGAAATAGTCTAATTCCGGGAGCATCTACAATTCATTTTGATGAAATATCTAAAGAACGAATTTTCAATGCAGTTGATAATTTAAAAAGCATGAAAGCATTGATCAAAGAAAGCTATACTTCTTTGAAAAATAGACTGGGTAGAATTCCAAGATTGGTTGATTTTTATGAAAATGAAGAAATCGATCCAATGATTATTATTCGAGAATATAAGACCTATCATGCAATGTTGAAAGCTATGGAGAAAAAGCAAGAAATAGAGGAACTTTCAGATAGCGAAACTCTGATATTGGAATATTTATCAAAGACGATTTTAAGCGGTGTACGTCCACAAGAATTGGAATTATTGAAAATGCTCTTGGAACATAATGAAGTCTCCATAGAAGAATTTCAAGAAGATGTTTCAGAAGAATTTGGCTATCTTTTGGATATGGATGCTATCCAAAATACTATTAGGATTTTACAGGGACATTTTCATATTAATTCAGCAGAACATCAAAAATATGCGCAAATTGATATTTTAAAAGTTAATGAAAATAAAAGAATTCAACGATTAAATAGTTTTGTGCGTAAATTAAATGAATCGGAGTTTCGGAAAGAATTAAACGATATTATTTCGTTTGGTTTACATAGATATAAAGATAAATATAATCAAAATAAGAATCAAGGAGTTCCTTTTGTCTTGTATGAGCAATATTCAAGAAGAGATGTTTGTTTTTTAATGAATTGTGAAAAAGATTTGTCTTCTGTAATGTATGGAATGAAAAGAATAAAAGATGATGTGTTTATTTTTGTTACTTATCATAAAAAGCAAACGAAAGATATTAGCAAAAAATATGTAGATGGAAAACCTGATTATGAGGATATATTTGAAAGTAATCAAATATTTAGTTGGGATACCCAACTTGGTAAAGGTGTTAATAGTTCTTACAGTCAGAATGTAATTACAGCACCAAGAAAACATTTGATGATTCAAAAAAGAGATAGCCAAATAAAATTCTATTATTTGGGACAATTTGATATTTTGGAAGTGAAACCAGCTAAAAAATTAAATCAAAAAGGTGAAGAACAAGATATTGCAAAATTTAGAGTGAAAATGAGAAATCCAGTTCGAGAAGACATATGGCAATATTTTCTAAGCAATGTAGATGAAGAGTAAGAGTAGAGAAAGATAAAAAGGAAGAAGAATATGAAAACAATTAGAGTTGTGGCAGCAGTTATAAAAGATGGAGATAAAATTTTTGCAACACAGAGGGGATATGGAGATCTCAAAGGTGGATGGGAGTTTCCTGGTGGAAAAATTGAAGAAGGAGAAACTCCACAGAAAGCTTTGAAGAGAGAGATTATGGAAGAACTGGATACAGAGATTGAAGTTGGAGAGTTGATTGATACGATAGAGTATGATTATCCGGAGTTTCATTTGTCTATGGGGTGTTATTGGTGCTCTGTAGTTCGTGGAGATTTGGTTTTGAAAGAACATGAGGCAGCTCGATGGTTGGGGAAGAATGAATTGATGGATGTTGAGTGGTTGCCGGCGGATGTTGAAATAGCTATAAAATTATCAATTTAAATACAGTAGTTGTAGTTAACTATTGGAGCTTGCTAAAAATTAAGCATTTTGATATAATACAATATATTGTGTAAGCTGAAAAGAATATACAACATATTGTTGAATTTGGGAATGCAAAAATAAATTTCAGAAAGTGAGAATATAATCTATATTGGAAATATTAAGTTTAAAGAATAATTTATAGATTGATAGGGAGAAATTAATGGGAATAATTATTATAAATCCACAATTAACAATGCAAGATACAACTTATGCAGATAAATTTAATGAGGAAGTTATAAAACAATTAAGAAAATATGGAGTTGAATTTTATGAAATCAGCAGTAATAATATAGAAAGATATAAAGTAATATTATCTGAAAAAATGATATTACTTATTTATAATAATGAAAATGAATTGAGTAATGCGACAAATAAAGTACAAGAATTGTTAGAAAAAGCAATTGAAAAAAAAGCAGAGATATGGCCTATTGCAATTGATAGATCATTTAGGAAACCGCTAAAAATAATATCAGAAAAGCAAAGTTATGATGTATGGGAACAACTTCGTTGTAGAGATTTAGATGATCACTATATTGGAACAATTGCCAAAATGTTTTCAAGAAAAATTATAGCAAGGGTTTTCCCAACTTGCTATTGTGAAGAAGGTGAAATATTTTTAAGTCATAGAAGAATTGATGGAGAAGAAATTACAGCCCAAATTTATGATAAAATATGTACTCAAGTTAAGGAATCCAAACCATTTAGGGATGTTGTAAATGTTAAAGTTGGGAATAAGGCTCAAAAAGTAATTGATAATGTCATGGAAAATAGTGATGTGTTCATATTTTTACATACGCCTAGATCAGGAGAATCGGATTGGATAATAAAAGAATTAAGATTTGCATTATTGAGACAAATTCCGGTTTTGTGGGTTCAAATAGATAATGCTGATATAGGAACATTAACGGTAAAACCATCAGATAGACCACATTTAAAATATAGAACAGAGGATTTTTATGATAAAGAACGACTTACAATAATTGTTGATTGTATACTATTAAAGGCTTTCGAGTTAATAATGGATAGATCAAATCAAGTATTAGGGTATCTTGATTTGATGGAAAATATGTTTGGAAATAAATTAAAGATTGTGGATAAGGAAAAGATGATTTATCATATTTCAATGGAAAGAAAAGGATATCATTATCCACAAAGAAATATTGAACAGTATTATCAGATCTTTGGACGTACACCGACTATATATGATGCTAAAAAGCTAAATATTGATTTAGCTAGTGAAAATATTGATTTAGCTAGTGAAAATATTGATTCAGTAGCTATTTTAACTAATAGGATTGTATCAAGCTCAATTCGAAATAATGTTGTTTTTGATAATATACAAGATTTTTGTTATCATTGGAATCAATATATAGGAAAGACAATGGAAGGAGAGAAAAGGATGGAAATAGTTATTTCAGGAGCATTTCCTGATTCAGAGGAAATATATAAGCAAAGTTTGACAGATGCCTTAATATTATTTGCCAAAGTAATTATACGTAATGGCTATGAATTAACTTTTGGCGCACATCCAACATTTCAAGAATTATTTTATGAAATTGCGCGAGAAATAGCACCTAAGAATTATAAAGAAAAAGTAAATATGTACATTTCAGAATGGTTTTTGCTTAATGAGTCTTATAATGAATATAAAGATAAGTTTAATGTATTTATATCAAGTAAAAAAGAAAGTTTAAATCAAAGTCTTAGCGAAATGCGCAAGAATATGATACAAAGAGAAGAAGTAAAAGCATTGATATGTTTAGGTGGGAAAATTAAAAGGGATAAAAACGAAGAAGGAATACGAGAAGAGATAGAGTTAGCACAAAAAATGAATATTCCTATTTTTATTGTTGGTAGTGTAGGTGGATGTTCTAGTGAGGTTGCATTAGAATACAAACAGAGAGATTGGAAAAATCTTAATAACGCTCCGAAAAAACTGAATGAACAATTTTTAGAAGAAATAGATTATTTTAATATAGCACAAGAAATGATAAATTATATAAATTCTATTGAAAAATAAATTACATGTCAATATAGATTATTATATAATGATTGTGCATTAGAAAAGTAAGATATTATTTTTTATTAGTTACAGAAAGTATTTTTGCTGGGCAAAATATTAACTTATATATTAGGAAATATTTAGGAAAGGATATAAATGGGCCATAAAATTTTCATTTCTTATAAATATGCGGATACAGATGTTAAAAATCTTCCGAATTTAACTGGTTGTACAGTTAGAGATTATGTTACAGAGTTTCAAAATAAAATATATGATGAAGATGATATTAATAAAGGTGAGGAAGATGATGATGATCTTAGTAGATTCACTGATGATACTATTTGGAAAAAATTAAAAGATCGTATATATGATAGTTCTGTTACTGTTATTTTTATTTCGCCTAACATGCGTGAATTGGATAAAGAAGATAGAGACCAGTGGATTCCATGGGAAATTTCTTATTCATTAAAGGAAACTTCAAGAAAAACAAAAACAGGAAAAAGTGTTGCAAGTAAGAGTAATGCAATGCTTGCTGTCGTACTTCCAGATAGTAATGGGTCTTATAAATATTATTTAGAATCGAAAACATGTTGTTTTTCATTTTGCACAATGCATCATACAGAAAAATTATTTAATATTTTTCGTAAAAATAAATTTAATCTTAAAAATCCAATAACCAAAAAATGTAAAAATAATGAAAATGTGATTTGGACAAGTCTCAATTCAAGTTATATTGATGCTGTCAAATGGGAAGAGTTTATTTATGATTACAGAAAATACATTGATATGGCTATAGAGCGGCAAAATAATATTGATGATTACAATATCCAAAAAGAGTTATAAATATAGAAAATATTAAAAGTTTTAAAAATAAATGCAATATAAAAAATACATACTGACGTGTTGATAGATGAAAAATAATATAAAAATAATTTTGACTAGAATAAAAAATCAAGAATTAAAAAGGTATTATGAAAGTGTAAAGGTATGAAATGATTAAAAAATTAGAAAATGAAGAAATTTTAATTAATGAATTTTTAAAACAAAATCCTGCAGCAAAAAGATATAGATTATATGATAGTGAATTAAGAAAAGACTTTCAAGAAAAAAGGCTTGTGGAAGATAATGGAATTTATGGAATCCACTTTACAACAAAAATTGGAGAGTTGTTTAGATTTATAATTACTGGACCAGCAGAAAAATTAGGAGATTCTATAGCTGAAATCAGTTTAAAAGATGATAAAGGAGTATTTATAAAAAATCCTCAAATTTTTAGAGAAAATGATACTGATAATACATATCGTGTTAGAGCGTTCTATGTAAAAAAGGTAATGACATTAAATAACTATAATTTAATAATGGATATATATATGAATGCAAAAAAATATGTCCCTAAATTACGAACTACAATTTTTTCTTTTTTATATGAGAAGGCAATAAATTATTATACGAAAAAGAATTTTACAGAAACTGTAAAAGCCTTAAAGAACATTCGTGAAATAGAAAATGATAGATTTTACTATTAATAGTTTAATGTTTTTATAGACATTTGTGACGGAGAATAAGGATAGATAAAAGATATGATTTAGACATCTATGAAATAAGATGTTATTCATAGCGCTTTAAGAGAGTATCTAGTGGATAAAAAGTAGAGTACGAAAATGATGGTGATAACAGAAGATTAAGTACCTGAATTTTATAGACAACTAATGGGATGTTAATAATTTTTGGACTTTATGGATAGATATATAATGATATTAATAAAAAACTTAAGGAGAAACTTTAATATGTCAGGGGTAACAAAACACATATATGATAATGATATTTATTTTATTAATATTATGTGGAATAAACAATTAAAGCAGATTGAGAAAATTTTGCCATATACTTATGATGAAAGAATTATAATAAATTTATTAAAGAAATATTATCCTCATGAATGGAAATCTGTTGAATATAAAAAAAGATATTATGATACAAAGGATAGATATTTAATACGGAAAAAAGGGAAAAACAGATATAATATGCGCAGAGCAGAGGTGCTTATTCGTCGAAATCCTAAATTTAAACAGTTAACTTCTTATAAATATAAGAAAGAGTATAAGAATAACTTCAATAGTGAAGAAAAAAATAAATATGAGAAGCAATTATGGATAAAGAGAGAAAAGAAAATTAATAATATAGATGTTAAAATTTGTAAAGCTAAGGCAAAAACGCAAACAGTTATACCAGTGTTTTTAAACGAAATGATAGGATTATACGAAAGAAAAACAACATCTCAAAAAGATAAAGTATATATAATACAAGAATTGAAAAAATACTATAATCCTAAGGTGGTTAATTTTTTCTTTAAGTTAAATGATACAGAGTTGAATAAACAATTGAGAGAAATTGCATTTAAACATCTTCAAAGTTTCAATTATGAGCCAAGATTAAGAAAACAAAAGTATATGAAGATACATACGAAAAATAAAAAACGTAGGAATTATTTAAAAAAAGTATATCCTAATGAAAAATATACTATTCCATATAATCCAGAAGAACTTGAATATAGAATAATGAATGGACCAGAACAAAAAATGAAAACATTCGATTTTTTTATTTCACATAGTAGTAAAAATAGTAGATTAGTTCAAAAGTTAATTGATTACGAAAATTCGAAAGGGAAAAATGTATTTTGTGATTGGATAAATGATGTAGATTATTTAAAGAGACATTTGTTATGTGAAGCAACATTGAAAGTAATCGAGTGGAGATTGGAGCAATCAAATGCTATTATTTTTGTAAAAACTGAAGACTCCATGGAATCGGTTTGGTGTAATTATGAATTAAATTATTTTTCAAAATTAGGAAAAAATATTTATTATATAGATGGAAATAAAATTTTGGAAGATAAGTTTGATTTACAAGAGTATGATCAAGAGAATTATATTGATCCAGAATATGAAGAAAAGATTGTTTTGCAGAGCGAATTAATTGGAAAACAAAATATATCCTAACATCGAAAAAGATACAGAATAGGAGATAAAATTGTATTCAAAATTTGAATTAGATATACAAGAGCCTTTTCATAATAATGAATTAAATAAACATCTTGAAAGTGGCAAAAAAATATATAGCAAACATAAAGAAGAGGCAAAGAAAAATTTAAAAGAATTTATTTATAATAATGGAAATATTGATGGAACTAGTATGAAAAATAATTGGTTTCAGATAGAGAAAGTTGATATTTTTATATCTCATTCTCATCAAGATATTAATAAGGTGCAAGCATTTGCTGGTTGGTTATATGATCAATTTGAGTTAACAGCATTTATTGATTCGTGTGTTTGGGGCTATTGTGATGAACTTTTAAAACAATTAGATGATAAGTATTGTAAAAATAAAACAAATGAGAATTATAATTATGATTTGAGAAATTATACAACTAGCCATGTGCATATTATGTTGTCGACAGCATTAGCAGCGATGATAGATAAAACAGAATGTATAATGTTCTATAATACACCTAATGCTATTTTATTATCGAATGACTTAAATAAAATAAAAAGTGAAAAGAAAAAAGTAACTTTATCACCATGGATATACTATGAATTAGCTATGACATCCTTAATACGAAAATATAAACCGAATAGGGAGCATTTGTTAGAACATGCAAGTAGATATAAACAACATAGTGAAAGAAATACAATTAATATTGAATATAAAGTAGAAGAATATTTAAAAGATATGATTAAAATTACAGATGAACAACTAATAGAATGGAAAAGATATTACCAAGTTATAACACACAAATTGGACGGGGATAATATTCCATATATATCCGGAAAAGAGGATACACATCCATTAGATGTATTGTACGATCATTTATGGAGAGGAAGGTAGAAGTAATCATATGGAACAAAAAATGAAACATTTAGAGCTAATTCAAGAAGTTATTAAGCGTATGGCAAATAATTCATTTTTATTAAAAGGTTGGACGGTAACATTAGTAACAGGTATTTTAGCATTAGCAAGTAAAGATACTGATAAACAATACTTTTGGATAGCTTATATTCCAATATTAATGTTTTGGTTTTTAGATGCGTATTATTTACAACAGGAAAGACTTTATCGATCTTTATATGAGAAAGTTAGAAAAATCAAGAATAAGAATATTGATTTTTCTTTAAAAGCCACAACAAAAGAATTTAAAAACAATAAAAATAATTATTTTGCAGTTGTATTTTCATTCACAGAAATAGCTTTTTATTTACCGTTGATAATAGTTTGTACTATAGTAATTAAAAATATATTCTGTTATTGTTAGATTGTATGAATGATTGTAAGTGATTTATCTTAGCGTGTTGTTAGAAGAATAAGGAAAACTTAAGCATCTTTAAGATATTAAATTAAAAAATCAGTTTTTGTATCGCAGTTATATTCAGCAATAGGAAGTTGAAAAAATTTAAAAATTGCTTTTGATCAGGAAAAAGCATTATTATTATTAGAAGGAATTAAAGCGGAGACAACACTAGAATTATATGTTCAAGGTGATTTGTAGACTTAAGGTCCCATGGACATTAAGAAATCAGTTTACAAAGTAAAATGATAAATTAATTAGAATTAACCAGAAAATTCTAAACAAAATATTCATTTAATTTATAATAGGTGTTAATTTGTCATACAGATATATTCCCCAAAATGTAAATGGCAATATAGAATAAGTTCAAGGAATGGTGATATAAAAGCTATTGGAAAACGGAAAGGTAAAATTAGTATTGCTATTGTGCGGACATTTGCATATAAAATAGATAGAAAAACTACTCACGAAAGGAGATGTTTTATATGGCTACAAAATCAGCAAATTTATATGCAAGGATTGAACCAGAAGTCAAAGAAAAAGCAGAAAGTATTTTGGCTGCACTTGGTATTCCTGCTTCTAGTGCTATCAATATGTTTTATAAACAGATTATCTTACAGAGAGGACTTCCATTTGAAGTAAAAATACCATCCGCTAGACCTGTTGATATCAGCACATTATCAGAAGTAGAATTCAATGAAGAATTGGAAAAAGGATATGCAGATATGCATGATAGACGGACAAAAAATGCGAAGAAAGCTTTTGCTGATATTCGCAAGGATTATGGCTTATGATATATGAAGTAGAAGTATCTGAATAGGCAGACCGTGATTTGAGAGAAATTTTTGAATATATTGCTTTTGAATTACAATCACCAGAAAATGCAATCGGACAACTTGATCGTCTAGAAGAACAGATATTAAGTCTTGATATGATGCCGGAGCGTTATCGAAAATATGAAAAAGAACCGTGGAAAAGTCGTGAACTTCATATATTACCAGTAGATAATTATGTGATACTATATATTCCAAATAGTGATAAAAAGGTTGTAACAATACTTAGAGTAATGTATGCTGGACGGGACATAGACAATCAGTTGAATCTTCATACAAAGCAATAAAGAATAAAGAATACAATTTAAAGCAGGGGAGTTACGGATAAGTGATAAGTCTTGCGAGATATTTGGAAGTTGATCATTTTGCAGAAGGGTAAAGCCCGGATCCGTCGTTTATCTGTTATCTGCTTCCCGGCAGTGACAATTTTTCGGCAGACGGGCGGGTATACTTCCGGATCAGTGAAGTAAGGATAGAGCTTTACACGGACCGGAAGGATCCAGGGGCAGAAGCTCTGGTGGAAACAGTTCTGGATGATGCCGGGATTTTTTATAATAAGTCGGAGGTCTGGAACTTGCACTGATTCCGGAGAGTTTCCGGACGGATGTGCTGAGAGAGAAGCTGGATGCCAAGGGTGTTCTGATTGAAAACTCGGATGCAGAACTGGCACTGTTTGCCCTGCTTTTTGAGT
>OLQE01000010.1_pt1 | contig 172896 bp, 141 predicted proteins | sample 1643161 | NCBI WGS metagenome assembly OLQE01 (sample SAMEA3136650, study PRJEB25190) | human gut metagenome
TTGCCGTCAAACACGCAAGGCAAAAGTAATCCTCATATTCGCAGTCGCCAAACGGCACTACATCAAACGAACGGAACACATAGAACGCCCTGCTCGCAAACCCTATTTTCTCGAGTACGTCCGCATCTAGTTTTGTTTCCTCCAATAGCCCCGAAAGCAACTTTTTTTCTACCGTTTCACTCATAAACATCCTCCTTTAACACTTCTTTATACCTTTATAACATACTTTTTTAAAAATGTCTTAAAAAACGAACACAAGTGTAGCGTAAAAAATTTTTCACACAGCAAATAGCCGATGCAATAGGAGTAAAGCAGGAACAATACAGGCGGTATGAAGTTGGAGAAAATGAGATTAAGGCGAGCTACATTATAAAATTTGCAAAATTCTATGATGTTTCTGCTGACTACATTTTGGGATTGACAAAAGATGAAAGAAAATTTTGGTGAAATTACTTCACTCACGAAGCACTCCACATACCAAAAAAGTACCAACCTTAGGAGGTACTCCGCGCGAAGGCGCGGCGCAGAAACGTCCCGCAGTATCTGTTCTACGCCTCCAGACATAAAACGAGGAACGGCATGGTTTCTACTGTGTGGGGTTTGTAAGGGGCGCAGCCCCTTGCTCGGCTGGAAAGGGTCAAGGGAAAACCTGCGACGAGGTTTTCCCTTGTCGATGAAAAGGGTTTGCAAAAGGGAAAAACAGCGAATTGTTTTTCCCTTTTGATTAAACATATAAAGTTTTATGAAAGAAACCAAGAAACGGCACGTTTCAAATAAAAAGAGAGAAGCAGGATGCTTCATAAAGAAACGGGACGTTTCTCAAAAAAACAAGAAGCAGAAGGCTTCCTTCAAAAAAGAGAAGATGGGGAAGAGGGGGAACCGCAGAACGGTTCCCCCTCTTTGCAAAAACGGCTGCGCTGTGCTACAATAGGCAAAGCTTAAAATGAAACGGAGAGGGCGCCTAATGCTCAAACAATATCTTGAAATCGGGAAAATCGTGGGCACGCACGGAATCAAGGGAGAGCTGCGCGTCGAGCCCTGGTGCGACACGCCGGAATTCTTTTGCCGGCTTACATCGCTCTATAAAAATGAAGGGGCGGACAAGCTTGCTGTGAAATCGCGCCCCCACAAGCATATGGCGATTATGAAAATCAAAGGAATCGACACGGTATCGCAGGCCGATTTGCTGCGCGGGACTATCCTTTATATGGACCGTAAGGACGCGCCGCTGAGTGAGGACGAGTACTTTATTCAGGATATTATAGGCCTAAGGGCGGTAGACGCCGATACAAACGGGGAATACGGCGTTATTACGGATGTATTTAAAACGGGAGCGAACGATGTGTACGAATTAACGGACAATGAAAAACGCGTGTTTTTAATTCCGGTTATCCCGCAGGTCGTCATTGAAACCGACCCGGAAAACGGCTTCCTCGCCATCCGCCCAATGAAAGGAATGTTTGACGATGAGGATTGACCTGATTACCCTTTTTCCGGAAATGTGCGAGGCGGTCATGGGGGAGAGCATTGTCGGGCGCGCACGCGGCGCGGGCTTTTTGGAGGTGTTCTGCCACCAGCTGCGCGACTATGCGTTCAACAAGCACAACCGTGTGGACGATTCCCCCTACGGCGGCGGCATGGGCATGCTTTTGCAGGCGGAGCCGATTGCGCTGTGCTTTGAAGACGTCTGCCGGCAGGCGGGTACAAGGCCGCATTTTATTTATATGTCCCCACAGGGAAAGGTTTTGACGCAGGAGAGAATAAAAGAGCTTGCGCAGTACGATAATATCTGTATATTATGCGGGCATTACGAGGGTGTGGACGAGCGCGTTCTGGACGAATATGCCGACGAGCAGATTTCTATCGGCGATTATGTCCTGACGGGCGGCGAGCTGCCCGCGCTTGTCCTGGCGGACGCGGTCTGCCGCCTTGTCCCCGGCGTGCTGGCCGACGAGGAATGCTTCGAGGAGGAGAGCCACTACAGCGGCCTGCTCGAATACCCGCACTATACCCGCCCCGCGCTCTGGCGCGGCAGGGAAACGCCGGAAATCCTTCTTTCGGGCCACCATGGCAACATTGAAAAATGGCGCAGGCAGCAGGCAATCCTGCGCACGGCAAAGCAGCGCCCCGACATGCTTGAAAAAGCGGCGCTTACCGACGAAGAAAAAAGATTTTTGGAGGAGAACCTCCAGGAAAATTGACGGTTATTTCCTTTGGAGCATAATTTACTGTATGTCCACCACAAAAATTAGTATTGTTTCTGGTTAACGTGCACAAGAAAACGATACCATTTCTCATGGCGAATCGTTCATCAATCCGAAAATACAATTTTTTTGTTGACGGAGTGCTTCTTTGTGATATAATACTAACATGCACAATTTTGCTGTGCTGTTTTTTCTTTTAAATTTTAATTGTTGCCAAACAAATTTTTAAACCGTAAACAACTTAAATTTAGGTAGGAGAGGGTTCAATCATGTTTGTGAAAGATGTAGAAGTTCAAAATCAGGTAGGCCTGCATGCACGCCCCGCAACCTTTTTTATCCAGAAGGCAAACGAATATAAATCTTCCATCTGGGTAGAAAAGGAAGAAAGGCGCGTCAACGCCAAGAGCCTGCTGGGAGTCCTTTCCCTTGGTATCGTGGGCGGAACGTCCATCCGGATTATTGCCGACGGCGCCGACGAGGAAAAGGCCGTAAATGATCTTGTAAAACTTGTTGAATCCGGATTTGCAGAGTAAGCGGATAAGTTTAGGTTGACAGCGGACGGAGCAGGCTCCGTCCGTTTTTTTATGCGGCAAACAGGAAAAGGGGGATAAGCGGTGATCAGCGAAAATTTAAGAGGCCTGCGGGAAAAATCGATGAAGCTGCCGCTTCTTCCCGGCGTATACATCATGCGCGACAAATCGGGGAAGATTATTTATATCGGCAAGGCCAAGGCGCTTAAAAACAGGGTCAGCTCCTATTTTGGCTCGCAGAACAACCATCCTGAAAAGGTACGCCGCATGGTCGAAAACGTCAAGGATTTCGACTATATCATTACCGACAGCGAGTTCGAGGCACTCATTTTGGAATGCAGCCTCATCAAGCAGCATACGCCCAAGTACAACATCCTGCTCAAGGACGACAAGGGCTACAGCTATATCAAGATTACAAAGGAAGCGTGGCCGCGCGTTTCGGAATGCAAGCAGACGACTGATAAAAACGCGGAATATATCGGGCCTTACAACAGCGGCTACTATGTGAAAAACGCGGTGGACGAAGCGCGAAAAATTTTTAAGCTCCCCACCTGCAACAGGAAATTCCCAGAGGATTTTGGCAAGGGCAGGCCATGCCTTAATTACCATATCAAGCAGTGCTGCGCGCCCTGCCGCGGGAAGATGTCCAATAAAGAGTACAACGAAATTTTTGCCGAGGCAGTGGAATTTTTAAAGGGCGGCAGCAGTATTTCCATTAAAGAGCTGACTGAAAAAATGAACGAAGCGGCAGAGAACATGGAATACGAGCGCGCCGCGAAAATCCGCGACCGTATCACCGCTGTGCGGCGCATGAGGGAACGGCAGAAGGTCGTCGCGGCTAAGGTGAAGGAGCAGGACGTTATGGCGCTCGTGCGCGGCGCGGGCAGCGGCGGCTGCTTTGAGGTGTTCCGGTTCCGCGGCGGCAGGCTGTGCGACCGGGAGCATTTCATCGTGCCCGACGTGGGCGACCCCAAAACCGCGCGAGCGGAATTCCTTACGCAGTATTATTCCATCAGGGAACAGCTGCCTCCGCGCGTCACGCTCGACGGACCCGCGGAGGGGAGCGTAACACTCGAACAATGGCTTACACAGAAGGCGGGCAGGCGCGTGCATATCACCGTACCGCAGAAGGGAGAGCAGCTGGGCCTTGTTTCCATGTGCAAGAACAACGCGGCGGAGCATCTTGCGCAGCAGCGCGGGAGCACCGGGAAAGAGGCCTCGGCACTCGATGAGCTTGCGGGGCTTTTGGGGCTTGAGACGGTGCCGCAGTATATTGAATCGTACGACATCTCGAACCTTGCGGGCAGCGACAATGTAGCGGGCATGGTGGTCTTTGAAAACGGCCGCCCGCTTAAAAGCGCATACCGGAAGTTTAAAATCAAGGGCTTTGAAGGGCAGGACGATTACGCCTCCATGCGCGAGGTCGTTACCCGCCGGCTCGACGAATATGAGAACCGAGGCGATGAAGAGGACGGCTTCGGGCGCCTGCCCGACCTAATCCTGCTCGACGGCGGCAAGGGCCATGTCGCGGTGATTGAGCCTGTCCTGCGCGCGCGCGGGTACGATATCCCACTGTTCGGCATGGTAAAGGACGACAAGCACCGCACGCGCGCCGTAACCGGCAGCGGCGGCGAAATCGCCATCAATTCCAAGCGCAGGGCGTTTACGCTCGTTTCCTCCATCCAGGACGAGGTGCACCGTTTCGCCATCGGCTACCACCGCCAGAAGCGAAGCGGCGGCGCGTTCAAAAGCTCGCTTACTGAGATTGAGGGAGTCGGCGCAAAGCGCGCAAGGGCATTGCTCAAGCATTTCGGCACGATTAAAAACATCAGCATGGCAGACCTTTCAGAGCTCGAAAGCGCGCCGTGCATGACCAAAGCGAGCGCACAGGCGGTTTACAAATATTTTCATGGTTGACAGGCCATGCGTACGGATGAGATAATAAAAAAGAAGCAGAAATTAAAGTGTACGATAAAACGTACAATGTATAGAAAGGAGCCGTTTGCTGTGAGAGTAATTACAGGAAGCGCGAGAGGCAGGCGGATTGAAACGCTTACGGGGGAGGACGTGCGCCCCACTGCCGAGCGCGTCAAGGAAGCGGTGTTCAGCATGATACAGTTCCAGGTGGAACAGAGGCGCTTTTTGGATTTGTTCGCGGGCTCCGGGCAGATGGGAATCGAAGCCCTGAGCAGGGGCGCAAAGCAGGCCGTTTTTGTCGATATGCGCCGGGAAAGCGCTGAGATAATCAAAAGAAACCTGAGCGCAACCGGCCTGGAAGCGAACGCGCGCGTGCTGAATATGGACTCCATTGCCTTCTTAAAACAGAAGGCGGAGCCGTTCGACCTTGCGTTTTTAGACCCGCCCTACGGAACGGGGCTTTTGCAGAAAGCGCTGCCCGAGGTTGCAAAAATCATGAATAAAGGCGGCATAATTATATGTGAAAGTCCACAAAATGAGGAATTACCCGGGCAAATTGACAATTTTGTGCTTGACAGAAGCTATCGCTATGGTAAAATAAAAATTAGTACTTATTGTCACAAGGATGTGGTCTGATGCAACGTACGGTTATCTGCCCCGGCAGCTTTGATCCCGTGACGCTCGGGCATGTTGACATTATCGGCAGGGCCGCGAAGATGTTCGACCACGTCATTGTCGCTGTGCTGTGCAACGTCTCGAAGACGCCCAGCTTTACAACACAGGAGCGTATCCACCTGCTGGAGGAAGCGACGAAGGGTATCGAGCATATCGAGATTACCACTTTCGACGGCCTGCTGGCCGAATATGCAAAAGAACGGAACGTCACGGCTGTTGTAAAGGGGCTGCGGGCGCTGTCCGATTTTGAATATGAGTTCCAGATGTCGCTCACGAACAAGAAGCTCAATCCCGGGCTGGAAACGGTTTTTTTGACGGCAAGCTCCGAGTACATGTATTTGAGCTCCAGCATTGTCAAGCAAATCGCATGCCTCGGCGGCGATATTACGAATTTTGTCCCGCCGTGTATTCATGATGAAATAAAAGAAAGGCTCTATTCCAATAAATAAAAAACGCTATGCTAACGTGTGCCAAGCTTAGTAACGTCAATATTTAGGGAATCATGAGAAAGGAATGACATTGAAATGAAAGTAGAAGATTTGATCATCGAATTGAGAGAGGTTATCGACGACGCGAAGACGCTGCCGCTTTCCGGAGGAAAATCGGTGATCGATGCGGATCATATAAAGGAAATCCTGGACGACATCGAAGAGACGCTTCCGCAGGAGGTTCGCCAGGCAAAGGCCATTGTAGCCGACAGGGCGCAGATTATCAGCGACGCGAAAAAAGAGGGCGAGAGCATTCTCCGCAGCGCGGAGGAGCGTAAGAAAACGCTCGTCAACCAGAATGAAATCGTGCGCCAGGCGCAGACGGAGGCAAGCGAAATCATTGCCGACGCAAAGCTCAAGTCGAAGGAAATCCGCAAAGCCGCAAATGAATATGTCGAAGAGCTCATGAGAAAAACCGACGAGCTGATGACGGCGCAGGTCAACGAAATCAAAAAGACCAGGCAGAGCCTCAAGGCAAGCCAGCGCACGGGAAACTGACCAATTAACGGGACTTTAAGCCCGCGTTTAACGAAAAACAAGGAATATATGCAGTTTTGAAGGAACAGGCGGAACGCCTGTTCCTTTTTTGCGCTCTGCGATGTTTTTTACGTGGAGCTTCCAGGCGCATAAAAACGGCATAAAATGCGTATTTTTCTGCGTTATTTGGTAAAAATGAAAAAAACGGGGAAAAAAGCGGAAAAATTTAAAAAATCGTCACATCTTTTTTGAAAAATATATTGCTTTTTTAAAACCCATAGACTATAATTGAAGCACAAAGTGGCACTTTAGACCACTTTGTGGCACACAATAGCATTAATATATGCGTCAATGACAGGAAAGTGTTGTTATGTTTATCGGTACTTATCAGCATAACATCGATGCGAAAGGCCGCATCATCATGCCGTCTAAGTTTCGTGAGGAGCTTGGCGATACTTTCTATGTCACAAAGGGCATCCACACCGGCCCGCAGGAATGCGCCGGCTGCCTGCAGGTGTTATCGCCTGCGAAATGGGAAGAATTCCTCGCGAAAATAAGCGCGCTGCCCGTTGCGAAAGCGACAGGGCTATACCGCTATTTCTGCGCGGGGGCGGACGTCTCGGAGCCAAACGCACAGGGAAGGATTTTAATTCCCGACCATCTGCGCCGGCATGCCGGCCTTGAAAAAGAGGCCGTCGTCATAGGCGCGGGCACACGTGTGGAAATATGGGACCGTGAAAACTGGGAAAGCTATGTCAATATGCAGGCGGGCGACGATTTGTTTGCGTCGCTTGAAATGATCTGATTGAATCGGAGGGCGCCCAAGTGGATTTTTCACATATACCGGTACTCCTCCGCGAAACGATAGAGGCCCTCAATATCAGGCCCGATGGAATTTATGTGGACGGCACCGCCGGGGGCGGCGGCCATTCTCAGGAGATTTTAAACAGGCTCGAGAAGGGGACGCTTATCGCAATCGACCAGGACCCGGACGCGGTTGAGACTGTCACAAAACGCTTTGAAGGCAATAAAAACGTAAAGGTCGCCAGGGCGAATTTCAGCCAAATGGACGAGGTGGTCCGCTCGCTCGGTTTTGACCGGGTGGACGGCGTGCTGCTGGACATTGGCGTATCCTCCCGGCAGCTTGACACGCCGGAGCGCGGCTTTTCCTTTCACAACGACGCGCCGCTCGATATGCGGATGAGCCAGGAAGGGACAAGCGCTCGCGACTTAGTTAATACACTGCCGCACGGCGAGCTTGCAAGGATTATCAGGATGTATGGGGAAGAAAGATTTGCATCCTCGATTGCGGGCGCGATTGTGCGGGAGCGGGAGAAAAAGCCGATTGAAACAACGCTTGAGCTGGCGGAAATCGTCAAAAGCGGAGTACCTGCCGCCAAACGGCGCGACGGCCATCCCGCAAGAAAGACGTTCCAAGCGCTCAGAATTGCGGTCAATGGGGAACTGGACAGGCTCTCAGTGGGGCTTGAGGCGGCGTTTTCGCTGCTTGCTCCCGGCGGAAGGCTTGCTGTAATTACGTTCCACTCGCTTGAAGACAGAATCGTAAAGCAGTATTTTGCACAGCTTTGCACCGGATGTACCTGCCCGAAGGATTTTCCGGTCTGTGTCTGCGGGAAAAAACCGCAGGCAAAGCTATGGAAGAAAAAGCCGGTTGAGGCGTCAGAAGAGGAGCTTGCGTCGAATGCCAGGAGCAGAAGCGCAAAGCTGCGGGTTTTGGAAAAAATTGTAACAACCTTGTAAAAATTATTAAAAAAATGTTTTGACAAAACAGGGTATCTGTAGTAAACTAGATGTTGTGGTCAAAGGGGTGAAAAACGGCCTGTTTACCACATATTGTGCGACCGTATGTTCGGCTGACTAGCCGCTGAAAAATAGATAAAAATTAAAAAAGTTACAAAAGTAATACAAGGCAATTTGCCTTGTGCTCGTCTCGATTTTATATGGATTTGGCAGGATGCTGTCGAAAAAAACAGGAATACATATTGTAACGATTTCGTATCATAAATTACAGACGTTGACGGTGTTTTATATAGAGGTGTAAGGAATGGCTTTTGAAGAGAGAAACGCAGCCTACGACATCAGTTTGTTTGAAGAGGCTGAAAATATAGACGCTGATTCTGCGCAGCAGAAAAAGCAGGTACATAGAAAAAAGAAAAACAATGTGCTGAGCATCCCAGAGGAACAGCTTGACAGAATCCGCAGGCACAGGCACAATCCTTTAAAGCTTGCTACGGGATTTATGGCGGGGCTGGTTGTAACCGGCGTCGTTGCGATGATTGTGCACGGTCAGGTTCAGCTTACGGAATTAAACCAGCAGATTAGCAATGCGCAGAGCGCGCTTGCCGACCAGCAGAGCCTTTATACGCAGCTGCAGATGAAGGTGGAATCTAAGCTTTCTCCCTCGGTTGTCGAGGCCTATGCCGTGAATGAGCTCGGCATGAGCAGGGCGGACAGCTACCAGAAGGAGTATATCAGCCTTTCTGAGGGCGACAAAGCGGAGGTTGCGCAGACCGAAAGCGGCAATTTGTTTGAATCGATTGCCCAGGCTATTGCGGGTCTTTGGTCATAACCAAATTTGTTTTCTAATACATATAGAAGAGAATGACGAAGCGGTTGTAACAGGAGGCGGCGTTTGCCGCTTTCAGAATGAGTTGGTAGACGGACGTATTACTTTGTGAAAAGGGTATGCCATACCGGCTTATGTTACAGCCCTGTTTTTTTATACGCGGAAATAAAGGAATCCGGCCAGGCTGTAAAAAGGCCCGCCCGGGAAAGGCCGCAGCCCCAATCGGCGCGCGGAAGGAATGGAAAAAGATACGCGGCTGAAGGCCGCGCGGTTTTGGAAAGGAGAAGCCTATGTCGTCGAATGGTCATGCAAAGCTTATTCACAGGTCGATTGCCGTATTGGCTATTTTGCTGGTGCTCGGTTTTGGCAGCGCAATCCTGCGGCTGACGCAGCTGAGCGTCGTACAGGGGGAGGAGCTCTCCCAGAAGGCGGTCAACCAGCAGCTTACCGATACAACAATCAGCGCGAAGCGAGGCTCTATTTACGATACCAACGGCAAGATTCTTGCGCAGAGCGCGACGGTCTGGAAGGTTGTCCTCGCGCCGATTAACCTTGAGGACGACGAGGGCAAGGGCAGCAATAGACGGACCAGGGACGAGAAGAGAACAATCGTTTCAAAGGGCCTGGCGGAAATCCTCGGAATGAAGCAGGAAGAGCTTTATAAAATGACGGAGGAAAAATCGCATTATGTTGTTGCCAAACGCCAGATTGAAAGCGACGTGCGCGACAAGATTTTAAAGTTTGAAGACGAGCTGGAGGAAACTTATAATATTACAGGCGTCATCCGGCTGATGGAGGATTACAAAAGGTATTACCCCTACGGTTCTTTCGCATCCTCCGTCATCGGCTTTACCGGAAGTGACGACCAGGGGCTTGCGGGCGTCGAATACCAATATGACGACGACCTGACCGGAACGCCGGGCAGGCTTATCACCGCTCAAAATGTAAACGACGCGGTACCGTTCCCCGCCGCGCAGAAGGTAGACGCGAAGGACGGAAACAGCCTGGTGCTTACCCTGGATGAAAAAATTCAGCATGCCCTGGAGAAGTACCTGCAAAAGGGGATTAAGGAAAATAAGGTATATAACCGCGCCGTTGCTATTATGATGGATGTAAACACAGGCGCAATCCTCGGCATGGCGGTCGAGGACGGCTATGACCTCAACAAGCCGTTTAAGCTCGTTAACGAAGAGGATAAAGCGGCGATTGCAAAGCTTGCGGACGATAAGCAGGCGGAGGCCGAGAGCGCCGCGCTTTCCAAGCAATGGAGAAACAAGGCGGTCAGCGACACGTATTACCCCGGCTCTGTCTTTAAAATCATAACCTCCTCAATGGGAATCGAGGAGGGCGTCATCACAGACCAGTCCAGCTACTATTGCAGCGGCTCGTACACGCCGGTCGAAGGAGAGCCGCCCGTATATTGCCACAATACCCTGGGCCACGGCACGCAGAACTTTTTCCAGGCGCTTTCCAATTCCTGCAACCCGGCGTTCATGCAGATTGGCCAGCAGCTCGGCGCAAAGAAGTACTGGGAGTATTACCAGGCGTTCGGCTTCTCTGAGAAAACGGGCATCGACCTGCCGGGTGAAAGCGAAGATATTTTCTTCAGCCAGGATGGTTCGATGGGCCCGATGGATTTGGCGGTCGCGTCGTTCGGGCAGAACTTCTCAATTACGCCAATCCAGATGATTACGGCGGTATCCGCGGCATGCAACGGCGGCAAGCTTATGCAGCCCTATGTCGTAAAGCAGATTCTCGACAGCGACGGCAACGTCGTCAAATCGGTTGACAGCGTCGTCAAGCGCCAGGTGATTTCTGAAGAAACGTCGAAAAAGATAACCAGCCTGCTTGCGCAGAGCACCGAGCAGTCCGGCTCCGCGACCAACGGCTACGTTCAGGGCTATAAAATAGGCGGCAAGACGGGTACTTCTGAAAAGCTGGAAGACTCCAACGACGACGGCGCCGAGGATTACATTGCATCCTTCTGCGGCTTTGCCCCTGCGGATAACCCGCAGGTTGCGCTGCTTGTATATTTTGATACGCCCACGGGCGGCAGCTATTACGGCAGTGCCATTGCGGCGCCCGTGTTCACCGAGATTATGCAGGAGGTCCTGCCGTATCTCGAAATTGAACAGCAGTATAACGAGGATGAGCTTTCCAAGCTTGATACGACTGCCGGAAGTTATACCGGCATGACGGTGGAAGAAGCAAAAGCGGCGGCCGAGAAGGCGGGCTTTACTGTCGTTACAAACGGCGGGGAAGGCACTGTCGCGGCACAGTCCCCGGCGGCGGAGGGGCGTATCCCGCAGGGGGGCGTGGTCGTGCTTTACACCGACCTTGCCGCACAGGCGGCGGATACGGTAAGCGTGCCGGACTTTACGGGCCTTTCCGTTTCAGACGCCCGGTATGTCGCATCCCAGTACGACCTCAACATCAGCATTGCTGGTGTGAGCAGTGAAGGGGAAGGATACGCTAAATCACAGGATATCGCGTCAGGAACATCGGTAAGCCGTGGCTCGGTCATTTCCGTAACGTTTGCGGAGGACACGAGCAGCGCACAGCCGATTTTCTAAATAGATAATAAAAAAGAACAAAGCATAAAAAGGCAGTTCCCGCTGCGGACGTAAAAAAACAGCCGTTCCCTTTAAAACGGACGGCTGCCCACTGCACAGCGGGAGGCACAGCCGCCCGCGAAAGGGAGGTTAGCCTTTTTATGAAAAAAGGAGCAAACACAACACTTGCGCACCGCTGTACGGCAATTCTTTCGGTTTTGCTGATACTCGGCTTCGGCTGTGCGGTTCTCCGCCTGACGCAGCTAAGTGTCATCGACGGGAAGGCGCTTGCCGAAAGGGCGGTTGAGCAGCAATTAAACGACACGACCATCAACGCGAGAAGGGGAACGATTTACGACGCGGCGGGAAAGGTGCTTGCACAGAGCTCGACCGTTTGGAAAATCGTGTTCGCCCCAAGCAATTTCAAAAACGACGAGCAGAGGGAAATCACAGCGAAGGGCCTTGCAAAGATTCTGAACCTCGACGAAGCGGACCTGCTCAAGAAGGCAAAGGAGAAGACGCATTTTGTCGTGGTCAAGCGCCAGATTGAAAGCGGCGTAAGGGAGCAGGTTTTAAAGCTCATCGACGAGCTCGAGGACGAGCACGGCATCAAGGGAGTCATCAACCTGATTGAGGACTACAAGCGTTACTACCCATACGGCGATTTCGCGTCGGCGGTTATCGGCTTTACCGGAAGCGACGACCAGGGGCTTTCGGGCCTGGAATACCAGTACGACGATACGCTTACGGGAACGCCCGGCAGGCTTGTCACCGCGCAGAATGCGCACGGGACAGCGATGCCGTTTTCCTATGAGCAGAAGATGGATGCCGTAGACGGCGACAGCCTCGTGCTCACGCTCGACGAAACTATCCAGCACATCATGGAAAAATACCTGGAAAAGGGCGTTGAGGAAAATAAAGTTTACAACCGCGCGGTAGCTATCATGATGGAGGTCAAGACGGGCGCCGTGCTTGGAATGGCGGTGGAGGGCGGCTTTGATTTAAACAAGCCGTTTGAAGTCGCCGATAAAAAGGCTAAGGCGGAAATCGAGGCGCTTCCGGAAAAGGAGCGCGCCGCCGCCGAGAATGCCGCGCTTGCAAAACAGTGGAGGAATAAGGCGGTCAGCGATACATATTATCCGGGTTCCGTCTGGAAAATAATTACCTCCTCCATAGCGCTGCAGGAGAAGCTGGTCAATGAAAGCTCGCGTTTTTCGTGCAGCGGCTCATACGTCCCGTTCGAAGGGGCGCGCGCAATCAGCTGCCATAAGCACGGGGGACACGGCGTGCAGACGTTTGAGCAGGCTATCTGGAATTCCTGCAACCCGGCGTTTATGCAAATCGGCAGCCTTATCGGTGCGGAACGCTTTTGGAAGTATTACCAGGCGTTCGGCTTCTCCGAGAAAACGGGCATCGACCTGCCGGGCGAAAGCGAGGATATCTTCTTCAACGCCGACGGCTCGATGGGCCCGATGGATTTGGCGGTCGCGTCGTTCGGGCAGAACTTCTCGATTACGCCAATCCAGCTCGTTACAGGCATCTGCGCCGTAGCGAACGGCGGCGATTTGATGCAGCCGTACCTCGTGAAGGAAATCAAGAATTCCGAAGGGGAAACGGTCAAAAAAATTGAGCCGACGGTCAAACGGCATGTGATTGACGGGGACGTCTCGAAAAAGATGTGTGAAATCCTCGAGGAGAACGCCGTGTCGGGCGCCGCGAAGAACGGGTATATCCCGGGCTACCGGATCGGCGGCAAGACGGGTACGTCGGAAAAGCTCACCGATTCAAACGCTGACGGCATGGAGGATTACATTTCCTCCTTCTGCGGGTTTGCTCCCGCGGACGACCCGCAGGTCGCCCTGATTGTATATTTCGATACGCCGACCGGCGACAACTACTATGGAGCCGCGGTCGCGGCGCCTGTTTTCGCGGAAATCATGGCGGAGGTGCTCCCGTACCTTGGCGTCAAGACCGAGTACACGGAAGAGGAGCTCAAGACGCTCGATACAACCGCGCAGGACTACACAGGCATGGCGCTCGACAAAGCGCAGTCCACCGCGCAGCAGGACGGCTTCCAGACGCTTGTAAAGGGCGAAGGGGAAACGGTCGCTGCGCAAATTCCGGCGGCAGGCGCTAAAATCCCGCAGGGCGGCACGGTTGTGCTGTACACGGACGCGGCGCAGGCGAAGGAGAACTCGGTGGAGGTTCCCGATTTGACGGGACTGACCGTTTCAGAGGTGAATAAAGCGGCCGCGCAGAACGATTTGAATATCAGCTTATCGGGAGCGGCGGACGACGGGACTTGGATTTCCAGGTCACAGAATATATCGCCGGGGACGATGGTAAGCCCCGGGACTGTCATAACGGTAACGTTTGCGCAGGACACGAGCCAGGCGGAACCGATTATGTAGCCTACATCTTTCAACAGAGGGAGGAAAGAGTATGCAGGATTTAAAAAACAACTGCCGGCAGGCTGCCGGCGTTATTGCGATTGCGTGCGAAAATTCGCTTGCCCGCGACGCAGGAAAGGCTGTCGAGCAGGTTTTGGTATCGAGCGGCCTGCATATCGTTTCGCGCGGCGGGAGAATCAGTACGCTTGAGGATTACAGCGTCGCCACGATTGAGTTTGAAGGGCTGCCCGGCGCGCAGAGCGCGGGGGCTATAATCGGCTCCGCGGCGCAGGGCTGTGAGGAAGCGTTCTTGCAGAAATATAATCGCGTGGTTTTCCCGTATAATAAGGATAGGAAGAAACGCCTTCCCGGAGACGGGGCGCAGGTAATAGAATATTCCCACGACGAGGACTGCGCCGACCTTGTGGCGAAAAATATCGTCGAGGCAGATGAATACACAAGCTTTGAGCTGCTGGGGACCGGAATTATCGGCAGGATTAAGCTCCATAAGGGCTCATGCCTCACGGTTGAGGCGGCTCTCGCGCTTTCCGGAGCTTTGCTTTCGGCCGGTATTTCGCTTTCTGACGTAACAAACGGCCTGAGCGGTTATTTTGCCCAAGGGGACTGACATAGTATTAGATTGAGGTAGAAAGCAATGGAGGTTTTACGATGAACGTTGGTTGGATACTCGGCAGCGCGATTGTGTCGTTTGCCATCGCGGCAATCCTGGGGAAATGGCTCGTGCCGTTTTTGAAGAAGCTGAAATATGGGCAAACCATTTTAGATATTGGGCCCAAGTGGCATAAGGGCAAGCAGGGAACGCCTACGATGGGCGGCTTGATGTTCGTCATCAGTACAGTAGTTACTACGGTCGTCTGCGCCCTCCTTTACAGCCTGCTTGCGGAGGACGAGGCTTTTGCCCAGGCGACGCTTATGATGCCGCGCGTGCTTGCGGGCCTTGCGATGGCAGTGCTTTATGGCGCAATCGGATTTTTTGACGATTATATCAAGGTCGTCAAAAAGAGGAATCTCGGCCTTACGGCCCCGCAGAAGCTGATTTTGCAGTTTGCGGTCGCGGCGGCGTTTTTACTGACGCTCAACCTGACGGGCGCTACTTCACAAACAATTATTCCGTTTGTCGGAGCGGTCGATTTGGGCTGGCTTTACTGGGTGCTTGCTGCAATCCTGATTGTCGGTACGGTCAACGCGGTCAATCTTTCCGATGGAATCGACGGGCTTGTGGGTTCGATGACGTTCTTTGCCGCCCTTGCGTTTATGCTGATTGCTTCTACGCTTGCGGCCCAGGGCATGGGGATTATGTCGGCGGCGCTTGCGGGCGGCTGCCTTGGCTTCCTTCTTTGGAATTTCCACCCGGCAAAGGTGTTCATGGGAGATACCGGCTCGCTCTACCTGGGCGGTTTCCTCTGCGCGCTGGCGTTTGGGCTGAACATACCGATTATCCTGATTCCGGTGGCGCTTGTATATTTCTGCGAGATGTTCTCTGTTATGCTGCAGGTCGTTTATTTTAAAATCACGCACGGCAAGCGGTTGTTTAAAATGAGCCCGATTCACCACCATTTCGAAATGTGCGGATGGTCGGAGGTCAAAATTGTCGCGGTATTCAGCACGGTAACGGCGGTATGCGGTATTATCGCGCTTATGCTTGTGGTTATGGGCGTTGTCAGATGAAAAATATATTCAGAATATATAGAAGTGTTTTATGGTGGTGTAGCTAATGGCGATAGAATATCCGCTGAGATATCAGGCAGAAGAAAAAAGAAAAGCACAGGAAGAATACAACAGGCGCAGGAAGGAACCCTACCGGCCGTCAGCGCGCGCGCAGGGCGTGTCCGCGCGGACCAGGGACGCTGGAAAGCAGCGCGGCTTCCGAAAAAGGCTCAAGCTCTTTTCCGTAAGGGCGGGTCTCGACATGCCGTTTTTGCTGTTGATTCTCATACTGCTTGTCATTGGCATTATCATGATGTTTTCGGCAAGCTATCCGGTCGCTTACTATACGACCGGAGACAGCTACCTTTATTTAAAAAGGCAGCTGCTGTTTGCCGTAATCGGCGTAATTCTAATGCTGGCCATTTCATTTTTCGACTACCATCATTTCCATAAAATGGCTGTCTGGATTTTGGGCCTTGGCTTTCTGCTGCTGGTCGTCGTGCTGTTCATGCCGTCGCAAAACGGGATACATAGATGGATTGAACTGGGCATTGCGGGCTTCCAGGCGTCGGAGCTCATGAAGTTCGCATTGATATTGTTTTTCGCCCACTGGGGGTCTGTCTATTTTTATAAGATGGATACGTTCAAATACGGCGTCCTGCCTGCGGTTGTCATCCTGGTACCGACCGTCGTGCTGCTGCTCCTGGAGCCGCACTATTCCGGTATTGTTATCGTTACGCTGCTGACGGTGCTGATGATGTTTATCTCAGGCGTCAAGGGCAAATGGTTCCTGTTTGCGGGCGTTGGCATTCTTCTGGTGTTTGGCCTGATGTACTTTACCGGCCTTTTGTCCTACGCGATGGAGCGTATGGACGGCTGGGGGCAGGCGCTTGAATATACCACGCCGGAAATGTGGCAGACCACATGGCAGACGAGGAATTCCATGTATGCGATTGGGTCCGGCGGCCTGATGGGCCTGGGGCTCGGCCAGTCAAGGCAGAAATACCTCTACCTGCCCGAGCCGCAGAACGACTTTGTGTTTGCTATCGTCTGCGAAGAGCTGGGGCTTATCGGCGCGGTCATTATACTCGGTATTTTCGCGCTGCTCGTCTGGAGGGGCATTACCATATCCATGAAAGCGAAAGATAAGTTCGGCACGCTTTTGGGTGTCGGCCTGACTTCGCAGGTGGGGCTGCAGGTTATCCTCAACATCCTGGTTATTACCGACCTGCTGCCCAACACCGGCATCAGCCTGCCGTTCTTCAGCTCGGGAGGCAGCTCCCTCGTTATGCTGCTTGCGCAGATGGGCATCGTGCTTTCCATCTCGCGCACTTCTAACATCAATAAGGCGTAGGCCTTTTACGGGAAGGGTTTTTATGAAAATTTTGTTTGCAGGCGGCGGAACTGCCGGGCATATCAACCCGGCGCTCGCGGTCGCGGGCTATATCAAAAAGAAAGCGCCGGACGCGGAGATTTTATATATCGGCGCAAAGGGAGGCATGGAAGAGCGGCTCATTCCAAAGGCGGGATTCGATTTTAAAGGAATCACTGTTTCGGGTTTCAAGCGCAGCTTTTCCCTCTCCGCGATAAAGAGCAACCTCGTCACGGTAAAAAACGCAGTGACGGCAAGCGCGGAATCCAAAAAAATCATTCAGGAATTTGGGCCAGACATCTGCATGGGGACGGGCGGCTATGTAAGCGGACCGGTCATACGCGCCGCGGCCAAGCTTGGGATTCCCACCGTAATCCATGAGCAGAACGCGTTCCCGGGCGTTACAACGAAGATGCTTTCAAAATACGTCAAACGCGTCATGCTCGCCATGCCGCAGGCGCAGAAATATTTAAACGAAAGCTGCCGCTGCATCGTCACCGGAAACCCGGTGCGCGGTGAAATTTTGACGGCGGACAAGGAACAGTCGAGAAAAGCGCTCGGCCTGGACGGGCGCCCCGTCATCCTGTCGTTCGGCGGAAGCCTGGGCGCGCGCAAAATCAACGAAAATGTGGCGGATTTGATTGCGCGCAGCGGCAAGGATGGCAAATACCAGATTATCCACGCGTACGGCCAGTACGGAACGTGGTTTCCCGACCTGCTGAGAGAAAAGGGGACCGACCCCGACAAATGCGGGAATCTGGATATCAGGGAATATATCGACGATATGCCGGCGTGCCTTGCCGCAAGCGATTTGGTCATTGCGCGCGCGGGGGCGATTACGCTCAGCGAAATTCAGGCGCAGGGAAAGCCCGCCGTGCTTATCCCGTCGCCCAACGTAGCGGAAAACCACCAGTATCATAACGCTATGGCGATGGTAGAGGCGGGGGCCGCCGTGCTTATTGAGGAGAAGGATTTGACAGGCCAGGCGGTTACCGAGACGGTTGACCGTCTCGCCGGCGATGAAACGGCTTTGCTCAGGTACTCTGAAAATGCGAAGAAGCTTGCGATAACTGACGCAAACGAACGTATTTATTCCGTAATCAAGAAGGTATTGGGCGGTCATATGAACTGACGCGCCCTTTGCCGTTTTTATATAGGTATCAAAAAAGTAAAAGCGCCGCCTTTAAAATGCGGACACTGTCACCACAGACATCCCCTTCACATAGAATATCAAAGGGTTGGCTATTGAGGCCAGAGTTTAGGGTGAAAGGGTGTTCTGTGTGTCGAAACTTATTATAGAAGGCAGCAGCAGATTGTCCGGAAATATAGCGGTGCAGGGGGCGAAAAACAGTGTTTTGCCGATTTTGGCGGCGACGCTTCTTTGCGGCGACCGGTGTGTGTTACATAACTGTCCGCAGCTGTCCGATGTGGAGACGTCTGTGAAAATACTGCGTTATCTGGGATGTACCGTCGAACGCGACGGAACGACCCTGACGGTTGACACACGCCCCCTGAGCCGCTATGATATACCGGATGACCTGATGCGGGAAATGCGGTCTTCGATTATTTTCCTGGGCGCAATCGTTGCATCCGCCGGTATGGCGCGCCTGACCTTCCCAGGGGGCTGCGAGCTTGGACCGCGGCCGATTGACCTGCATGTGAAATCACTGCGCCTGATGGGTATCGATATTGCGGACCATCATGGCATTCTCGACTGTGAGGCGCCCGACGGGCTGCACGGCGCGAAAATCGCGTTATCCTTCCCGAGCGTCGGCGCGACGGAGAACATTATGCTCGCTGCTGTGCTTGCCAAGGGAACGACCATCATCACGAATGCCGCGCGCGAGCCTGAAATCTCCGATTTGGCGGATTTTTTAAACGCCTGCGGCGCAAAGATTTCGGGCGCCGGGGAAGGTACGATTTTTATAGACGGCGTTGGGCGCCTGCATGGGGCGCAGCATGTAATCATACCCGACCGAATCGTCGCGTCGACCTATATGGCGGCGGCAGCGGTCACGGGCGGGGAGCTGACGCTGGAGCATGTGGTGCCGGCGCATCTGGGCTCTATCATCCCTGTGTTCGAGGAGGCGGGCTGCTGTATCCGCAACGCCGGGAACAGCCTGATGATTTCCGCCCCCGAACGCTTAAACGCAGTTAAATTCATCCGCACGATGCCGTATCCGGGGTTCCCGACAGACGCGCAGGCGCCTGTCATGGCGATGACCGCGGTGGCAAACGGCACGAGCGTATTTGTAGAGAACATATTTGAAAGCCGCTATAAGCACGTGGGCGAGCTTGTAAGGCTGGGCGCGAATATCAATGTAGAAGGGCGAGTCGCCGTTGTGGAGGGTGTGAAACGCCTGTACGGCGCGCCGGTTGAAGCGCTCGACCTGCGCGGCAGCGCGGCGCTTGTAGTTGCGGCGCTTGCGGCGGAGGGCGAGACGGAGCTTAAGGGGCTCAATTTCCTTGAGCGTGGATATGAAAACCTTGAGCTTTGTTTGAGCAGTGCGGGAGCCTGCATTAAAAAAGTCTAATATTTCCGGTAAGGATGACGGTGGATATGGAAAACAACGACGTGAAAAATAACGGAAAATCAAACGGAAACGAGCAGAAGAGAAGGCCGCCTTCCCAAAATGGAGGGAGGCCTCAAGGCGCTTCCGCTAAAAACGCGGGCCGGGCAGGCTCCGAACAGGCAAACCGTCAGGGCGCGGGCAAATCCGGCAATCAGGGCGGCACACGCCAGGGCCAGGGCGGTCAAAGCCGAAGTACACAGCAGGGAAGGCCGCACAACGGAGCGCAGCGCCAAAACGGGCAGAAGCGCGGCGCCAATGGCGCGCAAATCAGCAATGGTGCAAAGAAAGGGCAGGGACAAGCCCCTGGGCAGGGCCAGGGTATGCGCCCGGAAGCTGGAAGCCGCCCGCCGCAGAAAAAGGGGGAGCAGAAAAATCCCTCCAGGCCGGCACGCGTGCAGCAGCCGGCAAACAGCCAGGTGAAGAATGGAAAGAAAAACACGGCGCCGAAAGGTAAGCAGAGAAGGCCCGGCGGCTACGGCCGCTCAGAGGAGCCAATTATCCGCAGGGACGATTACGGCGACGGCTTTTATACCGACGAGGTGGAGCTAAAGCGCCGGCGGCAGGTGAAAGAGGAGCGCGGCGCGCGGCAGGAGGAAGAGCTCCAGAAGGAACCGATGTCGCGCCGTACACGCAAAATGATTAATATTGCTGTCTGCGGTGTGATTGTAGCTGTCGTTTTGATTACGGGCGTAGTGCTCTCGCTGACGGTGCTCTTTAAAACGGAAAAGATTGCGGTGGAGGGTTCCACCCATTATACGGAACAACAGGTCGCGCAGGCAAGCGGCCTGGCGCTCGGGGAAAACCTTTTCCTCAGCGATAAGGAATCGGGCGGGAAACGGGTAGAACAAGCGCTTCCTTATGTTGAAAAGGCAGAGGTGGGCATTAAAATCCCAGACACGATTGTCATTAAGGTTACAGAGGCAAAGCCCGCTTACCTGATTGCGCAGGGCGATGACTTCGTTGTCATCAGCACACAGGGCAGGGTGCTCGAGCGCGCAACCAAAAATACTTTTGACGCGCCGATTATCAAGGGCTGTGAGATTACGAAAACCAAGGTGGGGGAGACGGCGCAGATTAAGGATAAAAAGATGCTGTCGATTCTCAATGCCATCACGCAGTCGCTTCAAAAAAACAAGTTTGAAGGAATCAAGGAAATCGACGTGACGGACGCTGCGGCGATTTCGCTCAATTATTCAAACCGCATCAAAATTATACTCGGCACGCCGGAAGACATTGATTATAAAATCAGGACAGCCATGGCGATTATTTCAGAAAAGCTCGCGCAGACTGATATGGGCGTGCTGGACGTATCCTCCTGCAACAGCGGGAAAAAGGCCTCCTACTATAACGCCGACAGCTCGCTGTACCCGACGGAACCGGCAACAGAGCCCGCAACCCAGCCGCAGACGGAGCCGGCAACGGAGCCCGCGACCGAACCTTATCCCGGCGAAGGCGGCCAGGACAGCAGCGGTGACGATTCCGGTTCAGATACCAATTATGGCGCCGATACCGACGGGGATGGAATTCCCGACGATTTTGACGGGGACGGAATTCCGGATTATTACGGCGACGGCGGTATTGCCGACAACGACGGGGACGGAATCCCAGACGACCTGGATGGCGATGGAATCCCGGGATAACCGCAGTATTATGGCGGCGGTTATGCGGCGGGGGGATGACGGCATAATATAGAAACCTCATCGTCCTGAAACGTTAAAATGGCGCAAATTTCACGTTTTTTTAAATTTTTCTTTAAGAAAAGATTGAAATTTCCGCGCTCTTGTGATACATTATTCAATAGGCGTATAATCGATTGGGTTATACTGAAAAAAGCTTGCATTATTATCGTTTCAGATAAAGAAACTGATGTGTATTAGGAGGAAGTTCAAATGGCATTCGAGCTTGAAAAAGAGTACGGCAACAATATTCCGGTGATTAAGGTAATTGGTGTCGGCGGCGGCGGCGGAAACGCAGTCAACCGCATGGTGAAAATGGGTGTTCGCTGCGTTGAGTTTATTGCTGTCAATACAGATGACCACGTTTTACAGTTTTCTAACGCTTCTCAGAAGATTCAAATCGGTGAGAAGATTACTCACGGCAAGGGTGCCGGCTCCAAGCCGGAGGTCGGCAGAGAGGCCGCCGAGGAGAACCGTGAGGAAATCACTGATGTTTTAAAGGACACCGACATGGTGTTTATTACAGCAGGCATGGGCGGCGGCACCGGTACGGGCGCGGCTCCTGTCGTTGCAGAGATTGCAAAGGATATGGGTATCCTTACCGTTGCTATCGTGACCAAGCCGTTTGCTTTTGAAGGCAAAAAGCGTATGGAACAGGCTGAAGCGGGTATCGCGGCGCTTCGCGATCATGTCGATTCCCTAATCGTCGTTCCGAACGAAAGGCTCAAATATGCAAGCGAGCAGCGCATTACGCTGAAAAACGCGTTCGACCTGGCCGACGACGTTCTCCGCCAGGGCGTGCAGAGTATTTCCGACCTAATCCTGATTCCCGGCCTTGTCAACCTGGACTTTGCAGATGTTACCGCCATCATGAACAACGCGGGCTACGCGCACATGGGCATCGGTTACGCGCAGGGGAAGGACAAGGCGGAGGAAGCGGCCCGCATGGCAATTACAAGCCCGCTGCTTGAAACCTCTATCGACGGTGCGAAGGGCGTTATCGTCAATATTACGGCTTCCGCCGATATTGGGCTGGACGAAATCGACGTGGCTTCCGCAATGATTACCGACCAGGCTGACCCCGACGCGAACATTATCTGGGGCGCTGTGCTCGACGAGAACCTTGAGGACGAGATGAGCGTTACCGTGATTGCTACAGGCTTTGCTTCCTTCGATAAAAAGGAGGACAACAGGAGCAGCAGCCGCGCCAGCTATTCCCGTACGGAGGTGCTTAGGAACCAGGCGGCTTCTGTAGCGGCGGCAAAGGATGTTGCGGCGCGTAAGAGCAACAGCGACGTAGCGGATGATGATGATACATTCTACGATATTATGTCCATCTTCAACCGTAAGTAATTTAAGAATACATACCGCCCGGTTTGCGCCGGGCGGTTTTTGTTTTATTTGGGCAATTTAATAGGGTACGGCTGCCAGCTGAACCGCTGTACGCTTTGATGAAAAAATGGGAACCATTGAGTTTTCCTTGCGAATGAGTGCGTTCAGCCAAAAACCAGCGGCAAAGGATTATAGGCCGCGCCGTATGCCGCCAGCCTTGGGAATGGTCATGGCGCTTGATTTAGGCATTGAATTCATTGATAAATTATAGTAAAATTTATATTGCTGCAATATTGTTAAAAAATAAGGACAGTTAGACGAACCGCTGTAAAATTAAATTGGAACCATGAAAATGTACTGAAACGACTGGTTTCTTCATAAAACTGCCACTTATTTATGCCTCGCGTGGTATTATAGGCGAAATACAGGCGAGGCATCTGGAAAATATGGGAGAGAAGCTTTTAGATGGATTTTAAGCTAGAAAGAACAGGCCTGCATTGAACAGGCCGGAAATGTGACAATGAGTTAAGAAAAACGGAGGATTATTATGACGACGCTTTATCTGGCGGTTCCATGCTACAACGAAGAGGAAGTGCTTTACGACACGACGGAAAAGCTGCTTGCAAAATTCGGCCAATTGCTGTCACAGGGAAAAATTTCGGGTGACAGCCGTATTATGTATATCGATGACGGTTCCAAGGACCGCACCTGGGAAATCATCTGTGAGCTGCACGATAAAAACCGGCTTGTATCCGGCGCAAAGCTCAGCAGGAACCGCGGCCATCAAAACGCCCTGTACGGCGGCCTGATGACTGCAAAAGAGCATGCTGACTGCGTTATTTCTCTCGATGCGGATTTGCAGGACGACATCGATGCAATCGATAGAATGCTCGAAAAATATGAAGAGGGCTGCGACATCGTTTATGGTGTGCGCAGCAAGAGGGAGACGGACTCCTTCTTCAAACGCTTTACCGCGGAAGGCTTTTATAAAATCCTGAAATTTATGGGCGCGGAGGTCGTGTTCAATCACGCGGACTATCGCCTGATGAGCAAACGCGCGCTCGAGGAATTCGCCCAATTTAAAGAGGTAAACCTGTTCCTGCGCGGAATTGTGCCGATGGTCGGCTTTAAAACAGCGACCGTTACGTACGAACGCAAGGAGCGCCTGGCGGGTGAAAGCAAATACCCGCTGAAAAAAATGCTTTCGCTTGCGTGGCAGGGGATTACCTCCTTGAGCGTCAAGCCCATTAAATTTGTTACGGGACTGGGCGCCGTTGTTTTTGGAATCAGCATTATTATTCTGCTTTGGTCGCTGATTTCCCACGCATTGGGAAGCACAGTATCCGGATGGACGAGCCTTGTGGTTTCCGTCTGGGCGCTGGGCGGCCTTCAGCTGCTTGCAATTGGTATTATCGGAGAATATATCGGGAAGGTTTATCTGGAAACAAAGCAGAGGCCGCGTTATATTATTGAAACTTTTTTAAACGATGAACCGGCCGGAACAGATTTGCAGGACTGAGAATTGAGCAGTAGAAGGAGGCGGCGGGATGCCTGTCCAAAACGGTACGTTTGAATCATTTATGCTTCCATTTGCAGGCGCGCTTAAAAAAATAACCGTTTTTATTCCGCCTGGATTTCAAAAGGAATGCTGCGGCTTGATTTATATGACCGACAGCCAGAACCTGTTTGGCGCAGATGCGCCTTACGGCGGATGGAAGGCGGACGAAGCCGTTTTATCTGAGCAGAAAGCTATTCCCTATATGATTGTTGCCGTAGACAACGCGGATGGAAAGCGGGAAGAAGAGCTGACGCCCGATATAGGCCCCGTGCCGCCTGCGATACAGGCGATAGACGGCCACGATTTCAGCGTACGCAGGGGAATCGCGTTTGCAAGGTTTTTAAAGGAAGAGCTCGACCCGCATATCCGCGGGAAATATCATATCTGCCCGGGTAGGGCCAACACCATTATAGCGGGAAGCTCAAGCGGCGGGCTGGAAGCGTTCTATGTTGGAATGCGTTACCCCGGCACATACGGCTGTATCGCGGCGCTGTCACCGGCGTTTTTCCTGTTTGAAGAGGACACATGGAAACGTTTTTTTGAAAAGCTGCAGCCTGCCCAAAAGAAACATATTCCGTACCTTTACCTTTCTAACGGGGCGGGCGACTGGCTGGAAACCATACTTCTCGGCGGGACGCGCCGTATGGAGCAGCGCCTTATTTCCTTGGGGTACCCGCGGGAGAAGCTTTTATATGAAGAAATACCGGAAGAAAAGCATAATGAAGAGGCATGGCGCAGGCGGTTTCCGCAGGCGCTGCGATGGTTCTTCCAATACAACGAGGAGGAAACGTAACATGAAAAAAATGGTGGCGCTTCTTTTGACAGCGGCGGTATTGCTCCCCTCCGTCCTGCTTTCCGGCTGCAGCGGGAACGGCGAAGGGGATATACAGTTTACAAACCCTGTTTACGACGCGGGCGACGCGGACACGAACAAAAACCCTTACCCCGGCATGGAGCTTGAATATTACAGCGATTCACAGACGGAGGAGGACTCCCGCCAGAGGGCTGTCGTCGTTACCTCGCTTGACGAAATCCGCGACGATATGATAGGGAGCGGCCTTGATGTCCAGAGCGTCGAATATACAGATGTGCAGCTTTCGGATTTCGACAACGGATTTGTCGCGGACATCACAATGAAGGTAGAGCTTGCGGACGGAAAGACCGCTGACAGGCATATTCTTGGCTATTTTAAAACGGTACGCCTGCCTGACGGCACGTACCGTACCTATTTTGTCTACTACCATGACGTAAAGCCGGATGAAAAGGTGGACGATAAGTCAAAGGAAGAGCTTCTCGGTGAAGTGATGGATAACGTAAAGCCTCCAAAGGACAATGGCGCCAGCCAGAGTCCGCCGACCTCTTCGCAGGGCTCCAAAAATGAAGGAGGCTCGCAGAGCTCATCCTCACAGGCGGCTGAGAGCGGCGGAGATACTGATGAAATCAGCAGTAAGCCGGAGCCTATCAGCGAGGTAGACGCCGACGAGGTGTTTTAAGAATCGCGGTTTTATATTGGTGGGGAGTCCAAAAACGCCGCCCTGGACTCATACCTCCAGGGAGTGTGGATTGAAATCCATTTCTAGCCATTTCTGCATGAACTCGGATAGCGTCTCCCCATGCGGGAGCGTGGATTGAAATATGCGCTTCGCGCTCCTTTTCCTCCCGGGATTTGAGGTCGCTCCCCACGCGGGAGCGTGGATTGAAATCGAGCGGTATAAAAAATCAAGCCTCTCCATCGTGTCGCTCCCCACACGGGACTGGGCAGAGCGAAATAAAGCCGTATCGCTATAAAATGAGCCAGCGTTGTTTGACGCTGGCTTTTGTTTGCTTTTATTTAATTGGCCAGGGAAAGGATATACCGCCGCGCCGGAATTTACGGCCCGTTCCTTCTCAGGCCTGGCTTTTGGCTGCGGCAGAACTCGGTCATTGTATCCCAGTAACGCTTTGGCATATGGTTCATGCGGCATTTGGGGTTATAGCGTCCTTCAATGGCGATGGTATCGTAATAATCACACCATAAATCGCGGTACATCTGCTCCTGCTCGTCCGGGCCGTCCATAACAAAGGAATCTACCGGAACAATCGCCGACTCGCCCGGCCTGTGGACGAGCGCCATACCGTGGGATTCGTCGTAAATTAAAAAAGCCTCTTCCGGATAACGGTCGATAAAATGCGGCGCAATGAGGGGCAGCACCTGATTCATCGGCTTGATAACAGCGGTGAGTACCCGCCCTGTTACGGAAAACCGCAGGAATTGCTTGAACCGGTGGCTTTCATTGTAAAGGTGCTTCTGCGCCTTTAATAAGGTACAGACCGTATCGTCCTGCAAAAGCTTTATGACATCGGGCCCGATGGAAAAGCCCATCTGCAAAAATTGCAGCATAAAAAGCTCCTTGTGCTCCAAAAAGGTCAGGAACACATGCTCTGTAAGCTCCATTGCCTCGCGTGAAATCTTCAGCGGAATGGAACGCCTGACCCGCGCTGCCTTATGCAAATCCGTCTTGACCGGCCTTAATGGGTTGAGTGTCAATTGGGGCGCGCCGTCCGCCTGTATCTCGAGCGGCGTTTCCCTGCGCGCAAAGCTTTCAAACACACAGCATAAAAAGCCCTCGAATGTCCCGTCATATTCATAGCCTACGCTCCCGCGGTCAAACATGCGCGTACCTCCTCCGCTTTTATCTGCCCATCCTGAAAGAGGCTGAGCTGCTCGTATTGCTGCGGCGCCTGCCCGCGAATATAATCGAGCCCCTGCTGGGAAATCAAGCTGCGTAAAGCGGTATCCTGCGAAATTACAAGACCATCGTTGAGCTTTCCGTTGACGGTGATAAAATACTGTGCCCGCTTGAGCACCACCCCCATTTTTTTCAACCCCTCGTAGCTGAGCCTGCTGACCCTGCGCGCGGTTAATATGCGTTTTGCGCTCGTTACGCCGATTCCTGGCACGCGCAAAAGCGCTTCGTACGGCGCGCGGCTTACCTCCAGCGGAAAACGCTCCATATGGCTTAAAGCCCAGTTGCATTTGGGGTCGACCAGTGGGTTAAAGCTCTGGTGCTGTTCGTCGAGCAGCTCGTCGGCTTCAAAGCCGTAAAAGCGCAGCAGCCAGTCCGCCTGGTAGAGCCTGTGCTCGCGCAGCAGGGGAGGCGGCGTGTTTACCGCCGGCAGCAGCGGGTTTGATGCAACCGGCATATAGGCCGAAAAGAATACGCGCTTGAGCCGGTATTTTTTATACAGGGCGCTGCTTAGCTTCAGAATTTGAAAGTCCGTGTCCTCAGTCGCGCCGATAATCATTTGGGTGCTTTGCCCGGCGGGGGCGAATTTCGGTGTGTGCCGGTATTTTACCAGCTCGTTCTTATTTTCGGCAAGCTTGCCGGTAATAAAGCCCATTGGCTTTAAAATAGAGGTTTTGGATTTGTCGGGCGCGAGCATGGCAAGGCTTTTTTGGCTTGGCAGCTCTATATTTATGCTCATGCGGTCAACAAGTAGCCCGAGCCTTGTAAGCAGGCCTTCATCTGCGCCGGGAATTGCCTTTGCGTGGATATAGCCGAAAAAACGGTATTCGTCCCGCAGGATTTCAACGGTCTTGATAAGCTGCTCACAGGTATAGTCAGGGCTTTTAATCACGCCGGAGCTCAAAAAAAGGCCCTCGATGTAATTCCGCCTGTAAAACTGGATGGTTAGGTCCGCAAGCTCCCTCGGCGTAAACGCGGCGCGTGGCACGTCGTTACTGCGCCGGTTGACGCAGTAAGCGCAGTCATAAATGCAGACGTTGGTCATCAATACCTTGAGCAGGGATACACAGCGGCCGTCGGCCGAGAAGGTATGGCAGATACCGCAGCTCACTGCACTGCCAATGCCTTCTTTTCCATTTTTCCGGTCTACGCCGCTTGAAGTACAGGCTACGTCATATTTGGCGCTGTCGGCGAGTATCTTCAGTTTGTCGAACATATCCATACGGTACCCCTCCCGATATATACAGTATACACTCGAACAAACGTTTTAGTCAAGAGAAAACGAACATATTTTCGTAAATTATAATAAACAAAACCCCGCCGGAAATCCGGCAGGGTTTATTTTCTGTTAAAGGGCGTATCCGCCGTCCGGTTCGGCGCCGCATAGCAATAGCGCCGCGCAGGTAGCAAGCAGCGGGTAGACTTCCATGCGGTTTTCAAACGTAACGATGATGTCGCGGGGTTCGACCCTGTTCCCGTAAATATCGATAAGCTCCCGCTGCAGGCTGACGGTTGCGCGTGATTCGCTGATGCTTGCGATACTCAGCGTGTCCCGGGAGCCGGTGCCGCAGGTGATGGCGACACGCCCTGCTTCCTTCAGGCGGGACAGCGCCTTTTTGTTGTCGCTGTCGAGTACCGGGATAAGGGTTTCGGAAAGCTCAAAGCTGCCGCCGCTTTTAAAGCCGTCGTCAAAAACAAGGACGCCGGTTATACCGTATGTGTGCGGTACACAGGAGGTATGGCAGAGGGAAAAGAGCGGGCTTTCGCAGCTCGATTTCAGCTCATTGCGGCAAAAGCTCTGTACGCCGCCGTTTTGGGAGAGCGCGCGGTACAAGGCGTCGAACAGGTCGTGGTCTTTACGGCAGGAACAAAGCGCTACAACTGGCATTCCACTCATCCATTTCTGTCGGGTTTATGTAAAGCCGCGGATGTAACAATATTATTTGATTTTATGGTTCATATATACGCGGCTTTTTATTCCATAAGCGTGCGGATTGTCTGCTCCTCGGCAAAGCCCCTCGCGGCTCCCGATTCCCCGATTTTATATGAAGCGAAGGTCACGGCAAAGCGCAGGGAGAAGGCCGGGTCTTTTGTAATGGCGTATTGGTGCAGGAAAGCGGAGAACAGCGCGTCGCCCGCGCCCACGGTGTTTATGACGTCCCTCGTCTTTACAGCGGGCTGTAAAACAATCTCGCCGCTTTCTTTTGTATAGAGCAGCGCGCCCTTTGCGCCTAAGCCCATGACGATAATATCATTGCCGTATAACCCTGCTATTTCGCGGATAAAGTCCTTCGGGTCTCCCTTGACCGCTTCGTCGCTCATAAACAGGATATCCGCATAGCGCATAAAATCGGCGTTAAACACGTCGTACAAATCTGAAACGACGTGCACGTCGGTGGCGATGGTTTTTCCCATTTCCCTGGCAAGCTTTAAAAGCGGGCGGTTGAAGTTTATATTGCAGAGTACCGCGATGCCGCACGGGGCGGCGGCCTCTTTGAATTTTGGGATGCTGCACTGCGTTTCCTGGATATCCTTCAAATCGCAGTAAATCTGGCGTTTTCCCTCCTTGTCGTACAATACGACCGACTGCGGCGTGCTTTTAAGCCCGGGTTCTATATATTTACTCGAAATACCGCAGGAAAGAAGCGTCTGCTTAATCAGGCAGGCGCTGTCGCCGCCGCCCGTCAGGGAGAAAAACGTCACGTCGTCCCCAAGCACGGTAAGGGCCTTCGCTATATTGAAGCCGACGCCCGATACAGCGGTTTCCACGCCAAAAAAGGGGAAGAGGATTGGGCAGTACTGGATGGGGAAGCCATCGACTTTTACAGTGGTTTCCGTATTAATCAGGCCGGACACAAATAGTTTATTCATTATTTTTCTCTTTTCTGTCAATTTATTTATGGTATACTGAAATTAAATAAAATGGCGCGGCATTGCGCCGGGCATGGTTAAGATATCCTTAGTTTACAATAAATCCAAAAAATTGTAAACAGACAGGGGAAAACCGTGCCGGAAGGAGCGGATACCATGAAGGATATGATTATTATCGGCGCGGGGCCGGCGGGCCTGACCGCGGCTCTTTACGCGCTGCGCGCGGGAAAGGACGTTTTGGTTTTCGACAAAGCGGTATATGGCGGGCAGACGGTCAACACGCCGGAAATTGAAAATTATCCCGGCATAAAAACAATCAGCGGGACAGATTTCGCTATGCGCCTTTACGAGCAGGTGGAACAGCTCGGCGTGCAGTATGAATACGGAGACGTACTTCCCGTTGTGCTTTCGGGCGCGGAAAAAATACTCAGCGGCGCAGGCAGGGAATACAGCGCCCGTACAGTCGTGATTGCAAACGGAGCGGTGCGCAGGAAGCTTGGCTGTGAAGGCGAGGAACGCCTGACAGGAAAGGGCGTTTCGTATTGTGCGACGTGTGACGGGGCGTTCTTCCGTGATAAGGACGTTATTGTCGCGGGCAGCGGCAATACAGCCATAGAGGACGCGCTGTATCTTTCCAACATCTGTAAAAACGTGACGATGCTCATACGTAAGGACATCATTAAGGGCGAGCGTATGGCCGCGAAGCGTTTACAGGAAAAACAAAACGTCAAAATCTATTTTAACCAGAGCATTACAAAAATTACGGGTGAAGACAAGGTGGAGGGCGTGGAGACAACCGACCGCAGCACGGGTGAAAAGCGGTTTTACAAAACGGAGGCCGTGTTCGTGGCGGTTGGGCTGATACCTTCAAACGAAGTGTTCCGCAGGTTTATTACACTCGATGAAAACGGGTATATTGCGGCGGGCGAGGACTGCAAAACGAATATAGAAGGCGTTTTTGCCGCGGGCGATACGCGCACCAAACGTTTAAGGCAGATTGTAACGGCTGCTGCCGACGGGGCGGTCGCGGCCGCTTATGCCGCGGAATATCTAGATAAAATGGGATTTTGATAAAAAATATGTTGATTATTGTGTGAACCGGCGTTATGATAAGAACAGAAGTTAAAAATAGCGGAGGTGCTGTTGTGAACCGAATCGACAAGAAGAATTATTATCTGGACATTGCGGAAACCGTTTTGGAGCGCGGGACGTGCCTGAGAAGGAATTTCGGGGCGATTATCGTAAAAAACGACCAGATTATCTCCACGGGCTATACCGGCGCGCCGAGAGGCAGGAAAAATTGTATGGATATGGGCGTGTGCGTACGTGAAAACATGAAGGTGCCGCGCGGAGAGCGGTATGAGCTGTGCAGGAGTGTGCATGCGGAAGCGAACGCCATCATCCATGCCGCGCGCAATGACATGCTTGGCGCGACGCTTTATCTTGTCGGAAAGGACGCGAAAACCGGCGCCTATGTGGAGGATGCGAACTCCTGCGCCATGTGTAAACGCTTGATTATCAACGCCGGGATAACGCGTGTGATTATCCGCAATACAAAGGATACCTTTACCGCTGTTTATGTTGATTCCTGGGTGGAAAACGATGAGTCGATTGAGGGCGCTTCCGGATATTAAAAAATGAAAAGCAGAAAAACCCCCGCTGTGCTGTCGATGCACGGCGGGGGTTTTATCATGTTTTGGAACCGGACGCATATATTTTTAGTGGCTGTGCAAAATCTTTGATTTTGCGGCGCGCGCAGCGCGCTGGCTGCCCTGCGGGCAAACGCACAGCCGCGTAAAATATATGGCAGCCCGTTTACGGGCGCGGACGGCCCCCGCTGTTTGAAATTATCTCCCGCGATAAATTTCCCTGCGGCAGTCCTCACAGATGATTTTGCCGCGGTAGGTCGTAATATTGTCGGCGCTTCCGCAAAAGATGCAGCTGGGATTATACTTGCGCATTGTAATCCCCTCGCTGTCGGTAAACAATTCGACCGCGCAGCCCTTATCCAGTCCATAGGATTTCCTCAGGGGCGCTGGAATGACGATTCTTCCCAAATTATCGATGTTGCATAAAAATCCGGCAGGTTTCATGATTTTAAGACTCCCTTCCCTTGTTTGTCTTATAAAGTTTGCTTCCTCTCTTGAGCTCGACTTTATTTTACCAAAAAGTGGTATTATTGTCAATAATTATCTCATTTTTGTTATTTTTACAAATTTTGTCGAAATGAGTGACGGTTTATGATGAATTATATCTGGGGTGCAATCCTGCTCATCAGCGTCGTATGCGGCATCATAAACGGAAAAACCGCACAGCTCAGTGCTGCCGCGCTTGACGGGGCAAAGGACGCTATAGAGCTTCTGCTTACCATGTGCGGTATGATGTGCCTGTGGTCGGGGCTGATGGACATTGCCGAGCAGGGCGGGCTGACCGCGGTGCTTGCGCGGGCCTTTTCCCCTGTTTTAAAGCTGCTGTTCCCCGATTATAAAAACGACAAAGAAACTTCCGGCGCAATCTGTTCAAACGTTACGGCAAACCTTTTGGGGCTGGGCAACGCGGCGACGCCGCTTGGAATTGAAGCAATGCGCCGCATGCAGGTGAAAAACCCGCAGAACGAAACCGCAAACAACAGTATGGTGATGTTTGTCGTGATTAATACGGCGTCTATTCAGCTTATTCCGACGACGATTGCCGTGCTCCGGCAGAAATACGGCTCTGCTTCAGCACTCGATATCCTGCCATGCGTCTGGGTGAGCTCTATTTTTGCCCTTGCGGTGGGCATTACGGCTGCAAAGCTGCTGCAAGCAAGGCGAGGTAAGGGAAAGGAGGCATAGGGCTTGGAGCAGTTTGGCGGGTATATCATCCCGGTCGTCATTGCGGTGATTGTACTTTTTGGTTTTATCAAAAAGGTTCCCTGCTTCGACTGTTTCCTCGAGGGGGCAAAGCAGGGGCTTATTTCTACCTACAAAATCGCGCCGTCGCTCATTGGGCTGATTGTCGCTGTGACCATGCTCAAGGCTTCCGGCGCGCTTGATATGCTGATACATTTTATAGAGCCTGCGGCGACGCTGCTGGGCTTTCCGGCGGAAATAATGCCGCTTGCGCTTCTGCGGCCCGTTTCGGGAAGCGGCTCGACAGCGATTTTAAATACGATTCTAAAGGATTACGGGCCGGACAGCTTTATCGGCCGGTGCGCGAGCGTGATGGCCGGCTCGACGGAAACCACGTTTTACGCGATTGCCGTTTATTACGGCTCGGTCGGGATTAAAAAAATCCGCCATACCGTGCCGGCGGCGCTGTGCGCCGATTTTGCGGGCATGGTAATGGCGGTGCTTTCAGTGCGGTTTTTCTTCCGGTAAGGTCATTTGCTCAATTGCGGGCGGATGACCTTATGGAGCAGCTTTTTTCCGTTGAAGGGAATCAGCGGATACAGGTAGCTCTTGCCGGAAACCGTCTTATTTGTAATAAGCAGGACGATAATCAGGACAAACCCTGCGATAAAGCCCCAGATGCTGAACAGCTGCGTGAGAATGAGCAGCATGATGCGCAGGAACTTGAGCGAATACCCCAGCTCGTAGCTCGGCTGCGTATAGTTCGCAATTGCGACAAAAGCCATATAAAGCATGGCCTCGGTTGAAAACCAACCGACTGTGACGGCAAAATCCGACAGGGCAATCGCGCCGATAATACTGAGCGAGGTACTCAGGCTGTTCGGTGTATTGACGGACGCCAGCCGCAGGCCGTCGATTCCGAGCTCCAGGATAATCAACTGCCAAAACACCGGGATATTGACCGGCTCGGTAATCAGGATAAATTCAAACGCCTTTGGGATAAGCTCGGGATTTTTCAGTGCAAGCAGCCACAATGGCGTGATGACGAGCGTAGCAAACGTGACAAGATAGCGGGCAAGGCGGATATACGTGCCGGTAAGCGGCGGGAAATAGTAGTCGTCTACCTCTTCGATGATATCGAAAATCGAAGTCGGCAGCACGAGTGCAGAGGGGGAATTGTCTACTAAAATGATGATATTGCCCTCAAGGATTGCGGACGCGGCGCTGTCGGGCCGTTCGGTATATTTGACCTTGGGGAAGGGGTTATACCATTTGTGCTTGTAAATGGCTTCAATCAGGCTCTGCTGATTCATGGTCAGGGACTTTACCTTGATGTTGTTGATTTCCCTTGTCAGCTTGCCGAGCAGCTTTTTATCGACGAGGTTGTCCATGTAGCAGACAGCCACGTCGGTCCTCGAGACGCTGCCCACGACAAACGGGCTGACGGTGAGCTGCGGGTCGCGGATGCGCCGCCTGATAAGCGCCGTATTGCATATGAGCGTCTCTACAAAGCCGTCCTTTGAGCCGCGCAGGGATTTGTCCTTTTCAGGCTCGCTTGTTTCCCTTTGGGGGTAAGTGCGGCTGTCAATCATTATGGCCTGCGTAAAACCGTCTACAAAGAGAGCCGTTACGCCGGACAGCACGTTCATACAGATTTTGTCCGCGTCGCCGGTTAGGTCGACCTCCACATAGGGTACGCAGGTCTTAATAAAGGTGTGTGCGTCGGCCATGGCGGAATCGTCGTCGATGGAATAGAAGAATTCCATTACCTTTTCCATGACCTCGTCCTTTAAAAGGCCGTCTATAAAGAACATGCAGGCGCGCCGCTTGTTGATGGTAATGGTGCGGTAAATCAAATCAAAGCTTTCCTTTGCGCGCAGTTTTTCTTTAAAGAGCTTGATGTTGTCGTCGATATTGCTTGAAAGGCTCATAGCGTCAATCCTTTCTGCCGGAAAATGTAAAATACTTCGACTTAGTTTATGTAATCCGATTTGTTTTATCAAAAAAATTAAAAAACAGGCGTCTATACTGCGGTTTTATATTTATAATTCAATATTTTTCATAAAAATTGTTGACAAAACACGGAATAAGGGTTACAATAAAGAAAATTTTATCCGGTAAACCGAAGAGTAAGAGGAGTAACCGCAGGGTGAATGCCCGAAAGAGAGCCGCGGACGGTGGAAGCGCGGCGGGTGTTTGTGCGGCGAATGGGCTTACGAGGGCAAGGTGAACATTGCAGTAGCCGAGCCGGGAGCTTCACCCGTTATCAAGGAAGCGCGCGTTTTTTGACGTGCGGAGCAGGAGGATTTTATAATCAATCTGGGTGGTACCGCGGAAGTTCGCTTTCGTCCCTTGTGGACGGAAGCTTTTTTTATTTGATTTTTAAAAACAGAAAGGAGTCTTTACTATGGCAAAAATACCTTATAGGTTTTATTTATCGGAGGATCAAATCCCGAAGCAGTGGTATAACCTGCGCGCCGACATGAAGGAACAGCCCGACCCGATGATTAACCCGGCGACGATGCAGCCGGCGACGGAGGAGGACCTGTACCCCGTATTCTGCAAGAAGCTTGCCCATCAGGAAATGGACGCGCAGACGCGTTATGTAGACATCCCGGAAGAAATTATGGAGATGTACAAGGTGTACCGCCCGTCCCCGCTGATTCGCGCGTACAACCTGGAAAAAGAGCTGAAAACGCCCGCGAAGATTTACTATAAGTTTGAGGGCAACAACACCTCCGGCAGCCACAAGCTCAATTCCGCAATCGCGCAGGCATATTACGCAAAGGACCAGGGGCTCAAAGGCCTGACAACCGAAACGGGCGCGGGCCAGTGGGGAACAGCGTTGAGCGAGGCGTGCTCCTATTTCCATCTGCCGCTGACCGTCTATATGGTGAAGGTTTCCTATGAGCAAAAACCGTTCCGCAAAGCGGTAATGGAGACGTTCGACGCAAACGTCATCCCAAGCCCGAGCACGACTACGCAGGTCGGGCGTAAAATCCTGGAAGAAAACCCGAACACCTCCGGCAGCCTTGGCTGCGCCATATCTGAGGCGGTCGAAAGGGCCGTTTCGACGGAAGGCTATAAATATGTGCTCGGTTCTGTATTGAACCAGGTGCTGCTGCACCAGTCCATTATTGGCCTGGAAGCGAAAAAGGCGATGGAAATTCTTGATGAGTACCCGGACGTCGTTATCGGCTGCGCGGGAGGCGGTTCGAACCTTGGCGGCCTTATCGCGCCGTTTATGCAGGATAAGCTGCTCGCAAAGACAGACCCGCGCATCGTCGCGGTGGAACCCGCTTCCTGCCCGTCGCTTACAAGGGGAAAATACGCCTACGATTTCTGCGATACGGGGAAAATAACCCCGATGGCGCGCATGTATACGCTCGGCAGCGGTTTCATGCCATCTGCCAACCATGCGGGCGGCCTGCGCTACCATGGTATGTCGCCGATTCTTTCCAAGCTTTATCACGACGGCTATATGGAGGCTGTTTCCGTTGAGCAGACGAAGGTTTTCGAGGCCGCGACCATGTTTGCAAGGGTAGAGACAATCCTGCCCGCGCCGGAATCTGCCCACGCCATCCGCGCGGCGGTCGATGAGGCCGTCAAATGCAGGGAAACGGGCGAGCGGAAGACCATCCTGTTCGGCCTGACCGGTACCGGTTACTTCGATATGACGGCGTATGCCGCTTTCCACGAGGGTAAAATGAACGATTATATCCCGACGGACGAGGATTTGCAGAAGGGCTTTGACGGCCTGCCGAAAATTCCGGGCGTTCAGGACTAAGCTTTATATCAAAAGGGGAGGGAAACCATTCATGGTTTCCCTCTTTTAATAATTTTAAGGGCGCTCCTCGTTTTATGTGCGGGGCGCAGGACAAAAACCTTGGAATCACCTGCCGTACCAGCGCACAGAGTATTTCACGGGTATAGTCCTTCATACAGTTTTTATAAGGCATCAGTTTGATTTTCTTTTTCATCCGCTTTCTTTTGTGCAAGTGGTTGGAATGCTTCAGAAGGGGTTAATCCATAAAAATTGCATACCGTTATAAAAGGAGAGAATCTTGTGGATGTATTAAATAAAATAAGGCTTCTTATGAACAAAAAAGGTTGGTCTGAATATCATTTATCGCGTGTGTCCGGAGTTCCGCAAAGTACAATTAATTCAATGTTTAGAAACAGCAATTTACCTACTATTACAACACTGGAAAGTATCTGCAAAGCCTTTGACATCTCTTTATCAGAATTCTTTGCCGATGGGGAGAATCTCAATTCTTTAACAACGGAGCAGCGAGCTATGTTTGATAAATGGTCGCGATTGACGTCTGAACAAAAAGAGCTTCTTTTAAAATTAATTGAACAAATGGATTAATTGGTATCAGTCGTCCATTTGTGTTTGTTATCTATGGAGCGGTATTAATAAAAAAGGACTTGCCACACAAAGCGGCCTGTGCGCGGGCGCAGCGCTGTAACACTCGTACTATCTATTCTTTAAGCCCCGCATATTAAATGAGGAGCAGGCGGGCGCGATTTTTATAACCGGGGATAGTAAGGGCCGCAGTACCTTTCCCGGCTGGAAAAGGCCGGCGGATAACCGCCGAGCTGGTTTTCCTTTTGACAGAAAGTTTCATGAAAAAATTAAAAAAACAGCATGTTTTGATAAATGCGGGATAAAAAAGGAGGAACCAATAACGGTTCCTCCTTTTTGTTAAAGCATTCCCTGCACAAACGTATACTTTGTTTTCGTCCAGTTGGTTGCGTTCACATAGTCGCGGTGGTAGGATGAGTTGTCCGTCGGGGACGGGATGTTCGACGGCACCAGCTCTACACAAAGGCCGGGGCGGTTATACGCGCCGCGGAACCAATTTTCAAGACCGCCGCCGTAGTCGTTTGCCAAAGTGGATGTCTCTACCGCCCAGTAGCCGCATTTGTTTACAAGCTTCTGCGTCAGGTCCCAATCGCCCGAGACTGTGCCGCTGGCGCTGTCGCGCCAATAAATGCAATTGCCGCGCAGGTGCATGGAAAAAAGCCATTCAAAGCGGTTTTGTTTGCAAAGGTTCATGATGGCCTTTGTTTCCGCCTCGCTCCCGGCCGCAGGGCCCTTGTATCTTTGCACATCGGTATAGCGTGTGCTGATACCCCCGTCGGTGATAGAGCCCCAGTAAAACGGGAAGTTTCTGTTTAAGTTTACGCCGTTCGCATTGGACTTGAATTCCATGCGGCTGCCGGTATATTTGTAAAGCGGGTTTGTAAACTTCGTCACGACATCCATACCGTCGGGGTTCATCAGCGGCACGATGTAAAGCGTGTAGCTGTCGAGCAGCTGCTTCATATTATAACCGCCGTAGGCGCCAGTTTTAGAGCAGTAGGCCGCCGCGTATTCCTCCAGGCAAAGCATCGTAAAGGTGACGGTCAGGTGCTCGCGCGAGTGGATGCCGCCTGTAATCAGCGCCTTTTTGCTTCCGTGCCCAAGCTTTACAAGCGTTAAGTCCTGCCCGAGCGTACTCTTTCCGGCGGAGGATACCGTGACGGCGTCCGGATATTGCTTTGCAATCAGCCCGGCGTCACGGATAACCTCGTCTGTGGTATAGGCTTTTGTATAATCAACGATGCGTGAGGTAATGGTGCAGCTGGCGCTCACGCCGTTGTATGCCTTGCAGGTGATTACCGCGGTTCCGCGCGTTTTTGAGGTGATTACGCCCTTGTTGTCTACCGAAGCGACGGCGGGGCTGCTTGAAGAATAGCTTAGGATATTGGCTGCCGCGCCTGAGTTGAGCGTGGCCTTGAGCGCAAGCGTCTGCCCGATGAAAAGCTTTTTTGACGTGACGTTGAGCGCCATCGAGGAAGGCGCGTTTTTTACATTGATTTTGCAGCTTGCCTTTTGATGGTTTTCCGTTTCTGCTGTAATAGTTACGCTGCCTGTTTTCAGCCCTTTGACCGTGCCGTTTTTATCAACGGAAGCGATGGACGTGTCAGAGGAGGAAAATTGCAGGCCCTTTACATAAGCGTCCGCCGGGGTAGCCCTGACGGGAAGGCGGATGCTTTCTCCTTTGCCGATGGTATAGGACGCGCCTGGAAACGCGATGCGGTCGGCACGTTTGACGACCTCAACCGTGCATACCGAGGTTTTGCCATTATGGCTTGCGGCAGTAATCTGCGCGGTTCCATAGGTTTTTGCGGTAATTTGGCCGTTCCCATCGACGGCGGCAATGCTTTTGCCGCTGCTTTCAAACGTGACAGAGCGGTCGGCGGCATTTTCAGGCAGCACCAAAACGTCCAGGTCATAAGTCTGCCCTGGGTAAAGGTAAATCAGGCCGGGTGTTGTAAACACGACCGATTCCACCGGAATACCGGTTGGAGGCTCAGTGGGAACCGTAGCCTCCGTGGGAGGGTCGGTCTGGTTTTTAAGCTCTTCCAGCCTTCTGCTTGTATCGAGAAAATCCTGAAAGGTGTCCTTTACGGGATTTCCCGTGCTTTCCCGCGCGGCGTAGACGTTAAGAAAGGCGCCCGCGCACAGCAGGACGCACAGAGCGGCGGCAATTATTTTTTTCATAAAGCTTCCTCCTTGCCACATATATCTTCCAATATAATCATACGATATTTCTACAAAAACCGCAATGAAAAAATCTCAGTTTTTATAATTCCATTGTACAAGCTGCCCCTTTTCGCGCAAACTGGAATTCTTCCCAACCCCACGCGGTTTTTCCGTAAAATTTATTTTGTTTTTATGGATTGACAAATTGACAAAATGTTCATATACTTTTACCTTGGAGTGATTCACTTGTGCGTAACGCGCAAAGGGACACAAATTCTTTTTAATTTTGTTTGGGGGTGGGGATTTGAGCCAGAATACCGTCGTATCCTTAAAGGATATTTACGTGGAATTTGACGGCGAGGTTATCTTAAACGGAATCAACCTCGACATCAAGGACAAGGAATTTGTCACGCTGCTTGGACCGAGCGGCTGCGGCAAGACGACGACGCTGCGCCTAATCGGAGGTTTTTTGGAGCCGAACCGGGGCGAAATTTATTTTGACGGCAAACGCATAAACCAGGTGCCTCCGCATAAACGCAACGTAAACACGGTGTTTCAGAAATATGCCCTGTTTCCCCATCTGAATGTGTTTGAAAACGTGGCGTTCGGTTTGCGGATTAAAAAGGTGCCGGAGGCGGAAATAAAAAAGAAGGTCAGGCAGATGCTTGCGACCGTTGACCTGAAGGGCTATGAAAAGCGTCCTGTCAGCAAGCTTTCCGGCGGGCAGCAGCAGCGCGTTGCGATTGCGCGCGCGCTCGTATGCGAACCGCAGGTGCTCCTGCTCGACGAGCCGCTCGGCGCGCTCGACCTAAAGCTCAGGAAGGACATGCAGCTTGAGCTGAAAAACCTGCAGCAGAAGCTCCAGACGACGTTTGTATACGTAACGCACGACCAGGAGGAAGCGCTGACGATGTCTGATACCGTCGTTGTGATGAACAACGGCAAGATTGAGCAAATCGGCGCGCCTATCGATATTTATAATGAGCCGGCGAACGCCTTTGTCGCGGACTTTATCGGCGAAGCGAATATACTAAACGGCCTGATGCTTGAGGACCGCCGCGTAAAAATCGGCGGAGCGGAGTTCCCCTGTGTAGACAAGGGCTTTGGTAAGAACAGGCCGGTCGACGTGGTCATCCGCCCGGAGGACGTCGAGATTGTCAAGCCGCAGGGCGCAAAGCTTTCCGGTACGGTCACAGACACGGTCTTTAAGGGCGTCCACTATGAGATGTCCGTCTCGGTAAACGGCTGTATGTGGCTGATTCACAACACCAAAAGCGTGGAGCCGGGTACGGAAATCGGCATTGAGGTTGTGCCTGACAATATTCATATCATGGATAAACTGTTCCCAACCACGGACAACGAGTTCGACGCGGTGGTCGTGTCCTCAAATGCTGAGGAGAACAGTATGGAAGTTGAAATAGAGGGAAAAAGCGTCGCGGTCAAGGGACGCTGCTATCCCCAGGATACAAAGCTCCATGTCTCCCTGCCGCCTGACGGCGTGTATATCGCGGGCGACGGAACGGGGGATTTGGAAGCCTATATTGAATCCGTCATCTGGAAGGGCGAGCATAACGAAATCATTGTGGAAACCGACGAGCACAAATGGCTGATGAGCAGTGATTTTGACGAGCAGATTGCAACGTATGTACAGCTGAGCTTCCGGTTCGATAAGGCGGTGTTTACCGAAATTGCCGCAGAAGGGCAGGTGGACGCAAAATGAAATCAAAAGCGCCATCTTACCCTTACCTTTTATGGATGCTCGTATTTACGATTATTCCGCTTGCTATGGTTGTCTATTACGCGTTTACCGACAGCAGCGGCAGCGTATCGCTAAAGCCCTTTATTGACAGCCTTTATTATTCCGACGTATTCATCCGTTCGCTGTGGATTGCGCTGCTTTCCACCGTGATTTGCCTTTTGATTGCGTATCCGCTTGCCTTTATTACGGCGCGGGCGCGCAAAAGCTCGCAGAAGGTGCTCGTCATGCTTTTGATGCTGCCGATGTGGATGAACTTTATCCTGCGCATTTACGCATGGGTGCTGCTTTTGCAAAACGACGGCTTAATTGACCTGGGTGTAAAGCTCCTGGGGCTGGACATTGCGCTTTTAGGCAACAGCGGCGCTGTCGTTTTGGGTATGGTTTATAACTTTTTGCCATTTATGGTTCTGCCTATCTATACTGTCATGACAAAAATCGACAACAGCCTGATTGAAGCGGCGCAGGACCTGGGCTCAAACAGTGTACGCGTATTCGGCAAGGTTGTGTTCCCGCTCTCGGTGCCAGGCATCATTTCCGGCATCACGATGGTATTCGTCCCGGCTGCCAGTACGTTTTTGGTGTCCCAGTACCTGGGCGGCACGAACGACAAGCTCATCGGCGACGTGATTGAGAACATTTTCCAGCGCGACAAGAACGTCGGCTCGGCGCTGTCGCTGTCACTGATGGTCATCATCCTGATATTCCTGATTGTGATGAACCGCTTCGGGGACGAGGAGGTGGTCGTATGAAGAAGCTTTCCTCAAAAATTTATGTGGGGCTTGTCATGCTTTTCCTGTACCTACCGATTTTTGTGCTGATACTTTACTCCTTCAACGACGGAAAAACCTCCGTATGGAAGGGCTTTACGCTGAAATGGTATTCGGAGCTGTTCCATAGCACCGCCATTATGTCGTCCCTTTACAATACGCTGATTATCGCGGTGCTCGCTTCCCTCGTTGCGACGGTGCTCGGCACGGCGGCGGCAATCGGCCTTTATAACTATAAGGGAATAAAAAGGACGCTTCTAACCAATGTTTCAAATTTCCCGATTATCAACCCGGAAATCGTCACGGGCGTTTCGTTTATGCTGCTGTTTGCCTTCGCGGGCGGCCTTTTGGGCTTTGAAATGGGCTTTGGAACGGTGCTGATTGCGCATATCGGCTTTTGTACGCCGTATGTAATTTTAAACGTCATGCCAAAGCTCCGGCAGATGGACAAAAACGTGTATGAGGCGGCGCTCGATTTGGGCTGCAACCAGCGCCAGGCGTTTTTCAAGGCGGTCATGCCGGAAATACTGCCGGGCGTACTGTCGGGGCTGCTGATGTCCTTTACGTATTCGCTCGACGATTTCGTCATCACGTATTTTACCAGGGGCGCGCAGTTCCAGACGCTGCCGATTGAGATATACACCATGCTCAGAAGGAGGATTTCCCCAACCATCAACGCGCTTTCCACCCTTCTGTTCGTCATTACCCTGACGATATTAATCATCGTAAACGTCCGCGACAGGCACGCCGAAAAACAGGCGGCCGCTCCGCGGTAAAGGGTTTGCGTGGATTTATAAACCAAAAACGAGAGGGAGGAACAAAAACATGAAAAAATTACTTTGCCTTGCGCTGTGCGCGCTGCTTACCGGGGCCTGCATGCTTACGCTTGCGTCCTGCGGCTCCGGTGAATCCGCCGGGGAAATTAACGTCTATAACTGGGGCGAGAATATCAGCAACGGCGAGGACGGCTCGATGGATGTTATCGCAGAATTTGAAAAGCAGACGGGCATCAAGGTCAACTATACCAATTACGAGACGAACGAGGAAATGTACAACATTCTGAAGAACAGCGGCTCCGCTTACGACGTAATCATCCCGTCCGACTATATGATTGCAAAGCTTATCGCGGAGGATATGCTCCTGCCGCTCGATTTCGATAATATCCCGAACTACAAAAACGTAATGGAGCAGTACAAGAACCTTGATTTCGACAAGGATAACAAGTATAGCGTTCCTTATACCTGGGGTGTGGTCGCGCTCGTCTATAACAAAGAGATGGTAAAAGAAAAGCCCAAGAGCTTCGACGTCCTTTGGGACAAGGAGTATAAGGGCCAGATACTGATGTTCAATAACTCCCGCGACGCGATGGCAATCGCCATGAAGCTCAAGGGCATCGACCCGGGCGTTGTGACCAAGGAGGACGTCGATACGGCGGCCGGTTACCTGCGCCAGCAGAAGCCGCTGCTGAAAAAGTACGTAATGGATCAGGTCTTTACCGAGATGGAGGGCGGCCAGGCGGCGCTTGCGCCGTATTACGCCGGCGACATCATCACGATGATGGGTAACAACGAGAACCTCGATTATGTGCTGCCTCAGGAAGGCTCAAACCTGTTCGTCGATTCGATGTGCATCCCGAAGACGAGCAAAAACAAGGCGCTTGCTGAAAAGTTTATCAACTTTATGCTCGAGCCGGAGGTCGGTAAGGCGAATTCCGAGTATATCGGCTATTCCACACCGAACCAGGCTGCTTACGATTTGATGGACGAAGAAGTCAGGAACAACGAGCTTGCCTACCCGCCGAAGGAGTACCTGGATAAATGTTACTTCTTCTCAAACCTGCCGGACGACGTTTACAATTATTTGCAGGAGCAGTTTTTACAGGTTCAGGCATAACCGTTTAACATGGACAATGGTAATCCCCCGGCAGGGGCCGTCACTTTACCGAGTGCGGCTCCTGCCGGGGGAATTTTATTGACTGTTTACTGGACAGTAAAGATTCTTATTTATCCGGTTCAGCCTGCATGCCTGGAGCCAAAGAACACCATCTTACGCAAACAATGGTCGCACCAGAAATCCGGCTTCTGCGCATAAACATTTGCATATACCTTATTTGTACTCTGGCAGCATTCCCAGATTTCTTCATAGGGGTCCGGAATGTCTGCGTTATGATGCGGCGCCGAGAAGGTATGAATGAATTCATGCGCCATTACACCGACATTATAACTCGTACCTTGGCTCTGGGATATTGTAATGACAAACGCCGAGGCGCCCGGTGAGTAAATCGCCTGGCCGGAAATGGTGCCGGTTGCCCCTGAGTGCAGGGAGGCGTAGGTTCCGGGATGCCGCGATTGATTATAATTATTAATCCAGTATAAATTATTTCCCCAGTTTTTATGTTTTTCCTCATGCGGACAAATTGAAGTGTTGCCTGAGGCACATTCGTCCACGGGGGAGAATACTTTTTCGTAGCTGACAATCATGTGGATAGAGGATTTGGCGTAAATCGCCTCCGCCAAGTCATCCCAGTATGCCTTGAGCTTGTTGACGGCGTATGTTTCCGCATTTTCTTCGATTACCGTTTGTTCGGTATCCTTTGTCACCCGTTCAAGATACCACTCTTCATTTGCATCGCCGTAGTAACCATATTGGACAACCTCGTCGCCAGCCTCTGTTCCGGCCCAGTAAACGTTCAGGCCCTTAGAGAAATTGCTGCATTCCGATGTAATCCGGTATGAGGGCTTGTCATCGTTGGGATTTTTTCTCGTTAGCTTGAAACGCATACCGCTGCTGTTATCGTATGTTTTCAGCTCGATGTCTGCATTGTTTATATTTTCCGCCGGGTTGACGGAAAGCCCCCTGGTGCTGTTACCGAGCATAGTCATAATCTTAAAGGTACCGTTGCCCGCGGGGACAAACTTCCATCTTTGGCCGGCTTGGTTATTTCGGGTCCATTGAATGATATTTGCGCCATCCGTGTCGCTGGCCCAATATACATCCAGATACAGGCCGCTGTTTTTGTTTTTTATATAATATTCACCGTCTGTAATGGAATTATCGGAAATGTAATGGTTGTCATAATAAGAATGGACCTCAATCGCCGGTTCCAGGACCCATGCGTCGTTCCACCCGTCGTTATAGGTATATTGGATGATATTTGCGCCTGCGTTAAAGGATGCGGCGTAAACAGTTGCGCATTTGCTGTAGTTGCTGCTCTTCGTAAGCAAACGGTATGTGTAGCCGTCGCTGTTCATTACAATTTTAAACTGCATACCGCTGTTTTGCGCATCGTATTCGCTCAATACGGCCTTGGCGTCGTTTGCCGACGCGGCATTCTGGATAGAGAGCGCAAGCTCCGTATCTTCGCTCACATCCGAAATCAGTTTAATTCCTTCATCCGTATTTACAATTCGCCATCTCTGCGTAACCGAGTTGGGATTGAGCGTTTGCTGGATAATCTGTGTACCCGGCACAGTATGGCCATTTTGCGTGTCCAGATACAGGCCGCTGCGCCTGTTTTTAATATAGTAGCGCTTGTTGCTTTCAATCTGCATAACCGGCCTGTCCTTTTCCAAAATCCAGCTGTCATTCAGGCCATTGTTGTAAGTATATTGAATAATATTTGCATTGTGGGCAATACTGGCGGCGTAGACGGTGACACATTTTTGGTAATTGGTTGGCTTTGTCAAAAAACGGTAGGATTGCCCGTCGGCGTTTCTTTCCAGCTTGAATTTTACCGCACCGCTTCCGTCGTCATCCTGAATTTTGATGTTTGCGTTGTTCACTGTGGAGGAACCGTCAACCGCCAGTGCCTTTTGGCCGGCCGCGTTTACAAGCATGTAGGTTCCGTCCGGCTGCTGTTCAAATCGCCATTTCTGGCTTTCAAGTGCAAGAAAGTGGGTTTGTACGACATTGGCGCCGTCCTCAGCCACATCGAGATACATACCGCTGTTTTTGTTTTTGATGTAGTAGGTGTCGCCGTCAATCGATGTGGGCGTATGCTGCGGGTCGAACGCGGAATAATCGTCTATCGGTGATTCAAAAAACCATTCCTCGTTCCAGTTGGCGTTATATGTATTCTGGACGATTCTCCCACCATTCGATTGGCTCGCGTTCTGCACAGCAAGGACTTTTGTAAAGTCACTGCATTGGGAAGCGATTTTGTAGCTTCCCAGCTCCGAAACCTTTTCAATTGTAAACAGGGTGCTGCCTGCGGCTGTTGACTGAGGACGCAAATCCGCGTATGTACCGTCCGTATTGTTGGCGGGGGTAATGGCAATTACCATCGGCGTTTCGCCTGCAAGCGATACAAGCGCATATTTCCCGTCACCGTCAGGGTCGCTCAGAACCCACTTTTGATTTGCGTTTCCGGTATAGGCAGCTTGAATAATAGACGCTCCCGCCTGTGTGCCGCTACCTGAAACCGTCATATATTTTCCGCTGCTCCTGGCCCTGATAAAATACGTCCGGCCCTCAAGCGGTTTTTCCGGGTCGGTATAGCCGTATGGCCGATAGCTGTCGCCTGGTTCTCCGCTGTTGGAATTTTCCTGTACCGCACCCATAGAGACAACGGCGGACAGAATAAGAGCAACAGATAATAGAACCGTAATTGCTGTTTTCCAAATGTTTTTTGCCTTCAACATATTTTCCTCCTTTACCTCGTCCAAACGTTTCCGCGAAAATAAAGCAGGGATTAAAACACTGGAGCCACCCCTTTCATATTTAAAACTTGTTATGTTTTACCCGATTCCAATTATAGACATTTTTATCCCAGAATACAGCAAATAGAATAAAAATATGTCTATTTATATTAAAAATTTATTAAATATGTGAAAGCAAATCACATGTTAAATTCTCGTAAACAACGCTGCATTAAATATGCAATTTAAACAAGCTTGATTTTCATAATTTTACAGCGAATCGGCCCGTTACTTTCCCCTTGGGCGACCATACTAAAGGATGGAGGCGATTATTTTGCAACTGTTTACAGCCGTTTACTATGAGCCGCAGAGCCTGGAATATCCGCTTGGGAAAATGCTGCGGGAAAAATATAAAGATTTGCCATGGATTCCGATTGAAAGCCATAACCGCATTGAAGAAATGACAAAGAAAAAGAACAGCGATTTTCCTGAAATGAAACGCTTTTTAATCATTGGCACGCGGAAAACGCACAAATATTCCGATAATTTTAAGGTGTCGGACTATTTGGTGCCGTTTACATCGAGTGGATGCACCGCCATGTGCCTGTACTGCTATTTGGTTTGCAACTACAACAAATGTGCGTACCTTCGCCTTTTTGTAAACCGGGAGCAGATGCTGGAGCGCCTGATAAAATTTTCATATAAAAGCGAAGAGGAAAAGGTATTCGAGGTCGGCAGCAACAGCGACCTGATATTGGAAAATACGATTACTGGAAACCTGGAGTGGCTGATTCCTGAATTTGCGGAAAAGGGGCGCGGAAAGATTACGTTTCCAACAAAATTTGACATGGTTGGGCCGCTTTTATCGCTCGACCACCGCGGAAAGACAATTTTCCGTATGAGCGTCAACCCAGAAAAAATCATCCAGAGAATCGAGCTTGGCACATCCCCGCTCGAAAAACGCATTGACGCGCTCAATCAAATGTGCGAGGCGGGCTATCCCTGCGGTATATTGATTGCGCCGGTCGTGCTGGCCGAGGATTGGGAAACGCTCTACAGCGGGCTTCTTGACACGCTGCACAGCCGCCTTTCCGAAAAGGTAAAAAGCCGTTTATTTATTGAAATTATTTTTATGACCTACAGCTATGTGCACCGTGCCATCAACAGTGAGGCGTTCCCAAGCGCTGTGGAGCTTTACGACCCGCAGCTGATGACAGGCCGTGGGCGCGGCAGGTATACCTACCGCAGTGAGCCGCGCGCGGCTGCGGAGCTGATGCTGCGTGAACAGATAAAGGAAAAGCTTCCCCAGGCCCAGATTCTTTATGTCTGCTAACCAATTCGGACATCCTGCCCGCCGTCTCTTTCTTGTGTTCCTGGGCTAAAACGGTATAAATACAGAAAAAATAAAAGCGTACGGATTTTAGCCCGTACGCTTTTTATATGAATTTATTACGGCAGGGCATTGCCCGCTGCGCGGTAAATTTCGTACCATTGTTCCCTGGTGAGCGTGATATCGGCACCCTTGCAGATATCGGTAAAACGGTTTGCATTTGTTGTGCCTGTGACAACCTGCATGTTCGCCGGGTGGCGGAGTATCCACGCGACAGCGACCGCGCTGTCTGTAACGCCGTATTCCGACGCTATCCGGCTGATACAGTCGTTTAATTCCGGGAATTTGTCATGGTTTAAGAAGACGCCCTCAAAAAATCCATACTGAAACGGCGACCACGCCTGTATGGTGATATCGTTTAAACGGCAGTATTCCAGAACTGAGCCGTCGTGCATGATGGACGGGGGATTCTGCATATTGACGTTGAAGCCGCTGTCAATCATGCCTGTGACCTTAACGCTCAGCTGGAGCTGGTTGACAAGCAGCGGCTGCTTTACATATTTTTTCAGAAGCTCTATCTGCATGGGGTTCTGGTTGCTCACACCAAAGTGGCGTACCTTGCCCTCGCTGTAAAGCTTGTCGAATGCTTCGGCTACCTCTTCGGGTTCCATCAGCGTATCCGGCCTATGCAGTAAAAGGATATCCACATAATCGGTTTGCAGCCGCTTGAGGCTGCCCTCCACCGATTCGATTATATGCTCTTTTGAAAAGTCATAATAGCCGCCGCGAATCCCGCATTTTGTTTGAAGGATGATTTTCTCACGCGCTTCCGGGTGCAGCCTGAGCGCCTTGCCGAATACCTCTTCCGATAGCCCGCCGCCGTATATGTCGGCATGGTCGAAGAAGTTTACGTTGCACAGGGCAGCTGTGAAGATAAGCTGCTCAACCTCCTTGACGGGCATTTTATCGATGCGCATACAGCCCATCACGACGGACGAGCATTCAAGCAGGCCGCCGACCTTAATATTTTTCATGGAATCGCCTCCGATTTTATTTTGTGTTAATGTTGATAAATTCAGCCTTGAGCTTAGAATACATGATTTTCTGGCTGCTGTAAAGGCCATAGTAGCCAGACAGCATGTAGCTGACGGCGCAAGCGACCGCAAAGAGCACCATACCCTGTGCGCCGAACAGCTCGATGCTCAGGATAAACGAGGCAATCGGGCAGTTGACCACGCCGCAGAACAAAGCGACCAGGCCGACCGCCGCGGCAAAGCCGGAATCAAGCCCCAGCAGGCCGCCCGCAACGCAGCCGAACGTTGAGCCGATAAAGAGCGTGGGAACAATTTCGCCGCCCTTAAAGCCCGCGCCAATGGTAACGGCGGTAAAAACGATTTTCAGGAGGAACGCCTCGGGGCGCGCGGCGCCATCCAGTATGGCTCCATCAATTACGCTGATGCCGATACCGTTATAGTCGCGCGTACCGACGAGCAGTGTTAACAATATAATGGCCGCGCCGCCTGCGATGATACGCAGGTATTGGTTTTTGAAAAATTTTTTTAAAAATTTTTCCGTCCCTTTCATGGCCAGGCAGAATAAAATAGATACGACCGCGCAAAGCGCGGCAAGGCCCGCCACGCGCAGGATGTTTTCAACCGAAAGGCCGGGAACGGTTTTTAAATTGAACCGGATGGGGGAAATACCGAACAGGATGGAAACGCCGTACGCCGTCAGGGAAGAAACAATGCACGGCACGATGCCGGAATAGTAGATTACGCCGACGCTGATGACCTCCATGGCAAACAGCGTCGCTGTAAGCGGGGTGCCGAAGAGGGAAGCGAATACGCCGCTCATACCGCACATAATAACCAGGTGCATATCCTTCTCGTCAAGATGAAGGATTTTGCCGACCTGCGAGCCGATGCTCCCGCCCAGTTGGAGCGCCGCGCCTTCGCGCCCGGCGGAGCCGCCGAACAGATGTGTAATGACAGTGCTGATAAAAATCAGCGGGGCAAGCAAAAGCGGTACGCCTTTGTCGGAGCGGATGGAATCAATAACATGGTTTGTACCGGTTTCATCCGGTATTTTGCTGATTTGATAGAGCAGCACAATAACCACTCCTCCAACGGGGAGCAGATACAGCAGCCAGCTGTTCCGTGTATTCAGGCCGGTCACAAGCTCAACGCTTTTATCAAAGGCAGAGCCGATGAGCCCGCCCACAGCGCCTGTAAGGAACGCAATCAGTACCCATTTGCAAAAGGTGACGACGTAGCCGCAGGCAGAGGTCGCTTTTCTTATAAAATGTATTTTAAGCTTTGTTTTATTCAAAAAAATCACCGCATTAACCGCATAAAATAAAAAACAGTAAGATAATATTATTTTATCACGAATATAGGAGGTGTCAATTTCCACATCTTTATAATTGAAAGATTTTCACACTCATGGTAAGATAAATATATTAAAAAGCGGAGGCCTTCTATGAAAAACAAGACGCGCATCCTTTTTTCGCTTACGCTCGCCGTGCTGACGGCGGTCACCGCAATATGTCCGGGCAGCGCGGCTGCTCCAGCGGAAAACACGCAGCTGTCCGGCTACAGCGGCACGCTTGCTTCAGCCCGCACAAGAAAAGATATTGTGGAAAAATGGCTTGCTTACGATAAAGCAGATGCTGTTAAAATATTTGATGAAAATCCGTATGTAAATGCGCCGTATCGGACAGGAAAGCTGAATGCCGGATTCCTTAATCAGGCTGAGCTGTATTTTAATTACCTGAGGTACGCCGCGGGTTTGCCGGATGTCGCGCTCAGCGATACGCTTACTGACAAAGCACAGCACGGGGCGGTCCTGCTCGCGGCAAACGGCGAGCTGACCCACACGCCGTCAAAGCCTGCCGATATGAGCGATGCTTTTTACCAGCTTGGCGCTTCGAGCACAGCGACGAGTAATATTTCCATGCGCTATATATTCGACAGCCGGAAAATTTTGACCAGCTCCCTTCAGGGTTGTATTGATGACAGCAACAGTAAGGAAAATATGCTGGTGGTCGGGCACAGGCAGTGGATGCTCAACCCAAAGCTTTTATACACAGGATTTGGTTATGCGCGCAATGCGGAGGGCTACGACTTCGCTGTGACGCAAATTACGGATAAAAGCGCGGCGGACGCCGACTATTCCTTTATTTCCTGGCCCGCGCAGGGGGAGTTTCCGAACAATATCATTACTTCCGGCACACCATGGTCGGTTACGCTCAATCCTCAGAAATTTCAAAACCCTGAGCTTGAAAAAATTACGGTAAAGGTAACGCGTTTATCGGACGGTATGGTTTGGAACCTGACCAATCAAGACCATACGGACCGTCCCGACAGGCAGGAGCCGTATCTCAACGTGACACAGCGTGGGCTGGGCGCAGGCAACTGTATCGTTTTCCATCTGGGTACGGAAAGCTTTCAAACGGATACGTACAGCGATAATTTTACCGTAGAGATAACGGGGTTAAAAACAAAAAACGGTTCGGATGCGTCACTTTCCTACGCAACGCATATTTTTGATTTTCAAAAAGCCCTTGCCGCGGTACAAAATGGCGGGGAGAAGGGCGACGTCAACGGCGATTGGGCGATTAACACGGCGGACGTTTTGCTAATCCAAAGGTATTTGGCCGAGGCGGTGACGCTCAATGAAAAACAGAAGGAGCTTGCTGACGTAAACGGCGATGGGACGGTGTCGGTAGCTGATGTGCTGCTGATTCAGCGCTACCTTGCGCATGCTATTGCCGGGTTTGATTAAATATCGATGCGTAGATGCATATAAGAAACCGCCGCGTACTAGTTTAGTTTCAGTACGCAGCGGTTGTTTTTTGTATTCTTTAATCAATCCGGAGCAAATCGCGTATGCATTCGCCGGCAATCATCAGCCCGCCGACGGATGGGACAAAAGAAACGCTTCCAGGCGTCTGCCTGCGTGCGCCGCCTGCGTTATCTTCCTTCGTCTGGAACAGGGGTTTAATCGGCTCCTCAGTGGAACAGAGGACTTTTAAATGTGTAATCCCTTCCTTGCGAAGCTCTCTTCGCATGACACGCGCAAGCGGGCATACAGTTGTTTTTGAGAGGTCTGTGACAGACAGCTTTTCCGGATGCAGCTTATTGCCTGTGCCCATACTGCTGATGATGGGGATATGAAGCCCTACAGCTGTTTTTATCAGGATAAGCTTTGAGGAAACCGTATCGATTGCGTCTATGATATAATCATAGGAAGATAAATCAAAATCCCGCGCGTTTTCCGCTGTGTAAAAGACGGCGTGCGTTTCCACCTGCGCGTGAGGGTTGATGGAAAGGATGCGTTCTTTCATGGCATCAACCTTATAGCTTCCAACCGTCTGCTGTGTGGCAATAATCTGGCGGTTGATATTGCTCTGCGCGACCGTGTCGCTGTCAAACAGGATGAGCGTGCCGACGCCGCAGCGGCAAAGCGACTCGCATACAAAGGAACCGACCCCGCCGACGCCAAACACAGCGACGCGCGCACGGCTGAGCCTGTCTACGCCTTCTTTTCCCAAAAGCATTGCAGTTCTTGAAAAATCACACATGAAATCACCTTTCCGCTGTGTTATACCCGCTGATTCTATCATGAACAGGCCTTCTTTTCAACAGTTTTTGCGACAATTTAGGCGGGTTTTATGCCATAAAATAGATTTGACAGCAAAATGGGAGTGTGTTAGAATGGCTAAGCATAGAAGCGGTGAGAGGAGGTCCCGAAATGGCACAGGAAAGCTTAAAAACAATTGCGCAAAATAAAAAGGCACGCCACGACTATTTTATTGAGGAAAGTTTTGAAGCCGGAATAGAGCTGAGCGGGACTGAAGTAAAGTCACTGCGTCAGGGCAGAGTGAACCTGAAGGACACGTGGTGCTCAGTCGTGGACGGGGAAATTTTCGTCAACGGCATGCATATCAGTCCATATGAGCAGGGGAACATCTTTAACCGCGACCCATCGCGTGTGCGCAGGCTTTTAATGCACAAAAGGGAGATTATGCGCCTGTTTGGGCTTGTAAAGCAGGACGGCTATGCGCTTATTCCCGTATCGCTGTATTTTAAAGGCTCCCGCGTTAAGATGCAGGTTGGGCTGTGCAAGGGCAAAAAGCTCTACGACAAGCGCGCGGATATGGCACAGAAGGATGCCAAACGCCAGATGGAGCGTGCAATGAAGGAGCAGAACCGGTAAACAATATTTTTTATTTGGGGATGTAAAGGTTTCGACGGGGACCACAAGCCCTGGTAAGCGAGCAGCGGTGCGGAACCGCTATAAAATCCGCAAATTTAAAAATTAAACAACAACAATAAAGTTGCTTACGCAGCTGCTTAATTAGCAGCTGCCGTTCTTGCCGGAAGTACCGCGGTCCGGATAAGAGCGTCGATTAGCGGTGCACGTGAACCGGAGAGTGCCTTGTATCCGGTCATGAATTTAAGGTTACCGATTCACTGAGCCTGCTGCAGGGCGCTGTGAAAAGGGAATTATAATACAGCAGCTACGCTCGTAGAAAGCCACGGTAAATGATTCTCGGACAGGGGTTCGATTCCCCTCATCTCCACCAGAATAAAGCACCCCCGCCGGGAGACGGCGGGGGTGCTTTATAGATGGACATTACACGAACACCTACTATTTTAAAGGCGGCTTTGCCGTACTGGTGTGGCTGTAAGGTCAAATAGAAAAGAGCGGTGAAGGTTGCTTGTTCAAGCTTTGATAAAAAACATGCCCTGCCATAATGGCAGGGCATGTTTTTTATATACCGTAATGACCAATGCGGAGCAGTAGGTGCGCTTGATATAAAAATAATCAAAGAAGAAATAAATCATTTGCTGTTTCATAAAACGTACAGTAAGTCAAAAGTCATTGACAATATAGAACAAACGTTCTAAAATGTTTTTAAACTTCCTGCAGAAATATTCCTTAAATAAGCGCGCGCTATTATAAAAGCTGTTGGATTTATGGGGATTTCTGTATGAAAAGTTTATCCTTTGACAGATAGCTCTCAAGAGGGGGGGGAAGTTAAAAGGATGGTTAGGGCTAACAGCAATGGAATTATGTGTGGAGGGATTATAATGACGGCAAAAGAGTTATCTCAATACAAAAGCGCAAAAGCAGAATTAACCGGAATACGGAGGGAAATGCAAAATATGCCGGATCAGATAGAGGTCATGGATACAGTTACCTCCTCATCCTCGGAATATCCTTATACGGAACATTTGCTTACGGTGCGCGGGACAATGGCAAACCTTGAAAAGGAGCGGCTAAAAAAACGCGCCGAGCGTTTGGAAAAACTCGTTTCTGATGTCGAGCTTTTTTTGGACAAGATTGAGGATGCAAATATTCTCCGTGTAATGAAGCTGCATTATGTTGAAGGGTTTCAATGGGGAGAAGTCGCGATGGAGATGGGCATCAGCCGTTCTGGAGAATCTTACAGAAAAAAAGCCGAACGATTTTTAAAAAAATTTTCTGATGCGTCCTGAATGTCCTGCATGTCCTTTTTAGACCTGCTAGAATTATAATCAGAGATCGTACAGAAAAGCTTCTGGACTTTGCGGTAACCGCAAAGCTGATACACTTAATTTATTTACACACGAAGGTACGGCAGCCCACTCAGAATGATCCCGCATTCTGAAGGCGGAAAGTACCAAGCGCGCAACTGAAAGACGGCTTTAAATAGCGGCGGGACGTCTAAGCAGAGCGCGAATAAATAAAGTGTTTTCTCTTTTTGTTAAGATCTCTAAAATAAAGGCTGCAATTCCTGCGATTGGTCTTACTCTTAAACAATTGTGTGCACCCTTTTGGAGCACTCGCCAATTTAGCGTAAACACAAGCTTAGCTTTTTATAACGCTGTATCAGGAGGCGGCTTTTATTACGGACAGGCAAAAGCAAGGGGATTTATGTCGGATTTCGATGGAAGTATTCAGTTGATCAGCCTTTTCTGAAAGCCTGTTAAGAATCTGCCGCAAAATTAGGTGTGCTCATATTTGAATGATTTGCGGCAGCAAAGCAGGACTGTGGCAACGCTCAAACACAATTCAACAGTTATTAGTTGATGGTTGATACCTGGTTGACTTACGTCAAAATCTACCGTACCGAATACGCCGTGGCTATCAGCGGGATTTACGGCTGGCGAAATTTCTGTAACATCATTGCCGGCACTTCGACGAACCTTGCTGTCGGGCGTATAAACAGTTCTCGGAGGTGGAAAATCATTGCTCAGCGCTTTAAAGACATATCTGGAATCGCGGGGATATGAGAACGTATCCTACGAACTGATGCCGGATATATCACAGCGGGTGCAGGCTGTCAATCTCGTAAAATTGGACCATATTGTCGATGAGATTAATGACGGGACAGGCACCCAATTTATCCAGGTTCAATGCCGCGATATTAGCTATGAAGAGGCTTACAACGCATGTAAGGGAATTTTTACACTGCTTGACAGCGGCATGAATGAAGGTATTGTCCAACTGACGGACAAGGTTTTTTGTATTGCACGCCCGCAGCGCGGTCCTTTACTTTTGGAACGCGGGGACGGATTTGTTACGATTTACTGCGAAATTGCCCTTTGGGGCAAAAATTGAAAGGAGATTTTAAATATGGGAAAGAAATATCTGAGAGGTTTTGCAAACTGTGGCTATGCACAGGTAGAGGAAGATACGGTAACAGCATATAAGGTAGGCGAGGTCACAAAGCTTGCCGGCGCCAAGAGCTGCGCTCCGACCGACAACAAGACGGAGTATACGATTTATGCGGACGACGAAATCTATGATAACGGCTCCGAGTGGAAGGACTCTACGCTTGTGATTACCCTTCAGGAGGCTGACGCAAAGGACATCGCGTCTCTTACTGGAGCGGCCTTCGACGAATCGACCGGTGAGCTTAAAGAAGGCTCGCGCGACAACGCGCCCCTTGTTGCGTTCACATTTTCTGCGCTGAGAAGCGACTTCGGATACCGTATGTTCCGTTATCCTTCCTGCCGCTGCACAGGCTATAAGATTACCCACAATACAAAGGGTGAAACGACAGAGGCACAGGCTTATGAGCTGACCTTCAAATGCTCCCCGCGTAAAATTGACCATATTATCAGAGAAACAAAGGATGTCGAGCAGGGCACGCCGCTGACCTGGATTGAGACGATTCCTTCTTTGCCTGAAACACCCGCGGAGGGTTAATCAATGTTTGGAAGAGATAAAAGCGTCAAAATGAGCGCGCCGAAAAGCTACATTTTATACGGCGTGAAAATCCGCAAACTGCCGGTTGGAAAATATGTGCAGGTAATGGAAGCGGTCAATAATCTTCCCGCCATACTGCTGGACGATATTTTTCCTGATACGTCTGACTTTGGTACGCTTATCGCACAGCTGAACGTAATGAAACGCGATGAGTTCCTTGATATCTTTGGCAAAATTTTAAGCGTTGCGCCAAAGCGGTTTTGTATGCTTTTATCCGATTTGCTGGAAATTCCTCAGGAATGGCTGCTTGACCCGGAATGTGAGAATGCGCTGAGCCTCAAGGAATTGGCGGAAGTCGTTCAGGCATTTGTTGAACTCAACGATTTAACGGATTTTTTCGTAATCGTGCGCTCGATCAAACAGAGGTTGAGCGCACGGACGAATACTGGCTCCAGCGCTGGTTAGCGGTTGCTCAAAGCATAGGTATAAGCAAACAGGAGCTTTTTGAGCAGTATTGTTATGATGAGTTTATTGCTATGATGGACGCCTACAATGAGATGCACAGCATCGATTCCGACAATGCCAGGGATGAGGAAGTTTACGCGGACGAGCTTTAAACGCAGCGCCTGATATTAAGGCTGTGATATAATTTCTGCGGAGCAATTCCGTGTATATATTTAATGCACGCATTAAAAATTGCCTTATTCGCCTTATTAGTGATTGTAGTCAAATTTTATTTATACCATTGGGTTTTTGAATATATACGCTTGTTTTTAATATTGAATTATGGTAAAATTTTGCTGAGGTGAATGCGGTATGATTTGTAAAAAATGCGGTGCTCAAATTGAGGACAACAGCGTATTCTGTAAGGAATGTGGGGAACGGTTGGAAGAACAGCAGAAAGAACCGATGCCTAAAAAGAAAAAGCGTATCATTATAATTTCGGCTGCGGCGGCAGTTCTGATTATCGCGGGGATTGTATTCGGCGTGCTGTATACAAATTACGTGAAGGAACAGGAAAAAGAAGTTTTTTCGGAGGTCGCTCTCTATGAGCAGGAAGGAGAAAATTACTTTCTTTTAACAACGGAGGCTTTTGCGGAAAAATTCAATTATTTCAGCGACGGAATTAAGCTGGGGGAAGCGGATACCGGCACTGTTGATGAGGATATCTATTTGCGGACATGGGATATCAATAAAGAATTATATATTACGCTTTCGTTTAATAGTCATATAGATTTAATGGATGCTGCGGCTATAAGTTGCTATGGTGACGATGTTTATCGGAAAAACCTCCCAACAATTCTGCGCGTTTTCTGCCCCGGAATTTCAAATGATGAGATAAATAAATGCTTGGAAAGGGCGGATAAAACCAAAGTCGACAAGTATGATTTTTATAATTATGAAGATATTTCGGTTATTATCCAACGTTATAAAAGTCATGTTTTTATAACTGTCCTTCCACGAAAATAACAACTGTTGTTTGAAAAAAGCACCTGCCCGAAAGGCAGGTGCTTTTGTTATGCAATTTTTTTAAGAAAGGGATGATAAATTTGCCGGAAGAACGTAATACTGGCAGGCTGGTCGCTGAGCTTGTGCTCGATACCAGCAAGGCGCGGAAAGAAGCGGAAGCTGTCAAAAAAATACTTGATTCTGATAATATAGGTGCCGGAATCGATATTTTTACTACCGCGCTGAGGACATTTGACCAGGTTTCTCCCGATGTGATTGGTAACATATCGGATATCATCACACAGATTGAGGCAGTCAAACAAGCATTTCAAAGCGGCGCGAATCCCGCGCTGATGTGGGGCAACGTCATCGCGGCGGGAGCAGGCGCTGCATTTACGCTCATTTTTTCTTTGATAGAGCAAATGAAGCAAAAGCAGGAGGAAGCGCGCCAAAAGGCTATACAGCTCACAGAAGAGTATGATCACACCAGAGAATCTTTACAGGAACTTACCCGTGAATACACAAGCCTGAAGCAAACGCTTGATTCAGGAGGACTTTCTTATGACGAGGAAATCGAAGCAAAGAAGGAACTTCTTGCAATACAGGAAAAATTAGTCGAGATGTTTGGAAGTGAGGCAAACGGATTAGATCTTGTAAATGGCAAGCTTGAAGATCAGACAGATCAAATTGAAAAATTATCAGTAGCGCAGGCGAAAAAATATCTACAAGATACTTTTAAGTCCGGTCAAGATGCGGAAAAAGTACTTAATGAAGAGGTGTCGTATCATTTAGGTTCTTTGCAGGTTACTCCCTATATGACTGACTTTGAGAAAAATTTAGATAGAATCATGAAATCTGTTTCTACAGATTTCTATGACATAAATATAGGCGACAAGGATACCTTTTCCAGAGAGTTCCAGTTAAGAATTAATGCTGGTGATGCGGAAGATGTACTTAGAAGAGCATTTGAATTGGTTAAACAAGAAAGAGATAATGCTAAGAGCAACGGTGCATCTGATAGTGAAATCAAAAAATATGATGATATATTATTTGAAATTTTAAACAAAATCCAAGAAGCAACTTCAGACGAAATTCTAGAAAGTAAAAGGATTCAGAATAAAATAGAATATTCTGAAGAAGTTGTTGCAACCAGCGGCAATGATGCATTTCTCAGAAATATGGAAAACCAGTATAACTTGGTACACAATAATATTGGTGCGATGCAGGAACTTGCCTCCGCATACGAAACACTTTCAAGCGGACAAAAGTTGAGTACGGATTCCCTTATCGACCTATGCGACAGATACCCAGAGCTTACCGCTTATATTGAAGAAACGGGAGACGTCAGCTTCCAAAACGGTGAAATAATTGCTAATCTTCACCAAAAACAGAGAGACGCTGTAATCAGAGACCTGGAGCAGCAGAAGGCGGCGCTTGAGGAAAAAGAAACTCTGACGGATGAAGAGATTACGCTGCTGAAAAACGTGGAGGAAACGCTGATTGCTTATAAAGCAAGTGCCGCGGACTTACAAACGCTCGACCTCTCCGCGGTAAGCAGCGAGCTGTCAAATCTCGGCAGCGTGTATGCAACCCTGCATGATGGACAGGAACTCGACCTGAACACCGTGCTGCAAATGATAGATACCTATCCGGAATTTGCTCAGGCAATAGCGGACGGGTCGCTTTGCTTATCGGACCAGGAAGCTGTCGTAAGGTCCCTGTTTGAAACCAAAAAGAACGCGGCGCTGCAGAGCCTTGAATTAGATCGCCAAGATGTGATTTCCAAGCGTAATGCGACAATGGAAACTATCCAATTGCTGCAGAAGCAGCTGGAAGCGTATAAGGCACTTTATGGCGGGGGAGCGTTTGGCGACATTTATGGGCCATTGGGAGAGGCACAGCAGAAATTTGAGGAAAGCTCGGAAAAGCTTAACAAAATCAATGCGCAGATTGCTGCCATAAAGGGCCTTAGCATCGATGATTATGCGTCTTCTTCCGGCGGTGCAAGAGAAACGGCGTCAGCCCCGGCCCGCAACGAAGCGCTGCAGCAGGAGCTTCAGCTTCTTGAACACAGAAAGTCCCTGAACCAGGTTTCCGCACAGGAAGAGGTCGCATGGCTTGAACGCATCAATTCCACGTACTCGAAAAATTCCGATGAACAGATGGACATGGAAAAACGCCTGTACAACGCGCGCAAAGCGCAGCAGGAGGCGGAAGAAAGGGCGGCTAAGGAAGCGCTTGACGCCGCAATCAAGGGGATTGAAAACAAAAAAGCGCTTGGTAAGCTTACGACCGAGGAAGAAATCAATCAGCTGCAGCGCATCCGGCAGACCTACCGGATGAACGCTGAAGACGCGATGAGCCTTGAAATCAAGCTGTATAACCTGAAAAAGAACCTGCAGAACGAGCAGACCGACAAGCTTGACAATATTGCGGACGGTGTAATCAAGGCGCTGGAAAACAAGTACGAGAGGCAAAAGGAGTCTGAGACAAAGCGGATTAACCAGTCGATAGACAGCTGGAAAAAATGGGAGAACGAAACTGTAACAGCCATCCAGGGGCAGATTGACGCGCTCGACGAGCTATCCAAGGCGCAGGAAAGTGAGGAACAGCGCCAGGAATATGAACAGAAAAGGCAAGCTGCCGCCCTGCAGCTCGCTTATGAAAAGGACGACTACAACCGCAAGCAGCTCCAAAAGGAGTTAAACCGCCTCGACAAGGAAGAAGCAAAGCGGTTGGAAGCAGAGGCGCGCGAGAAGCAGAAGGAAGAGCTTCAGAAGCAGATGGACAAGGTCAAGGAGGAATCCGAGAAACAGCAGGAGATGCTCAAAAAGCGGCAGGAGGCCCTGAATAAGCAGTATGAAAAGCTTACTTCCTCATTTGCACTCGAGCAGGAAGCGCAGAAGATTATCATGCAGCAAGGCATGAATGGCGTAATTAACCTGATTAATTCGTATGCTCCGGAATTCAATCTCGCCGGAAAGTCGCTCGCTGATAAGCTGTTTGAGGGTTTTAGGAGCCACAATTGGGATATCGACGCATATGCCGACTATATTCAAAAAGGAGTCAGCGCCGCATATGCAAAGGCTGCCGGCACCGCGGCAAAGGCAGCGGAGGAGTTTTGGAAGTCACGTATAGAATATGACCGCCAAACAGGGATGACGACAGCGCCGGTAAAAGCGCCGAAAATAAATCTGACGGTCAATTTCAACCAGCCGGTGGAAAGCCCGGTTGAGACCCAGCGCAGGCTGCAGAATGTGGCGCAGGAGCTTGCCCGCCAAATTATAAAATGAAAGAAGGAATAAGATGCAGGAATTGATTTATGTGCCGCCCGGCGGCTCTATTGTGGATTTATCGCGCTGCGCGGAATTTAAATTTCAGGAGCCATATTTGCTTTCTGAGATTTCCGGTATAAGCGGGATGGATTACTCGATGGTTACAAGCGAGGCCGCTGGTATAGACGGCGTAATCGTACATGGGCTTCATGTTCCAAGCAGGGAAATCCCCTGTACGGTATATGTCAAGGGCGATACACGGCAAAAAATGTATCAAAACAGGTTCGATTTGATTTCAAAGCTCGCCCCACAGCAAGAGCCGGGAGAGCTGCGATACCGAAACGACTATATTTCTGTGAAAATCAAAGCATACCCGACCTTGCCGGCGAATTTTACGGAACGAATCAACAGCTATAACAAATGCAGCGTTACCTTTAATGCGCCGGAACCGTATTGGGAAGCATTAGAAACTGAAAATGTGGGTATTGCATATCAGGAGAACATTGGCTTTAAATTCCCGCTGTGCTTTAACCCGTCGATTACCTTCGGTATGCAGAACAACACTGTTGAAATCTTGTACCAGGGTTCGGTTCCCGCACCAGTGCGTATTACCATAACGGGGGAAGCGCCCTCACCGCAGATTACGAACGAAACGACGGGCGAAACCATTTATGTAGAGAACCTGTCTTTAGAAGCAGACGAGAGCGTAACAATTTGGACGAAGAAAGGCGAGAAGAGCGTCAAGCTCCGGCGCGATAGCGAGATTACAGACGCGTTCCATCTTGTGGGCGTACGCTCTAAGTTCTGGTCGTTACAGCCGGGCAAGAACGTCATCACCTACAAATCCGCCGATGATTCCAAGCACGCGCGTGTGAACATCGAATGGACAAATCTTTATGCGGGGGTGTAATTATGGATTGGCCGGTCATTAAAATAATGGCGCCAGACAAGACTTTTTTAGGGGAAATAGACCTGTATACCTCCCTGCGCTTCAAACGTTCATGGCAGGGCATAGGCGATTTTGAGATACACATCGCTGCACAGGAATATAATCCCTCCCTGTTTGCCGCCGATAACCTCATAATGCTTGACGGGGATATTCACCGCGCCGGCATCATACGCAAGATGGATACGGCTGTAAGCAGCGCGGGATTGGAAATTGTCATACAGGGGCAGCATCTCGACGGTCTTTTGAGCCAGCGTATCGTGATTCCCTATGAGGGAGAAGCGAACGGCGGCTATTTCTGTGTGCCGAAGAAAGCATCGGTTTCAAGCGTTGTTAAACCAGTCCCTGCGGAAACCATCCTAAAAACGTTTGTCCGGGAGCAAATCCCATATGCAACGAGCGGAAGCGGTATCAATCCGCGCGGGATGTACCTCGATATGGAGTCGGATATGGGCCGCGGGATGAAGACGGTGTGGATGAGCCGATATGACCCGCTCGATGAGGTGCTGCAAAGCGTCTGCGAGTATACGGACATGGGGTACGGGATTGCGATGTGTTTTGAAGAATACGGTTCGGCCTATTATGTGTTTGACGTCATAGAGGGCGTTGACCGGACAGAAGGGCAAAATGAAAACTCACGCGTCATTATGTCTTTGGAATTTGAGAGCATCGCCGATATTCAATATACGATGGATACTACGTCCTACCGCAACGTGGCCTACGCCGGCGGCGCGGGTGAAGACTATAACCGTACAGTTCTGGCGGTTACGAATGAGAAGGCAATGCCGAGCGGCTACCAAAGGAAGGAGACCTTTGTAGACTGCGGTTCTCTCGACATAACTGAGACCGACACGGCGCTGTCCCTTACGGAAGAGGGCAAGCACATGCTTGAGGAATACAAAAGGGCGGAAAGCATGACCGCAAGCATATCTTCCGCCAGCCCTTTTAAATACCGCGAGCATTATGATTTGGGCGACCTTGTGACAATTTATGTCCCAGAGCTTGGAATTGCCCAGGATATGCGCGTAACAGAGGCAGAGGAATGCTTTGAACCGAACGGCATATCCTTAAATATTACATTCGGTACGGCACAGCCGCATATCGGACGGGCGATCCGCGCGCTGCAGCCAAAAATCAGATAGGAGGAATTTAAATATGGCAGAAAAATCAAGATTTTTTGACAGTATCGACGGCGACGAAAGGGTGTACAGCGCGGATGAATTCGCAGAGGTACTCCGCACTTTTTTTTCTACGGGTATTATTAAAAATGAAAAAACAAATTCTACGGCAGAAGACTCGCTGAAGGTTACAAAAGGCACAACGGGGACGATGGTGGTCGCAGCGGGTTACGCGATAATCGATGGGTATTGGTACCACAACGACAGCAGCCTAACCGTAAATATCCCAGTTTCGCCGGCAGTACCCCGAAAGGATTTAATTGTTTTGCGGCGCGATACCGTGAATAAGAAAATTGCCGTTACATACCTGATGGGCTCAGCTAATTCAGAACCTACGCCCAAAAGCAATGACATAACGCTTGCGTACGTGTATGTTGCCCCAGGCGGAAACCAGGTCATTGAATATTCAGACAAGCGCACAAAGTACTGTCAGGCGCTATATACGTTAAATTTGAGTGAATTTATTACGGAATTTAATAAGACGCTAGATGGTTTTAAAGCGGACGCCCGAGTTGCTCTCGGAAGCTTTGGCGCGGATGAAGCGGCGCATTTAACAGACCATCTGGAAGATGAACCATTGGCATCGCGTATATTTCAAATTATGCTCGATAAAGATGGTGCTGGCTCAAAGCTTGACTCGGACCTGCTCGACGGAAAACAGGGCTCGTATTATCTCGATTACAGCAACCTGACGAACAAGCCGTCCGTCCACCAGATACTCAGCGGTACGTCGGCGCCCGCCGCGTCCCTCGGCAGCAACGGCGACATCTACGTAATGTACGAGGGGTGAGCATATGGCTGATATTCAAAGCACCTACAGTATGTCGACCACACCGGTCATCAAGCATACCGTTTCGTATGAAACCAAGCGGTCCGGAAGCACGGTGTACTACCGTTTTAAAATTTCAACGGCGCCAATTAGCGGCGGCTCTTATTTTGGCTATAACCTCGTCTGCTCTGTTACACTGAACGGTAAATCGGTTGCAACTGACGCGGAGCTGAAGCCCGCTTCGCCGAGCACTTGGACCTCGGCGCGCGTGAAATACCTGCCGTCGAGCACGGGCTGGTATTCGGTGGCGGGTGTTACCTCCGCCGCTACGCTGCCCGCAAAAATTACCTTTGCGAGCACGCAGACGTCCGGCTCCGCGTCAAGCGGGAGCTGTACTGTCGATGTCCCCGCGGGTTCCGCCCCGGCGGCGCCGGTGATTGAGCTTTCAAATACGGCCGCGCTGCCAGAGGCGGCGGTCAAGATTGGCGTGTCCGGCGGCTCATGGGGAGACAGCGGGGCCGGCAAATATAACTACCAGTACAGCACGGATAACAGTAAATGGACAACGTTTTATACCGGCACGGCAAAGTCGCAGAGCTTTCTGCCCTCCTCTTACGGGGGAAAGGCGGGAAGCGCCTTTTATTTCCGGGTCCAGGCGGTAAACGCGCGCGGGTTGTCGGTATATACCAAAACGGCGACCCTGCGCGTTTTATCGCCGCCGCCGGCTGAAACGGGAAAGGCGCGCGTCAAGGTAAACGGCGCGTGGAAGCAGGGGACGGCATATGTCAAAGTAAACGGTACCTGGAAAAAAGCGAAAAAAGTATGCGTCAAGACAAACGGCGCATGGAAGGATGGTGTATAAATGGAAGCGAGAATGATAGAAATGGCCGTGTCACCAGATGAAAGCGGGAATAAGCTGACGGCACAACAGGCCACGCTTGGCTATGCCGGAGAGCATCTGGCGACGCAGCTTCAATTTAAATTTCCAAAAACATGGTCGGAAAACGATAGCCTGAGGTTCTATGTAAGCCTCCTGGCGGCAAATGGTAAGGCATATAAGACAGAGCTTCAGGAATGGCCGGTAACTGTCCTGCTGCCCGCGGCAGTCACGTATGAAGGGAGCTTATATATCCAGGTCGTTGCGGTTCCTGTAGACGATGAAGCGCTTGAGGTAAAGAAATCCTCCTGCTTTAAAGGGACGATTGAAAAGAGCCTCGGCGGGGTTCAGAGCCTTCCTGAGGATGCGGCGGCTGGCCTTTTGGAGCAGAGCCTCAAGGACTTTTATGCCGCGATGCAGAAACTCGACGAAACCGCAAAATCACTGCCGTATATTGGAGATAACGGCAATTGGTACGTATATAATCCGGATTTGAACACGTATGAGGACACACAAAAATCAGCCTTACCGGAAAGCTTTGCTACCCTTGACCAGCAGTACGCGGGTACAGCCGTCATATCCACAGTAAACACCTTCAAGATGGATGAGAAACAGGTTCTACCGGGCTCGAAGGTAATCCTGACCATGACAGACGGCTCAAATGCTGCGAGATTTATCAGGACAGACGGCAATCCCCTTTATTACTACGGGACAGACAAGGTTGTGGAGGCGCTGGGATTCGATGTGCCTATCGAGGTTGCCGCTGAAGATTTGATTGCCGGTATTAGGGTTTACAGCGGCGGGGCGTATACAATCAAGTACCAGACCGCGCCGTCGAAGGTGTTTTTCGATTATGCTGACGGCGCTGCAGAAAACGCTGCGGACGCTGCCGCGGAAATAGCGAGGCGTGAGCTGGCAGAGCAATATGGGCCGTACTGGAACAACCAGGTGGCCGGGAAGGCAAGCGGGGCAACTGCGGAAATTTCCGGTGCTGCTGCGGGTACAGTGATTAAAAGCCTGATTATATCAGGCGGTACATCTGTTGGGGCCGGTGCTGCAGAGGGCCAAGCGGACGCATACCCTGCCGCGCCCTCGAAGGTATATATGTGCGGGACAAACCTGTTGAAATTAAAACAGGACACACGCACGGCAGGCGGGCTAACCATGTCCTGTGATGGAGATTTGATAGCAATTGGCGGTAAATGTACAGGAACAAACCTTTATGTCCTTGAAAAGCTTACGCGGTTCGATGTTCCGTTTACTCTCCACGTTCAGGTGCTTACCGGAAGTGCTACCGGTGCTGGAATGTATTTTACATCTAATGCATTAGTTGGGTTTAAAACGCAGACAAGGTATTTCCCAAATGGAATTACAAACTGGAAAGGCTCCCCCCGATGGATTACAGACAGCACCGTATTCACCGACGACTTTACCTGCCGTATTTGGGCGACGCCGGGCAATACGCCGGATATGCCGTATGAGCCATACCGTGAGCAGGAAATATTGCTGCCTGAGGGCCTTTCCCTCTATGGTACGCCGGATGGCTTCCGGGATACCTATGACGTCGTTTCGGGTTTGCTCACAAGCCGCTGCACGAAGCTCCTGCTTGCCAGCGGATGGTTTTTTTCCTACAGCACAGAGGGTGAGACAGTCACGTGGATTACAAATCAGTATTATACGGAAAGAAAGCAGTATTACCTTGTGCATGACGGTACCGTAACGACGCACACGACCGATTGGCAGGGTAAAATCAGTATGACTGTCAATAAATCTGACGTTGGAATCAACGCGGAGGACACGTTGGAAAGCGCTACGCGAAAGGCTAGGGAATATTTTGCAAGCTCATACGCAATCTTACCGCTGAAGCAGCCGGCAACTGAACAGCTTATGCCTGCTTCGGTGTGCCTGCCCTCGGGCAATGCTACGGTGCTCGCGGACCAGGGGGACACCGAGGCTGTCTTCTGCCGCGATATAAACGGGGCTTATCTCGATTTGCTGGAGTATACCACGTCGCTGGAAGCACGCATCGCGCAGCTTGAAAGCGGCGTATAAATTGGAAAGACCCTCTCAAAAAACAAATGAAACCCGCGCATAGCGGCTGAAACGAAGAAAGGATAATACCCGATGACAAAGAAAATCTATTTATCACCGAGCAACCAGAACGGGAACAAGTACGCGGCTGGAAACACAAACGAGATGGAACAGTGCAATAAGATAGCTGCTGCGGCGGAAACCGCCCTGAAACGGTGCGGGTTCAGCGTGAAGCGCGCCACAAAAGGGCAGAACATGAGCGTAAGCATCAACGAATCGAACGCATGGGGCGCTGACCTGCATGTACCCATTCATACAAACGCCTGTAACGGCAAGATTACAGGCGGTACGTTAATCATGGTCTACAGCAACAGCGGGGAGAACGCGAAAGCGGCAAAGGCAATCAAGGCGGCGCTTGACCCGATTACGCCCGGCCCGGATTATGCGGTGCAGGCCAATTCAGGACTTGCGGAACTCAGTCAGACAAAAGCAATCGCTGTATACTGCGAGTGTGAATTCCACGACACCAAAACCGGCGCGGAATTTATCATCAATAACACAACCAAAATCGGTGAGGCAATCGTCAAAGGCATATGCAGCTATTACGGGGTGAAGTACATAGCAGCTTCAACAGGTACGGCGGCAAAGGCGAAATACTATGTCCAGATTGGCGCGTATGCCGAAAAGAAGAATGCAGAGGCACAGGTGAAAGCGGCAAAAGCAAAGGGATTTGACGCGTTTATCAAGGAGCTGTAAGGCGGTGACGCGGTGTCGAATGAAATCATCATAGCGCTGCTGTCGCTTGTTGGTACTGTAATCGGTTCAGGGCTGGGCGTGATTGCGTCCAGCCGCCTGACGAATTACCGTATCCAGCAGCTTGAAAAAAAGGTGGAAAAGCACAATTCCGTGGTGGAGCGTATGGCTGTCGCGGAAAAGGAAATCCGGGTCGCCAATCACAGGATAGAAGATTTGGAAAGGAAGATGGAGCATGAATATTAACTGGAAGGTGAGGCTTAAAAGCGGCCCATACTGGGCAGGCTTGATTTCGCTTGTACTGACTTTGATTTACACGTTACTCAACATGGCGGGTATCGTACCGCAGTTTGAGCAGAAGCAGGTGATGGACATTGTTGTTATGCTGCTTCAGATTCTCGCGTTCATCGGCGTTGTGAGCGACCCGACGACAAAGGGGTTAAGCGACAGCGCTCAGGCGATGCGGTATAAGGAGCCAAAATAGAAAGTAAGTCTATAATACAATGAAAATCCCCCGGCCTAAAACCGGGGGATTTTTTGTTTATATTTACGATGTGCCATTAGGAACGGTGCTGCGCATGAAAACAACGATATATGTATTGCCAGCCGATGCTGTGACACGCTGCTGTTGCAATAAAAGCCCGCTTAAAGAGCGGTTCACTATTGCCGTGTTTTATTCAGACTGACGTTTTCCTGGTAAAACTATTTAATATCTTCAGAAGAAAACGCGAATGAAAATTTTGTGCTGCCGGTTAAGGCGCCATCCTTATAAGTGAATTCGAATTCTTTCCAATCTTTGTTTACTTCATAGGCGACATAACCAGAGAGCTTCTTTCCCGGTGCCAAATCTCCAGAAAACATGTCTTCATCCTCCGGATTTACAAGCAAAGCTGTAGACTTTATGCTTTTGTCATCAGCATAAGCCTCATAATAAAACATATTGACGTATTGGTCTTCATCCGACTTATTTTCAGCCTCTAAAAATAAAACAAGGTACTTTTTACCGTCTGCCGGCGTGGCCTTCATATACTCGTTTTGAACGATTTCATCATACACCTTTGCGCTTGTCAGCGTAATTTTCAAAGTATCAGACTGTACGTATTCTCCAATTGAAGCTGTTTTTGCAGCTTCCGTCGGCTTTTCCGTAGCTGGCTCGCTTTGGCTTTGGGAACTGGCGCTTCCTATGACAGTACTGCTGCCAGGCGCTCCACCTGTTGAGCATGACGCTGCCGACAAGAGCATGGCCGCAACCATTGCCACCAATAAAATTTTCTTCATAATGCTATCCTCCTGTTTGCGTTCTCCGCAATATTTGACAAAATACCGCAAAGCGTTTATAATAATATCTGGAGGATAGACGATTTTTTGTGTTTATATCCGGGCCGCTTCCGAGTGCAGTCGGTGGCGGCCGCTTTTATTTATGATAAAGCGTTTGTTAAATTGTAGGCCATTTTTAATTATAAGTCAAGACAATATTATAAGTCAAAGTAATATTAACGCATGTGCTTTTAAACGATGATTACACATATTTTTATCAATAACAAGGCCGGGACGATAGATATATTGTTCCGGCCTTATTTTCTTTAAAAATCCAATTTATATTTGTTGCCGGACATCAAATGTCAGGGTTTACCGTTGCAAAACGCGACAATTTAGAGTAATATAAAAATATAAACAATAGTTTTAGTACCAAAAAAAGGAGAGCGTGGGCTCACCGTTTATTGTGAAGGAATGTGCCGATATGTTTTTTAAAGGTTTCCAGGTGGATCCCCGCTATAGGGAACAGGTCGAGTTTGCCAGGCTGAAGCTGAATGTCCCGCGGCTTTTTTATCTTTCCCTCTTCACTGCCGTCTGGGAGCTTGTCATGATTGGCGCCAACATAATTGCGGGCGACTTTTATTTACAGGAAATTAAGGTTTATTATATGCTTGCCTATATCCTATACTGCCTGTTTAATCTGGTAACGGCGGCTATTTCCTACCATTACCGCAAAAGCTGTCCGCAGGATTACCAGTCAATCAAGCCGTTTCGTATGGTTTTAATTGCTTATGTGACCGTCTCGCTGGTTTGGGGACTGTATATCATCTATTTGGATCAGCAGATGTATAAGCAGGTAATTGCGTATCTTGTTCCGTTGATTGTTATCGCAAGTATACTGGAGGTCCGGCCAAAGCTGTTCTCCGTTATGAATATCTGCTCGCTGGCCGCGCTGCTGGCAATTCTGTATGCCACGCGCAACAATTTATCAATCTTTCTCGGAAATCTTGCCAATCTTGTAATCCTGGTATCCTTTATTATTGTAAGCAGTTTTTTAAAATACCGCACTTTTTGCGAAAATGAAATCAGTAAAATTGAGATTAGGCAGATGTCTTATGAGGATGCGCTGACAGGGCTTCAAAACAGGAGGAGCCTGCAAAGTTATTTGGAAAACAATTATATGAATCCGGAAAAAACAGCGGGACAACTAGGCGTTATGATGCTTGATATCGATTACTTTAAGAATTACAACGATTCCTACGGACATGTCAAGGGTGATTGGGTATTGGCCCGTATCGGCGAGCTATTGACATGCGCGGGGAAAAAATATGACGTCGCCCCATTCCGGTATGGTGGAGAGGAATTTATTATTTTCGCGGATGGTAAACCGCTTGAACAAACAAAAGAAATCGCCAATGACATCGCCCGGATGCTGCGGGAACTGAAAATTGAGTTCAGCGGCGGCATTGAAGGTATCGTTACCGCTTCAATCGGCGTGTGCTATACGGACTTTGCCGGCGGCGACGCGCGCGGTATATACCAGTATATCAACGCATCGGACGACGCCCTTTATTCCGCCAAGGAAAACGGCCGCAACCGGGTGGTGGTAAAAACGATGGCGTCCGTTATGGACGAGGCCGTGCAGACGAAAGCGTAATAGAAAGATAAACCACATCTGCTAACTGAATACCATCTTCATACATTGGATAGTCATAATTATCCGTGAAAAAGCCCTTGGTTTTATGAGAAATCCGAAAACCGTTTTTCAGATAAAACTGTATAATCCATGAGATGTCGCCTGTTCCTACAGGCATTGTCTTATATATGCGCCTGTAATGTGAACATATGCGGTTTAAAAGCAGCTCCATGAAATTCATTTTGCCGCTGTCTGCAATTTGAGTATCCTCCAAGCTTTATTTGTTTTATGAAATCACGATTATTTTTATTGATTAGAGCATGGATTTATATAGCGTTAGTTTGCCCGTCCGGAATTTCCTGACGGGCTTTTTGTATTCATCGCAGGCTGTCCGCGGCGAGCTTTTTAAGCTTATCCGCTGCAAGCAGTTTAACCGTACCGCGCGATAGGGAAACAAGCCCTTCCGACTGGAAGTACTTGAGCATCCGCGTAATGACCTCTCGCGCGCTGCCGAGCTGGCGCGCGATATCTTCATGCGTAAGCTTTAGCTCACCTGAAGCCTGCAGGGCGCCTTCTTCTGTTAAAAACGCCGCAAGCCTGCGGTCGAGGCTCTTGTTCATAACCTGGTCGAGCAGCCACATTACATCGGAAAAGCGCGATGCCATCAGCTCGTTCGTGTATTTAGCGACGGGAAGCGACGTGTCCATCAGCTCTTGGTATACGCGCGACGGGATAACGAGCAGGCGCGTGTCCTCCCATGCCTCAACAAGCAGCTCGAACTGGATGCTGCTCATAATACAGGAGGCTGAAAACAGGCAGATATCCAGTTCAAACAGCCGGTAGAGAGTGACTTCCCTGCCTTCATCGGAAACGGTAAATACACGGAGCTGCCCGTCAAGCACGAGAAGCAGGCCCACGCAGTCGTCGGAGCCGTTATGTATGACGGTTCCTTTTTTTAAGGTGCGTTCTGCGCAGGAGGACTTCAGCAGCATTTGCTGGCGGCTGCTGAGCTGGCTCCAAAACGGGAAAAGGTTGCCAAACGGTATCATCGCTTGTTCACTCCTAACGGCCTGGATGCCGCAACGTTGTATGTACATGCTGTTCGGGTATATCTGCACATATTATATAACAGGTTCCATGGTGTTTTCAATCGAAAGGCGGGAAATGTGACGTGGTTACAGAAGTTTTGGTGGAAACCGCATATTCTATTGGTAAAGACAAAGCAAGGGGGACTTTATTATGAATACAATATCCATTACAAACAAAAATTTCCACAAAGAAGTGCTTTCCGTAGACGAACCGGTGCTCGTAGACTTTTGGGCACCGTGGTGCGGGCCGTGCAAGATGTTCTCACCTGTACTCGAAAAGGTCGCGGAGGAAAACCGCGGGGAGGTAAAGGTCGCGAAAATCAATATTGACGAGGAACCGGAGCTTGCTGAGAGATATAATATTATGAGTATTCCGACGCTGCTCTTATTCAAAAGAGGCGAAGTCGTGTCCCAATCCACAGGGCTCAAGCCCCAGCACCAGGTGGAGGCAATGTTCAAATGAGTTTTTTGGGAATGTTAAAAGGGCGCGCGGAGCATCTGGATATCAATGAAATGGCTGTGAAGGCGCGCAAAGAGAACGGTGCGGTGCTGCTCGATGTACGCACCAGGGAGGAATACAAAAGCGGGCATATTGGTGGAAGCGTCAATTTGCCGCTTGACAATATCGAATCTGCGCATACTATTATCGATAAGAAGGATGCGCCAGTCTATGTATACTGCCACAGCGGGGCAAGGAGCAGCCGCGCCTGCGCGCGGCTGCTCACAATGGGGTATAAAGCGGCTGTGAATATCGGCGGAATCTGCTCATGGCGCGGTGAAATTGAAACAGGGGGAGAATAACATGAAGGTTGTCATTATCGGGGGAGTAGCGGGCGGCGCTACAGCCGCCGCGCGGCTGCGCAGGCTGGACGAACAGGCGGAAATCATTATATTGGAGCGCAGCGGGTACGTTTCCTATGCAAATTGCGGGCTGCCCTATTATATCGGCGGGGAAATCACCGACGAAAAGCAGCTGACCCTACAGACGCCGCAAAGCTTTTTCGCGCGTTTCCGAATTGACGTACGCGTTAAAAACGAAGCCCTTTCAATTGACAGGGAAAAGAAAACGGTGACGGTTAAGAACCTTGCGGATGAAAGCGTTTATGAAGAAGCGTATGACAAGCTGGTACTCTCCCCGGGCGCAAACGCTGTGAAGCCTAATATTCCAGGAATCGGCAGCGGCCGCGTTTTTACGCTGCGCACGGTAGAGGACACCATGCGCATCAAAGCATATACGGAAAACGAAAAGCCTGAAAGCGCCGTTATTGTAGGAGGAGGCTTTGTCGGGCTGGAAATGGCGGAAAACCTGACTAGCCTCGGCGTGAAGACGACAGTGGTAGAGAAGGACCGGCAGGTCATGGGGCAGCTCGATTACGATATGGCGTGCAGCGTACACGCGTACCTGAAGAAAAAGCAGGTGAACCTCTGCCTTAACACAGGTGTTTCCTCCCTTGAAGAAACGGACGGCGGCCTGCTCGTTACACTCGATAACGGGGAAGTGCTCGCGGCCTCCATGGCGGTTATTTCAATTGGCGTCGTACCCGATACGCACCTCGCGGGGGAGGCGGGACTTAAGCTGGGCGTAAAGGGTTCGATTGCTGTAAACAGCCGAATGCAGACGTCCGACCCTGATATTTATGCCGTAGGAGACGCGGTTGAAACCAACCATTTTATTACAGGAGAAAAGGCGCTTGTTCCGCTTGCGGGGCCTGCTAACAAGCAAGGGAGGATTGCCGCTGACAATATATGCGGCAGGGAAAGCTATTATCACGGCGCGCAGGGCTCCTCTGTCCTGAAGCTGTTCGACATGACAGCCGCCGCCACGGGGCTCAGTGAAAAAGCAGCGGCAGCCGCGGGGCTTTCCTATGACAAGGTGGTTACCTTTTCCGCCTCGCACGCGGCTTACTACCCCGGCGCGTCCAATATGACGATAAAAACTGTATTTGACAAGGAATCGGGTAAAATTCTCGGTGCGCAGATTGTCGGGTTCGACGGGGTAGATAAACGAATTGACGTAATTGCAGCCGCAATCCGCGCGGGTATGGCGGGGGAAGACCTTGAAGAGCTTGAGCTTGCCTACGCGCCCCCGTTTTCCTCGGCAAAAGACCCGGTCAACATGGCGGGTTATGTGATTGAAAACGTGCGCCATGGGCTGGTCAGGCAGTACCACTGGCACGATGTGAAGGATTTGCCGCGCGACGGAAGCGCGATTCTGCTCGACACGCGCACGCCGTCTGAATATGAAAGGAAGCACATCGAGGGAACAGTCAATATCTCGCTCGACGAGCTGCGAGGGCGAATTGGCGAGCTTGACAGGTCTAAGCCCGTTTATGTCAACTGCTTCAGCGGACTGCGCAGCTATATTGCGTGCCGCATTCTTTCGGGATATGGGTTTACCTGCTATAATCTGTCGGGCGGATTCCGGTTTTACGATATTGTAACGTCTGACGAGGGCTTCGATTCCCGTCCCAAACACGCGTGCGGAGTGGAAATCGGCGCAGCGGGCGAATAAGGCTTTGAGCCGTCCCGTTTGTAAGACAGGCGTATAGAAGGCATTTTCCGTCCGGTGGATTCACTTCCCCGGACGGCTGCTGTTTTATGAGATAATGTGCAAAAATCCGGCGGTTGGCCGGTGATTTCCGTTCCTTGTATCCATTTACATTTTATGTGCCCTGTGCTATGATAATTCAATACGGAACCGCATATTTGCAGATGGGAACGGAGCGTGACGGTATGGCTGGTTTGGTTACATTTGAAGACGTTTATAAAAGATACCGGATGGGAGAGGTGACAATCACCGCTGTCGACGGTATCTCTTTTCAAATAGAAGAGGGCGAGTTTGCCGTTGTGGTCGGCTCAAGCGGAGCGGGCAAAACGACGGTGCTCAATATTTTAGGCGGAATGGACCGATGCGACGCAGGGAAAATCATTGTCGGCGGGAAGGACATCAGCACATTCAAGCAAAAGGAGCTTGCCGCATACCGCAGGTACGACATCGGCTTTGTTTTCCAGTTCTATAACCTTGTGCCAAACCTGACGGCAAAGGAAAATGTAGAGCTTGCAACCCAAATTTGCAAGAACCCGCTCGACCCGGCCACAGCGCTTGCGAGCGTCGGGCTTGAGGAACGCATGGACAATTTTCCGTCCCAGCTTTCCGGCGGAGAACAGCAGCGTGTATCGATTGCAAGGGCGCTTGCAAAGCGCCCGAAGCTTCTGTTATGCGACGAGCCGACCGGCGCGCTCGACTACAGCACGGGCAAATCGATTTTAAAGCTGTTACAGACGACCTGCCGGCGTGACGGCATGACGGTCGTTTTGATTACGCATAACCAGGCGATTACGCCGATGGCCGACCATATCATCCGCATGAAAAGCGGAAAGGTCATCAGCAACGTACATAACGGACAGCCGAAATCGGTTGATGAAATCGAGTGGTAAGATGAAAAGGGAAACGGTGGAAAGGGGGAAGCCCGGTGACAAAAGCACTGCGTAAAAATACGCTGCGTGAGATAAGGAGCACAAAAGCGCGCTTTCTCTCAATCCTGGCAATTATCGGGCTGGGCGTCGGCTTTTTTGCTGGCGTCAAGGCTGCGAGCCCCGCCATGACAAAGACCTCCGACGAATATTATGTTGAACAGAATTTAATGGATTTCCGCCTGGTATCCACGGTTGGGTTCGACGACGGCGATTTGAAGGCCGTTGCGGATATCGACGGCGTGAAGCAGGTGGCGGCGGCGTACAGCGCCGACATTATCGTCAATACGGACGGCACGGGCAACGTCGTGCGGCTTTATTCCCTGCCGCAGAAGGACGGGGATAAACAGCCCATCAGCGAGCCGGTGCTCGTGGATGGGCGCCTGCCGGAGAAATCAGGGGAAATCGCCGTGGAAAGCCGTTCCTACGAGGGCGCTTTTAAAATTGGCGATACCATCCATATTGAAGCGAAAATCGACGACACAGACACAAAGGATATATTGAAGACGCTCGACTATAAGGTCGTGGGCCTTGTGCAGTCGCCGATGTACATCTCCTTTGAGCGCGGCACGACGACCATCGGGAACGGCAAGGTGTCACAGTATATGATGATACCTCCGCAGGATTTTTCCTATGAAAGGTATACCGATATTTACGCGACGACAAAATATTTGAGCGCCGATATTTCTTCTTTCAGCGATACATACAAGGACGGCGTGAACGATATATCGAAAAAGCTCAAAAGCTTAAGCGGCGAACGGCTGGAGGTATTCGACCAAAGCACGCTGGAGCAGGCAAGGCAGGAGCTTGAAAACGGCGTTAAGGAATATAGCAACCAGAAAAACAAGGCGGAGAAAGAGCTCAAAAAGGCACAGGAAGCGCTTGATGCCGCACAGAGGGAATACGACACCCAGATTAAAAAGGGCAAAGAGAAGCTATCAGACGCGCAAAAGCAGCTTGAGGAAGGGCAGGCGCTCCTGCCCTCTAAAATCACAGAATTTTATGAGGAAATCGCACAGGCACAGGAGCAGATAAGCCGAAACGAAGCAAAGCTTGATAAGGCGGAGCTGCAATACGAGGCGTCAAAAAAGGAATACGATGAAAAAATAGCCGCCGCGGAGAAGGAGCTTGCAGACGGCGAGGCGGAATACAAAAAGCAGTATGAAGAATTTTATACCCATACAAAACCGCAGGCAGCCGCAAAGCTGGACGCCTTGGAAGACCTGCTCCATGATGCCCAGCAGACGGTAAAAACGCTGGAGGAGCAGCTGGCGGGAGCAACAGGTGAAGCGGCCCAGAGGCTTAAGGAAGCGCTTTCCAAGGCGCAGGGGCTGATTTCTGTCTACCAGGACGAAATCAAAAGCGGCAGGCAGCAGCTCATAGACGGCGAACAGCAGCTCAAGGACGCAAAAACGAAACTTGAAGACGGCGCGGCGGAGCTCAAGGAGCAAAAAGAATCAGGCGCGAAGCAGTTTGCGCAGGCAAAGGAAGAGATTGACAGCGGCAAACAGGAGCTTGAAAAAGCGAAAGGACAGCTTGCCCAGGCTAAAAAAGAGGGCAAGCGGCAGCTTGACGACGCGCAAAAGCAGCTGATTACCGGAAAATATGAATTAGAAGACGGTAAGTCAGAGCTTGACAGGCAGGAAAAGGAAGGGCAGGAGAAGCTCGACGAGGGAAAGAAAACCCTTGCTTCCTCCAAAGAAGAGGCACAGGAGAAGCTGAAGAATGCGGAGCTGGAGCTTCAACTCGCGCAGAAGAGGCTCGATTCCTTCTCCGAAATGAAATGGTACATATTCACGCGCGACGACAACCCGGGCTATTCCACCTTCATCGATAACGCAAACCGTGTCGATGCGGTGGCACAGGTTTTCCCGCTGTTCTTTCTTCTCGTCGCGGCGCTTGTCTGCCTGACCACCATGACGCGCATGGTCGAGGAAAGGCGTACGGAAATCGGGACGCTCAAGGCGCTGGGGTATTCCTCCGGCAGCATCATGGCGAAATACCTGATTTACGCGACGATTGCGGGGCTTTCCGGAGCGCTTGTGGGGCTTGCGTTCGGCGTGCCGATACTGCCGAATATCATATTCAACGCCTACGCGATGATGTATTCAATCAAACCGCTTACGTTTGTGATGCCGTGGCTTTATATAGTAATCGGCATAGCGGCGGCGCTTGTCTGTACGACGACGGTCGCGTATATCACCTGCTATAAAGAGCTTAAGGGCCGCCCGGCGGGGTTGATGCGCCCGAAAGCGCCGAAGAAGGGCAAGCGCATCATTTTAGAACGCATACCAATCCTCTGGAAGCACATGAGCTTTACCTCCAAGGTGACGGCGCGCAACCTGCTGCGGTATAAGGCGCGTTTCCTGATGACGGTGCTCGGCGTTGCCGGGTGTACCGCGCTGATTATCGCGGGGTTTGGCATCAAGGATTCTATCAGTGTGATTGTTGACAAGCAATTCCAGGAGATTTACAAGTATGATACGGTCATCGTCACAAAATCCTCAAATGATTTTGAGCAGGCGAAGCCGCTGTTCAACGATGTAAATGCCGACAGCCGCATTGCGGGGGCGGCGCTGGTGGAGCAGAAGGCCGTAAAGGCGTTTTCTGATAAGAGCAGTGAAAAAATCGATGAGATTTATGTCTTTACTCCGCAGGACACCGGCGATATGGAGAACGTCATCGACCTGCATGAAAGGGAATCGGGCGCAAAGCTTACGCTGTCCGACGATGGCGCTGTCGTGACGGAAAAGCTCGCCAAGACGCTCAATATCGGGGTAGGGGATACCATCCGCTTTGAAGACGACGGAGAGGAGTACTCGGTCCCGGTCACGGGTATCAGTGAAAATTATTTGTATGGCTATATTTACCTTTCTCCGGGAAGCTATGAGAAGGTATACGGGGAAAGCTCCAAATATAATATGATTCTTGCCAAAACCAGCAGCGGGGAAGAGGACGACCAGAAGTCGTTTGCCAAGGATATGCTCGCACGTGGCGACATAGCGGCTGTTTCGTCTACAAGCGACGGAATCAGCAATTTTGAGGATATGATACAGAGCCTCAACATGGTTGTGTATGTCCTGATTATCTGCGCGGGCGCGCTTGCGTTCGTTGTGCTTTATAACCTGACGAATATCAACATTGCCGAACGCGTGCGCGAAATCGCGACGATTAAGGTGCTCGGCTTCTATAATAAAGAGGTAAGCGCCTATGTATACCGCGAGAATATTGTCCTGACGATAGTGGGTATCCTTCTGGGACTGGTAATGGGCGTGTTCCTGACTGACTTTATTGTGCAGACGGTTGAGATTGACAACATCATGTTCGGCAGGGGGATGAACGCCATGAGCTTTTTGTGGGCAATCGGCCTGACAGCGCTGTTCTCGCTGCTTGTCAACTGGCTGATGTATTATAAGATGAAAGCGGTCAGCATGGTGGAGTCGCTCAAATCGATTGAATAAGCTTAACCTATCTATTTCTATGAAAAAGGGAAACCGCCTGAGCGGTTTCCCTTTTTCGCGCCTTTCAGGCCGGATAAAACGAAAAGGAGCGCGTTTAAACGCGCTCCTTTATATGTAGCCTTTATGAAAACAGAAGCAAATTATTCCTCTTCGTTCCAGGAATACATCTTTCTGAGCTCCTTGCCGACAGCCTCGAGCTGATGCTCCGCTTCAATGCGGCGGCAGGAGTTGAAGTGGGAACGGCCATTTTTGTTCTCGGCAATCCACTTGGAAGCGAAGGTGCCGTCCTGAATCTCGGTAAGGACCTTCTTCATTTCCTTCTTCGTCTCGTCCGTAACCAGACGCTTGCCGGTCTCGTAATCGCCGTACTCGGCTGTGTCGGAGATGGAATAGCGCATCATGCTGAAGCCGCCCTTGTAAATGAGGTCAACAATCAGCTTCATCTCGTGGATACACTCGAAATATGCGTTCTCCGGTGCGTAGCCCGCTTCAACGAGTGTTTCAAAGCCGGCTTTCATCAGGGCGGTTACGCCGCCGCACAGGACAGCCTGTTCGCCAAAGAGGTCGGTCTCGGTCTCAGCCTTGAAGGTGGTTTCAAGCACGCCGGCCCTGCTGCCGCCGATACCCGCCGCGTACGCAAGGCCGAGGTCCTGCGCCTTGCCGGTGGCGTCCTGGTATACCGCAATCAGGCACGGTACGCCCTTGCCCTCAACATATTCGCTGCGGACCGTGTGGCCCGGGCCCTTCGGGGCAATCATGAACACGTCGACGTCCTTCGGGGGGATAATCTGCTGGTAATGGATATTAAAGCCGTGCGCAAACGCGAGCGCCTTGCCCTCGGTGAGGTTCGGGGCAATATCGTTTTTATAAAGCCCGGCCTGTTTTTCGTCGTTGATGAGAATCATAATAATATCGGCCGCCTTCGCAGCTTCAGCGGCTGTCATGACCTTAAGGCCAGCGGCCTCGGCCTTTGCCCAGCTCTTGCTGCCTTCATATAAGCCGACAATGACGTTTACGCCGCTTTCATGCAGGTTGAGCGCGTGCGCGTGCCCCTGGCTGCCGTAACCGATAATCGCAACGGTCTTGTCGTTTAAAAGACTTAGGTTGCAGTCCGACTGATAATAAATTTTTGCCATTGTGAATTCCTCCTTGCCATTGTATATGGCGGTATAAATTTATATGAATCTGTTAAACCGTGGTTCAGCGGGCGGTAGCCGCGCCCTTTTCAATGGCGACGGTGCCTGTTCTTACGATTTCACGGATACCATAAGGCTTGAGTAAATTGATGAGCGTCTCGATTTTTTCCACCGTGTCGGAATACTCGAACGTAACGGTGGTCTGCGCGACGTCCACGATTTTTGCGTCCATCACCTGTGCAATCTGCATGATTTCGGAACGCTTCGCGGTGCTGCAATGCACCTTGATGAGCGCGAGCTCACGGCTTAAATAGGTGCCCTCCTCATAGGCTTTGACCTTGATAACGGGAATCACCTTGTTTAATTGCTTTTCGAGCTGCTCCACCACATATTCGTCGCCGTCCGCAACGATTGTGATGCGCGACACATTCGGGTCGTTCGTCACGCCTACGGCGAGGCTGTCGATGTTGAAGCCGCGGCGGGAAAACAGGCCCGATATTTTACTTAAGACACCCGCGTGGTCTTCCACGAGGATGGAAAGCGTATGCTTCATAAAAACAAATCCTTTCCGCGGATTTTATGCGCCGTTCAAATAGACGGCGTGTCTGGGCTTACGTTGCAGACGAGCATATAAGCGCCGCTCGATTTCAGCATTTCGGCCGCGGCCTTCTGCGCTTCTTCATTTGAGTTTGCGACCGCGGAGGGAATATGGTAGGCTTCCGCAATCTTCTGGAAATCGGGCGTTTCCTCATCGAGGAACGTCGCGCTGTAGCGCGAGCCGTAAAGGTTTTTCTGCAGCTCCCTCACCATGCCGAGGCGCGTATTGCGCATAATGATAATTTTTACGTTTAAATGGTTCTGCGCAATGGTTCCCAGTTCGTTCATGCCCATCTGGAACGCGCCGTCGCCGCAGACCACAACGACCTCCCTGCCAGGGCGCGCAAGCTTAGCGCCGACTGCGGCGGGAATGGAATAGCCCATCGTGCCCATGCCGCCCGTTGTGAGGAACCGGCCCTCCTTGATGCGGAAATTATTCGCGCACCAAATTTGGTTCTGCCCGACGTCGGCGACGAGAATCGCCTTGCTGGGAAGCATGGAGGAAAGGGCCGCGACAAAGCTCCGCGGCTCCACAAAGCCCTCAAACTGCGGGGGCGTACGGTAAAGCTCCTGTTTCCAGCGGGTGACGGTGTCCTCCCATAAATGGGGGATATGGTAGTCGCCCACGCCGTCTGTGAGCTTGTCGATAACGTTTTTCATATCGCCGACAATCGGCACGGTCGTCCTGATATTTTTGCCGATTTCGGCGGGGTCGATGTCGATATGTATGATTTTTGAGCGTTCGCTGACCTGGTCGGGAGCGGCGACAGCGCGGTCTCCCAAACGCGCGCCGCATACGATGATGAGGTCGGCCTCATGGATGGCGCGGTTTGCGGCGCCCTTGCCGTGGCTGCCGAGCATGCCAAGGTACTGCTCGTGGTCGGAAGGCATAACGCCGATTCCCATCATGGTGGACACGACGGGAATGCCGGTCTTTTCAGCAAACGCAACGAGCTTGAGCTTAATGCCGGAGGACAATACGCCGCCGCCCGCGCAAATGACCGGATGGCTCGCGCTTTTAATCAGCTCGCACGCCTTTTTAATCTGAATGGCGTGGCCGCTCGTGTTCGGCTTGTAGCCGATGATTTCCGCTTTTTCCGGATAGATAAACTCTTCTATTTCATTTTGCTGAATATCGATTGGAATATCGATGAGTACCGGCCCCGGCCTTCCGGTCGTAGCGATATGGAACGCCTCTTTGAATACGCGGGGCAAATCCTCCGTTCGCTTGACCAGGTAGCTGTGCTTGACAAACGGCTCGCATGCGCCGGTGATGTCCGCCTCCTGGAACACATCGCGCCCCAGTAAATCGCTGCGTACCTGGCCGGTAATCGCAATGACGGGGATGGAGTCCGTGTAGGCGGTCGCAATGCCCGTAATCAGGTTCGTCGCGCCCGGGCCTGAGGTCGCAACACATACGCCCGCCTTGCCCTTGCCGATGGAACGCGCGTAACCGCTTGCGGCGTGCGCCGCGTTCTGTTCCTGCCGGACTAGAATGTGCTTGATATTTGAATTTAAAAGGGAATCGTAAAAAGGGCATATGGCAGCGCCGGGATAACCGAAGATGACGGATACACCCTCGTTTTCCAGACATTTGACCATGATATCCGCACCGCTTATCATAATGCCGGTTCACTCCTGTCGGTTGCTGTATTTTTAAACAGTTGCCTGCGGTTATTTCGCATTCACGTTTAAAGATAATTATAATATGATTGGGGCTTTCGGTCAAGTATTTTAGCGAAATAAAGTGTCAAAGGGCGGGCCGGTACACAGCGCGTTCCATATAACAGGCTGGATTTACCAGAAGAAAGCAAAGAAAGAAGGGAACGCCCAACGTTCCCTTGCCAGTAAAAGAGTATTTATTGGGAGGAGCTGCCAGATGAGCTGGCAGAGGCTGTTTCCGCCTCGGAGGAAGACGCCCCGCTTTGCGCCTGCGTATCGTCTTCCGTATAACGCGGGTATACGCCGCCGTTGAGGTAAAGCGTGCCGTCCGCAATCAGCCAGTTTGAGGTTGTAACCTTTTCTTTTGCGCCAGCCCATTCAAACGTCTGGGCATCGCCGCCATTCGGCGTCATGGTGAGCACCATATCGTCCGAAACGCTGTACGTCCCTGTCGTACCGCCGATTGCGCAGGTGCCGTCTTCTTTAAAATCGCACCATACCTGGCTGCGGTATTCCCATGCGCCGACAATTGCCTTTGGGTCGGGCGGTGTCTGTGAGCAGGAGGAAAGAAGCGCCGCGCAAAGAAGCAGGCACGTTAAAAATACGGGAACCGTTTTCTTCATTTTGTTCATCCTTTCGCCGCTGTTTAGGCCGTCTCATCCTTACTTTATCCGGATTGCGGCCGATTACTAAACCAAATTTTACCGATTTTTACGGGAAATGTCAACGCGGTTTTATAAACAATTTGAAGAATTTTGTACATAACAGGTGATGAAAACTTTTGGATAAAACGAATAGAGCCGCCGCGCCATAGCCCGATTCTGTCAGAATGGGTAATACATGAAATTGCTGTTTTTCTGAAAGCCATAGCCTGTGTACAGCAGCACGCCTATGTCAGACGCAGTTACCTGTACCGCGGCGCAGCCAAAATTCTTCGCTTCGTTTACCGCCTTATCCAGCAGCATTTTTGCTATCCCATTTCTCCGGTATTCTTTTATGACATACATGCTTGATAGCAGGCCGATTTTCCCGGACGGGCAGCTGTAATAGGGCGGCTTTTCAACAAAGGACATCCCGCTCGTTCCTACAATCCTTCCTCCGTCGGCCGCAAGCCATGAAATAAACGTGCCGTCGTCAAAATGCCTGCTGTAATAATCCAGGAGATTCGGCTTTAAATCAAAAGAAGGCTTCGCCCCTTCCTCCATCAGCTGTTGTATTCTCATTTCAGCCAACGTATCAAAATCCGTTTTTATTGACTTTCTATATGTAACTGCCATACCATCTTCCCCATTCTGCGTGACTATTTATATGTAGCGCTGTGCCAGACCGGCTTATGCTTCTTTTATTTGATAACCAGCCCCATCAGGCGGGAAAGCTCGGCGGCCTGGAACATGGTGACGACAGCGCCCTTGAGCTCGGTGCATTCAATCGACACGATAAGCCCGGACAGTTCGCAGGTGCGCAGGTCGATTCCCTTAAGCGGCGTTTTAAAAAAGCTGGTGCGGACAAACTGGTTATTGTCAAAGACGGCGTTTTTCAGCTTGCACTGGGTAAACGTAGCGGAATTGAAATCGCTGTCACGCACTATAACGCCCTGCATTTTGGATTCATCAAAATTTACAAAGCTCAGGTTGCTGTCAGAAATCGATACGTCGTTCATCCGGCATTCGCGCAGGTTCGCGCCGACGGCCTTACAGCTTTTTATTTCACAGCGGGAGAAATAGCTCCCGTTCAAACCGGCGTTAGAAAAATTACAGGAGGAAAACGAACAGTCGTAAAAGGAAGCCCCTTTTAATGGGCATCCTGTGAAATTACAGCCTTCAAATATCACGTTTTTAAACGATACGCCTTCCGCGCCGGTTTCACAATATACGGCTTTTTTAACACGCGCGTTATACACCGCGCCGTCGAGGATATGCGCTTCCTCCAGCAGCTCCCGGAGGTTTGAGGTCGTGATAGGGTTATTAGGCAGGTTGGGCGCTTGCAGCTTCATGGCGGTTTCCTCCATTTTTAGGGATTATCCCTATCTTATATCATTGCAGCTTTCCAGGCAAGGCATATATAAAAAAGATTTTCCGCCGTGTGAAAACTGCCCCTGCGCAAGAAACCCGCAAAAAGAAAGGGGAGGGGCAAAAGCCTCTCCCGCAGGTCCATATTTTTTATTTCCAATTGTTTACGGTGTCGCTGTAAACGTTGATATAATCGTTTGCACTGCGCGCCCAGCTGTTGTCGCTTACCATGCAGCGGCGCATAAGCTTCTTCCAGCCGTCGCGGTTCCAGTAGCCGTTGATGGCGCGCTTTAAACACTGCACCATATCATATGCCTCATATTTGGAGAACGTAAAACCATTGCCCTTCCCGTCAAGGCTGTCATGGATGGAATCGCGCAGGCCGCCGACCTCGCGCACGACGGGAACCGTGCCGTAGCGCAGGGCAATCATCTGTGACAGGCCGCACGGCTCGCTCATGGAGGGCATCAGGAAAATGTCGGAGCCGGAATAGATTTTTCTCGCAAGCTCCGGGATAAAGCCGATGCACGCGCATACCCTGCCCGGGTATTTCCACTGCATATGGCGGAAGAAATCCTCATATTCCTTGTCGCCGGAGCCAAGAATGACAAACTGTACGTCATGGCCGCACATGATTTCGTCGAGCGTCATACGGACAAGGTCAAGCCCTTTGTGCTGTACCATGCGAGATACCATTGAGATAATCGGGATATCGCCGCGCTGCGCAAGGCCCAAGCGCTCCTGAAGCGCGCGCTTGCATTCCGCCTTGCCGCTCATGTCGTCCGCGGTATAATTGCGGTAAAGCTGGTAATCCGTCGCCGGGTCGTAGCTTGCGTTGTCGATTCCGTTGAGGATACCGCACAGCTTATACTGCCGGTTGCGCAGGATGGTATCGAGCCCATGGGAGAACCACGGGTCTAAAATCTCGTTTGCGTAGCTTGGGCTTACGGTGGTGACGCGCGTTGCCGTTTCAATGGCGCCCTTTACCATGTTGAGCTTGCCGTCCTGCTCAAGCAGCCTCGTTTCCGCCGGCGGAATGCCGACGCATTCGGTATTGACCTCCCATCCGTACATGCCCTGGTACTGGATATTATGGATGGTAAAGATGCTCTTGATGTTGTGGTACCATGGGTTGTGCGAATAGAACAGGTAGTAATATGTGGGTATAAGCGCCGTCTGCCAGTCGTTGCAGTGGACAAGGTCGGGATGGAAGTTGACATAGGGGAGCATTTCCATAACCGCCCTTGAGAAGAACGAAAAGCGCTCCGCGTCGTCGTAAAAGCCGTACAGGCCGCTGCGCTTGAAGTAATATTCGTTGTCGATAAAGTAGAACATAACGCCGTTGTAGTGCGCCTCAAAAACGCCGCAGTACTGGCGCCTCCACGCGACAGGGACGGTGAAATTCGTAATATAGCGCATGCTGTCGCGAAGCGACTGCGGAATATCGCCGTAAAGCGGCATAACGACGCGGCAGTCAATCTGCCGTTCGCACAGCGCCTTGGGCAGCGAGCCCGCGCCCGCGACGTCGGCAAGGCCGCCGGAACCGGCAAAGGGGTTTGCCTCGCTCGTGCAGTATAAAATTCTCACTCAAAAAACCTCCCGGATTTTGCACAAAATGCAATTGATACGAAACTATTATACCACGCTCATCTTCGCAATGTAAATAGGATAGCTCTGATAACCCATCAACGCCCGTTCGTCCTTAATCACAACGTCCTTGTCGCAGATAACGTAATTGAGGTTGGCGTTTGCACCAATTTTTGTGTCCTGCATGATGACGCAGTTCGACACCTTCGCGCCCTTTCCGATATGCACGCCCTTGGAGACGACGCAGTTTTCAACCTCGCCGTCAATGATGCAGCCCTGGGCAATCAGCGAGTTTTTCACGGAGGAGCCAAGGCCGTATTTGCTGGGCATATCGTCGCGCACTTTCGTATAAATTGGGCGGGAACCATTAAACAGCTCGGCGCGCATCTTTGGTTCCATAAGCGCCATGTTCGCGGCAAAATAGTCGTCCATCGACGAAATAACGGCGCTGTAGCCTGTGAGCTCGTAGCCGTAAAATTTGTATTTCCTGAAATTGTCCTGCAGCAGGTGGCGCTTGTAATCGAGCGCGTTGCGGCTGATGCAGTCTGTCACAAGCTCCATCAGGAGCTCCCGCTTTAAAAGCACGCTGCCGGTAGCAAAATTGCATTCGCCCTCAGGGCGGGGCTTTACGAGCAGCTCCTCCACGCGGTTGTCGGTCCCAAGCTCTAATACGATTGCCTGCTCCCGGTGCTCCGGGACCTCGCCGGTTTTATATAGGATTGTAATATCCGCCCCCGACTTGATGTGGGAGGATATCATCTTCTGGTAATCGATATTGAACACACAGTCGCACTGCGACAGCAGGACGTATTCCTCAGAGGAGTTGTTGATAAAGCCGCGCACACCGTAAATGCTTTCGACCGGCGTGTTGAATTTGCTGTAGCCCTGCGAAAAAGGAGGGAGCACGGTAAGCCCCCCGCGCCTTTTTGATAAATCCCACGCCTTGCCGGAGCCGACATGGTCCATCAGGGACGCAAAGTTGTTGTTTGTTATCACGCCGACCTTGTTGATGCCGGAGTTTACCATATTGGACAGCACAAAATCTATCAGGCGGTATTTTCCGCCGAACGGCACGGAGCCCATCGTGCGCTTGGCCGTCAGCTCGGAAATCAGCTCGTCGTGTATGTTCGGGAACACAAGGCCCAGTACGTTGTTTCCTCTCATGCCTTTTCCACCTCCGGTATGTCTTTATCTATCATGGCCTTCGGCGGCACTACGGCGTTTGCGCCCACAGTCAGGTTGTCGCCGACCACGGCGATGCCCCAGGCATCCTTGTCGCTGATATCCTCTGGCCGCGCGCCGACCACCGCGTTTTTGCCGATGACCGCGTTTTCCGCGACGATTGCATACTGTACGACAGCGCCGTCCTCGATAACCGCGCCGGGCATGATGATGGAATCGGTCACGACTGCGTTCTTACCGACCGTTACGCCCGCGAACAGGATGGAAAACTCCAGCGCGCCGTAAATATTGCAGCCGTCCGCCACAAGCGAATTCTGGATTTTGGCTGCGTCCGCGATATAATGCGGCGGCATGACGGGGTTGCGGGAATAAATTTTATGGCTGTCCTCGCTTAAATCGAGCGGGACGTTCGGGTCGAGCAAATCCATGTTTGCTTCCCAGAGGCTGTCGATTGTGCCGACGTCCTTCCAGTAGCCCTCAAACTGGTATGCAAACATCCGCTCGCCGGCACTGAGCATAGCAGGCAGAACGTCCTTGCCGAAGTCATTGCTGGAGCCTTGCTGTGCCGCGTCGAGCGTTAAGTATTTTTTCAGCTTGTCGAAGCTGAACACGTAAATGCCCATGGAGGCGTTTGTGCTTTTGGGTACGGCGGGCTTTTCATCGAACTCGTAAATAGAGCCGTCGGGATTGGTGTTGAGGATACCAAAGCGCGATGCTTCCTCAAGCGGTACGTCGATAACCGCGATGGTGCAGTCTGCGTTGTGCTCCTTATGGAACGCGACCATTTTGGAATAGTCCATTTTATAGATGTGGTCACCCGACAGGATGACCACATATTCCGGGTCATACCGCTCAATATAGTTCATGTTCTGGTAGATAGCGTTTGCCGTGCCTGAATACCAGTCGGCGCCGCCTACCTGCTGGTAGGGGCTCAGGCAGTGCACGCCGTCGAGCATGCCGTCCAAATCCCACGGCTGGCCGTTGCCAATATATTCATTGAGCACGAGCGGCTGGTACTGTGTCAGCACGCCGACCGCTTCAATACCGGAGTTTACACAGTTGGAAAGCGGAAAATCAATAATCCTGTACTTGCCGCCGAACGGGACCGCCGGCTTTGCAAGCTTTTTTGTCAAAACACCGAGCCTGCTGCCCTGTCCGCCGGCCAGCAGCATGGCGACTACCTCTTGCTTCGGATACATACCGATACCTCCAAATTGCCGATATATTTTGCAGATAACCGAAAACCACGGTTATTTGCCTTCGTTCGTTTGGCCGCTGTCCTGGGCGGCTGTTTCCGACTTTTTGCCAGCGTCCTTTTTGGCGGGTGCCTTTTTCTTTCTGGGCGGCTTTTTCCTGATGCACTTAAAGTACATGACGGACATCGGCGGTAAGGTCAGAAGAATCGACTGGTCGCAGTCATGCAGCGCCTCGCCGTCGGAATTGATGTTTTGGCCGTTTGTAATACCCGTGCCGCCGAAGCGCTCGTCGTCTGTATTGAATACCTCGGCATAGTAGCCGTTTTGCGGTACGCCGATGCGGTAGCCCTCGCGCAGGACCGGCTGGAAGTTGCACACGCCGATGATGTTGTTGCCCTTTTTATCCATCCTGCGGAACGCGATGACGCTCTGCATATAGTCGTCATGGTGAATCCAGGAGAAGCCCTCCCAGGAGAAATCGACCTCGTACATCGGCGGGTTTTCCAGATAAAAATGGTTGAGCGCCTTGTAAAACTCATGGAGCTCCTGGTGCTTCGGGAATTCAAGCAGGTTCCATTGGAGCTGCTGGGTTGCGTTCCACTCGTCGAACTGGCCGATTTCCGCACCCATAAAGGTGAGCTTTTTGCCGGGATGAATCATCATATAAGCCATAAAAGCGCGGACGCCCGCGAATTTCTGTTCATATTCGCCCGGCATTTTGTTGATAAGGGAGCCTTTGCCGTATACGACCTCGTCATGCGAAATCGGCAAAAGGAAATTCTCGGAAAACGCATAGAAGAACGAGAAGGTCAGGTTGTCGTGATGATAGGGGCGGTAAAGCGGGTCGAGCGACATATAATGCAGCATGTCGTTCATCCAGCCCATATTCCACTTGTAGTTGAAGCCGAGCCCGCCGTCCTCAACAGGGCGGGAGACCATTGGCCAAGAGGTGGATTCCTCCGCAATCATATAATCCTGCGGATAGAGCGCGGCAATTTTGGAGTTGAGGTTCTGGATAAAGGCGACCGCCTCCAGATGCTCCTTGCCGCCGTATTTGTTGGCAACCCATTCGCCGTCGTGGCGGTTATAATCGAGGTACAGCATCGAGGCGACCGCGTCCACGCGGATTCCGTCGATATGGTACTTGTCAAGCCAGAACATTGCGCTCGACATTAAAAAGCTGATTACCTCAAAGCGGCTGTAGTCAAAAACGAGCGTACCCCATTCCTTATGCTCGCCCTTGCGCGTGTCGGCGTATTCATAGCAGCAGGTGCCGTCGAATTTTGCAAGGCCGTGCGCGTCACGCGGGAAGTGGGCGGGAACCCAGTCGAGAATGACCTGGATGCCCTGTTCATGGCATTTATCGACAAAATACATAAAATCGTGCGGCGTGCCGTAGCGGGAGGTCGGCGCAAAGTAGCCGGTGACCTGGTAGCCCCATGAGCCGTCAAACGGATATTCCGTCAGCGGCATGAATTCGATATGCGTATAGCCCATGTCCTTGACGTAAGGAATCAGCTCGTCGGCAAGCTTTCGGTAGCTGTAGCGCGAGCCGTCTTCACCCAGCCTCCAGGAACCTGCGTGTACCTCATAAATATTCATTGGCCGCTCATAATGCGGCTTTTCCGCTTTCTTTTCCTGCCAGCCCGTGTCGGTCCATTCAAAGCCGTCCAAATCATAATAAAGCGACGCGTTGTCGGGACGTGTCTGGCAGTGGTAGCCGTATGGGTCGGTTTTATATAGCTTTTCAAACCAGGGCGTTTCCACACAGTACTTATATGCCTGATATTGGTTGACGTTCGGGATAAAGCATTCCCATACGCCCGTACCGTCCACACGCTCCATATAGTTTTTCATGTTGTCCCAGCTGTTGAAATCACCCGCGACGGAAACCGTCAGGGCGTTCGGCGCCCATACACGGAACACCACGCCGTCGAGCCCGTCCCGATAACATTTATGCGCCCCCATATATTCGTATGCGTTGACGCTTTCACCCGCAAGAAATAATTCGAGCGGGGAACGTGAATCCACCTTCGCTTCGGTAGCCGTTATTTTTTCGTCTGCCATAAGTTTTTCTCCTTCCGCATTCTGTAATGTATATATCGGTTCATCCATGATATTTCCCCCGGACGTAAAAGAATAAAACCCTGTACAAAAAGGAGCCGATGCAAGATTTTTCCTGATTTTTTGCCAATATATACAATCTCTCCATAATATAATAGCAATGTTTCGGTAAAAATTCAATAGATTTTTAAATTTTAATTCCACATAATTTAGTAAAATTTTTGTGATGTACCCAAAAACGGCGCTGTATAGCGTTAACCGCCGTTGTGCCGGAAATCAGGCATTTTGCGAAAACACGCCCATCATACCATCGCGGCCCTGTCGAAAAGGCGAAAAGGGCGCGCAATTCACGGCATATTTTTTTGGCTTTAAAATTCATAGTAATCCGATATGCTTATCTTATCATAAAGTATGCGGGCTTAGCAAAAACAATTGTTGGCAGAAAACCTGTTTTGCATGAGAAAAATATTCACCCCAGAGCCGATTGTCCTTTTTCGCATAATCCTTTATAATAGAAAAAAGGAGATGAACGGGTTGCTTTATCTTTTAATTGCTGCCATTTTAATTGGAATTACGATACCTGTCTGCATTGGCGCAAGCATCGGCAAAAAAACAAAAGCGGCGCTGATTGCCGCCGCCTCGCTCGTCACGGTATTTGCCGTGGTTGTACTTGCGCGGCCCATTTATATCACGCAGGCGGACGCGACGCGGGAGGACAAACTGGCTCAGAAGCTTTCAGAGGGCTATTTTGGATATGAGAAGCTCGATTTTTTCGGCGGCGTTTCCGAATATAAAATAAAGGAAGCGTCCTTATTTCCTGAGGAAGATAAGGCTTACCTCTATGTCATCTATGACGTTAAGCCTTATCGGGATAACGTCAACGGAATAAATGAATGGGCCGCAGGCAATGGGACTACCGGCGAAAACGGCTGGATTGTAGAGAAAAGCGGGTTTTACGGGTATGGGCACTTCGGCGGTTTTTATTTTGTAGCCTTTGTTGGAACCGGACTTTAATAGGGAAGGGGAGAGGAAAATGAGTGTGCGCGGGAGGCTGTTTTCTGTAAAACAGCCTTATCTTTTGGAGGAAACAAACGGGCTTTTTCTTTCCGCGATGCGGGAAAACTGCGCGTACCAGTATAACCACTGCGGGCCGTACCGCAAAATTCTGGACGGGCTTGGGTTCGCGCCGGAACAGCTGAGGGTATATGAGGACCTTGCGCGCCTGCCTTTTTTGCCGACGCTCTTTTTCAAATCGCACGAGCTTTTGACCATGCCGAGGGGCAGAACGCCGATAGAGGCGACCTCATCCGGCACCAGCGGGAAAATGAGCCGTATTGCGTTCGATACATACGGCCTGTACTGCGGGCTGAAAATGGTGCTGCGGCTCGGCCGGCTGCATGGGCTGTTTTCCGCGGTTCCAGCTAATTATGTACTGCTCGGCTACAAGCACCATAAAGGAAACCAAACGGCAATAACGAAAACGGCGTTTGGCGCGACGCTGTTTACGCCTGCAATCCATCGGGAATATGCCTTGAAATTCAAAGACGGCGGGTACAAAGCGGATTTGGACGGTGTAATCTGCGCGCTTTTAAAATACAGCCGCTCATCCTTTCCTGTTCGCCTGGTCGGGTTCCCGTCCTACACCTATTTTCTGCTGAAATCGATGGACGAACAGGGCATTTCCCTAAAGCTGAAAAAGGGCTCGCGAATCCTGCTCGGCGGCGGATGGAAGCAGTTCTACCAGGAGCAGGTGGAAAAGCATATCCTGTACCGGTTAGCGGAAAAGGTACTGGGGATTGAGGAGAATAAGATTCATGAGTTTTTTGGCGCGGTCGAGCACCCGGTTTTATATTGCGACTGCAAAAACCATCACTTCCATATCCCGGCGTACAGCCGCGTAATCATCCGCGACGCCAATACGCTCGAGCCGGTAAAAAACGGGGAGACCGGGCTTGTCAGCCTGCTGACGCCCATGGTATACGGCGCGCCTGTGCTCAGTGTGATGACAGACGATTTGGGCGTGCTGCATGACGCGGCAGAGTGCGGCTGCGGGATAGGGTCGCCGTATCTTGAAATCATCGGCCGCGTTGGGCTCAGCGACATCAAAACATGCGCGGCGGGCGCCGCCGAGCTGCTCAGGGGGCTGGAGCTATGATACTTTTTAAAGGGAAGCTATATGGTTCGGACGAGCAAAGCGAGCTGCTCTGCCGCATGGAGGCCCAAATCAACCAGACGCTCTTGAGGGAGCCGCCCGGACCCGAATATGTAATCGGCGCGTTCGACAGGCTTGCAGAAAAAATTGAAAGCGGCGCATATGATGAACTGATTGAAAAGCTCGATATTGAGGGGATAGAGGAAAAAATTTGTGAGGCGGCGTCACTGCTTAAACGAGACAGCCTTCAGTTTAAGCTGGATACCGAGCTGGGCAGGGATTTTTTTATAGAAAAAGAAATCTGCCCAGTACGCGCGGGCAGGACGATTGTAAAGCGCGCCCTGCCGCTCGGCGTGCTGTTCCATATCGCCGCGGGCAACGTGGACGGCCTTCCGGCCTACAGCGTGGCCGAAGGGCTGATGACGGGCAACGTCAATATCTTAAAGCTGCCGCAGGCGGACAATGGGCTTTCAATCCGGATTCTCTGTGAATTGATTGCGACCGCCCCCGCGCTTACCGATTATATTTATGTGTTCGACACGCCATCCTCCGATATTGGCGCGATGAAAAGGATGGCGGAGATGTCGGACGGTATCGTCGTATGGGGTGGAGACGAGGCGGTTTCCGCTGTGCGCAGTATGGCGCCTGTTGGCGCAAGGCTGATAGAATGGGGCCATAAGCTAAGCTTTGCCTACCTGTCCGGAGCGCCTTCCAATGCAGAGCTGCGGCAGCTTGCGCGCCATATCATGGAGACAAAGCAGCTGCTGTGCAGCTCATGCCAGACGATTTATATCGATACGGACGGTATGGAGGACGTGTATGCCTTCTGCCGGCGGTTTTTGCCGGTTTTGGAGGAGGCTGCGCAAAAATACCCCGTAAAAAGCATAGGCGCGCAGGCTGAAATTTCCCTGCGCCTTTACCATCAGAAGCTGGACTTGCTGGTGTCGGGGCAAGAGGAAGCGGCGCAGCGGGTTTACAAGGGCAGGGGGTGCAGCCTTTTGGCCTGTACGGACAAGGAGCTAGCGCTTTCCCTGATGTTCGGGAACTGTCTTGTCAAGCGGCTGCCCCGTAAAGAAATTATCCCGGTTCTGCGCCGTAAAAAGGGCTATTTACAAACGGCTGGGCTGCTCTGCGGGACGGAAGAAAGGCAGGGGCTGACCATGCTGCTGCTCAAGGCGGGAGTCGACCGGGTAACGGGCGCGGGTGATATGTCCGGCGTTACCTGCGCAGACACGCACGACGGGGAATACCCGCTGCGGCGGTATGTCAGAATGACGGACAGCAGTGGGAATTTTGTCTAAACGTATAAGAACGCCTGCGCATTGATTAAGCGCAGGCGTTTTTTGCGATGATTACCGTTTAACCGGGGACAGCGTCCATCTCGTGTGCATAAATCCATGAAAGCCGCCGCCCGATACGATGAACCTTTTTGTTCTATGCCTTCCTCCGCTGCGGTTTTGTCTGATGCAGTCAGAGGATACTGGCTATATGTCATGCTTAACAAAGCATGGCAGGCCCTGGAATCAAATAAAACCAAGGGCAAAAACAAACCGGAGAAGACGCCGAGGCATCCTCTCCGGTAAAAGCTTTGACAGAACGCGGGCCAGAATACCCGCACTGTAAATTTGCAGATTATTTAATTACAGCTCTGCGAAATATTTGATTGTCCTGACCATCTGGCTGGTGTAGCTGTTCTCGTTGTCGTACCAGGATACAACCTGAACCTCGCTTGTGCCGTTGTCGAGGTTGATGACCATGGTCTGGGTGGAATCGAACAGGGAGCCGTAGGTAATGCCGATGACGTCGGAGGAAACAATCGGGTCCTCATTGTAGCCGAAGGACTCGGAAGAAGCCGCCTTCATTGCCTGGTTAATCTGGTCAACCGTAACAGAGCCCTCTACAATCGCGGTCAGAATGGTCGTGGAGCCTGTCGGTACCGGTACGCGCTGTGCAGAGCCGATGAGCTTTCCGTTGAGCTCCGGGATAACCAGGCCGATTGCCTTCGCGGCGCCTGTGGAGTTCGGTACAATGTTGACAGCAGCGGCGCGCGCTCTTCTGAGGTCGCCCTTTCTGTGCGGTCCGTCGAGAACCATCTGGTCGCCTGTGTAAGCGTGGATTGTGCTCATGATGCCGCTCTTGATAGGAGCAAGCTTATTGAGGGCGTTGGCCATCGGAGCGAGGCAGTTGGTTGTGCAGGAAGCGGCGGAAATGATGGTGTCTTCCTTTGTCAGGGTGTCTTCGTTTACGCTGTAAACAATCGTCTTAAGGTCGTTGCCGGCCGGAGCGGAGATGACAACCTTCTTGGCGCCTGCGTCTATATGAGCCTGGCTCTTCGCCTTGGAGCAGTAGAAGCCTGTGCATTCGAGAACAACGTCGATGCCGAGCTCGCCCCAGGGAAGCTCAGCGGCGTTCGCCTTGGCATAAATCGTAATTTCTTTTCCGTCTACGACAATGGAGTTTTCTTTTGCCTCTACAGGCTTGTTGTAACGGCCCTGGGCGGAGTCGTACTTTAAAAGGTGAGCGAGCATTTTCGCATCCGTAAGGTCGTTAATCGCAACAACCTCGTAGCCCTCTGCGCCGAACATCTGCCTGAAAGCAAGACGGCCGATGCGGCCAAAACCGTTAATAGCAACTTTTACTGACATAAGATTTACCTCCTGAAATTTGAAACTTTTGGTTAACATCCCTATCATATAGCATTTTTACGGAGAATACAAGGCTTTGACAAAAATTTAACAAAAATTTTTTATCTTTTTCATAACATAGGGCCATTGGATTTTATTGTAACGCAATAAATGCGATAAAACAGGACTTTTTTATGAGGTTTGCCGTTTTTTCAGGCGGGAAGGGGTTCTTTTTTATATGCATTTTTATACATATATATACAAATAATCCTTGACTTTCGCAGCGATTGAATATAAAATAGATAAAGATAACCGCAAAATATGCACCTCCCTGTTAAGGCCGGGTGCGTTTGTTTTGTGGAAATCTGCTCAAACGCGGAAAAACCGCCGTTTGTTTTTTTTAATTGGACTCTTAAGAGGCCGTTATATATAGATAAACCAATCTGTGTAACTGGCCGCGCCGATGCCGCGCGGATGAGATACATTGTCCCTGTCCCCAAGGGCAGGGGGTTTGTTGTGTTTATTTTTTGCAGACAATTGAATATTATCCGTAATAACGGCTTTCTTGAGTTGATTCCTTTTATCATTCTTACAAATTATGGAAACGATGAAAAATCAAATCAAGGAGGTGTCAATTCAGATGGATTTATGGTTGGCGATTGTTTTAATCGTCGTCATCGCGGCTGTATGCGGCGCTGTTGCTTTTTTTGCGGGAATTAACCACCGGAAAAAAATTGCTGAGGCGGAAATCGGTTCTGCCGAGGCTGAGGCTAAAAAAATTGTCAGCGACGCGCTGAAAACGGCGGAAGCTAAAAAGAAAGAAACCATCTTAGAAGGCAAAGATGAAATCCACCGCTTGAGGAACGAAGCGGACAAGGAATTGGCGGACAGAAGAAGAGAGGTTCAGCGCCAGGAGCGCAGAATCCAGTCGAAAGAAGAAACGCTCGACAAAAAGCTTGAAAATCTGGAAGTCAAAGAAGAAAACGTCGCGAAGAAGCTAAAAGCGGCGGAAGAAAAGTTCAACGAGGCCGAAATGGTCAAAAAGAGCCAGTTTGAAATGCTGGAACGCATTTCCGGCTATACGGCCGAACAGGCGAAGGAATATCTGCTCAAGGAGCTCGAGGATGAGCTCACGCATGAAAAATCCGTCAAAATCCTCGATTATGAGCAGCAGCTCAAGGACGAGGCGGAAAATAAAGCGAGAAATGTCATATCCCTTGCAATCCAGCGCTGCGCGGCTGACCATGTGGCGGAAGCTACGGTTTCGGTCGTCCCGCTCCCGAACGATGAGATGAAGGGCAGGATTATCGGACGCGAGGGCAGAAATATCCGCGCGATTGAGACGCTCACGGGCGTTGACCTGATTATCGACGATACGCCGGAGGCGATTACGCTCTCGAGCTTTGAGCCGGTGAGAAGGGAAGTTGCCAGGGTCGCGCTTGAAAAGCTAATCTCAGACGGCAGAATCCACCCCGCGAGAATTGAAGAAATGGTGGAGAAGGCCAGAAGAGAGGTCGAAACCACTATCAAGAAGGAAGGCGAGCGCGCCGTTATCGAGGCGGGCGTCAACGGAGTCCATCCGGAGCTTATCAAGCTGCTGGGACGCCTGCGCTACCGTACGAGCTATGGCCAGAATGTGCTTAAGCATTCGCTTGAAGTCGCGTATATTGCCGGTATGATGGCAAGCGAGCTCGGCATGGACCCGACGGTCGCAAAGCGCGCGGGCCTTTTGCACGACATAGGAAAGGCGCTTGACCACGAGATGGAGGGTTCGCATATCGAGCTCGGCGTGGAAGTCGCCAGGAAATACAAGGAAAGCGAAGCGGTCATCCATGCAATCCACGCGCATCACGGCGATGTGGAGGCCAAGACGGTCGTTGCGTGCCTGGTACAGGCTGCCGACGCGATTTCCGCTGCAAGGCCGGGAGCGCGCCGCGAAAACCTTGAAAATTACATCAAACGTTTGCAAAAGCTCGAAGAGGTCGCTTCCTCTTTCGGCGGTGTAGAAAGCTGCTTCGCTATACAGGCGGGCCGCGAAATCCGCATTATGGTAAAGCCTGAGGTCGTAAACGACGAGCGGATGGTCCCGCTCGCAAGGGAAATCTGCAAGAAGATTGAATCAGACCTCGAATATCCCGGACAGATAAAGGTAAATATCTTAAGGGAAAGCAGGGCAATCGAATACGCAAAATAACTAAGAATTTTAAGAGGGACGGACGCCGGCTGGCGTCCGTTTTTTGTTTGCAGGACCATTTTATAATCCATCCGCCCTTCAAAGAGAATTTTTTACATGTCAAAAGTTGACCGGATATGGTTAACTTTTTCTTTTTTGTAAGGAATTATGAAAGGGGGCGCGTGAATTTGATAAGCGTACAAAATAAAAGGATGATTATTCCGGAAGAGGAACGTGTTTTGGGTTTCCTGGGCGACCATCTCACAGGGAAAAGAGAGTTTTTTATTTCCGGCGGCTACAGCGGGGATATGCGGGTACGGCTGTTTCTCCGCTTCAAAAGCGGAGCGGAAAACTTTTTCGTCCTGGAGCCATGCGGCGGGCAAAACGGCGGGACACTTTGCTGGAATATTCGCAGAGAACACATTTTTGAAGACGGAATCGTCCAGGCGCAGCTCAAGGTTTATCAGGGAGAGGAAGAAATCTGGCACAGCAGCCCGGACTTTTTTCTTGTACTGGAATCCCTTGAAATATCAAACCCTCCCCAGATTCCCACAGAATTTGAGGAGCTGGAACAAAAAGTGAACGAGAAGCTGGACGCGGTCAGGAGGGCATCCCTGAAAGCGCCGGTTATTGGAGAAAACGGCAACTGGTTTTTCTATCAAGAGAAAGCGGACGTATATCAGGACAGCGGCATTTCCGCCAAGGGGGAAAAGGGCGACCGGGGAGAATTAACGGAAAGCTGCGTGGAGACCCGGCACCTATCGGCGGGCGCTGTAACTGCCAACAAAATTGCAGAGCGTTGCATCGGCTCGCAGCAGCTGGCGGGACAGGGTGTCCTAAATGAAAACCTCGGCAGGTACTGCGTATCGGCCGACAAAATCGAGCCGGAGTGCGTAAGCAGCGGCAAGCTCTCTAAAGATTGTGTGACAGCAGACAAAATAGCGGCGGGCGCGGTAACGAGCGATAAGTTATCGCAGGACAGCAGGGATTATATTGAACAGCGGATAAGGCTTGAAAAATACAGCCTGCCGCTTGATTCAGAAAAAGTTCTAAAAATCGACAATACCTTAAGCGGGGACAGTTACGCACTGCGCGCATATCATGATGGTGGGGTAGCCGTTTCCCATATCGATACCGGGACGTTTTTCTCATTTGATAAAAACGGTGTCCGGCGGCTCGACGGCGTGGGCGCCAGCATTTTGACGGAAACAAAAAGCGGAAAGCTTGTAACTGCCGCACAGGGTATGGCTGGAACAAAGCTCCATCAGCTATTGGTTCAGGGAGAATCGATTGTCAATGAAGATGCGGACGGCACGCAGGCATTGTCTGCATCCATTTTGTCCGCCTGTACTCAAAACGGGCTGAATTTATTGAAATTAAAGGAAGACCGGCGCACAGCCGGAGGCCTGGCCGTAGCCTGCGACGGCGACCTGATTGCAATCAGCGGAACGTGTACGGGGACAAACCTTTATTTCTTTGACCAGATTACCCGGCCCGACGTACCGTTTACCCTTCATATCCAGGTGCTTGCCGGCAGCTCCACGGGAGCTGGAATGTATTTTACACCAGATACGCTCGTTGCGTTTAAAACACAGACGAGGTATTTCTCAAACGGAGCTCCAGACTGGAAGGGAACCTCCCTGTGGCTTACAAACAACACCATTTTTACCGACGATTTTACCTGCCGTATATGGGCGACGCCGGGTGACTCGCCTGAAATCCCTTATGAAAAATATACGGAGCAAATACAGAGCCTGCCGCAGGAAATCGCCCTGTACAGCACGCCGCAAAATGAATTTCGGGATACCTATAACTTCTTGTCGGGTTCAAAAACAGAAAACTGCGCCGTTGTCCCTATGTCTTCGGGATGGCTTTACGATTATAATGAGAAGCTGGAAAATATAACCTGGATTACATCTCCAATAAGCCCCGCCAACAAAAATTATTACTATTATTGTAATGGCGCCGTAACGGCTGCAAACGCCACGGATTGGCAGGGGAAAATACAAATTACTCTGCCAAAGGCAGAGCTGGGCATCACAGGCAGCGACACCGCGGTTCAGGCAAGGGAGAAGGCGCTGGGCTATTTTGGCAGCGCATTTGCGGTTGTACCGCTTAAAACACCGCTGGCAAAGCAGTTCCCTCCCGTTTCCATGAGGCTGTCCGGCAGCGTTTGCAGCTGCAATGCCGGAGAGCTTTCCCTGACATATGAACGTGACCTGAACGCCGCTTATCAGGAGCTTGCTGCGTTTTCTAAATCACTGGAAGCGCGTATTGCACAGCTGGAAAAGCAATAGGGACGGTTATTTCTGCAATTACATACCCGTATAACAGAAATTCATCTAAAACGGGTATGAAGCCGCTTATCATACGGTACGCAAGCGGCTTTAACTTAAAGGAGCTTTACTGTGGCTAGGAAAATATATTTATCGCCCAGCAACCAGAACGACAATAAATACGCTGTGGGCGATACGAATGAAATGGTACAATGCAATAAAATTGCTTCTTCCGCAAAGGAGGCGCTTGCCCGCTGCGGCTTTTCTGTGAAAAAGGCGGCACAGGGACAATCAATGTACGTAAGCGTAAGAGAAAGCAATGAATGGGGCGCGGATTTGCACATACCAATCCATACCAACGCCTTTGACGGAAAAACGACAGGCGGAACGCTTGTGATGCTTTACAGCTCCGAAGGAGAAAATTACCGGGCGGGAAAAGCAATTTTAAACAGCGTAGGTCCGATTACGCCGGGCGGCGATTACGCAATACGGACCAATAAGGAGCTTTACGAATTGAACGCGACCTCCGCTACCGCCGTATATACCGAGGTGGAATTCCACGATACAAAGGAGGGCGCGGCTTTTATAATCGGCAGTACCGAAAAGATTGGGGAGGCTATAGCGAAAGGCGTGTGCGGCTTTTACGGCGTGCCATACCAGCCGGGAAACGGCGGTTCGCAGGAGAACGAAGATATAACCCTGGAAATGTACCGTGTAAGAAAAACGTGGAGCGATGTGAAATCCCAAATCGGCGCGTTTACCATGCTTCAGTACGCGAAGGAGATGGCCGATGAAAATTCCGGCTATTATGTGTTTGACAGCAAGGGGAAAAAGGTTTATACGCCGCAGACACAGGCGAAAGCCCTGGAACTCAAACACACACCCTTGTATGTGAGCGCTTCTGCCGCCAAACAGTCTGCCGAGGTCAACGGAACCTACTACCGCTGGGACGACGAGGTTGTAAGCGGCAGGGTACGGATTACAAGCAGCAGGAAAAATATTGGGAAAGCCGGCGAGGTGACCGGCTGGGTCGATTTACAGTATACGGTATGATGACTCAAAAATGTTCTGCCGCAGCTGCTCGGTTATGCGGAACGTAAAAAGGAAAAAATAACAAGCGAACGATGATTTCGGCGCGCCGGGCCATAAGGCTCCGGCGCGCTTTTTCGTTTTTTTCTGACGTGTAGGATTGGCAAACAAAATAGATTTTTCATGATGTACCGCCTTACGGCGAAATGATGGATTGCTTTGCAAAATGATGTGCCTTCGCTCCGCTGCGGCATGATGTAATGTTTGCCTTTATGTCCCGCGGGACACATCATCGCACGAAGTGCGGCATCATTGCCCGAAAGGGCAACATCATTCTAAAAAGTCCTTTATGCAGCGTGGTAACTTCAATACAACCCAATACCCGTATATCCTCATCTTCCTCATTTTTTGTTTCCGGCTGTCCAATATCAATTGTAATCCTACATGCTTTTTCGTTTTTTTCTGACGCTTGTTGTAGAAAAACGGAAAACCTGTTATAATCCTTTATATATACGAAAAAATAAAACGAATAGGAAATGGGGAACGACTATGCCAGCCAAGGTCACATTATTAGCTTTTACGCCGAATCCGGAACAGACGGTCGCGTGCGCGGCGAAGCTTTGCTATTCGCCGTCGGATATTGCAACGGTAAAGGATGGGCTTACAGAGGAAAAGACGTCCGCTTTTGTGGACATGCTGGCGGCAATTGGGCATGAAAGCCCGATTGAGCACGCAAGCTTTACGTTCGGCATAGAGGGCGTTTCCCGTGCGCTTCTCGCTCAGATTACGCGCCACAGGATTGCATCCTACAGCGTACAGAGCCAGCGGTATGTCAAGGAAGCGCAGTTTGAATATGTCCTGCCGCCTGAAATCGCGGCTGTTCCGCAGGCAAAGGAGGAGTTTCTCCGCGCTATGGAAGAGGACCAGCGCCATTACGACAGTATAACCGCTATATTAAAGGAAAAGCATCGGGCGGAATATATGCGGCAGGGTCTTGACGAAAAGGGAGCGGCAAAAAAAGCGGAGAAGCAGGCCATTGAGGATGCGCGCTTCGTCCTTCCGAACGCCTGCTGCACCAAAATGATTTGCACGTTCAACGCGCGCAGCCTGATGAACTTTTTCTCCCACCGCTGCTGCAACCGGGCGCAGTGGGAAATCCGAGACGTCGCTATGCAGATGCTCCGCCTTTGCATGGAGGCCGCGCCCTCGCTCTTTAAAAAAGCGGGGCCGCCCTGTACCAGGGGCGGCTGCACAGAAGGGAAAATGACCTGTGGAAAAGCAAAAGAGGTCAGGGAAGCGTTTGCTGAAATGCGCGAGAAGGCGGAACAGTAATGGCAAAGCTGATTGTAATAGAAGGGCTTGACGGCAGCGGCAAGGCAACGCAGACACGCCTGCTTAAGGAAAGCCTTGAAGGAATGGGGAAAGAGGTAAGAAAGCTTACCTTCCCGGATTATGACAACCCTTCGTCGGCGCTTGTCCGGATGTATCTCGACGGCGTGTTCGGTGATAAGCCGGACGACGTCAACGCTTATGCGGCGTCGGCGTTTTATGCCGTCGACCGGTATGCAAGCTACCGGCAGTTTTGGGAAGGCGATTACCGCAGCGGCAAAATCATACTTGCCGACCGGTATGCGACCTCCAACGCGATTTACCAGCTGACAAAGGTTGAAAATACACAGTGGGACGGGTTTCTAGGCTGGATAGAGGATTTTGAATATAATAAGCTTGAAATCCCGCAGCCTGACCTGGTGATATACCTCGACATGCCGCCGGATGTTTCACAAAAGCTCATGACGCTGCGTTACGGCGGCGATGAAAGCAAAAAAGATTTACACGAAAGCAACCGCGCATTTTTATCGCAGTGCCGGCGGTCCGCGCTTTACGCGGCAAAACGGTACGGCTGGAAAATTATATCCTGCGCGCAGGGCGAACAGCCGCGTGCGATTGAAGAAATCGGGCGCGATGTGCTCGCCGCGGCGCAGGCTGTCTTATCAAATTAAAAAACCGAGGGAATATATGTATGCTAGAATTTAAGGAACCGACAATAGAGGACAGGCAGTGGGTAAACGAGCTGGTCGAGTGTGAGGGAAGGGATAAAACCCTTTTGAGCTATGACGTTGCGTTCGGTACAAATTTTGTCTGGCGCGGCATGTACAATATAAAAATTTGCCGTTACAGGGATTTTGTCCTGAAAACCTTCGGAAAAGACGAAAAAACGATTCGCTACGCGTTTCCCGTTGGAGCAGGCAATATCAAGGAAGCGCTGGGCGCGCTGATGGAAGACGCGCGGGAGCGTGGGCTCAAGCCCTGTTTCGGCGGCGTGACCAAGGAGCAGATGGAAATGCTCGAGTCCTGCTTTCCAGGCGTCTTTTCCTTCCGTGAGGACCGCGACTATTTTGAGTATATTTACCTTACAGAGGATTTGGCCGAGCTTAAAGGAAGAAAATTTCATGGAAAACGCAACCATATTTCTAAATTCAAAAACCAGTACGATTACACGTTTGAGCTGATAAACAATGACAATAAAAAAGACGCGCTGCTCGTTGCAAAGCTTTGGTGCGAGCAGAATGTGCTCGGCGAGGACAACGGCCTGACACATGAAATTTGTGCAATCAGGGAGGCGTTCCGTTATTTCGACGAGCTTCATTTTAAGGGCGCCATTATGAAAATAGACGGAAAGCCCGTTGCAATGACAGCCGGGGAACGCGTTTGCAATGAAGTGTTCGTCGTGCATTTTGAAAAGGCGCTGCCCGGCTACGACGGGCTGTACGCCGCAATCAACAGCTTTTTTGCAAAGGAGCTTACAGCGTATAAATATATCAACAGGGAAGAGGACCTCGGCATCGAGGGGCTGCGCAGGGCAAAGCTTTCTTACAGGCCGAGCATTTTACTGGAAGAATTTGAGGGCTGTGCGCAATGAACGCCTATCTGACAGCGCCGCGCGATAGGGCGGAGGAGCTTAAGCGGCTCTACCAGGCCTGCTTTGATGAAAAGGACGAGGCGGTACGTATTTTGTTTGAGGAATACGGCCTGGCACAGTACTGCCATGCCGCCTTGTGCGGCGGGGAAATTGCGGCCGCGCTTTATTTGCTGCCTGCCCAGGCTGCGGAAAACGGCCGCGCGGTACAGGCGCATTACCTGTTCGCGGCGGGTACGCTTCCGAAATACCGCGGCAGGGGGCTCATGAACGGGCTGATTCATTACGCGCTTTCCTGTGCCGCCGCGCGCGGCGACCGGTATTCCGCGCTGCTTCCCGCAGGCAGGGGGCTGTACCAGTTTTACGCGCGGTTTGGCTACAGGCCCGTTTACCGGTCAAAATGCGCCGCGGCAACACAGGCGCGGCTGTTTAGCCTGCCAGCAGAAACGTGCAAGGTCATAAATTGTTCATTTGACAAGCTGGCCGGTTTACGGTTTAATATATTGTTAGAACAAAACGGCAGCCTTTTGTGGGACAGCCGCCATCTTGCGCTTGCCCAAAAGCTTTCGGGACAGTACGGCGGCGGGCTGTTTACGGCGGACAAAGGCGCGGTTTATTATTTGCGCGAGGGACAGAATGTCTACGCGCATGAAATTATTTGTAAGGACGCGGATTTAAAAACTTTGCTCAAAACGTTTGCCATGCAGGTTCCCGCAAAGCTTTACCGGCTCAGGCTGCCCGCTTTTATCGGCAGTGCCGGCGGTATGGCGCGCTGCGGCATGATAAAGCCCTTAAGCAAAGACGCGCTGCCGCCTGCCGCGATGCGCTGCCCCTACCTGGGATTGGCGCTTGACTGAAAAGGAGGAACTACAATTGATATATGTTTTTCTTGCCGACGGTTTTGAAGAAACCGAGGCGCTGGTTACTGTGGACATTTTAAGGCGTGCGCAGCTTGACGTGCGCACGGCAGGCGTAGGGGCAAAACAGGTGACCGGCTCGCACGGCATTACGGTCGTTGCGGATATGACGGAAGCGGAAATTGAAAAAGAAACGATTACCGCTGTCGTTCTGCCCGGCGGAATGCCCGGTACGCTCAATCTTGAACAGTCGGAAATTGTCAAGGATTGTGTGCGCTGCTGCGCGGAAAACGGCCGTTTTATCTGTGCAATCTGCGCGGCGCCTTCAATTTTAGCGCATATGGGCCTGCTGGACGGAAAGAACGCCACCTGCTTCCCTTCCTTTGAAAAAGAGCTGGCCAATGCGAATTTAACCGGGGCTCCGGCTGTGGCAGACGGAAACATCATAACCGGAAAAGGCGCGGGCGCAACAGTGGAGTTTGCGCTGCTCGCCGCAGAAAAAATGGCGGGTAAGGAAATATCGGCCGAGGTAAGGGCGGCTCTCCAATGCCCGTAAGAAACATTAGGGAAATCAAGATACAGCTCCGTTCTAAAATTAAAAAGCAGCGTACAAATATGGAACCCCTGAAACGGGAGCGGATGGACGCCGATATCAGGAAGCGCCTGTTTTCCCTGTGGCAGTATAAAAGCTGCCGCCAGCTTTTTGTTTATGTCTCGAAGGATATTGAGGTCGATACAAAGCAGATAATCCTACAGGCGCTGGCAGATGGGAAAAAGGTCGCCGCACCCAGGTGCATTACGGAAGGGAGCCTGATGGACTTCTATTACATTTCTTCCCTTGCGGATTTGGAAAAGGGGACCTTTGGCGTTTTAGAGCCGAAGCCGGACGTGTGCAGGAAGGCCACCGATTTTTCCGACGGCGTGTGTATCGTACCCGGCTTATCCTTTGATTCGGAAGGGTACAGGCTGGGTTATGGAAAAGGGTATTACGACCGTTTCCTCAACGATTTTGACGGATGTAAAATCGGTATTTGCTACAGCGCATGCGTAAAGTGGGAGCTTCCTCACGGTTTTTATGACAGGCCGGTCGATTTGCTGGTAACTGAACGGTATTTCCGAAAAATCCATAAAGAAAAGCGTCTCAACGAAAAAAGCTGAAATTTTTTAAATTTTAGGTAAAATTTCCTTCTTTTTATGGTATAATGATATTTAATTAAAATTTATCCATGCCTGCGGAATATTCCGCGGCACAGGAGGATTCTTTATGAACGAGGATTACACCCCGAAAAATAAAAACGGGTACCTGTCGGGCGACGGCACTCCGGAAGAGCAGGAAATCGCCCAGGCGCGCAAAAAAAAGATTGAAGGCTTCCGGCTTTCCATCGACGATTTGGCGGAAGAGCCAGCGGCTTTCAACCAAGATGAAACGGAGCTGTTTAACAGGCGTATGCCCGGAGACGACGTTGTGGACGCCATTTTGAACGATACGCATTCCGGGCAGGAAGAGCCGCAGGCCATCACTGAGGATATTACGAGCTTTAGTGGGGAAGAACAGAAGCAGCGCATGGACAAAGCGGAAAAGGAAGCGCTGAAAAACTATAAAAAGTCCGTGAAGAAACGTAAAAAGGAAAAGGCGGAGCGCAACGGCTGTCTTTTCCGGTTTGTGTGGCTTGCAATGGTCGCGCTTGTAGCGGTTGTGCTGGGCATGTTCCTTGTGACCGGCGTGAACGACCTGCTTGCGGTTTCACGCGCGGAGGAGAATAAGACGCTTGTAACAATTCCAGAACACGCAACGCTTGACCAGGTAACGGAAATCCTCAGTGAAAACGGCGTTATCAACGAGCCGTTTTTCTTCAAGGCATATGCGAAGGTTACAAAATCGACCGAGGGCTTCCTGCCGGGCAGCTATAATATGGACACAAACATGGATTATGAGGCCATCCTCAATTACCTGCTTTACAATTCCGGGCCGAGAGAGGTCGTGTCTGTCCAGTTCCAGGAGGGCCTGACGGTACGCGAATGCGCAAATCTGCTGCAGGAAAAGCGCGTTTGTAAAGCGGAGGACTTCATGAAAGCCTGTAATTCCGACGCGTTCGACGAGGACTACGACTTTATCGCGGCAATCGGTAAGGATGAGGATAGGGTATATAAGCTCGAGGGCTATCTCTTCCCCGATACCTATGTGTTCTACGTCAATGAGGAAGCGGAGGAAGTAGTCGTCAAGTTCCTCGACAACTTCAATAAAAAGGTATTTAAGAATAAAACAAAATTTTCCGGCTACGATGAGGAAATGAGCGTCGCCGAGCTTGCGAAGCTCAAGGGCATGACGGTTGACGATTTAATCAACATGGCCTCCCTCGTTCAGGCGGAGGCGGCCGATGAAAAGGACATGTACTACGTTTCCTCCATTTTCTATAACAGGCTCGCTACCGATAAATGGGACGGTACGAACGAATATGGCGACGGCGATTTGAACAAGCTCAAATCCGACGCTACGATTTACTATCCATATTCCTCGCTGGAGGATATTCCAAAGGATATCAAGGATACGTTCAAGAGCAAATACAACACGTACAATATTACGGGGCTTCCGCCGGGACCGATTTGTAACCCGGGCTCGGTCGCAATCAACGCGGCGCTCAACCCGAAGGATACAGGCTATTATTACTTCTGCCATAAGGCGGCTACGGAGAATTCTCCCGCTGAGGCGTTCTACGCATACACGTATTACGAGCACCAGCAGAATATGAGGAAAGCGGGGCTTCTCGACTAAAGGCGGCATGATTTGAAACCAAAGGGCGTACAGCTTATCTTGTACGCCCTTTCTTTCAGCAAGAAAATGATTAAAAGGAAATGCGGGGTTTTTTCTATGGGGCTCACTTCAAAACGGCATGAAATACTCGCGCCCGCGGGCGATACGGAATGCCTTCTGAGCGCTTTGCGTTTCGGCGCGGACGCTGTTTACCTGGCGGGGCAGGAATTCGGTATGCGCACCGCGCCGAAAAATTTTGACAACGAGGGGCTTCGTAACGCCGTAAGCCTTGCGCACGCACAGGGGGTTAAGGTATACCTGACCTGCAACACGCTGCCCTCCAATGAGGAAATTTTACGTTTGCCGGAGTTTTTGGCGTTTGTGCAGGACGCGGGGGTGGACGCCCTTATTATAGCGGACATGGGCGTGCTCACGCTGGCGAAAAAATACGCGCCCCGTGTGCAGATACATATCTCAACACAGGCGGGCATCGTCAACTTTGAAAGCGCAAACGCCTTTTACAATATGGGAGCTTCGCGTGTGGTGCTCGCGCGCGAGCTTACAATCGAGGACATTGCGGGCATCCGTGCGAAGGCGCCGAAGGAGCTTGAAATCGAGTGCTTTGTCCACGGCGCGATGTGCGTTTCGTTTTCCGGCAGGTGCCTGATTTCCGCTTACCTGACGGGAAGGGACGCAAACCGCGGAGACTGTGCCCAGCCGTGCCGGTGGAAGTACCACCTGTACGAGGAAAGCAGGCCGGGGCAGTATTTTCCAGTAGAGGAGAACGGCGGGGGCACTTACCTGTACAATTCACGCGATTTATGTATGATAGAGCATATCCCGGAGCTTGTAAAAGCCGGCGTGACGAGCTTTAAGATTGAGGGCAGGGCAAAATCCGCCTATTATACCGCGGTTGTTACGAACGCCTACCGCAAGGCGCTCGACGATTATTATGAAAACGGCGGGCGGGAGCATTATAAAGTGCCGCAGTGGATTGCGGACGAGGTTCATAAAATCAGCCACAGGGAATATTCGGCCGGCTTCTTTTTTGGGAGCGAGCCTGGCCAGACGGTTAAAAACGGCGGCTATATCCGGGAATATGAGGTCGCTGCCGTCTGTGAGGGAACGGCGGGCGGCAAAGCGCTCATTACACAGCGCAACCGCTTCTTCTGCGGGGACACCTTCGACGTACTGCCGCCAAGCGGCGTACCGTTTGAGACAAAGCTCCTCACGCTTTCCGACGAATACGGCAATCCGGCGGAGAGCGCGCCGCACCCGATGCAGCGGCTGCTCGCCCAAACGGAAAGGGAAATCCCCGCCGGCAGCTACCTGCGTAAAAGGCGCAGCCTGTGAAGAAACGCGCATTAGAGAAAAGCAACGAAAAAAAAGGGGAATTTTAAATAAATTTTTGATTGCTTTTTTTAGTCTTATCCTTTAAAATAATATGATGGTGATACTTGTGAAGAGCGTGTTGATTGTATCCAAAACACAGCAGAGTATAACACCCTTGTCCAGTCTGCTCGAGGAGGAGGGTTACTGCTGTACGGCCACGGCGTTCTCTTCACGGGAAGCAAAAGAAAAGCTGCATGACGGCGCATTCGACCTGATTGTTGTCAATACGCCTCTTTGCGACTGTTCCGGTTTGGAGCTTTCTTTTTATATGGCGGACAACACGCGCGCGGGCGTTTTGCTTTTTATTAAAAGCGAGGCGCTGGGGCAGTGCCGCAAAAGCTTGGAGGAACACGGCGTTTTTCCCGTCCCGAAGCCAATCAGCCGCAGCTACTTCCACCAGACGGTCAAAATGTGGGAGGTTTCAAAGCGCAGGCTCATGGGGCTTGAAAGGGAAAACCTGGAGCTGAAAAACCAGGTCGAGGAAATCAAGCTGATTAACCGGGCAAAGCTGGTGCTGATGCAATGCCTTGCGATGAGTGAGCCGCAGGCGCACCGGTACCTTGAAAAGCAGGCGATGGACATGCGCCAAAGCAAGCGGAAGGTTGCCGAGCAGGTTCTCAACACGTATGAAAGCTAAGGGAATATCCTCCAAAAAGCTTGTGCATAATAGGCGGGAGCCGGAAAATTTTTTTATCATTTTCCGCTTTGCCGCGCGGAGGCACACGCCTTAAAAAGTATAAAATGGGAAAGGATTTGATATATATGGGCCGCAGGGCATACCTGGTATTGGAAAACGGCAAGGTGTTTGAGGGCGAGAGCTTCGGCGCCGAACATGAAGTGACGGGTGAGCTCGTCTTTACTACCGCGATGACAGGATATCTTGAAACACTCACCGACCCCAGCTATTATGGGCAGGTCGTTATCCAGACGTTCCCTTTAATCGGTAATTACGGGGTGATTCCCTCCGATTTTGAAAGCAAAAAACCCGCTTTGAAAGCGTATATCGTAAGAAATAGGTGTCAAGAACCTTCTAACTACCGTTGTGAGGGTACTCTTGACACCTTTTTAAAAGCCTCAGGCGTGTCCGGCATGTATGGGCTGGACACCAGGGCGCTGACGAGGATTGTGCGCGAATACGGCGTAATGAACTGCAGGCTTACTTATTCTCTTGACAGCCTGGAGCAGGATATAGAGGAGCTGAAGGCTTACAGGGTAAAGGACGCTGTAAAGTCCGTTACAAAAACGGAAAATGAAGTATATCAGGCGGAAAACGCAAAATATAACGTCGTGCTCTGGGACTTCGGGGCTAAGGACAACATCCGCAGGGAGCTTCAAAACCACGGCTGCAACGTCACGTGCGTCCCTGCCGGAACAACCGCGAAGGAAATTATTGAAATGCACCCCGACGGCGTAATGCTGTCGAACGGCCCCGGCGACCCGCAGGAAAACGCGCCGGTTATCGAGCAGCTGAAAGAGCTGTGCAAAGAGAAAATCCCGACCTTTGGCATCTGCCTTGGGCACCAGCTCTTAGCACTGTCGCAGGGGGCGGCGACGGAAAAGCTCAAATACGGCCACCGCGGGGCAAACCAGCCGGTAACCGACACACGCACCGGCCGGGTATATATTACAAGCCAGAACCACGGCTATGCGGTCGTAAGCGAAAGCCTGCCGCAAAACGCGAGGGAAAGCCATAAAAACGGCAACGACGGCACTTGTGAGGGCGTGGAATATACGGACATGCCCGCCTTTTCCGTACAGTTCCATCCAGAGGCCTGCGGAGGCCCGCTCGATACGGCCTTCCTGTTTGACAGGTTCATCGAGCTGATGGAACAGGGCGCGAAAGCATGAAGAGGCCCTATCAAAGCGTTTGTATAAGGAAAGGAATGGTACACAATGCCTTTAAATAAAGACATCAAAAGAGTAATGGTCATCGGTTCCGGCCCGATTGTTATCGGCCAGGCGGCGGAGTTCGACTATGCGGGCACACAGGCGTGCCGCGCGCTCAAGGAGGAAGGCTTGGAGGTTATCCTCATCAACTCAAACCCCGCGACGATTATGACCGACAACGCCATGGCGGACAAAATTTATATTGAGCCGCTTACGCTTGAAACGGTCAAGCGCGTCATCGAGAAGGAAAAGCCGGACAGCCTGCTTTCCACGCTCGGCGGGCAGACGGGGCTTACGCTTTCCATGCAGCTTGCAAAGGAAGGGTTCCTGGAAAGGAACAACGTAAAGCTATTGGGCGCGGACCCTGAAACAATCGACAAGGCGGAGGACCGCCAGCTGTTTAAAGATACCATGGAGGCAATCGGCCAGCCGGTCATCCCCTCCAAGGTAGTAAACGACGTGGAAAGCGCCGTGGATTTTGCAAATGAGATTGGCTATCCGCTGATTATCCGCCCGGCGTTTACGCTCGGCGGCACAGGCGGCGGCATTGTGGAAAATGAGGAAGAGCTGCGTGAAATTACGGCGAACGGCCTTGCGTTGTCCCCAATTACGCAGGTGCTCGTCGAGAAATGTATCTCCGGCTGGAAGGAAATCGAGTTTGAGGTCATGCGCGATTCCATGGGCAACGTCATTACCGTATGTTCAATGGAAAACTTCGACCCGGTCGGCGTACATACGGGCGACAGCATCGTCATCGCGCCGACGGTCACGCTTGCCGACAAGGAGTACCAGATGCTCAGGAGCGCGTCGCTCAACATTATTTCCGCGCTCGGCGTAGAGGGCGGCTGCAACTGCCAGTTCGCGCTGCATCCTGAAAGCAATCAGTACGCGGTCATCGAGGTAAACCCCAGGGTGTCGCGCTCTTCGGCGCTCGCATCGAAGGCGACTGGCTACCCGATTGCAAAGGTGGCGGCGAAAATCGCCATCGGATATACGCTCAATGAAATCAAAAACGCGGTTACGGGCACGACCTACGCCTGCTTTGAGCCGGCGCTCGACTATGTGGTCGTAAAGCTCCCCAAATGGCCGTTTGATAAATTCGTCTATGCGAAGCGCTCGCTCGGCACACAGATGAAGGCGACCGGTGAGGTCATGGCAATTGCCCCGACCTTCGAGCAGGCCATCATGAAGGCCGTGCGCGGCGCGGAAATTTCGCTCGATACCCTAAACAGCGACAAGTTTGTGAACATGCCGGTGGAAATGCTCAGGAACAGGCTCAGGGTATGCGACGACGAAAGGCTTTTCTGCGTGTACCAGGCGTTGAAAAAGGGAATCACAGTCGATGAGGTGCACAGCGTCACCATGATTGACGAATGGTTCTTAGAGAAGCTTTTGAAGCTCATCGATATGGAGAGAAGGCTCTCGCAGGAGGATTTGAGCGATGAGTTGTATATGGAAGCCAAGAGCATGGGCTTCCTTGACAGGGTGATTACAAAAATAAGCGGGAAAGAAATAAAAGCCCCCGCACGCCCTGTGTATAAAATGGTCGATACGTGCGCCGCGGAGTTCTCCGCGCAGACGCCTTATTTCTATTCGACCTTTGATGAGGAAAACGAGGCGGAGGAATTCATAGAGGCAAACAAAACGGGCAAGAAAACGATTATCGTTTTTGGCTCCGGCCCAATCCGCATCGGCCAGGGTATTGAGTTTGACTACGCGTCCGTCCACTGTGTATGGGCGCTCAAGGAAGCGGGCTATGAGGTCGTTATCGTCAACAACAACCCAGAAACCGTTTCGACCGACTTCGACACGGCCGACCGCCTTTACTTTGAGCCGCTTACCACAGAAGACGTCATGGGTGTAATCGGTACGGAGCACCCGTACGGTGTGGTCGTGGCGTTCGGCGGCCAGACGGCGATTAAGCTTACAAAGTACCTGAGCGACCATGGCGTCAATATCCTCGGCACATCCGCCGACAGTATAGACAAGGCGGAGGACAGGGAGCGCTTTGACGAGCTTTTGGAGAAGCATCACATCATGCGCCCGCAGGGCTTTACCGTCATGACGACGGAGGAAGCGCTCGACGTGGCTTCGAAAATCGGTTATCCGGTTTTAATGCGTCCCTCCTACGTACTCGGCGGCCAGAACATGATTATCGCATATAACGACGACGACATTGTGGAATACATGTCTATCATCCTTTCCCAGAATATTGAAAACCCGGTGCTCATCGATAAATACCTGATGGGTACGGAGCTTGAGGTCGACGCCATCTGCGACGGCGAGGATATCCTGATTCCCGGCATCATGGAGCATATTGAGCGCGCGGGCGTCCATTCGGGCGACTCTATCGCTGTCTACCCCGCGTGGAACATCAACGACGAAATGACGCAGAAGATAATTAAATCCTCGCGCGACCTGGCGCTATCGCTCGATACGAAGGGCCTCGTCAATATCCAATACCTGATTTATAATGACGACCTGTATGTCATTGAAGTAAATCCCCGTTCTTCCAGAACCATCCCTTATATCAGCAAGGTCACGGGCGTACCGATGGTCGATTTGGCTACGCGCGCAATGCTTGGTGAAAAGTTAAAGGATATGGGCTACGGCACAGGGCTATTTAAAAAGTCCCCATACATTGCGGTTAAGGTTCCTGTCTTCTCGTTTGAAAAGCTGATTAACGTCGATAACCACCTGGGCCCGGAAATGAAATCGACCGGCGAGGTCCTGGGAATTGCCGAAACGCTCGAGGAGGCGCTTTACAAGGGGCTTGTGGGCGCGGGCTATAAAATGACCAAGTCGGGCGGCGTGCTCATTACGGTGCGCAACAGCGACAAGGGCGAAATTGGCGACGTCGCCAAGAAATACGCGGAGCTCGGCTTTAAGATTTACGCGACCAAGGGAACAGCTGACGTCCTGAAGGAATACGGAATTGACGCGGAGGTTGTCGGCAAGATACACGAATCGGCCGACAATACGCTGACGCTCATCGAAAGCGGAAAGGTAAGCTACGTTATTTCCACCTCCTCCAAGGGCCGTATCCCAACGCGCGACAGTGTAAAAATCCGCAGAAAGACGGTCGAGCGCAATATACCGTGCCTTACTTCCATCGATACGGCGAACGCCCTTGCGGGCTGCCTGCGCAGCAGGTACTCCACGCGCAACACGGAACTTGTCGACATCAACCACATGAGAAGCGAAAAGATGAAGTACGAGTTCACGAAGATGCAGGGCTGCGGCAACGACTACATCTATTTCAACTGCCTGAAAAATACCATCACCAACCCGGAGGGCCTGAGTGTGCGCCTTTCCGACAGGCGCTACGGTATTGGCGGAGACGGCATTATTTTAATCTGCCCGTCTGAGGCGGCGGACGCGAAGATGCGTATGTTCAACCTGGACGGCTCTGAGGGCAGGATGTGCGGCAACGGCGTGCGCTGCATTGGAAAGTTCCTTTATGACCACGATTTGGTCGACCAGAATAAGGATACCGTTTCCATTGAGACGTTAAGCGGCGTCAAGACGCTCAAGGTCTATAAGCAGGACGGTGAGGTCAAGAGGCTTCGCGTCGATATGGGCAAGGCGGAGCTTAACCCGAAATACATCCCGGTTGCGATGGACAAGGAAAAAATTATAGACGAGCCGGTACAGATTGACGGCAAAGAATACAACATTACCTGTGTTTCTATGGGCAACCCGCACTGTGTCGTCTTTGTTGATAATATAGACGGGCTGGACATTGAGGATATTGGGCCGAAGTTCGAGCACGACAGGCTCTTCCCGGAGCGCGTCAACGCGGAATTTGTAAAGGTGCTCGACGCGCATACCATCCGCATGAGGGTGTGGGAACGCGGCAGCGGTGAAACATGGGCCTGCGGGACAGGCGCGTGCGCCGTGGCTGTGGCCGCCGTTGAGAACGGCTATTGCCCGATGAACGAGGATATTACCGTAAAGCTCAAGGGCGGGGATTTGGTTATCCGCTACACGGGCGACACCGTCTATATGACCGGCGAGGCCGAGCGTGTATTTGAAGGGACAATCGTCCTGTAAAGCCAGAATGGCTTAGATATTTGGATTTTTCCGGCGGAAGCGCTGCATTTCCGCCGGACGCGATATTATTTTCATAGGGAACCCATGCGCAGAATGTAACGTTCTGCGTATTGTGGTTTCTCAGGGGACAGGCAAGGACAACAAAAAAGTAATGGAAAAGGACGATGAGGAATGACAAAATATATTTTTGTAACAGGCGGAGTAGTTTCTGGTTTGGGAAAAGGCATAACGGCGGCGTCTTTAGGCAGGCTTTTAAAGGCTAGGGGGCTTAAGGTCGCGGCGCAGAAGCTCGACCCGTACATCAACGTAGACCCCGGCACGATGAGCCCGTACCAGCACGGAGAAGTATATGTTACGGAGGACGGCGCGGAAACCGACCTCGACCTCGGCCACTACGAGCGCTTTATTGACGAAAACCTGAACAAATACTCCAACCTCACCACAGGCAAGGTGTATTCAAACGTCCTTGACAAGGAGAGAAGGGGAGAGTATCTTGGGCAGACCGTCCAGGTCATCCCTCATATTACGAACGAAATCAAGAACTTTATCTACAGCGTCGGCAAAAAGTCGAACGCGGACGTCGTCATTACAGAGATTGGCGGTACGGTCGGCGATATAGAAAGCCAGCCGTTTTTGGAGGCAATCCGCCAGGTGTCCCTGGAGGTTGGCCCGACCAACTGCATTTTTGTGCATGTAACGCTTGTCCCGTACATCAAGAGCTCCGGCGAGCATAAGTCGAAGCCCACGCAGCACAGCGTCAAGGAGCTGCGCTCGCTCGGCATCAATCCGGATATCATCGTGCTGCGCTGCGATGAGCCGATTGACGAGGGCATTTTTAAGAAGATTGCGCTGTTCTGCAACGTAAAGCCTGACTGCGTTATCGAGAATATCACGCTGCCAGTGCTCTACCAGGCACCGCTGATGCTTGAAAGGAATAATTTTTCCGATATTGTGTGCCGTGAGCTTTGCATTGAAAACAAGCCCGGCGATATGACAGAATGGCTCGAAATGCTCAAGCGTATCGAATCGAGGAATAAAAACGTCAAGATTGCGCTCGTCGGCAAGTATGTACAGCTGCACGACGCGTATCTGTCCGTTGCGGAAGCGCTCAATCATGCGGGCTATGAAAACGCCGCGAACGTGGACATCGAATGGGTGGACGCGGAGCTTGTGACCGAATATACCGCGAAGGAGCTTCTTGGAGGCTGCAGCGGTATCCTTGTGCCCGGCGGCTTTGGCGACAGGGGCATCGAGGGCAAGATAGAGGCGGCAAAATACGCGAGGGAAAACAATATCCCGTATCTTGGCATCTGCCTTGGCATGCAGACGGCGGTTATAGAGTTCGGCAGGAACGTGCTCGGCTACGAGGACGCGAATTCCGGCGAGTTCGCGCCGGAATCGGAAAACAGGGTCATCGACCTGATGCCCGACCAGCAGGGAATCGTCTCGAAGGGCGGTACCATGCGTTTGGGCGCGTACCCGTGCAAAATCAGGGAAGGCTCTATCATGTCGAAGGCTTACGGCAAGAATGAGATTGCAGAGCGCCACCGCCACCGCTACGAGTTCAACAACGATTACCGTGAGGAATTCGAGTCCCGCGGTATGCTCGTGACGGGAACGTCCCCCAACGGCATGCTCGTTGAGGCCGTCGAAATACCGGATAACCGTTTTTATGTCGGCGTACAATACCATCCGGAATTCAAGAGCCGCCCGAACTTTGCCCACCCGCTGTTCAGGGAATTTGTAAAGGCTTCGCTTGAGCATCAGGGGTAACAGGCAGGCTTATCAAACAGGGGTTTGTGCGAACCGCAAGCGAACATAAAAATACAGGGAGGTTCGCACCATAATTTCTGTTACATAACTGTGTAATGGGCGATAAGTGCGACCTTGTTTTATTCCAAACAGAAGCTATATGCTTTGATTTTGTGTAAAATGCATAATCTGAAAATGCTTTTTTGTGTTGTTTTACTGTCGCCGCTCATCCGGGCGGCGTGGATTGAAATGGCTCGGCTCGTTATCGACAAAACGACCGCAAACAGTCGCCGCTCATCCGGGCGGCGTGGATTGAAATATGGAGAATATAGGAAAGATAAACAAGGCAACAGCGTCGCCGCTCACTCAGGCGGCGTGGATTGAAATTCGGCACCGGGGTATGGATTGCGAGCTTGGCGATGTCGCCGCTCACTCAGGCGGCGTGGATTGAAATCAAAGCTCTAATGACGCACACGCTATTGCATCCGGGTCGCCGCTCACTCAGGCGGCGTGGATTGAAATACCATTTTGTCCACCTGCGACTTGTACGGGTGGAGTCGCCGCTCACTCAGGCGGCGTGGATTGAAATAGCGATGCCGAGCTATATACAATCTCTCGCAGCAGTCGCCGCTCACTCAGGCGGCGTGGATTGAAATCAGAAAAATCGTCATACGCAACGTCCAGACGGGTAGTCGCCGCTCACTCAGGCGGCGTGGATTGAAATACCATCCGGGAAATCGGATTGTTTGACAATCTGGGTCGCCGCTCACTCAGGCGGCGTGGATTGAAATTTAAAGTTGCGGATTTTTGCCTGCTGCTATATAAGTCGCCGCTCGCTCGGGCGGCGTGGATTGAAATATTTTGGGCTTTCAGCTCATTAAGCTGTTTCTCGAGTCGCCGCTTGCTCGGGCGGCGTGGATTGAAATCAGCTCCGCGTGGTACCGCATCTGGTTGGCCTGTGTCGCCGCTCACTCAGGCGGCGTGGATAAAGAATAATAACCGGTCCGTGCAGGATGGGAATAGGGAGGGAGCAAAATGTGGTTCTGGGTCTTTATGCTGGTGGTAAACCTTTTGCTTCCTTTTTCCATGCTCGGCTTCGGCAGCCTTTTTTATAAAAAACCGCCGGATAAAATCAACAGCGCCTTTGGCTACCGCACCAAATTGTCGATGAAAAATCAGGAAAGCTGGGAATTTGCACACCGTACCTGCGGCAGGCTTTGGCGTGTGCTCGGCCTTGTACTACTCATAATAACCGTTATTGCCATGCTGTTTTTACTCGGCAGGAATATGGAAAGCACCGCGTTCTTCGCGACAGGCATCCTTGTTTTTCAGCTTCTCGTCATGCTTGGCTCCATCTTACCGGTCGAACGCGCGCTTAAAAAGCGCTTTAACAAGGATGGCAGGCGCAGATAATAGAGCTTTCTTATCATTGAATCGAAATTTTCAGCCCGGAAACGGGCATCTTATATTCATAACCCGATTCAGGAAAGGATGATTTTACATGAAAATCAACACGAATTATCAAAACGTACAGAACAGCTACCTTTTTTCGACGATTGCAAAAAAGGTAAACGAATTTGGGGAAGCCCATCCCGATAAAAAGCTTATCCGCCTGGGAATAGGCGATGTAACTAAGCCCTTGTGCCCGGCGGTTATTACCGCGCTGCACGGCGCGGTCGATGAAATGGCGGACGCTGCTACCTTCCGCGGCTACGGCCCGGAGCAGGGCTACGACTTCCTGCGTACACAGCTCAAAGCTTACTATATGCTGCACGACGTTGAGCTTGAGCAGGGTGAGATTTTCGTGAGTGACGGCGCGAAGAGCGACGTCGGCAACATCCTGGATTTGTTTGACACGGACAATACCGTACTGGTGCCCGACCCGGTCTACCCCGTATATGTAGATACGAACACCATGGCGGGCAGGAAGATTGTCTACATGGACGCGACGGCTGAAAACGGTTTTTTGCCCCTTCCGGACGAAACCGTAAAAGCGGACATCATCTACCTGTGCTCGCCGAACAACCCAACCGGCGCGGTCTATAGCCGGGAGCAGCTGAAAAAATGGGTTGACTACGCAAACGCAAACGATGCGGTTATCTTGTTCGACGCCGCATATGAAGCCTTTATTTCCGACCCCACGCTTCCCAAGAGCATATACCAGATTGAAGGCGCGAAAACGTGCGCCATCGAGTTCTGCTCGTTCTCCAAAACAGCGGGCTTTACCGGTACGCGCTGCGGCTATACCATCGTCCCGTTTGCGCTTGAGCGCCAGGGGATGGGGCTCAATAAAATGTGGCTGCGCCGCCAGACGACAAAGTTCAACGGTGTGCCTTATATCGTCCAGAAGGGCGCTGCCGCCGTCTTTACGGAGGAAGGGCAGAAGCAGGTGAAAGAAACGATAGGCTATTATATGGAGAACGCCGCCATCATTGCCAGGGCCTTCGACGAGCTTGGCGTGTGGTATACAGGCGGCAAAAATTCGCCGTATATCTGGCTTAAGTGCCCCGGCGGCATGAAATCGTGGAAATATTTTGATTACCTGCTTGAAAACGCGAACGTGGTCGGCACGCCCGGCGCGGGCTTTGGGGAAAACGGCGAAGGCTTTTTCCGACTGACCGCGTTTGGCGGCCGTGAAAATACAATAGAAGCGGTCAGGAGAATCAAGAGCTTGAAATAAAACAGCTTGATATCCAGCGGATGTGGCAGCCCTGCTTTTGCGGGATGCTGATTGAGGGGCGGGCGGCATTGTCCCGCCCCGTTTGCTGTCTGTACAGAGAGAGGGACCTATGGCTTTTTTACCCGTAACGAAAAAAGAAATGGAACAAAGCGGCTGGGACACGCCGGATTTTGTGTTTGTCACTGGCGACGCGTACGTTGACCACCCGAGCTTCGGCGTGAGTATCCTGTCGCGCGTGCTGGAGGCGAAGGGATACCGCGTCTGCGTCCTTGCGCAGCCCGACTGGAAAAACGAGCGCGATTTTACGCGCTTCGGAAGGCCGAGGCTCGGCTTTCTCGTTACGTCCGGCAATATCGACAGCATGGTCGCGCACTACACGGCGGCAAAGCGCAGGCGCAGTGACGATATGTATTCACCCGGAGGCAAGGCGGGCAAACGGCCCGACCGCGCGGTGATTGTCTATTCCAAAATCATCAAACGGCTTTACCCGGACTGCCCCGTCATTATCGGCGGGCTGGAAGCGTCCCTGCGCCGTTTTGCCCATTATGATTACTGGGACGACAATGTCCGGCCTTCTGTTTTAATCGACAGCGGCGCGGATATTTTGACCTACGGCATGGGGGAAAACCAGACGCTTGAAATCGCCCGCCGTTTAAACGATGGGCTTCCCGTTTCGTCGCTTACGGACATCAGGGGGATTTGCTACGCGGTCGATACGAAGGATTACGCTGCAATGCCCGCCGCCGACTGCCCGTCATATGAGAGGGTAAGGGAATCTAAAAGAGAGTACGCGGCGGCCTGCCGCAAGCAGATGGAAGAGCAGGACGCGGTGCGCGGGCGTACGGTCATCCAGCGCCATGGCGGGAAAATAGTAGTGCAGAACCCGCCGATGCCGCCGCTTACGACGGAGGAACTCGACTGGGTTTATTCGCTTCCGTACGAGAGGATGTTCCATCCGGTGTATGAAAGCATGGGTGGTGTGCCGGGAATAGAAGAGGTTGAATTTTCCATCACGCATAACCGCGGGTGCTTCGGCGCGTGCAACTTCTGCTCGATTGCGTTCCACCAGGGCAGGGCCGTCACCGTAAGAAGCGAGGAGTCAGTGCTGGAGGAGGCAAAACGCCTGACGGAAAACCCGCGCTTTAAAGGATATATCCACGACGTAGGCGGCCCAACCGCGAATTTTCGCCTGCCGTCGTGTAAAATACAGGAAAAGGCGGGGCTTTGTAAAAACAGGAAATGCCTTGCCCCAAAGCCGTGCAGGCAGCTTCAGGTATCACACACGGAATATTTAGGCCTTCTGCGCAAGCTGCGCGCCCTGCCGAAGGTAAAAAAGGTATTTATCCGCAGCGGCATACGGTTCGATTACATGATGGAGGACGAAAACAGCGAGTTCTTCCGTGAGCTGGTAAGCTGCCACATAAGCGGGCAGCTGAAGGTTGCGCCGGAGCATTGCTCGGCGGCCGTGCTCGACAAAATGGGCAAGCCGCATATCGAAGCCTACAAGCGTTTTCAGGATGAGTTTTACCGTATGACGAAACAGGCCGGAAAGGAACAGTACCTTGTACCTTACCTGATGTCCTCCCATCCCGGCTCGACGATGAAGGACGCGGTGGAGCTTGCGCTGTTTTTAAAACGCGAGCATATCCGTCCTGAACAGGTACAGGATTTTTATCCGACACCCGGCACGGTTTCGACCTGTATGTTTTACACGGGGCTCGACCCGTATACGATGGAGGAGGTTTATGTACCTCGCACGCAGAAGGAAAAGTCGCAGCAGCGCGCGCTGCTGCAATATTTCAACCCAAAAAACAGGCAGCTTGTCATCGATGCGCTCAAAGCGGCGGGCAGGACGGATTTAATCGGCAGCGGGAAAAACTGCCTGGCCGCTCCCACGCCGCAGTATTTGGCGGAACTGAAAGCACGCGGTACCGGAAAAGGAAAAAGCCGCCCAAACAGCAAAAAGGCGGGGAATAGAAGCGCGGGCGGAAAGCGGGGAAGGGGCAGATGACCACCAGGCGAATGAAAAAGCGGTTCGCGGCTCTTTCCTGCACGGCCGTACTGCTCGCTATAAGTCTCCTGTTTTCCTTTGGAAAGCCGCTCGGACTCCCCTCATGGCAGGATATTTACGCCGCCTTCGGCTTTACGGACGTAAACCCGGAATCAGGGGAGCTGTCCGTGCATTTTTTGAATGTCGGCTGTGCGGACAGCGTATATATCAACTGCGGGGATTACAATGTATTAATCGACGCGGGCAACGAGAGCCTGCAAAACAAGTCCGCAGCCTACCTGCGGGAAAACGGCGTCAAAAAGCTCGACCTTGTTATCGCGACGCATCCCGACAAAGACCACATCGGCGGGATGCAGGAAGTGGCCGGGACATTCCCGGTTGAACGGTTCTGGATACCGCAGGTGAAGGAAAAGCTTGTACCGGACTCCGGCTTTTACACCGGTATGCTCTGGAACTTGGAAAAACAGGAAACGGAAATTACCCATCCGTGGGCGGGAGAATACCTGCGGCTCGGCGATATGGTGTTTACCGTGCTGTCGCCGTCCAAAATCTACAGCGATACAAATAATAGTTCCATTGTGGTAAGGCTGAGCTTTGGCAAGAACAGCTTCCTGTTTACCGGCGACGCGGAGAAAAAAGCGGAAAGCGACATGCTGAAAAGCGGCATGGGCTTAAAGTCCGACGTTTTAAAGGTCGGGCACCATGGAAGCAAAAGCTCCTCCACCAAGGATTTTTTAAAGGCGGTTTCCCCGCGGTACGCGGTGATAAGCGTTGGGGACAACAGCTATGGCCTTCCCAAAAAAACAGTAATCAAACGGCTTGAAAAGCTCGGGACAGAGGTTTATCGTACTGACCGGTACGGTACCGTCGTATTTTACAGCGACGGCGAGCGGCTCACCATACATACGCAAAGGAGTTAAGATGATGAAAACCTTGAAAATCGACCGGTTCGACCCACAGTACGCCATCTGCACCGACAAAGAGAAGAAGCTTTACGCGATTGAGCTTTCTGAGCTTCCCAAGAACGCAAAGCAGGGGGATATTCTTTTGATTCAAGACGACGGCGTCATTACAATCAGGAAATGAATGTAAGATTGTTCGCGCATTCCTTGACAAATCGCACCGCGTTTACTATACTAGACCACAAAGGCATGGAAGGGAAGAAGTAAGCAGACAGGGGCGCTAAAGAGAGGCGGCGTAAGGTGCGAGCCGCTGTGCCCGGCTGTTGAAATACATCCCGGAGCCGCCGGCTGAACGGGCGCTTGCGCGCTTTTATTAGGCCCGGACGGGTTTCGCCCGTTACAGCGGAGGGGTATGCGTTTGCGTACCCGTGAGGCTGTCGCCGTGAGGCGGCGGTAAACTGAGGTGGTACCACGGAATATTCCGTCCTCTGGATTTTGCAGGGGACGGTTTTCTTTATGATGCGCCGGCTTCTGCCGTATTTTAAGCTTTGAAAAGCGAAAAACAGGAGGAATTTCAAATGGGCGTATACGACGAACTAAAAGCAAGGGGCATGGTTGCCCAGGTAACGAACGAGGAACAGGTAAAAGACCTGCTCAATAATCAGAAAACAGCGTTTTATATCGGCTTCGACCCGACGGCCGACAGCCTGCATGTCGGGCATTTCGTGCAGATTATGGTCATGGCGCACATGCAGCGCGCGGGACATACGCCGATTGCGCTGTTCGGCGGCGGTACAGGTATGATCGGGGACCCGAGCGGCAAGAGCGACATGCGCAGGATGCTTACAAGGGAAGAAATCGACCATAACATCGCCTGCTTTAAAAAGCAGATGTCGCGGCTGGTCGATTTTTCTGAGGGCAAGGCGCTAATGGTCAACAATGCCGACTGGCTGCTCGATTTGAACTATATCGATTTCATCCGCACGATCGGCGTGCATTTCCCGGTCAGCAAAATGCTTGCGGCCGAATGCTACAAGCAGCGCATGGAGCGCGGCGGCCTGACTTTCTTTGAGCTCAACTACATGCTGATGCAAAGCTACGATTTCTATGTCCTTAACCAAAAATACGGCTGCCAGCTCGAGCTTGGCGGAGACGACCAGTGGAGCAATATCATCGGCGGCGTAGAGCTGATTCGTAAAATCGCCGCCAAGGAAGCGGAGGAAACGGGCAAACCCATTCCCAAAACGGCGGAGTCCTTCGGCATGACGTTTACGCTCCTTACAACGAGCGAGGGCAAAAAGATGGGCAAGACGGAAAACGGCGCCGTGTGGCTCGACCCGGAGAAGACGAGCCCGTACGAGTTTTACCAGTACTGGCGCAATGTTGCCGACGCGGACGTTATCCGCTGCCTGAAAATCCTGACCTTTGTACCGCTCGACGTAATCGAGGCGCTTTCCAAGCTGGAGGGCAGCGACATTAACAGGGCAAAAGAGGTTCTGGCGTTTGAGGTGACGAAGCTTATCCATGGGGAGGAAGAGGCACAGAAAGCCCAGGATGCGGCGCGCGCGCTGTTTGGCGCTGGAAAGAGCGCACAGGACATGCCCTCCACTGCAATCGATGAGAACGACTTTACAGACGGTACGGTAACGGTAATCGACCTGCTTTTGAAAACAAAGCTTACCCCCTCCAAAAGCGAGGCGCGCAGGCTTATCATGCAGGGCGGCGTTACGGTTGACGATATGAAGGTGACAAAGCCGGACGAAACGGTCGCAAAGGCGCAGTTTGAGGAAAAGGGCTATATTGTCATCAAAAAGGGCAAGAAGGCGTTCCATAAGGTGAGCCTTTAAGACCTGACAGGAAGGGGAGCGGGCATATGAGGAAATTTTTCTCGGAATTCAAGGAATTTATTATGCGCGGCAATGTGATGGACCTTGCGGTCGCGGTGATTATCGGCGCGGCGTTCCAGGCGATTATCAGTTCCCTGGTAAACGACGTGATTTCTCCGTTTATCGGATTGTTTGCCAAGATTGATTTTAAAGACTGGGTTTTTGACATCAACGGCGTGCAGATTCAATACGGCTCATTTTTGACGGCGCTTATCAACTTTATCATCATGGCGTTTGTTATTTTCCTTTTAATCAAGGGAATCAACAAGGTTATGAGCATTGGAAAGAGGCTCAGGAAGGAAGAGGAGCTGCTCTCAGAGCCGGAAACAAAGGCATGCCCTTATTGCCTGACGGAAATCGATATCAGGGCGACGCGCTGTCCGCACTGCACTTCACAGCTTGGGGATGCGGAAGAAGAGAAATAATTTGATGCGGTTACGTCCATAATATAGAAAACGGCATCGGAGCATTTTGGTTTGATGCTGCGCTTCGGCGGAAAAGGAGAAAACGGTATGGCTCAAAACAAGGGAATCCTGCATAAAATCAAAGAGACGTTCGACCAACGATCTATTATTGTGGCGTCCGCATTTATTATTTTTATCGCGCTGCTCGTTATCATGGTAACGTTTGCGGTCAATGTGGGGCCGGCGATAGCGGCGCGTGAGGCGGGGGCGAATGCCTCCGCGGGAACCGTTTCTTCTGAGAGCGGGAACAAGGCGTCTGCGGGAGCCTCCGGCGCGGACAAGCTTCCAAGCGGCTTTACCACGGTTTCCGTTGCGCGGGAAAGCCTGTATAAAGGCCCGCTGATTCTTGTGAACAACGACCATAAATGCGGAATCGACGGGGTAAACCTCGTCGGTATGATGGAGGAATACAACAAAACGTTCAAGGTGGCGGATTACGACGTCCAGGTAAACGGCGCGATTATGGAGAACATTAATTCCATGTTCGGCGATTTTCACGGCCAGTACGGAGACAACGACCTGCTTGTAAACAGTGCCTACCGCAGCCAGGACGTCCAGCAGACCATTTATGACAATACGCTTGCTTCCAAGGGTGAGGAAGGGACGCAGTGGGTCGCAAAGCCGGGCTACAGCGAGCACCAGACGGGCTACGCTTTTGACCTTTCCCTGATGGCGCCGGACGGTACAATGTACGATTACGACGGAACGGGCGACTACGGCTGGATTAATGAAAATTGTTCCCGCTATGGCTTTGTCGTGCGGTACGACGACAAGAAAAAGGAAATTACGGGGATTGCAAACGAGCCCTGGCATTTCCGCTATGTTGGCCAGCAGCACGCAATCTATATGGTTCAGAACGACCTCTGCCTTGAGGAATATATCGATTTACTCAGAGACTATTCCGCACAGGAGCCGCTCCTGCTCAAGGACCTTTCAATGAATGAATACAAGGTTTATTTTGTGAAGGCGCAGGAGTCCGGCAGTACCGAGGTGCCTGTCCCGCAGGACGGCGAATATGAAATATCGGGCAACAACGTCGACGGATATATCGTCACATGGAAACTATAAACTGAAAAGCAAAGCAGGCTGCGTCCGGGACGCAGCCTGCTTTTTTCTTCCTGTTACTGGATTTCTTCGATTGCCCCGTGTTCCTCTTCATAATTTTTGATGGCTTCTTCAATAAAAGAAAGGATTTCGTGGTTTACCGTTTGTTTTTCGCGGTATGACATAACCTTCAGCTTAAAAAGCATGTTGCTGTCAATCGTAATTCTTAAATCTTTGTTCGGCATGCTGGTTTCCTCCTGTTAAAGATATGAAAGCTATGAAAACATTATATGTCGAGCATAAAACAGTGTCAATACGGCTGAAAATAGGCATAAAACAAATTTATAATAAAAAACAACCATATGCGGTTTATATCTCTTATTATCAATTGAATAGCATTGGGATATTGCAAAGGAATTCATAAAAAATATAATAAAAAAATTTTTTTGCTTTTATTTTGCGGAAAAAGAAACAATTTTATTCATTGACAGCCATATATGGTTTATTTATAATAGAATTGAACCATATACGGTTGATATTAAGAAAATAGTTTTTTAAGGCTCCATCTTTATAAGAGAAAGCGGTGTTTTTTATGATTCAAAACAGGCTGAAGGAACTCCGGAGGGCGCGCGGAAAGACGCAGCTCCAAATTGCGCAGGTGCTGGGTACGACCTACCAATATTACAGTACTTACGAAAAGGGGCAGCGCGACCTGCCGCTTGAACGGGCAAAAAAGCTCGCGGTTTATTATAATGTTTCGCTTGACTACCTTTCTGGATTATCAGGCCAGGCGGAAAAATGCTGGCTGGAATAACAGGAAAAAATAAAGACGGGCGCAGGCAGAATTTTCTGCCTGCGCCCGTTTATTGAAAAATTACTTAAAATTTGATTTTTTCGTTGACATAATCTACAAGCTTATCGATTGCAATTCTATCCTGCGCCATCGTGTCACGGTCGCGCACGGTTACGCAGCCGTCCTCCACGCTGTCGAAATCGTAGGTGATGCAAATCGGCGTACCGATTTCATCCTGCCTGCGGTAACGCTTGCCGATAGAGCCCGCGTCGTCGTATTCCACCATAAAGTGCTTTTGAAGCACCTCGAAAACTTCGCCTGCCTGCTCGGAGAGCTTTTTGGACAGAGGGAGCACCGCCGCCTTGTAGGGAGCGAGCGCCGGATGCAGGCGCATGACGACGCGCGTGTCCTTTTCGTCAATAGCTTCTTCGTCGTATGCGTCGCACAGGAAAGCGAGCGCAACCCTGTCAGCACCGAGTGACGGCTCTATAACATAGGGAACATAGCGGGTATTGTCTGTCGGGTCAAAGTATTCCAGGCTCTTGCCCGAATGGTTCTGGTGCTGCATCAGGTCGTAGTCCGTACGGTCGGCTATGCCCCAAAGCTCGCCCCAGCCAAATGGGAAGAGGAACTCAATATCGGTCGTCGCCTTGGAATAGAAGGCAAGCTCTTCCTTTTCATGGTCGCGCAGGCGCAGGTTTTCTTTTTTTAGGCCCAGCGACAGCAGCCAGTTTTCGCAGAAATCCTTCCAGTAATAGAACCAGTCGAGGTCGCTGCCGGGCTTGCAGAAAAATTCAAGCTCCATCTGCTCGAATTCCCTTGTACGGAACACAAAGTTCCCGGGCGTAATTTCGTTGCGGAACGATTTGCCTATCTGCGCCACGCCGAATGGCATCTTACGGCGGGTGGTGCGCTGGATATTTGCAAAGTTGACAAATATGCCCTGCGCCGTTTCAGGCCGGAGGTAAATTTCGTTCTTTGCGTCCTCCGTAACGCCCTGGAACGTTTTGAACATCAGATTGAATTTGCGGATATCTGTAAAATTGCTGCCGCCGCATTCGGGGCAGGCAATGTTATTTTCCTTAATAAAATCCGCCATTTGTTCAAAGGTCATATTGTTCGGGTCCGCGCCGAAATCCTCAATGAGCTTGTCGGCCCTGTGGCGCGTTTTACAGTCCTTGCAGTCCATCAAAGGGTCTGAAAAGCCCCCTACATGGCCGGAAGCGACCCAAACCTGCGGGTTCATCAGGATAGCGCAGTCGAGCCCCACGTTATACCGGCTTTCCTGTACAAACTTTTTGTGCCAGGCTCTTTTAACGTTGTTCTTGAATTCAACGCCCAGCGGGCCGTAATCCCATGTGTTGGAAAGGCCGCCGTAAATTTCGGAGCCGGAATAAACGTATCCCCGGGTCTTGCACAGGGAAACGATTTTTTCCATTGTTTTTTTACTGTTATCCATGTTGGAAGGTTCCTTTCAATAGAAAAGTGTTAAGTAAATATCCTATCCTATATTAATGTTTCAGAGCGTATATGTCAAGATAAACCAACAGGATAGGGCGTGTTCTAATGCCATAGGGCGTAATTGGGCAGGATGGGAATATTTAACTTCCAATATTTTTTCTTGTTGATTTATTACAAATCTTGAAAGGCTTTTTCGGTTGTGTTTTATAATGAAATTTTAGGATATTGAAACTCCATTTGATTTACCTTAAATTTTGACAACAAAATGGATAAATAGTGACATTGACAAAAAGTGGGGGTATTGTATCATAGGATTAGCATGAAATATTATAGCTGAATATCCTGTGGAATATTGTTCTTTTTTGTGCCAAATAGCAAAATTTTACATATAAAAGAACATTTCATAGAGCTTCCGCTATATGTTTTGCGTTGTGTCAGATACCAATTGCAGTCGCGTCGGCTTCCTTTTTTTCCTGTGTTTAGATGCGCAAGCCGCCGTTTTGATGAAACGGTCTTAACATAGTGAAAAGACCGGCGCGAAATTTTTTTGGTTTGGTGGAAGAAAGCCAGTCGGGCTTTCGCAGCGCTCCCGCTTTGGGAGAGGGCAAAAAACAACAAGGGGGACTGCCGGGGTAATCAAGATGGAACGCCTTAAAAGGCGCAGGCTGATGCGGTGCCTGCCAAAACCGTAAATTTATATGAAAAAGGATATCAGTGAGATGTATAGAAAGAGAGTAAAGCTGCTTTCATTGTTCTTATCGCTGCTGATGGTTTTCGGAGCGGTGGCAAATGTCACGGCGGCCGGAGCAGGCAGCGCGCAGGAAGGTATGCAGACCGTCTACTTTAAAGACACGAACTGCTGGCAGGGGAAATTTGCAGACGGTATCTATGCCTACCTGTTCAGCTCGGCAGGCTCTGAAAACAACGGCTATCCGGGACAGGCGATGACCTATCTCGGCAGGGACGCAGAGCAAAACAGGATTTATTCCATCGAGGTGGATACCACGAAATACGATACGATTAAATTCACAAACGGAGCGCAGAGCGGCACCGTAAACCGCACGGATAATTATCCCGTCGCTTTGACGAGTGACAATAACGGCTACGGTTTTACGGGCAACATGACCTCCGGCAACAAATATTTTGAGGTCGCGCAGTGCAAGGCGCAGACAGAGGGGCTGGATATAACTGAGCCGTCTGAACCGACGAATCCCTCTGAGCCTACGAACCCTGACCTGCCGGACACGCTCACTATTTATTTTAAGGACACCAACTGCTGGGGCGACGGTTTTGTAAATGGTATTTACGCCTACCTGTTCAGCTCCACCGGCTCAGATAATAACGTTTATCCCGGCGTAAAAATGCAGTTTATCGGCAGGGATGTCGAAAAGAACAAGGTCTATTCCGTCGATGTTGACACTACAAAATACGACACCATTAAATTTTCCGACGGCAGCGCTTCCAACAGGCGCACGAATAATTTTCCCGTTGCGCTGTCGGCGGGCAACAACGGCTATCAGTTCAACGGCTTGATGGACCCTGACGACTCCCGGTATTACGGAATCGAGCAGGCGAATATCAATACCGATAACCTGATTGTCCGCGATGAAGAAGACGTCACCGTTTATTTTGCCGATACCGCGGCATGGGGCCTTCCGTACGCATATGTCCTGTCGGCGGACGACAGCCAGACAAACGGCGATTACCCGGGCGAGCCCATGACCTATGAGGGCAAGGACGCACAGGGCGTGGATATTTATTCCTATACGTTTAATTTCTTTGATTTTGCAAAAATCAAGTTTTCTAATGGCAAGAGCGCTTCTTCCTCAGACCACAAGCGCACAGGCAACCTGGAATACCGCACACAGCTTACAGGCGAATTAAACGCTTACCGCCTGACGGGCAGCGCGGACCCAGCTAAGCCGAGCAATCTGGAAGCCGAGGCCTGCACGGTCGATATAAAGGCGCTCGATAAATCTGATTTGACGACCATTTATTTCCGCGACGACCTTCAGTGGGAGGAAATTTACGCCTACACCTTCAGCAGCGCGGACGGCAATACCTCCAACGGCCCGTATCCCGGCCAGAGGATGGAATACGCAGGTAAGGACAAGGCGGGCGCGAAATATTATTCCTATACCTTCCCGTCTAAAACGTATGACACCATCAAATTCTCGGACGGAACCACGGAAAACAGGCGCACAGACAACATTCTGTACGCGGCAGACGCGCAAAACGGCAGCAACTGCTATTACCTGACCGGGTCGTCCTCCGGCGGAAAGTATGAATTTAAGCCTATTCAGGTAGACCCTGCCGGGCTTGACGCTACGGAAATGTTCACGGTTTATTACAAGGATACGATTGGCTGGGGCGACCCGTACCTTTATGCGTTTTCAAGTACAGGGGCAGGCGATGACAAGGCTTATCCCGGTACGCGCATGACGCTTGAGGGAACCGTTGGAAAGACTAAGATTTATTCCTGCGCGTTCGATTCCAACAAATACGACCGCATAAAAATCGATGATGGAACGATACTTGGCTGTTCTGTCCCAAACAGGCGTACGGCGGATATCGACTTTATCAAGGACTTAGGTGAGAATAACTGCTTTGAGCTGACCGGAAGCACGACAGTGACCGGCGGCAAGGAGTATTACGATTATAAGGCAGTCTCCGTTAATACGGACGAAATTACACCTTATGAGGGCGTTAAAACCGATACAAAGGTCAAGAACGTCATCTTTATGATAGGCGACGGCTTCGGTGAAAAGCAGGCGCAGGCCGGCGAGCTCTACAAAGGCGGCAAGCTTGTGTTCCGCACAGGCGAGGAAAACGGCTGGTACCGCAATTGGCAGACGACGCATGACGCGGACTACCCCAAATTTACGGACAGCGCGGCCGCCGCGTCGGCGCTTGCCACCGGCGTTAAGGTACACGACAGCGTGGTCGGTATTTCCCCAGAGGGCAAATGGGTGGAAAACCTGACCGAGTTTTCTAAAGCGAGAGGCCTCAAGACTGGCATCGTCGTCACACAGGTGCTTCCGCACGCAACGCCCGCGGGCTTTACGGCGCATGTCGATTCCAGGCATTCCTACGACGAAATTGCGACGCAGCAGATTAAGCAGAACATCGACCTCATGTTCGGCGGCGGTTCGACCTACTTCAACGCAAGGAAGAGCCTGATGAACGACCTCGGTTATTCATATACCACGAATTTCTCCGACGTATCAAACGTGCCTGCTGACCAGAAGCTCATCGGCGCGTTCAAGGATTCCTATATCAAGCATTCCGACTCGAACCTTCCGATGCTGGCCGATACCACCAAGGCGGCGCTTGAACGCCTGACGAACGACGACGGCTTCTTTGTCATGATAGAGGGTTCCGATATCGACGCGTACGCGCATAACAGCAACATGGCGGATATGCTCGATGAAATCATCGTATTCGACAACGCGGTAAAGGTGGCGCAGGAATACGTTGACGCGCATCCCGACACGCTCCTGATTGTTACGGCCGACCATGAAACAGGCGGGCTGGACCTCAGCGGCGTAACAGACAAATCCCAGCTGACGAACAGCCTCTTTAAGTCCGGCGGTACGCATACGGGACAATCCGTTCCGGTTTATGCTTACGGCAAGGGCGCGCAGGAGCTTACACAATATAATACGATAGACAACACGGAAATCCACCAGTTTGTTACAGACGTGCTCAACAACGAGTACGACCCGAACGGCGAAATCGGCGAGAACGTCTTAAGCGACGCGAACAACGTGATTTACTTCCAGAAGCCTGCCGATTGGGAAGACGTTTATATTTACAGCGACGCTTACAAATCCACAAAGGAATTCCCCGGCGCGCCGATGATTCTCCTCGAGGGCGACATTTACACCTATACGATTCCTTACGACGTCAAGAACCTGTCCTTCAGCTTCAATGACGGAAACAAGAAGTCTACGGTAACGGTGGAGAACCCGCAGTACAACAAGCTTTACTACATCGATGACGATAAGGACCCGCAGAAATCCACCGTCTCGGTCAACGAGGAATATGCTCCGCCGGAGGGCGTTGTATACTTTGAGAAGCCAGACGACTGGAAGGACGCGTACATCTATACATGGGGCAGCCGCTACGGCGGGACATGGCCCGGAACACAGATGACGCATGTTGAGGGCAACCTCTACAAATATGTGCTCTATGGCTCTACGACGATTGCTTCCGCATTCGGCCTGATTTTCAACGAAGGGCCTGTATCCGGTACAGCCAAGCAGACGGTGGACCTGGAATTCATGGGCTTCAACCTGCTTTATAAGCTAACCGGTGAAAAGGATGCCCAGGGCCATTTCTACACCTCGTTTGAGAAATATCCCAAGCAGGCGGACGACGGCGAGGATGCCGGTACGTTCTACTTCAAGAAGCCTGCCACCTGGGATGCGGCCAATGTTTATGCGTTCTTCGGCGCGTATGTCGGCGAATGGTCCGGCGTGCCGATGACTAAGGTAACAGACGACATTTATTCCTTTACCTTGAAGAAGGGCCAAATGTTCAGCGGCGGCCATAATTTCAAGCTTGCGTTCAACGACGGCAAGACTTACCAGACTATCGACGTTGCGTTCGAGGGCTTCGACCGTATTTATACCATAGAAGGCGACGATACAACCGAGGCTGCATACGGCTCCTGGAGCAAGTATACACCGGCACAAATCAAGTACGGCGACTTAAACGGCGACGGATTTGTCAATGTGGCCGACGTCCTGATTGTCCAGCAGTATCTCGCACGTATGATTGAGCTGACCGACGCGCAGAAGATAGCGGCTGACGTCGATTTGAGCGGAGACATCAAGGTAGCCGACGTTCTCGAAATGCAGAAGCTCATTGCAAAAATTATCGATAAGCTTCCGGCGGAAAGAGTCCGGTAAAACCACAATCTGATTTGCCGAATCTTGCGGCATAAACGGCTTTCAACTGTGCAATCCATATGAATAATTTGATACCTCCAAATATCAACCGCAGCCGTTTTATGCACAATGTATTCTATATAGTAGGACCGCAGGGGAAAACCTCTGCGGTTTTACTTTTCGTATGGCAGAATCTCTAAAAAAACAAGACAAACTTTGTTTGTTTTTCAAGCAAAAAAGGCTGTCAATTTGCATCTTTTTGTTTGCTTTTTTTTTGGAAAAACAGTATAATTATAACAATTTGGGGCGATTCGTCCCAAACGCCGGATTTCCGTATTTTAATGGTAGGTACGGGTATGCTCCGGAAAAAAATTTTTAGGATATTCTTGAAATGAAAGGATGAAACAAATGGTCAAAACAATTGAAAAGTGCACCGCGTGGGTGCTTGCCGCGGCAATTTTGCTGAGTATGGCATGCATCGGCGTGTATGCACAGCGCGCACCGTTCCGTTACGGAGACGTAAACGGGGACGGTAAGGTTTCTGCGGCCGATGCGATGGAGGTTTCCAAGCATACCGCAAAAATCATTACTCTGACAGGCGACGCATTCAAGGCGGCGGATGTCAACGGAGATGGGATAGTAAGCGTAAAAGACGCGATTCTCATCCAGCAATATGTCGCAAAGGTAATCGATGTATTCCCGGTGGAGCTCATCCAGCCGACTGACCCGACGGTTCAGCCGACCGAGCTTCCCACCACCACCCCTACCGAAGCTCCCACGATTAAGCCGACCGACCCGGAGCGCTATGATACGCTTGTTAATGGTAAAAAAGCCAATGTCGGTGATGAAATCGTTTACACTGCATATCTCTATGCGAAGGACCTTGTAGCCGGCGTAAACGCTTATGTAAATTATACCGGTGATGTTTTAAAGATTTCAGATATCACACTGGGTTCTAAAAAGAAAGCTGTCCTGCCAATTTTGGCAAATGGCAGCAGTGTTTTGAATTTTAACCCGGTTGACGGCTCTGATTCGATTTATTTCAATGGTGCCAACGCGGATGAAGGCTATGATTTCTCCGCAAAGGAAAGTATTCTTGTAACCGTGCGTTTTGATGTAATTAAAGAAGGAACCGCTTCAATTGGAACGTCAATGACACAAATTCTTTCGATGGAGCTCGATTCCTCGAACAAGAACCAGCCGCTTGAGGATTATACCCTTACGGATAAAACTGAGGTAATAGGCGGTACGGTTGACCCGACCGAGGCTCCCACACAGGCCCCGACCGACAAGCCGACTGAAGCACCGACCGCGGCGCCTACAGATAAGCCCACGGCCGCGCCGACCGATCCGACCGAGGCGCCAACCCAGAAGCCGACCGAGGCGCCAACTGTGGCGCCCACAGAAGTGCCTACAGAGAAACCCACCCAGGTGCCGACAGAGCAGCCGACCACGCCGCCTTCCGGCGACGCGGTAATCAACGGTCAGAAAGCAAACATCGGCGACCAGGTAACGTATACGGCTTACCTGAAGGCGGATGAGCTCGTAGCGGGCGTGAACGCGCACGTGACGTACACGGGCGGCGTACTCAAGCTTTCACAGGAGACGCTCGACTCCAAAAAGGCACAGGTTATCCCGGTGCTTGCCACAGGCAGTTCGGTGCTTAATTTCGACCCGGTGGACGGCACAAGCTCCGTTTACTTCAACGGTGCGAACTCCGACGAGGGCTATGAGTTCTTCGCGGAAAAGACCGTGCTTGTCACCCTGACGTTTGACGTTATCGGCGCGGGAACAGCGGAGATAAAAACGGCAATCGCGCAGATTCTTTCAATGCAGCTCGATTCCTCGAACAAGAACCAGCCGCTCAAGGACTATACCCTGACCGGCGAAACGAAGGTCATCAAGGGAACCACGGACCCGGCTAGCGACGCGGTTATCAACGGCGTTACTGCAAATATCGGCGACCAGGTGACCTACACGGCATATATCAGCGCCAGCGAGGCGGCTGCCGGAATCATTGCGTATGTTCCTTATAATGACAGCGTGCTGAAGCTTTCCAACGAAACGCTGACATCCAAAAAAAATCAAGTCATCCCCGCTTTTGCGACGGGCAGCTCTGTATTGAATTTTACCCCGGTTGACGGTTCCAGCGCGGTTTACTTTAATTCGGCAGACCCGGATGAAGGTTACGATTTGCCGGAGGGAAGCGTTCTTGTGACTTTAACGTTTGATGTCATTGGAAAAGGAACCGCAGCGGTTTCACCGCAGGTTAAGCAGTTCCTGAGTATGCGCAAAGACGCCGACGGGAAATATTTGAACCTGACTGACTATCAAATTACATCTGATTTGATAAAAAAATAAATAAATTTAAGAGAGCGCCGCGGTTTTCCGCGGCGCTTTTGGTTTATTGAGTGAGAATACGAGAATCAATACACTTCATATTTGCCAACTTGAGGGAGATATGGTATAGTATTTCCATAATGGCGGTTTTTTCGGTTTTCCCGGAAAAAATAGCAGCATCCGCAATTTTTATGAGGTGATATTTTTTGGAAGTCAATATTTTAATGGGCGTTTGTATACTGCTGCTCATTATTCTATCCGCGTTTTTTTCTTCGGTTGAAACGGCGTTTTCCACAGTCAACACGATTCGCCTGCGGCATGACGCGGAAAACGGAAGCAAACGGGCCAAAACGGCGCTTACAATTACAGAAAATTATGACAAAGCGCTTACGACGATTCTAATCGGGAATAATATTGTAAATATCGGCTGCTCGTCTATTGCGACGGTGCTGTGCCTGAACCTGTTCGGAGATATGGGCGCGGCTATCAGTACAGGCGCCGTTACGATACTTGTCTTGACCTTCGGGGAAATTTTGCCGAAATGTATCGCAAAGGAGCACGCAGACAGCTATTGCCTGCACACGGCGCAGGTTCTGCGGGTCCTGATGACGATATTCAGCCCCATTGTTTTTCTGTTTGTCAAACTGAAATCCTTTGTGCTTGACAGGATGCGCAAAAACGAAAAATCGCCGTCTGTTACGGAGGACGAGTTGAAGTTTATTATAGAGAGCATTGAGGAAGAGGGCGTGCTTGAAGAGCAGGAACGCGAGCTCGTCCAGTCGGCGCTCGATTTTGATGAAAAAACAGTACAGGAGGTCCTTACGCCGCGCGTCGATATTACGGCGGTCGACATAGAGGACGACGCAAAAGAAGTGGCAAAGCTGATTCTGTCTGAGCGTTTTTCGAGGATTCCCGTTTACAAGGACAATATAGACAATATTGTCGGTATCCTGCATACGCGCGATTTCCTGGAAGCGATGATTCACGGCGAAAAGCCGGAAATCGCAAAGCTTATACAGCCCGCGTATTTTATTTATAAAAAGAAAAAACTTTCTACCGTGCTTACCGACTTCAAACGTAAAAAGCTCCATATGGCAATCGTTTCCGACGAATACGGCGGAACGGTCGGCATTGTAACAATGGAAGATTTGCTCGAAGAAATCGTAGGGGAAATCTGGGACGAGGATGAAGAGGTAGAGCAGCAGTACAGAGCCCTGCCCGACGGCGGATATGAAATCAATGGGGATATGGATATTGACGAAATGCTTTCGCTGTTTGGAATGAATGAAAATGCAATTGAAAGCGACAGCGTGTCGGTCGGCGGCTGGGTGTTTGAAACGCTCGGCAGTATTCCAGAAAAGGGAGACAGCTTCCAATTCGGGGAGCTCTGTATTACTGTAACAGAGGTTACCGAGCAGCGCATTACGAAGCTCATCGTCCGGCGTACTGTAAATCAGACAGAAACTGACAAGGATTAAACTGTCAGGCAAAAAAACAGCATAAATAAAATCACCGCAGGAGAAAATAAATGCGGTGGTTTTTTTATGAGAAAAATGAAACAGGATGGGTTTCTGTTTTCCTTCGGCGGAATTGCATATGGTTTGATAGAGCTGCTGTGGCGGCGGTATACGCACTGGTCGATGATTATTACGGGCGGCGTATGCTTTGTGATGCTTTTCAGGATTTTTAATAAAATGCAGCGGATTTCCCTGCTTAAAAAATGCTTGATTGGCTCGGCGGTTATCACTGGCGTGGAGCTGATTGTCGGCTGTATCGTCAATCTTATTTTAAAGCTTGAAGTATGGGATTATTCCAACATGCCCTTAAACCTGCTTGGCCAAATCTGCCCGCTCTACAGCCTGCTGTGGGGCTTCCTGACCATTCCGATTGTCTTTCTGTGCGGGAAAATGAAGCCTGTCGTCAAAAGAATCTGAAACAAAATGGGAGGCAGCGTACGCTGCCTCCCAAATCTTTACCTATTCTCCAATTAAGTTGTTGCGCTCCAGCCATTCCTGGTGCGTCATGAGCACCTGGCGGGACTTGGAGCCTTCGTGCGGGCCGACAATGCCCATCTGCTCCATCTCGTCAATCAGCCTTCCTGCGCGCGCATAGCCCAAGCGCAGGCGCCTCTGCAGCAGGGAGGTGGATGCTTGCCCGGCCTCTACGACGCATTTTATCGCTTCCTCGAGCATGGGGTCGCGGTTTTCGTCGCCGCCGTTATTCAAAGCGGAGTCCTTGCCGTTTGCGCCGATGTCCTGCGAGGCGATTTTTTCAATCTGCTCCACAACAGTTTCGTCGTAATCGGACTGGTAGGATTTTTTGATATAGCCCGTGACGTTTTCAATCTCCTCGTCGGAGGCGTAGCAGCCCTGTACGCGTAAAGGCTTTGGCGCGCCGACAGGGGAGAAGAGCATATCGCCCTTTCCGATGAGCTTTTCCGCGCCGCCGAAATCCAAAATGGTTCTGGAGTCAACCTGTGATGAGGTTTTCAGCGCAATACGGCTTGGAATATTCGCTTTGATTACGCCGGTAATAACGTTGACCGAGGGACGCTGTGTCGCGATGACCAAATGCATGCCCGCCGCGCGCGCCATCTGTGCCAGGCGGCAGATGGATTCCTCTACCTCGTTGGGTGCTGCCATCATCAGGTCGGCCAATTCATCGATTGCAATGACTATCTGCGGCATTTTACTGTCGGGAATCGGAAGGCCGTCGTCAGTAAGCGGGCGGTCCTCCTTCGGTGTTTCGGGCGGGACATTCGCATAGCGCTTGCGGTACTTGTCAATCATGGAATTGTATGCGTGGATGTCCCTGACATTGTAGGCCGCAAACGTTTTGTAACGCTCGAGCATTTCGCTGACTGCCCAGTTGAGAGCGCCGGCCGCTTTTTTAACGTCTGATACAACCGGAATCAGCAGGTGTGGGATACCCTTGTATTTTGAGAACTCGACCATCTTCGGGTCGATTAAAACGAGCTTTACTTCATCGGGGCTGCCCTTGTACAGAAGGCTTAGCAGGATGGAGTTGACGCAGACCGATTTACCGGAGCCGGTCGTACCCGCGATGAGCAGGTGCGGCATCTTCGCAAGGTCTGTCGCGACGATGTTGCCGGAAATGTCCCGGCCGAGCACGACGGTCAGCTTGCTCTTTTCATGCTTGAATTCCTTGGAATCAATCAGCTCGCGCATGGTAACCATGCCGATTACCTTGTTCGGCACCTCGATTCCAATCGCGGCCTTACCGGGAATAGGCGCTTCAATCCTTACGCCGTCAGCGGCAAGGTTCAGTGCGATATCATCTGAAAGGTTTGTGATTTTGCTGATTTTTACGCCCGCCGCAGGCTGCAGCTCAAAGCGCGTAACGGACGGGCCGCGGCAGATATTGATGATATTGGCCTGTACGCCAAAGCTGTTGAGCGTAGATATAAGCTTCTGCCCGTTTTCCTGCAGCTCGTCGAACGCGCCGCTGTTCTCGCCGGAAAAATTAGGGTGTAGCAAATCGACTGGCGGGTAATGGTACCCGTTTTCGTTTTCCCTGTGCTTCTGTTCCGCGCTTTCCCCGTCCAGTTCTACGGGTACCGTCTGCGGGTCGGGCTGTATCTGGCCGGGGTCGCTCTTGCGCGGCTTCTTTTTCTTTTCCATTACGTCCTTCGCGGCGAAGGTAGCCATGGGCTTTTCAGCGTCGTCCTCCTGCAAGGGAGACGGCGTTTTACCGTTCATCAGTATTTCAAGCCGCTTGCGCTTGTCGTTCAAATTCTCCGGCGTTTTGTTCTCTCCGTCGATTGGGATGTCGATTTTTCCCATACGGAACGGGGAACCGTGGGATTGGCTTTTTTCTTTCTTTAAATCCATGCCGGTTTCCAGCTCGGGATTTTGGAAGAGCGGGGGGCGGTTTTCAAATTCCTCGCGCTCTTTTTGCTGCTGCTCACGCTTACGGTTGAGGTTTTCCCGCGCGGCGTTCATGCCCTGCGCAACCTTGTCCGCGGGCTTCTTCATAATTTTGAAGATATGGCGCAGCGTAATACCGAACAGGAACATAAAGCATAAAAGCATCGCAATAATTGAAAAGACCTCTGCGCCCGCCTTGCCGCACAGTATGACAAGAGGTATGCCGAGCACGCCGCTCAAAAGCCCCGCGCCGCCTGTGTCCGCGCCCTGCGTGTAGAGCCTGCCGAGCTCGCTGAAATACGAGATACCGGATGCCGCCGGCGCTTTTAATATGTACATCAGTGACGATAAAAAAACAATAAATCCGATGGCAAGCGCCGTTTTTCCCGCCATTTTTGTGCCGAGCTGCTTATCGAGCGCTGTCATCACAGCAACATAGATAAGCAGTACCGGCCACAGCACAGCCAGCGTCCCGAACAGGCCGAGCATAAAGCTGTGCAAAAACCGCCAGACGTTTTCGCCCGGAATGAATATGATAAACAGCAGCAGCACTGCGCCCGCAAGGAGCAGGAGCGCTTTCGACTGGCTTGAAAGGCGGTGCTTTTTCTGCGGCGCCGGCTGTTTTCTGGCGGCTGATTTTGCGGCGGGTTTTCTGGCTGGCGCTTTTCTGCCGCCTGCCGCCGCTTTTTTTGTGGCCTGCTTTGTTTTTGCTGCCAAACTGATTCACACCCTTAATGTTTCACATCATATAAAAGGAACGTCCTTGTATTTATCCAAAAGTAATCGGGACGCCTGTAAATACGTTTGCGCCCGTGTTCATTTCTATCAGGCTGATGATTATCACGGCGATACCGACGACCGCCGTATAAATAACGAATATGTACATGCGGTCCTTTGCCAGCATCCATTTGAACAGCAGGATGGCAAAGAAGCCAACGACCGCCGAGGTGATTACACCCGCAATAATCGGCATAATCTCAATACTGCTCATTACGCCGGGCGTCGTGAGCGCGTCCTTGAGCTCAAGGACAGCGGCCGCGAGGATGGACGGGATTGCGAGCACAAAGGTATAGTCGAGCGCCGTCTGCTTGTTGATACCGCGCAGCTCTCCAGCGGCGAGCGTGGAGCCAGAGCGCGAAAGGCCGGGGAATATGGCGGCGAAGCACTGGACGATACCGACAGTCAGCGCGTCGACGATATTAAAGCGCGTCCGGCCCGCGCCGTTTTTCTTGACGATACCCTTGGCCTCATACCGTTTGGCGGTACGCTTGTTTGAAAGGATGCCGAGCGTAAGAAGCAGGCAGGTGAACAGCAGGGAAATACCCACGATGATGAAATAGCCGCTGTTTCCCGACCATATGTCCGCCAGGTCCTTGCCGGTCATCCCGCCGCTGAATGGAATCGGGACAAACAGCAGGAACAGGGGAATCAGGCCGATAACGAGCATCACAAGCAGGTTGCGGTCGTCGTCCATCTCGCTCCATTTGAACTTGCCGGTAAAAATATCGCGCAGTGTGGAAAACAGCGCCTTGAACAGCCGGCCTATCAGCTTATAGTAAACGACGCAGACGGCAGCAAGCGTCCCCAGGTGAAGCATGACGTTGAAAAACAAATTGTTTTCCGTCACGCCGAGGATATGCTGTGAAATGGAAAGGTGGCCGCTGCTCGATACGGGCAGGAATTCGGTCAGCCCCTGTACGATGCCCTGAATAATCGCATCAAAAATATTCATTATGTATACCTCCAAATTGATTTCCTTTTCTCTATGTAAACGCCCGGAAGCGGGGCGCAGAAGGCGGGCGTATGCCCGCCAAAACGCATCAAGCGTTATTTTTTTCTGGCCTTTTTTTCGGGCTGTTTTCTTGCTTTTCGCTTGTCTGCCGCGCGTTTGTCGTCAATCATTTTGTTCAGGCAGTTCATCGCGTCGGAAAGCGTGCCGACGTCGTCAATTAAACCTTCTTTTACGGCGTCGTCGCCTTCAAGGATGGTGCCGACATCGAGCACCAGCTCGCCGATGTTCATTGCAAGCTCGTTATAGCGGTCGTACGGGATATTGGAATTTTCGCTTACAAACGTCGTAATGCGGTGCTGCATACGCTTGAAATATTCAAACGTCTGCGGAACGCCGAGCGTAAGCCCGGTCATGCGCACAGGATGCACGGTCATGGACGCGGATTTCGCGATGAACGAATGCTTTGCCGCAACCGCCAGCGGAATGCCGATGGAATGCCCGCCGCCCAAAACGACCGAAACACTCGGCTTGGTCATACCGGCCATCAGCTCCGCAATCGCAAGGCCCGCCTCAACGTCGCCGCCTACCGTGTTGAGCAGGATGAGCAGGCCGTCGATACGTTCCTCCTCCTCAATTGCGACAAGCTGCGGAATTACATGCTCGTATTTCGTCGTCTTATTCTGGGAGGGAAGGATGGTATGGCCTTCAATCTGCCCGATTATGGTGAGGCAGTGGATGGTGTACTTGCCGTTGTTTGTAATAATGGACCCGGTTTCGTTGATTTTGTCAGTATTGCTTTCGCTGATGGGACTGCTTTCCTCCAGCGATTCGTTATTATCGTTATCCTGCTCGGACGGGTTGGGCACGAACTGGTCCTTTTTATCATTTTTTGAATTGCTCATGATACAGCTCCTATCCTTAATTCAAACAGCGCTGTACCTGCGTTTTCTCTCAACACAGTATAATGCGCCTTCAAGGAATAGTTTGCCGTTTTCTGCGCAATATCATACGTATTTCATTATAGCATTTTATGGTGTTTACAGCAAGCATTTTCCACAAAAGAAGAAAGCTTACATTTTAATCTGAACTTCATTTTTTATTTGTAAATTATAAACCTAATTCTAATTTTATAACAAAAAGAGGCGGTTTATCCGCCTCTTTCCATAAGATTACTGTGTGAATTCAGGCTGCTAACGCTCTTCCCTGTAATAGTTGACGCCGAGCGACTGGGGCTGAGAAAGGTTTTTCTTTTTGCGCATGGAATTGACAATCAGCACCAGCGCCGTCACAAGGAACGGCAGCATGACGTAAAACGCCTTGGGGATGTCTGCCAGGAACGACAGGGCCGGGAACGCGGTGGCAAAGTCGTTTGCACGTACCTGGAAAACGGAGAACGCGCCGAATACGAGCGAACCGAGCAGCGCTTTCGCGGGGCTCCAGCTTGCAAAGATAACGAGCGCGACGGAAATCCATCCCTGCCCGTTGACGCAGCCGTTGTTCCACACGCCGTTTCCGTTAATCAACGCAATATATGCGCCGCCCAGGCCGCAGATGCCGCCGCCGAGGATGATGTTGAAATACTTCATCCGGTTGACGTTCACTCCGGACGCGTCCGCGGCGGCGGGGTTTTCGCCGACCGACCGCATACGCAGGCCCGCCCTTGTATGCTTGATATAAAACCAGCATATAATCGCGACGGCAATGGCGAGATACACCAGCATATTATGGGAAAACAGTACCTTCCCGATATACGGGATGTCGCTTAAAAACGGGATTTTCAGCTCCGACAGCACGGCGGTGAAATCGCCGGAGAGCTTCGGGTTGCCGCCGGGTGTGCTTTGAATCATCTGCTCGCCGAAAAAGTTAGCGAAGCCTGTGCCGAAAATTGTAAGCGCCAAGCCGGTAACATTTTGGTTGGCCTGTAATGTTACGGTCAGGAACGCGAAAATCAGCGCGCCAAACGCCGCCATTGCAAAGGAGGCAAGCAGGGAAAGCAGCAGGTTGCCCGTATGGAAGCCGATGAAGAAGCCAGCAAACGCACCCATGTACATCATGCCCTCGACGCCAAGGTTCAGGCTGCCGGATTTTTCCGTGATGATTTCGCCGGTTGTGCCGAGCAGCAGAGGCGTGCCGGCTTTAATCGCGGCAAACAAAAAATTAATGATTGTTCCCAACTGTGCTCAGCTCCTTTCCTTTAGACGGTTTGCGTAAGACAAGCTTATAGCGGATAAAGAAGTCGAATCCCAAAATAAAGAAGAGGATAATGCCCTGTAAAATATCGGATACTGCCGCCGAAAGGCCAAAGGTGCTTTCCGTAACGCCGCAGCCCTTTTCCAGGATGCCGAGCATACAGGAAATCGCCAGAATTCCAAACGGGTTGAGCCTGCCAAGCCATGCGACGATAATCGCAGTAAAGCCGACGCCGCTTGCTATTCCCATACTGAGGGTATGGCTCGTCGCGTCTCCCGAAACCTGGAGCATACCTGCAAGGCCGCAAAGCGCCGCGCTTAAGAACATAGTGCGCATGACGACCTTTTTGACGTTCATGCCGGCGTAGCGCGCCGTGTTCTGGCTGTCGCCAACAACGGAAATTTCATAGCCCTGCTTCGTGTAATTCAAATAGAGGAACACGAGGATGACGAGCACCAGTCCGACAATCCAGCTCATATCCATCCCGAAGACCTTATCGAGCCACGCGTTTTCCGGGAATGAGGAGATTTTCGGGAAGCCTCCGGCGTTCGGGTCCCTCCATGGGCCGTCGCGCAGGTATTGGACGATATAGAGCGCAATGTAATTGAGCATGAGCGTCAATAGCGTTTCGTTGGTATTGAATTTACATTTAAAGAACGCGGCGATTAGTCCCCACAGCCCGCCGCCGACCATTCCGGCGATAAACATGCATATCATTAAAAGCCAGTGGGGAAGGCCGCTTAAAAACAGGCCGGCCCAGGACGCGAACACCGCGCCCATAATAAACTGGCCCTCCGCGCCGATATTCCAGAACTTCATCTTGAACGCAAGCGCCACGCCAAGCGAGGTAATCAGCAGCGGTACGATGATGCGCACCAGTGCAATCATGGAAAGGTTCGTTTTAAAGCAGCCGGTCACGATGGTGGAATAAAACTCAATGGGATTGACGCCGAGCGCCAGGATGAAGATGCCGCCCGCCACAAACGCCGCGATGAACGCCACGATATACAGGGCAAACGTCTTTTTACCTGATACATCCCCGCGTTTTGCCACACGGACAAGCGGTTCCCTGTGGCTCAATTTAGGCTGTTGCTGCGCCATCGGATGCATCCTCCTTTCCAATCGCGTCGGTCATCAGTAAACCAAGCTCTTCCTTGGTCGCGCTCTTTGCGTCGACTATTCCGGTAATCCTTCCGTGGCACAGGACCATTATCCTGTCGCACAGTTCCAGCATAACGTCCAGGTCCTCTCCGATGAACAGGATACCGACATTTTTCTTTTTCTGCTCATTGAGCAGGTTGTATATCGTATAAGAGGAGTTGATGTCGAGGCCGCGCACCGCGTACGCTGTAATCAGGACATGGGGGTTGGCTTCAATCTCACGGCCGAGCAGCACCTTCTGTACGTTGCCGCCGGAAAGGCGCCTTACGGGTATTTCAGTGCCGGGCGTCTGCACGTCGAGCTGCTTGATTATTTTTTCCGCGAGCTTTTCCGCTGATTTCCGGTCGACAAACGGCCCCTTTGCTTCGCGGTAGCTTTTGAGCATCATATTGTCTGTGATACTCAGGGAAGCCGCAAGCCCCATTCCAAGCCTGTCCTCAGGAATAAAGCTCATGCTGATACCCAAATCGATGATTTCCTTCGGGGTTTTGCCTTCAATATTTTTTTGATTATAAAGGATAGCGCCCTTATCTATTTTCTGCAGGCCGGCGATTGCTTCGCACAGCTCCTTCTGCCCGCTGCCCGCAACGCCCGCGACGCCGAGGATTTCCCCTTTTTTCAGGTCAAAGGAAACGTCTTTGACCGCCTGCGCGCCATCGCTGTTCGATATGGTGAGGTGGTGCACGTTGAGCACCACGCCGTCGTCCTGGTAGGGTGGGCAGTCGATAGCAAGCTCTACCGCGTGCCCAACCATCAGCTCGGTCAGCTCATGCGCGTTCGTTTCCGCTGTGTTTACGGTCGCGACGCTCTCGCCCTTGCGCAGGATAGTCACCCGGTCGCTGATTTCAAGCACCTCACCCAGCTTGTGGGTGATGATGATGACCGCGCAGCCCTTGTCGCGCATGTTGCGCAGGATTCCAAAAAGCTTGTCCGTTTCCTGCGGGGTCAAGACCGCGGTCGGTTCGTCAAGGATTAAAATATCCGCGCCATAATAGAGAACCTTCAGGATTTCTACCGTCTGCTTTTCGCTGACGGACATCTCAAATACGCGCTTGCGCGGGTCGATATTCAGGCCGAATTTCTCACTGATTTCCCGCGCCCTGCGGTACCGCTTTTTGCTGAGCACGCGCCCCTCTTTTTTTGCGCCGATAAAAATGTTGTCCGCGGCGGAAAAGACGTCAACCAGCTTGAAGTGCTGGTGTATCATGCCGATGCCGAGCCGTTTGGAATCCTCGGGGGAGTGTATGGAAACCTCCTTCCCGTTTACAAAAATCTGCCCGCTTTCCGGGCGGTAAATGCCGGAGAGCATGTTCATAAGGGTCGTTTTGCCGGAGCCGTTTTCTCCGAGCAGCGCCAGGATTTCCCCCTGCCTGACGCTTAGGTCGACATTTTTGTTTGCGACTACGCTGCCGAAAGTTTTCGTAATCCCGCGCAGTTCAATCGCATTTTTTTGCTGCTGTTCGCCCATAGTTTCACCTGCTTTACAAAAGTAAGGGTTGAACTGTCCTTTAAACAGGCCGGCGGTTCGGTATGCTTAGAGCACGGCTCAAGGAAAAGCGCGGACGGGCTTTATAACCCGCCCGCGCTTTGGGTGTGCCTTAATATTCTGCTGGGTTAAGCGACTTCTACGTTCCTGTAGTACCAGTGGATGTCGCCTGTGATGGTCGCGTCGTCGAGCACCTCGCCCGCTTTACATACGACGTTGCCCTTGTTGTCCACGAGGTCGGCCTCCGTAAGCTTGCCGTCCTTATCCATGAGCTTGCCTTCGAATACCTTGAAGCTGCCGTCCTTAATCATCTTTGAAACAGCGTCAATCTTTTCCTGCGTACCTTCCGCGCAGTTTTCAGAGAGCGGGGAGATAGCGACGAGGCCGTCGTCCATGCCGCCGAAGTAGTTGCCAAGCTCGCCCCATTTGCCGTCGATGACAGCCTGCACGGCCTTGGTGTAGTAAACGCCCCAGTTCCATACGGGAGCAGTCAGGTGCGCCTTAGGCGCGTCCTTCGTCATATCGCTGTTGTAGCCGCATCCCCATACGCCGCGCTTTTCAGCGGCAAGCTGCGGAGCGGTTGTGTCGCAGTGCTGGCCGATGACGTCGCAGCCAAGGTCGAGCAGGGCTTCCGCCGCCTGGCCTTCCAGGTCTACGTCAAACCAGGAATTCGTAACCTTGATATAAACCTTCGCGTCCGGGTTTACGGATTCAACGCCCATCGCAAACGCGTTGCAGCCGCCGGTAACCTCGGCGTTGGTGTCGCCCATCGCGCCGACATAACCGATTTTATTCGTCTTGGTTTTAAGTCCCGCCGCAATGCCGGCGAGGTAACGCGCCTGATAGATGCGGCCAAAATAGTTGTTGAAGTTTTTGTCGTTGCTCTTATAACCCGTGCCATGAGAGAAGTACACGTCGGGATACTGCCCGGCAAGGTCGGCCATGGTATCCATATAACCCCAGCTAGTGCCGAAAATGATGTTGCAGCCGGCCTCGATGCATTCCTCGATTGCCGTCTTTGTCGCGGCGGCGTCACCGTCGGAGATATTATTCTTGCGGACAATCTGGCTGTCAGAAAGGCCGAGGTCCTTCTGCATGGCTACGATGCCCTGGTCATGCGCATAGGAATAGCCCGCGCCGTCGCTCGGGTTGCCAATGTGGATAACGCCGACCTTAATCTGGTCCTTGGCGATGCCGGCCGTCTGCGTGCTGCTGCCGGAATCCGTACTGCTGCCGCCGCCCGACGAGGTGTTTCCGTCTGAGCAGGCCGCAAAGGACATTACCATGAGGGCCGCGAGAATGATTGCGAGTAACTTCTTCATGTTTTCTAATCCTCCGTTTTGATATATTGTTTTTATTCCAGGGAAGGGATCCCCGTTTAACAGGTTGGATGGCGGAACACAACACCCGTTTCCGGGTCCATGCTTTCAACGATAGCAAGCGACTCTAAACGCACATCCATAGAGCGGATGAGCGTCCCGCCGGGCTGGAAGCCTTTTTCAATCACAATGCCCGCGCCCGCAAGCGACGCGCCGGAATCGCGTATTAGGTTAATAAGCCCCACAAGCGCGTTGCCCTGCGCTAAAAAATCGTCAATCACGAGCACGTTGTCGTCCTGGTTTAAAAAGTCCTTTGAAACGATGATGTCGTAAATCCTGCCATGGGTGAAGGACTCCACCTTCGCGGTGTATAAGTCGCCCGCGATGTTTTTAGTCTGTGTTTTTTTGGCGAACACAACCGGGCAATGAAAAAACTGCGCCGTTACGCAGGCAATTCCAATACCGGAGGCTTCTATGGTAAGGATTTTCGTAACATTGCAGTCGCCGAATAGTCTGTAAAATTCTTTGCCGATTTCCTGTAACAAATCGATATCGATTTGATGGTTCAGAAAGCTGTCTACTTTCAGGATATTGCCGGCAAAAACCCTGCCGTCTTTCATAATCCTGTCCTCTAAAAGCTGCATTTTAAGTACCGCCTTCCAAAAAATGTAAGCAAATTGTAACAAAGCTGTAAATAGAATATAAACAATTATATAACAAAAAAAGACAGAATACAACTAAAAAAAGTATACAAGTTCCTTTTTAACAACCCGCATGTTTTCAGAACTTTTTCTAGAACAGCGCATATCAAGCTCGGGCCAAATAAGGATGGCGCTTATTTGTATCTGTAAAAATTGTTATATTGAATAACTTAAATTTCTTTGTGCAAATTGTTTTAGATTTCTCTATTTATTTGTAAATATAACTAAAATTATCAAAATAAAAGATATCAAGTCTATGTCGCATTGACAAACATAAGAATTGTTTTTATAATACAAATATGGATATCCATAGAAAACAATATTCGTTAAGGAGGTAATTACATGAAAAAATTAAAAAAGGCGGCAATTTTTATCACCCTGCTTGCGGTGCTTACGTCATGCTTCTGCATGTCTGCGGGCGCGACCAAGTATAACTGGGCGTTCAAAACGGACAACTTCTATGACAGCGGCCAAAAATATTTTAACGCCAGCCCTGGCAACCGCATCCGGTTTGTCGCGACGCCGAAGTGCAATATTTCATCAGCAACGGTAACATATAATCTCTACGCCTGTTACTGGAACGGTGCAACTCTAATGCCAAAAAGTCAGATTAAACCTGTAAACCAGCAGATTAGAGCTTGGTGGCGTGATACCAATCCGGGAAATTATTCCACGACACTTCAAGCACATAACAATAAGTATTCATCTGGTTTACGCGCAACCATCGAATATCCAAGCGCCTGGCTCGAAAATTTCTGGGGCGACCTTTGGACCTAATAACCATCGCTACGGCCGGGGCGGGCTTGCCTGCCCCGACTCGATTTTGTATCAATATAACGGAGGGCAAATATGCAGAAGGAAACCATCATAAAAACTATGGAATTGTACAAAACCTACGGCAGCGGGGAGGCGGCGGTGCGGGCGCTCAAGCCCTGTAACATCACCGTATGCGCCGGGGAAAAGATAGCAGTCGTCGGCGCGAGCGGCTCCGGAAAATCGACGCTCCTGCACCTGCTCGGCGGGCTTGATCGCCCCACGGGCGGCGTCATATTGTTCCATGGGGAAGACCTGTACGGCAAAAAGGACGCGGCGCTTGCAAGGTTTCGGCGGCAGAACGTGGGCTTTGTCTTCCAGAGCTATAATCTGGTGCCGGAGCTTACGGCGGAGGAAAACATCCGCCTGCCCCTTCTGCTCGACGGTAAAAAACCAGACAAGGGCTACTTTGACCAGGTGGTACATACCCTGGGGCTTTCCGACAGGCTCAGGCACTTCCCCGGGGAGCTGTCCGGCGGGCAGCAGCAGCGCGCCGCGATTGCGAGGGCCGTCATCGGCAAGCCCTCCGTTTTAATGTGCGATGAGCCGACCGGCAACCTCGACACAAAGAGCGGGGAGGAGGTCATGCGTTTGCTCCATGAGTTGTCCGATAATTTAGGCGTGACGCTAATTGTCGTCACGCACGACGAAAAAATTGCCGCTCAGATGGAGCGGCGCATCACCATTACGGACGGCACGGTGGGGGGCGGCGCTTGTGAAGGCTGAATTTTTATTGACCGGGCGGTACATCCGCAAGCATAAAAAGCAGTTTTTCGCCTCCATCGCCTGCATTGCCGTGTTCGCCGCGTCCATCGGCGCGGTGCAGCTTTTCAGGCTTTCGAGCGACAACAACACGCGCGAGGAACGGTTTAGCCAGGAGGGCAGGCTCGGCGGCTACGCGCAGGACGCGGACCCGTCTTTGATTACGGATGGCGAGCTTGAAAAATGGGACGCCGGCGCGATTTACATTACGGGTGAGGCGCAGACCGATTTCGATACCTATGAAAACACGACCTATGTGGGCTTTATGGACGAGCGGGCGAAGAACCTGCAAAAGCTCTTATTGAAAAAGGGCGGTTACCCCAAAGCGCCGACAGAAGCGGCGGTAGTCGAAACCACTGCCAAGGCGCTCGGGCTGGGGGAAATTGGGGAAACGTTTACCCTCAATATAACGGAAGACGGCAAAACAGCAAAAAAGAAATTTATCCTGGCCGGCATCCTGCGGGAATACCCGCTCGATTCCTGGCGGGTCATGCCGCAGGTGCTCACAGGCGAGCAGGGCGACAGGAATACATACCTTAAAACTAATATTGTATATGGAATTGATTTAAATAAAAATAGGGACGCAAATCTGTTTGGTTCGCAGGACTATAACGGTCCGACGGCGACTGATGAAAAGCCGAGTCCGAACGAGCAGATAGTAAACGCGAATATGCGGGTGACGAGCACCGTGCTTTCGGCGTTTTTCCTGTTGCTCGTGCTGCTCGGCGTGTACACGGTCGTGAAAATCACGTTCCAGGACAGGCAGCGCCACATCGGCCTGCTGCGTTGTATCGGCATGACCAAGGGGCAGACTGTCCTGTCGCTGGTTGTGCAGGGAATCATTCTCGCGCTGTGCGCGGCTGTGCTGTGCGCGCCGCTCGGCGTAGGCTTTGCGTGGGTGGCGGCGCTCGTCATGCGGCTTTCCGGCTACCCGTTCTTCACGCTTGTCATAGAATTGCAGCCGGTGCTCATTTCCTGCGCAGTCTGCGCGGGGGCCGTGCTCCTGGCGTTTATATTACAGTCGATTACGCTTTTGCGCCGCGGCGTCCTGTCCTACGGCACGCAGCCAAAACCGAAGCGCACGCGTTCCGGGGCACAAAAGCAGACCTCCTTTGCGCGGCTTTGGGCGGGCAGGGGAAGCGGCGGCGTACAGGATAAGCTCTCCGCCGTGCTCATTGCCGGCTGCGTCGCGATTTTGCTGTTCGGTACGTTTACCGCGCAGTTTTCTGCTTTGCAATTATATTACTGGCAGGGACAAAACAGCCAGAAATACGGCTGCGATTACGAAATCTATATGGGGAAAGGTGACAGCGTTTTACCTTACTTTACAATTAATACCCCCAGAGAGAGCGGCGTTTCCGCTGGCAATATCGGCCTGCTCAGGCAGACGGAGGGGCTGACGGTCGACAGCTACGCGATTGACGACATGTGCACCGCGTGGATATTATCCCCCGGCAATATGTCCTCGGACGTATTAAAACGGTATGAAAAGAAGGGCTCCTATTATACGAAATACGGGGATGAAAAGGAGCAGCGCGAAAACCTGAAGTACGCGGGCTACAAGGAAGGGGAAAACCTGCTTTCCCAGAAGTTTGTGGGCCTGAGCTTCGACCAGGTGACGGCGGCAAGCAAAGCCCTGCAAAACGAGGCGGTAGACCGGGCGGCCTATACAAAGGGCAGGCAGGCGGTCGCCTTCGGCGACGGTTACCAGAAGGGCGACAGGCTCACAGTATCTATCCCCGTCTATAAGCCGGAGGACGTGTACGGCGAGGAAACGGCAAAGCCCGTCATCCACAACGTAGAGGTCGAGATTGCCGCCGTCTGCGAAACGGACGATTTGCAAACCCCGTTCATGAAGCAGATGAAAACCCGGTATCCCGACTGGATTGCAATGTCCGACGAATTTTTGATGAGCCTCGACAGCAGCCTGCGTTACGACTACACGGCAATTTCGTACACAGGCGACCGCGGGAATATGGAGGCGGTACGCGGCGCTGAGGACACAATCCAGACGGCGGTCGCGCAGTCCACGGGCGTGCAGCTTATGGATTACCTCAATTTAAGCGAGAAATGGGACGCCGCGGCACGGCAGATTCAAATTCCGGTGCTCGTGCTCGTCGGGCTGTTCCTGCTGATTATTTTCCTTGCGCTCACGCTTTCAAACAGCGTGAAAATCAAGAGCCGTCTGCGCAGCTATTCCCTGCTGCGCGCCATTGGGCTCGATAAAAAGCAGCTGCTCAAATCTGTGTTTTATTCCACCCTGCGCATCTGCCTCACGGGCGCGTTAATCGGCATTTGCGTTGGCTTCGCCGCGAGCACATTTATTTATGTGACAAGCGGGCACGGCATCCCGATTGCAAACGTTATCCTGGGCGGTATGCTGCCCGCGACGATAGGCGGGATTTTACTGGTGACATTGATTTCTCTTCTGTCCTGCCTGAATCCCTGCGGCTGGGTCATAAAGCAGAATATAACTGAGTCAATCGACTCTGTTCAGTACTAACGCCGTAAAATGTATATCTATAAAACAAAAAATTGGCGTTGTGTCTTGACAGCGTTTTATTCCGGCGGTATAATTTTAACAATAGCAAACGGCTTTGACGGGAAGAAAAACCGGCTTGCGCGCTGAAGAGAGGATGGGCCCACGGCTGAAAGGCCCTCTGTGCGTGCGGTTTGGGCCGCCCCCGAGCTACTGCGGCGAGGAGCCGCGGCGTTTCCGGCGTTAACGGGCCGAAAGAGGCGGGCGCTCTGTCCGCAATTTGGGTGGTACCGCAGGAGTTTATGCTCTTGCCCCATACTTGGGGCAAGAGCTTTTTGTTTGCCGCAATTTAAATGAACAGGAGATTATATTATGGAATGGACAGGACTCAATGAGCTGAGGGAAAAATTTCTTTCCTTTTTTGAAAGCAAGGGGCATCTCCGCCTTCCGAGCTATCCGCTCGTACCGAAGGACGATAAAAGCCTGCTGCTTATCAATTCCGGTATGGCGCCGATGAAAAAGTTCTTTACCGGGGAGGTTACGCCGCCGAGAAAGCGCGTCACAACCTGCCAGAAGTGTATCCGTACGCCGGACATCGAGCGTGTGGGCATCACGGCGCGCCACGGTACGTTTTTTGAAATGCTCGGCAACTTTTCGTTCGGCGATTACTTTAAAAGCGACGCGGCCGCCTGGGCCTGGGAGTTCTTTACAAAGGTACTGGAGATGCCGGAGGATAAGCTTTATGTCTCTATTTTTGAAAACGACGACGAGGCATATGATATCTGGACAAAACAGGTCGGCGTTTCCCCCGACCATATGGTACGCCTTGGGAAAGAGGACAACTTTTGGGAGCATGGCACCGGACCGTGCGGGCCGTGCTCTGAAATCTATTTTGACAGGGGAGAGGACAAGGGCTGCGGTAAGCCCGGCTGCGCGGTCGGCTGCGACTGCGACCGCTATGTAGAGGTCTGGAACCTCGTCTTTACGCAGTTTGACAGCGACGGAAAGGGCAATTATACGCCGCTTGAGCACCCAAATATCGACACCGGCATGGGGCTGGAACGTTTGGCCTGCGTCATGCAGGGCGTAGATAACCTGTTTCTTGTTGATACCGTGCAGAATATCATGAAGCATGTTATCGATATTACGGGCACACCCTACGGAAAAGACGAAAAGACCGATATTTCCCTGCGCGTTATTACCGACCATATCCGCAGCACAGTCTTTATGATAGGCGACGGCGTCATGCCTTCAAACGAAGGCAGGGGCTATGTCCTGCGCCGGCTGCTCAGGCGCGCCGCGCGCCATGGCAGGCTGCTGGACGTAAAGCGCCCGTTCCTTTATGAGGTTGCGCAGACGGTCATCAGGGAAAATGAGTCGGCTTACCCTGAACTTGCGCAGAAAAAGGATTTCATCATTAAGCTGATAAAAATTGAAGAGGAGAATTTCTCCAAAACCATCGAGCAGGGCTTTAACATGCTGCACGATATCCTGGGCAGTAACGAAATCAAGGAGCTTTCGGGCGAAGACGCGTTCATGCTCAACGATACCTACGGGTTTCCAATCGATTTAACAAAAGAAATTCTGGCCGAAAAAGGCATGACGGTCAACGAGGAACGCTTCCGCGAGCTGCTGGCAGAACAGAAAAAGCGCGCGCGCGCGGCAAGGAAGAACGCCGGGGCAGACGCATGGCTCAGCGAGAGCATAGACCTTTCCGACTTGCCCGCGACGCAGTTCACCGGCTATACGGAAGACACTGCACAGGCGAAGCTGCTTGCAATCGTCCATGAGGGGGAACGCGTGGGTGCTGCAGACATGGGAAAGCAGGTCGTTTTGGTATTTGACAAAACGCCGTTTTACGCGGAAAGCGGCGGGCAGACGGGAGACAGCGGCAAGGCGGGAAACGCGCAGGCCTCTTTAACCATACGGGACACGAAAAAGGACCATTCCGGCTATTTCCTGCACAGTGCGGTAATTGACGACGGCGCGGTATCGGTAGGCGATACGCTGACGCTTCAGATTGATACAAGCCGCCGCGCGGCCATCCGCCGCAACCACACGGCAGCGCACCTGCTGCAGGCCGCGCTGAGAAAAGTGCTCGGCACCCATGTGGAGCAGGCGGGCCAGCTCGTTACCGACGACAAGCTGCGTTTCGATTTCACGCATTTCTCCGCTATGACGGCAAACGAGCTGCTCGAAGTGGAGGATATGGTAAACGCCGAAATTTTGAAGGCGGCGGACGTAACCGTAGAGGAAATGCCGATTGAAAAGGCGAAGGAACGCGGCGCTATGGCGTTGTTCGGCGAAAAATACGGCGATATCGTGCGCGTGGTACAGGCGGGCGGTTTCTCTACCGAGCTGTGCGGCGGCACGCATGTGGACAATACGTCGAAGGTCGGATTATTCAAGATTTTGAGCGAGGGCTCGGTTGCCTCCGGCGTCAGGAGAATCGAGGCGGTCACGGGAATGGGCGTCATCGATACGCTCAATAGCTACCTGGGCGTTATCGGCGAGGCGTGCCAGGCGCTTAAAATCGGCAACCCGAAGGAGCTTATCCGCGGCTGCACACAGATTTACGAAGATTTAAAAGAGCGCGACAGGCTAATCGACGAGCTTAACGGCAAGCTTGCGGCGCTTAAAATTGACGATATGTTCGCAAACTCTGAGCTTGTAAAGGGCGTACGTATTATCACGGCGGCGTTTACCGACGTGGGCGCCGATATGCTCAAAACAATGTGCGAAAGGGCGCTGAGCATGGCGCCGAAGTGCGTTGTGACGATTGCCGCCATCGCGGACGGCAAGGCTTCGTTTGCCTGCGCCTGCGGCAAGGAAGCGCAGCAGAAGGGCGCGCACGCGGGCAAGATTGTCAAGGCGGTCGCGCAGATTGCTGGAGGCAACGGCGGCGGGCGCCCCGATATGGCGATGGCTGGCGCAAAGGACGTTTCCAAGGTGGACGACGCGCTCGTCGCCGCGAAACAGATTATCCTCGATATGGTAACCGAATAACGCTTATGCTTTTGTGAGCGAAAAACACAGTTTCTTGACGAAATTTCCCACCCCCGCTATAATCAAAACAGCGGGGGTGTTTTTATGCGGTGGAGCAATAAAGCAACGAGGTTATATGTTCCGTGTTCTCCGGTTTTGTTTCGCGGGAATTATTTAAAAGAAGTTGAACCGCCGCATTTTGAACGGCGTTGGTGGAACAGGCCGGATGGATATCTTGGCAGCATTGCAAACGACAGGTTTCGCTTTTTCTTCAGAACCATACTTTACTGGGGTGGTTCCGATATGCTTGCCGGGGAAATTGAGCCTTCCGGCAGTGGTTTTTACCTGACGTACCGGATTAAAAAAACGGCAGCCGTTGTTGTGGAGAATTCCATAGCCGCGATTAGTATGGCAAATTTCTTCTGGCTGCTCCTGTTTTTGATTGGCCTTGGTGCGTTTTCTTTGCCGTTTATTATAATTGGTTCTGCCGGAACCGTAACGATTTTCACCTTTTTCTTGTTTATAAAACCATATTGTTATCGGGAACGGCTATCAAAAAAACTGGATGAACTTTGTGGCGGACAATTACGTTTTGAGGTGGGATGAAAATGAAAAAGCATACTGTGTTTTTGCCGATGACGCTTGAAGGCTTTGACCAGAGCTTTCGTGCGAACGTCCCGTATTTAAATCTGAAAACCCCTTTCCGTTATTTTGCGGATGAAAACTATATCGGCAGGCTGAAAAACGGGCAGTTTACGCTTTCTTATCTCCAGGTTTATAACCACGGCCTTTTTACGGTGCTATCCGGAAAAGCGGTAAAATGCGAGGGTGGGATTTTACTTACGTACCATTACAGGAAATCGGCCTATCTCATGGTTGTTTTCTCGCTGATATCTGCAATTGCCCTTTTGATGGAGGGGGTTGGGCTATACGCGGTTATCCAGTCTCAGGCCAACGCCGCCCTTTTGCTGCTGCCAATCCCGTTTTTTGCCGTTTTTCTTTTACTCATGCTTGCAAAAGCGCCGCGGGCGGAAAAACGGCTGTATGATAAGCTTGACGATATTTGCTGCGGGCTGTTGGTGGCTTCGCGCAGGGAGGAGGAATAAATGAGCAGGAAAAAAACCGTGTTTTTACCGATGACACAGAGGGAATTTGAACGGAGGTTTCGGGAAAACATCCGGCATGTCAATGTGAAAAACGACGAACGGACTTCTGTAGACGGGGATTTTATCGGGCGCATATCGGGCGGCCGTTTTTTATTTTATTACCGTGTGATTCTCGGCAGCGAACGGCGGTATATCCTTTCAGGAAAAACGCAGCCCTATTCCGGCGGAATTCTGCTGACCTATTGGCGCAGGCGGCCGTATTCTGACTGGATTTATCTTGCTTTTGTGCTGTGCTTGCTGGCCTATACAATTGCCAGTGATATCGCCAGAGGGGTGAAGATAACCTTCTCACCGGAAAGCCTGCTTCCGCTGCTCCTTTTGCTGCCTGTCGTATTTTTCGATATCTTGGCGGGTTTTTTAAAGGAAAAGCCGGTAAATGTCAAACATAGGCTTTATAATAAGCTGCAAGATATCTGCGGGCTGATTCTGCCGTGAAAAGAAAAAAAGCTTGAACGGCAATAGATTGTGCTTTATAATAGAAAAAGACGAATATATCGGGAGGAAGCATTATGAAAAAACGAACTGCATTGGTACTTGCGCTGGTTTTAGCCTTGTCCTGCGCGGCATTAGCGGGCTGCCAGAACGGGGATAATCATGCGGGAAGCGGTACGGCTTCGGTGACGTCGGTTCAGACCGGGGAGGAGTCGCTTACCATGGAGCAGGTCAAGGAGCTTGCCAAAAAAGGCGGCCAGCTCACCTGGGCAGATATTACAAAATACAAGGGGACAAACGCAGGCAAGGAGATGGTTGTCGTAGCCTTTCCGGTGGAGGACGGCTATAAGCTGACAGCCGCCGGGACGGATTTAGACAAGGCGCCTATGTATGTTACGCTGACTAAGAATGGCAAAAGCAAGGGCGTCGATATCCGCTATGAGGATATTGACGCGTATTTGAAGGAGAAATAAAAGAACAAAAGGGCCTCCGGAGAGAAATCTTTCCGGAGGCCCTGATTATGGTTGATAACAAAAAGCGGGAGGGGCTGGCCCCTCCCGCTTTTTTATACGTTAATTTCGCTGTAGCTTGCGCGGTTGATAGCGTTCAACACGCCCGCGATGGACGCCATATTGATATTGCTCTCGATTCCGACGCCGAAAATGCTCTTGCCGTCCGGCTTCTGCATCTCAATGTACGCAATCGCCTTGGAGTCGGAGCCCTCGCTGATGGCGTGCTCGTGGTAGGATAGGAACTTGTATTTAGAAACGCCGACAGTTTTCAGGGCGTTGAAGAACGCGTCAATTGGGCCGTTGCCGCGGCCTTCGATTTCCCGGTCGGTTACAGCTTCGTTCTCGTGGATGCGCAGCTTGCCTTGGAAATGCACCTCATGCGCCCCATTTTGGCCGCTGCCTTCCTCAAAGAGCTTGTGTACGGTCAGCTCATATTTTTTCGGGATATAGAGGTATTCCTTCTCGAATACATGCAAAAGCTCGTTCGGGACGAGCTCGCGCCCGAGCTTGTCACACTCCTTCTGGACAAGCGCGCCAAATTCAGGATGCATCTTCTTCGGCAGGTTATAGCCAAAGTTGTTCTGCATAACAAACGCCGCGCCGCCCTTGCCGGACTGGGAGTTGATGCGGATAATCGGCTCGTACTGCCGGCCTACGTCCGCCGGGTCGATGGGAAGGTACGGAACCTCCCAGTATTCTGTGCCGGACTCGCGCATATACTGCATGCCCTTGTTGATTGCGTCCTGATGGGAGCCGGAAAACGCGGTAAACACCAGCTCGCCCACGTACGGCGTGCGCTCATGGATTTTCATGTTGGTGCAGCGCTCATAGATTTCCTTGTATTTCGGCAGGTCGCTGAAATCGAGCTGCGGGTCGACGCCCTGCGTAAACATGTTGAGCCCTACTGTTACGATATCGAGGTTGCCTGTGCGCTCACCGTTGCCGAACAGCGTGCCCTCAACCCTGTCCGCTCCCGCGAGAAGCGCAAGCTCCGTCGCGGCGACGCCGCTTCCGCGGTCGTTATGCGGATGGATGCTGATAATGGCGGCTTCGCGGTTTGGGAGATGGCGGATAAAGTATTCCACCTGGTCGGCATAGGTGTTTGCGGTGCACATTTCGACTGTATTCGGAAGATTCAAGATGACCGGTTTTTCCTTTGCCGCGCCGAGCGCTTCCATGACGGCCGCGCAGATATCGACCGAGAATTCAGGCTCTGTTCCGCTGAAGCTTTCCGGGGAATATTCAAAGCGGATGTTCGTGTCCCCGCTGTAATTGTCGGTCAGTTCTTTAATAAGCTTTGCGCCGTTTACGGCAATTTCCGTAATCCCCGCCATATCCTTCTTGAATACGACCTTGCGCTGAAGCGTAGAGGTGGAGTTATAGAAGTGGACGATGACGTTTTTTGCGCCCTTGATAGCGTCGAATGTTTTGCGGATAAGATGCTCCCTTGCCTGGACGAGCACCTGAATGGATACGTCGTCGGGGATATGGCCTCCTTCAATCAGCTCGCGGCAAATTTCATATTCCGTCTCTGACGCGGACGGGAAGCCGATTTCGATTTCCTTGAAGCCCATATCGCACAGCGCATGGAAGAACTCGAGCTTTTCCTCTAAATTCATCGGGTCGATAAGCGCCTGGTTGCCGTCGCGTAAATCTACGCTGCACCAGATGGGCGCTTTGGTGATGACGTTGTTCGGCCACTGACGGTCGGGTAAATCGATTTGCTTGAAGGGGATGTACTTTTTGTATGCTTCGTACATAGTAAAACCTCCGTTTGTAAAATTACATTGAACCGCTCACTTCTGACCATTTTGCGGGATGGAATTTTTAAAGGGTGTATTAAAATAAAAAGTCCCTTTCCGTAAAGAAAGGGACGAATAAAATCCGTGGTACCACCCAAATTCAAACACGATTACGTGTTCCTCACAGGCTTCTATCAAAGCCCTGGCCGTTAACGCAGCCTTGCGTCCTGCCCTGGGGGATAATTCCCTGCGGACAGACAACTCCGGGATGAGCTATCCATACGAAGCCCGACGCCGCCTTACACCAGCCGGCAGCTCTCTTTGCACGAGGCGTTCGCATCTTATTCCCTTCACAGTCTTTCAGATGAGTCATTCAATTGTTATCACAATTATATGCACGGAAAATTTTTTTGTCAAGGCTTTTTTGAAAAGAGGCTTTTTGCGCCCTTCTCTTACAGCCGATAAGCTCCGGCAACCTTATAGAGCTCAAGAACAAGCGTTTCCACTGCCCGGTTGAGCGCGTCCCCTTCAAACATAGAGCAAAACAGGGTGTTCAGGTTCTCCTCAAAGCCCGCGGGCAGGATTTTGCATTGCGCCTTGCAAAGCGCCGCCATGCGCTTTTCTCCGGGATGCGTCATCTCGTTGAGTGCGAAAATCACATCAAAATAACTCGCCAGAAATTCAGCGGCGCGGTGGTTGACGCTGACCAAATCGCCGCGCGCGGCCGCCTTTTTAATCTGTAAATCGTAGGACGGCAGCACGCCGCTCAATAAGTTAAGGTTCTTTGTAATAATATTGCGTTTAAGCCGCTCCGGATAGGGAACGGTATACCGTTCCTTGAGTGCCGAAAGCCTTCCTTTCTTGTCAAAAACGATATCGCAGGTCAGCAGGTTGTGCCACATACAGGTGGTATACCCGTTTGCGCTGCGGCATTCGTCCACAACCGCTGCAATTCCGTGCGAAAAATCGTCAAGGCTGCGGTAGATTATATCGATGTCAATCCCGTTTTTAAGCGTGCAGTTGTCCTCGTTCTCCCAATAGTGGTTCCCGATTTCCATTACGCTGCAATACGTTTGCAGGATTGCTTCCCTTGCATCCAGCCCGACCGGACCGGTTACGTAAAGGTACACGTCGTAGTCGGACCTTGCGTCTGCCTTTCCTGTCGCGCGCGAGCCGCCAACAGCGAGCGCCTCTATCTGCGGGAGCGATTCAAAATTCCGCATGATGTCCCTGATATCATCGTACATAAGGTACCTCCGTTAACCTGCGGCCTCAAACAAGCGCTTTCAGCACGGCCTTCAGCTCTTCTGTTTTGTTGAGCTTTTCCCACTCTACGCCGAGCTCCTCGCGTCCCATATGCCCGTAGGCCGCAAGCGGGCGGTATTTCGTTTCCCGCAGCTTTAAGCTGTCGATTATCGCGGCGGGGCGCAGGTCGAACACCTGGTTTACAGCCTTTGCAAGCTGTTCGTTCGTATATTCGGAGGTACCGAACGCGTCCACCATGACAGATACGGGCTTTGCCACGCCTATGGCGTAGGCAAGCTGTACCTCGCACCTTTTGGCAAGCGCCGCGCCGACTATGTTTTTTGCCACATGGCGCGCCGCGTACGCCGCGCTGCGGTCTACCTTCGTCGGGTCCTTGCCGGAAAAGCATCCGCCGCCGTGCCGCCCGAAGCCCCCGTAGGTGTCTACGATAATCTTCCTGCCCGTCAGGCCGCTGTCTCCGACCGGCCCGCCGATAACGAAACGGCCCGTCGGGTTGACATAAATTTTTGTATCGTCGTCAAGCAGGGAAGCAGGTATAACGGGCTTGATGACATGCTCCACAATATCCCCGCGAATTTGCTCCAAAGAAACCTTTTCGCTGTGCTGGGTCGATACCACAACAGCCTCCACACGCTTGATTTGGCTGCCGTCGTACTCGACCGTAACCTGTGATTTTCCATCCGGGCGCAGGTAGGGGAGCGTACCGTCCTTGCGCACCTGCGCCAAACGCTTTGCAAGCTTGTGCGCAAGGGAAGCGGACAGCGGCATAAGCTCCTTTGTTTCGTCGCACGCGTAACCGAACATCATGCCCTGGTCGCCCGCGCCGTACAGGTTGTATGCGTCCTTCTCGCCCTGCTTTCGCTCGTAGCTTTCGTTTACGCCCATGGCAATATCGGGCGACTGCGCGTCGATAGACGTGAGCACCGCGCAGGTGCTGCCGTCAAAGCCGCAGGCAGGGTTGTCGTAGCCGATGGAGCAGACTACGCCCCTCGCAATGGAGGCAATATCGATATAGCAGTCTGTCGTAATTTCGCCCATCACATGGACCATGCCGGTCGTCGCCGTGACCTCGCAGGCGACATGCGCGTTTTTATCCTGTTCCAGGATTGCGTCGAGCACCGCGTCGGAAATCTGGTCGCATACCTTGTCGGGATGCCCTTCCGTTACGGATTCCGAAGTGAAAAAGTGTTTTGCCATAATCTATTCTTCCTTTCTGATTAACATAAAAATCCGCTCCCGGCGTACCGGAAGCGGAATCAAAGCTCTCATCTTCCGGTTAAACCGCAGGATTTGGCACCTTACATTCATGCAGGTTGCCGGACTTCACAGGGCCTGTCCCTCCGTCACTCTTGATAAGCAGATGTTATTGAATTTTCGTTACCCATTATAACACGGCGGGCCGGATTGTCAAGTCACAAAATCTGGTTTTCCGGCACGCTTTGACAACATGGTATGCCTGCCGGATATTATCCAACAGACGGGCGCAGCAGCAAAAAGATAAGCCCTACAGCGAAAATAATCTGGCATACGCCCACAAGCCCGCCGAAGAGCATCGATTTCGGGCCTTCCTTCACAAGGTCGCGGAACTTTACGCGCATACCGATTGCCGCGAGCGCAATGATTTCAAACTGTCCGCTGATGGTTTTTGCGGTCGCCCCGACGACCTGCGGCAAAAAGCCGATGCTGGTGATGATGCTCAAAAGGAAAAAGCCGATGATAAACCAGGGAACGCCCGCTTTGACCTTGCCGTGCTCTCCCGTTTGTTTGGAAAAAAGCTTTTCGCCCTCGTTTGTGTTGAGCCTGGAAAAGACGAGCGCAACGAGCACAAGGAAGATGATGCGGATAATTTTAAAGATGGTCGCCATATCGACAACCTCGGTGCTGACCATCTTAGCCGAGGCGATAACCTGCCCGATGGACTGCAGCGTACCGCCGATAAGCCCCGCGGTCTGCAGGGTTTCGTGGTTGTACAGGAGCCCCGCAATGAGTGGGAGCAGTATCATCATAAACGTACCGGTGACATTGACGATTGTAATGGAAATACCCTTATCTTTCGACTCAGCCTTGACCACGGGAGCGACCGTCGCAATCGCCGACGAGCCGCACACTGCGTTGCCCGCGCACATGAGCATGGTGAACTTCTTGCCGAAGCCGAGCTTTTTGCCGATTAAATACGCCGCCGTGATAGTCAGCGCCATCTGTAAAAGGATAAAGATGACGCCGGTAATCCCAACGCCCATAATATCTGTTAAATTGAGTGTCAGGCCAGTCAGGACGATGGAATATTCCAACAGGTTTTTTTCAGAGAACTTTGAGCCGGCGTTGAACACCTCGCGGTTTAAAAAGGTGTTGCCGGCAAGGATACCCAGCAAGATGGCAATCAGCGCCGAGCCGATTGACGGGATGTAATTGGCTAAAACCTGGGCAATTACGGCAATCACGGCACAGACCAGAAAGCCCGGAATTATTTTTTTAACTGTTTGTAACGCGTTTTGCAAGGAAAAGACCCTCTTCCGGTTGATTTTACGGCATATGGATTAGATTTATGCCGCTTGTTATTTTCCAAAAAGCATCATAAAAAAGGCGGCGGCAAGCACCCCGCAACATACCCAGATGGAAGGGGTGCCGAACAGGCCGCAAAGCAGCGTGCCAATCGCCGCGCCAGCCAGGAAAACGAGAATGACCGCAAAGTACCGCAGGGACTTTTTTCCCGCTTCTTTATCCCTAGTTTCAAGGAAGGTAAACAGGAATTCCCCCGCGCTGCGCAGGTTGCCCGTACACATGGTAGACGCGTACGGCAGGCCATTCGTTTTACGGAAGCTGTTAAACTGCATGGAGCAGACAAACGAAATCGCGATATTTACCACAGCGTTTGGGACGGCCCGCGGCAGGAGCCCGATGACAAACAGCATCGCTATTTCTATTAAAACGACGATATGCTGCCATTCCACGAATTTCCTAGGGCTGAATTTCCGTTTGAAAAGCTCCGTAATCAGCACGCCCAGCAGGAACGCGAAAACCGGCGCGAGATAAACCAGGAAGCCCGCTGGCTCGCCCTGCGCCATATGGACGCCGAGCAGCACAAGGTTGCCGGTTTGCGCGTTTGCAAAGACGCCGCCGCGTAAAAGATAAGTATATGCGTCAAGAAAGCCGCCCACAAACGCAAGGCAAAGGCCGATATAAAGCGTTTCATGAATTGGGATATTGCTGGAAAGCTTGCCCTTTTTCAAAAAGATCCCCTCTTTTTGCCGAAATGGCATGATATATAGTATACAGTGAAACAAAAATTTTGTACATCGTCCGGGCGTAAAAAAAGAGCGGTACGCCCCGCTCTTTTTTGTTGCTTTAATTAAATTGCACTGTATATCAGCTATAGGTATATAACTGCCTGTAAGGGTTTTTGGTGTCGGGCTCCAGAACGTAAAAATCATGATGGAGGATTTCCTTCTTCTTCGCTTTAAACGCATTGCAGTAGTCGTCTATATATTCGTCAATTACGCTCATGTCCTCTTCCGTCGCGGGCCGCGCGGCCACCTGCTTTGGAAGGCCCTGCGGCAAATCCTGCTCCTTGCAGCGCAGGTAGATTTTGCCGCCGTGCATCCCGGTTCCGCAGAAGTTGCCGACAATCGATTTTGAATCCGTATTGACGCCAAGCACAATAATCAGGCCGCCTGCCTGGTATTCGCCTAAAAAGCTTCCGGCGGCCCCGCCGATTACAATCACGGGGAGCTTATCCTTATATGCCTTCATGTGGATGCCCGTCCGGTAACCGGAATTGCCCTCAATCAGGATGCGCCCGCCGCGCATGGCGTAGCCGGTAGCGTCCCCGCACGAGCCATGGACATAAATTTTGCCGCTGTTCATCGTGTCTCCCGTTGCTTCCTGGGTGTTGCCGTACACATGGATGGTACAGCCGTTCAGGTAACAACCCAGGGCGTTTCCCGGTGTTCCGTTGATAACGATATCCTTTCCGGCAAGCGCGCTTGCGATATAGCGCTGCCCTGTGCAGCTGTCGATGGTAACCTGCCGGTCGCCCGTTTCCCTAATCAGGCTGTTGAGCTTTTTAAAGTGCATTCGGTCCGCCTGTACCTTCATAGCGTCATCCCTCCAAGCGTTTTGGCCCTTTCGCGTTTTGAAAAGGCCATCAACTGCGGCTTTTCCTTAATCAATTCAAAGTCGATTGTTTTAAGGCTCTTTTTTTCACGGATAAGCGACGTATAAATGCCCGCGCGCTCCACGTTGCCCACCATGATGTAGCCCTTTAATAAATCGTCCTTTGTAACCAGCTTTTTATAATTCTGCGTACTCTTGTCCGCTACGATGTGCTCCTGCCCGCCGTAGCTTCCGGCAGTGATGACGTGCAGGCCAAAAAAGCCAATGGCGTTCATGGGGATTGCCTTGTCGTACAGGGCGCTGCCGCCCGCCATATTGATGCCCGCGCATTCACCCTGCATGTAGGCGTTAGGCAGCAGCGCCAGAACGCGGTCCTCGTCCGTCGTGATGTCATGGCTCCTGGCGCAGTCGCCCGCCGCGTAAACATCGGGAAGGGCCGTGCGGCATGCTTCGTCCGTTACGATGCCGCCCTGTACCTGCGCGCCCGCGTCCTGCAGCAGCTTTGTGTTCGGGCGCACGCCGACAGCGAGCACCAGCGCGTCGAACGGAATTTTTTTGCCGCTTTTAAGCGTCGCCGTATTTTGGGTAAAGCTTTTGACGCTGTCACAAAGCGTAAACTCAACACCGTGCTTTTCAATATGCTCCTGTACAATTTTAGAGCCCGTTTTATCGAGTATGCTCGGCAGAATCCGCTCCGCCATATCGACCACATGGATGTGCTTCACCCTTTTTTCAATGCCTTCCGCGCACTTGAGCCCTATCAGCCCCGCGCCGATAATAAGCACACGGCTGTCCTTGGTAATTGCCTGTTCCAGCGCCTTCGCGTCGTCGAGCGACAGAAAGGTAAATTTCTTTTCCACCTTTTCAAGCCCCTCCATTTGGGGGACGAAGGGGGAAGAGCCGGTCGCGGCGAGCAGCCGGTCGTATTTAACCTTTTTGCCGCCGTCCAGCGTGACTTCCTTTTTTTCGCTGTCTACCGACACGGCTTTTTTGCCAAGCAGGGCGGTCACGCCGTTTTCCTTATAAAAATTGCCGTCCCTGTATTTCATGCGCTCGCTGTCTGTTTTTCCCAGCAGCAGGTAAGAGATGAGCGGGCGGGAGTAGGTATGGTATGGCTCGTCGGAAATAATGGTGATTTTGCCCTTTTTATCGATTTGGCGGATACCCTCCACACAGCCTACGGCCGCGGCGGAATTGCCGATGATGACATAGTTCATATTACCGCTCCTCCCATTCAATCGCTTTGTTGGGGCATCCCCTGACACAGGCGGGTGTTCCTCCGGCGTTCTTCACACAAAGCTCACATTTCTGCACCACGCCGCCTTCCGATGGTGTGATACAGCCGTACGGGCAGGTGAGCACGCAGGTATAGCAGCCCACGCATTTGTCCTGGTTGACCTCTATAACACCGTTCTCCACAGACAGCGCTCCCGTAATACAGCCCTTTACGCACAGCGGCTCCTCACAGTGGCGGCAGGAGACGGCAAAGCTGACAGAGTTATGCTCCTCAATCCGGATACGCGGGTTGATGGTGATATTTTTCAGGGCCTTTGCCATATCGTCCTTGCCGGAATTCGCGAACGCGCAGTAATATTCGCAGAGATGGCAGCCAAGGCACCATTTTTCATTGACATAAATTCGTTTCATAGCCACATCTCCTTATTCTCCGGCATGCTTGATGCCGAGTATGCCGAGCTCCTTCTGCGTCAGGCCGATTCCCCTGAGCATCAAGCGGTTGCCGCGCAGGGCTTCAATGGAGTTGATGCCCATTCCGCCCATCATTTCCTTGATTTCGTGGTCCCAGGCCGTCACGAGGTTTACGAGCCGTTCACACCCGATATCGGGGTTTAAGCGCCGCACAAGCTCAGGGCGCTGCGTGGCAATGCCCCAGTTGCACTTGCCGGTCTGGCAGCTCCGGCACAAATGGCAGCCAAGCGCCAGAAGCGCGCTTGTCGCAATATATACGGCGTCCGCGCCGAGCGCTATGGCCTTGACGATATCCGAGCTGCTGCGGATAGAGCCGCCGGCGACAATCGAGACGCTGCCGCGGATTCCCTCGTCGCGCAGGCGCTGGTCGACTGCCGCGAGCGCAAGCTCAACCGGGATGCCGACGTTGTCGCGGATTCTCGTCGGCGCGGCGCCCGTCCCGCCGCGGAAGCCGTCGATTGCGATAATATCCGCGCCGCCCCTTGCAATGCCGCTTGCAATTGCCGCCACGTTATGCACCGCCGCAATCTTGACGATAACCGGCTTTTTATAATCCGTCGCCTCTTTTAAGGAATAGACGAGCTGGCGCAAATCCTCAATGGAATAAATATCGTGGTGCGGCGCGGGGGAGATGGCGTCGGAGCCTTCGGGAATCATGCGCGTTTTTGAAATGTCTCCTACAATCTTCGTGCCCGGCAGATGTCCGCCGATACCGGGCTTTGCGCCCTGGCCAATTTTAATTTCAATCGCCGCGCCCTGCTCTAAATAATCCTTATAGACGCCGAAACGCCCGGAAGCCACCTGCACGATGGTGTTTTTTCCGTACTGATAAAAATCCTTGTGCAGGCCGCCCTCGCCCGTGTTATAAAAGGTGCCGAGCTCCTTTGCCGCGCGCGCAAGGCTTTCATGCGCGTTGTAGCTGATGGAGCCGTAGGACATGGCGGAAAACATGATGGGAACCTTCAGCTCAAGCTGCGGGCTGAGGTTGTTTTTGATGCGGCCTTTATCGTCGCGATCCACCCGCTGCGGCTTTTTGCCGAGAAAGGTCTTCGTTTCCATCGGCTCGCGCAGCGGGTCAATGGAAGGGTTTGTCACCTGGGAGGCGTTGATGAGCATTTTGTCCCAGTAGATTGGGTATTCCTGCGGGTTGCCCATGGAGGACAGCAGCACGCCGCCCGTGCCCGCCTGGCGGTAAACCTCGCTGATGGCGTCCTTCGTCCAGTTTTTGTTTTCCTTAAAGGTGTGGTCCGTCTTGACTATTTTCAGCGCCCTTGTCGGACACAGCGCGACGCAGCGGTGGCAGACGACGCATTTCGATTCGTCCGCGAACATCATACCAAGCTCTTTATCGTAATGGTGCACGTTGTTTGCGCACTGCCTTTCGCACACGCGGCAGGTTATGCACCTTGTATGGTCGCGCACAACCTCATATTCGGGGTATAAAAAATTGACCGGCATTAGTTCGCACCTCCGTTTACTGTGACGACGACGGGTTCCCCGCCCTTGGGCGCCCAGATTTTGTTGGGCTCAGGCTCGATTACACGGATTGCGGCTTCCTCGCTTGCAAGGTAAACCATATCATTTTTCTCCCCGACGACCATGGAACGCAGCTTCAGCCTGTCGTTTAGGGCCATCAGCCCGCCGGTAAAGCCGACAAGGATGGAAAATGGGCCGGTAATCAAAAAGCTTGCGAAAGCGTTGCGCAAATAGGTCATGCGCTCGCGCTGCGCCTTCGGCATTGTTTCGATGGTGCTCCAAAACGGCGCCGCCATCACAAAGGCCGCCTCCTCATAGGTCAGCCCCTGCTTGCGCACGAGGTAATCTATAATATAGGTAATCGCCTCCGTGTCGGTAAGGAGGGTACAGCTGTAGCCCATCATTTCAATATAGCGGCGGTTTGCGTCGTAAGAGGAAATTTCCCCGTTATGTACGACCGAGCAGCCAAGCATCGCAAACGGGTGCGCGCCGCCCCACCAGCCGGGGGTGTTTGTCGGATAACGTCCGTGCGCTGTCCAGCAGTAGCCCTCATACTCGTCCAAACGGTAAAATACGCCGACGTCCTCCGGGTAGCCGACCGCCTTGAACGCGCCCATATCCTTCCCGCTTGAGAAGACATACGCGCCGTTTATTTCTTTATTGATATGCATCACGCTTTTAAAAACGAACTCGTCCTCCGACACCTGCATGGCCTCCACGCGGTAGGGGAGGGGCTTCACAAAGTAACGCCAGATGAGGGGCTCGTCGGTAATCGCCTTGAGCTTACGGGTCGGCATTTTCGACATGCTGACGATTTCAAAGCTGCCGCTTATATATTTATAACATTGCTCCTTTGAAAAATCATCGTCGTAAAATACATGGAAGGCGTAAAAATCCTTGAATTCCGGATAAATACCGTAAGCGGCAAAGCCTCCGCCGAGGCCGTTGCTCCTGTCGTGCATGACGGAAATCGATTGAATGATGCTTTCCCCATTCATCCTCGTTCCGTTTTTTGAAATCATGCCCGAAATCGCGCAGCCGGACGGTATTCTTACCTGTCCCTCTCTCATAACGTTTCCTCCTTATTGATTCACATATTCAGCCTGTTGCATATACTATCATATAGTAAGGGTATGAAAACAAATATTAATGCCGACAAGCTTGTTTTGCATGTTTTACTTTTAATATTTCATAAACAGCTGGTATAAGTTGCGTAAGCAACAGGATATATACTGATTATTGAAATTGTTGTAATTAAAACCTGCATTTTTATCCGTAGCACATTATACCCCCGCACGAAGAAGCATGTCAAGCATTTCTTTTTAATTTTTGAAATTTGTTTGGATAAAATTTCATGAAATGTTAAATATAGCTGATTTAATTTGACAAACAGCGTTTCAAATGCAAGTTTTTTATAAAATCCTGCAAAATCTGAAAAAATCATTGACAAATGGAATTGGCTGGTATATACTCTAGACATAACAGCAACGGCGCTGTAGGGAATTCCCCTGCGGCGCCGTTTTGTTTTACTAAAATATTTTTTAGGGACAGGAGTTTTTAGTATGGCAAGTATTCCTGAGATTTTCGGCAGCATGGTATTCGATGATGTATCGATGAAGGAACGGCTTCCGAAGCAAACCTATAAGGCGCTGAAGAAAACCATCGAGCTTGGCGAGGCGCTCGACATCAATGTGGCAAACATTGTTGCAAACGCCATGAAGGACTGGGCAGTTGAAAAGGGAGCCACCCATTACACCCACTGGTTCCAGCCGATGACCGGCATTACAGCGGAAAAGCACGACAGCTTTATCAACCCGACCGACGACGGCAGGGCGATTATGGAATTTTCCGGCAAGGAGCTCATTAAGGGCGAGCCGGACGCTTCGAGCTTCCCGTCCGGCGGGCTGCGCGCAACCTTTGAGGCCAGGGGCTACACCGCCTGGGACCCGACCTCCTATGCGTTTGTCAAGGACGATACCCTTTGTATCCCGACCGCTTTCTGCTCCTATACGGGCGAAGCGCTCGATAAAAAGACGCCGCTGCTGCGTTCCATGGACCGTATCAGCACAGAAGCGCTGCGTATTCTCCGTTTGTTCGGCGACGAGGAAACAACCAGGGTGCTTACCACCGTAGGTGCGGAGCAGGAGTATTTCCTGATTGACAAGAAGCTCTACGAAAAACGAAAAGACCTAATCTATACGGGACGGACGCTGTTCGGCGCGCGCGCGCCCAAAGGACAGGAGCTTGAGGACCACTATTTCGGCACCATCAAGCCGCGCGTTTCCGAATATATGAAGGACCTTGACCAAGAGCTTTGGAAGCTTGGTGTATTTGCAAAAACAAAGCACAACGAGGTCGCCCCCGGCCAGCATGAGCTCGCCCCGATTTTTACCACAACAAACCTTGCGACCGACCACAACCAGCTTACAATGGAAATTATGCGTAAGGTCGCCAGAAGGCACGGTATGGTATGCCTGCTGCATGAAAAGCCGTTTGCGGGCGTAAACGGAAGCGGTAAGCACAACAACTGGTCGCTGTCCACCAACACGGGCAAAAACCTGCTCGACCCGGGCAAAACGCCGAAAGATAACGCGCAGTTCCTGCTGATTCTGATGGCTGTCATCAAGGCGGTCGACGAGTACCAGGATTTGCTCCGCCTATCCGTCGCAAGCGCGGGCAACGACCACCGCTTAGGCGCGAACGAGGCGCCGCCGGCAATTATTTCGATGTTCCTCGGTGATGAGCTGACGGAGATTCTCGATTCCATAGAGAACAATTCAGAATATGCAAACAAGGGCTCTGTCAGGATGGAAATGGGCACTGTCGTCCTCCCGAACATCAAAAAGGACACGACCGACCGCAACCGTACCTCCCCGTTTGCCTTTACCGGCAACAAGTTCGAGTTCCGCATGCTCGGCTCTGCGCTCAACATAGCCTGCCCGAACATTATGCTCAACACGATTGTCGCGGAGGCGTTCTGTGAGTTCGCCGACGAGCTTGAAAACGCGGAGGATATCAGGACGGCTGTGATGAACCTAATCAAAAGGGAATACAAGGAACATAAAAGGATTATCTTTAACGGCAACAACTATTCCGACGAGTGGGTTGAAGAAGCGAGGAAGAGGGGACTTCTAAACCTTCGTACCATGCCGGAGGCCATGCGCTATTACATCGCGGATAAGAATATTGGTTTATTTATGAAAAATAGTATCTTTACCGAGCCGGAGGTTCATTCCCGCTATGAAATCCAGCTCGAAAACTATACGAAGGTATTAAATATTGAAGCGCTGACCATGCTCGACATGGCAAAGAAGGATATTCTTCCGGGTGTTTCGGCCTATGTAAAAGAGCTGACCGAAACGGCTAACGCGAAAAAAGCGCTTTGCGCCGATATTCCGTGCGACGCGGAAATCGATTTGGTCAAAAAGCTTTCTTCGCTCACGGTATGCTTTTCAAAGAAGATTGCTGCGCTTGAGCAGGCGCTGCTCGGCACCAAAGAGGTCGAAGGCGTACAGGAGCTCGCGGATTATTATAAGGACCATGTGTTTGCCGCCATGCAGGAGCTGCGCGCGGTAGCCGACGAAATGGAAATTAACACCTCGTCAAAATACTGGCCTTATCCTTCTTACGGACAGCTGCTGTTCGGCGTATACGACTAACCTTTCTTAGTACCCATAGGTATTAAGAAAATCGCCGGGAGACCGGCGTTTAAATAAATGACACAACGGCGTGTATTTCATACTGGGACAGGAAGCGAGAGCTTTGCGGTTGGTATGAATACGCGCCGATTTTATTTTCGGGGAGGAATTGGTATGTTCCCAAACATGGAATTTTCTGCTGTTAACACAATATGGGTTCTCGTAGGCGCCGCATTGGTATTCTTTATGCAGGCGGGCTTTGCGATGGTGGAGACGGGCTTCACCAGGGCAAAGAATGCCGGCAATATCATCATGAAAAACCTGATGGACTTTGCAATCGGCACGCCGCTTTACTGGCTGGCCGGCTTTGGTATTATGTTCGGCACCTCGAACCTCTATTTCGGCGGCTTCGACTTTTTCGGGCTTACCGGCGATTATTCGGCGGTGCTTCCCGACGGCGTCCCGCTCTTTGCTTTCATGATTTTCCAGACGGTTTTCTGTGCGACAGCCGCTACGATTGTATCAGGCGCGATGGCGGAACGTACAAAGTTCAGCGCGTACTGTATTTATTCAGCGGCAATCAGCCTGATTATCTACCCGATTTCCGGCCACTGGATTTGGGGCGGCGGCTGGCTCGCGGGGCTCGGCTTCCATGATTTCGCGGGCTCCACGGCTGTTCATATGGTCGGCGGCGTCGCGGCGCTTGTCGGCGCGAAAATACTCGGCCCCCGTATCGGAAAATACGGCAGGGACGGAAAGCCCAAGGCTATCCCCGGCCACAGCCTTACACTCGGCGCGCTCGGCGTGTTTATCCTCTGGTTCTGCTGGTTTGGCTTCAACGGAGGCTCTACCGTGTCCATGGAAGGCCCGGCCATCTTCAACGCGGGCGAGGTTTTCTTTACAACAAACCTCTGCGCGGCGGTCGCTACCGTCACGGTTATGGCAATTACCTGGATTCGGTATAAAAAGCCGGACGTTTCCATGACGCTCAACGGCGCGCTTGCCGGATTAGTCGCCATTACGGCGGGCTGCGACACGGTCGACCCGTGGGCGGCGGCGGTCATAGGCATTATTTCCGGCTTCGCGGTCGTATTCGGCATTGAATTTATCGATAAGGTTTGTAAGATAGACGACCCGGTCGGCGCGGTCGGCGTCCATGGAATCTGCGGCGCGCTCGGTACGCTCTGTGTAGGACTGTTCTCAAACGGCTACGGCACTGGCGATAAAAAGGGCCTGTTCCTCGGCGGCGGCTTTGAGGTGCTCGGCACACAGGCAATCGGCGTGTTCTCGGTTATGGCGTATGTCGCGGTTGTCATGATTGCCGTATTCCTCATCATCAAGCATACGGTCGGTCTTCGCGTTTCGAAGGAAGAGGAGACGGTCGGCCTCGATATTATGGAGCACGGCCTTGTCAGCAGCTATGCGGACTTTATGCCTACGGTCGTCAGCAGCGCTTCCCTTGATGACCCGTCTATGAGCGTTACAGGCGACGTTTCCGTAATGGACGCCGTACCCGTACAGGTCGCGGCAGCCGGCAGCGTCCCTGCTTCCGACGTGAAGCTTACGAAAATCGACATCCTGCTCAAGCAGAGCAAGCTTGAAGAACTCAAGACCGCAATGGACGCCATCGGCATTACCGGCATGACGGTCACACAGGTGCTCGGCTGCGGCGTACAGAAGGGCAAAGCGGAATATTACCGCGGAGTTCCTGTCGAGATGAACCTCCTGCCGAAGATGCAGGTAGAAATTGTCGTCAGCAGGATACCGGTACAGACGGTCATCGACGCGGCAGTCAAGGCGCTTTACACGGGACACATCGGCGACGGAAAAATCTTTGTCTACAATGTGGAGGACGTTATCAAGGTCCGCACAGGGGAGAGAGGCTATGCTGCCTTGCAGGATATAGAATAACAAAGCCTGTCCCTATTATTCACATATAGGAAGCCCCGTCCGAGCGGTTGAGCACGGGCGGGGCTTTCCTTTTTGTATGCCATTTGTGGTATGGAAAGGCCAATATCCACCTATAGGGAAAAAGCGGCATACTTACTTTGAAGCAAAGGGATGGGAGTTTTTTTCATAGAAATGATGGGAAACGCCATAATGCTGAAAGCGTTTATATTCCAGCATAAAACGCCCCGCAGAGAAACCTCTGCGGGGCGTTTTTTAGAATTGTTTTATTTGAGATAGGTGCCGTTTGTTCCAATCTTGCCGTCGATTCCCGTAAAGCCGTTAGAAGAGAGTACGTAAACCCTCATGTTGCCCTTACCGGAGGCAGGGATGGAAAGCTTGCCGTCCGTTACGTTCTTTACGTCGCCCGTTACGGCGTCGATGTACTTACCGTTGGGGATATTCGTAAAGTTCGCGGAGCCCGTTACGCTTACGCAAGCGAAGCTGTCCACACCGTCGCCTGTGAAGCGGCGCTTGTAAGCCATATCGCCGGTTACGTTATCGGTCGAATACTGGCCCTTCTGGAGCGCGGGGATTGCGCGCCTGATTTGGTTGAGCCTCTGGATATGCTTTGCAAGCGGGTAGTTGAGCGTGTCGGCTACCGCGCCGCTCGCTGTGTATTCGCTGAAATCGGTCGCTGTAACATTGCCTTCGAGGTGGTCGCCGAAGTAGGCGCGTCCCGTAGTGGAAAGCGGTGCATTCGGGCCGACGTCTATGACCTGGCCCTTCTGGAATTCGATTTCACTGCCGTAATAGAGGCAGGGGATTCCGCGGAAGGTAAAGATAAGGTTCAGGTTTTCCGCCCATGCCTGCGTACCGGAATTATACCTGGTCGTCTGGCTGGAGTCGGGGCCGTAGTCGTGGGAATCAACATACATGACGTTCCAGGTGGAATCGTTGATATACTGGTCCTCAGCAAGGCCGGCGCGGTAAGCTTCCTGCGCGTTGTCGAAGTTCCAGTGCATCGAGAAATCGATGACGCCCGTGCCGTTCGATTTGCTGTAGTCGGGCGTATGGTAGTTGTTGCCCTTTAAGAAAGCGTTGTCGCTCGTTTCGACATTCTGCGTATTGTTGTGCGCGTCGTAATGCGCATATGCGTTTTCATAGTTGGATTCCCAATCCGTTGTGCTCCAGTTGTTCTTCCACTGGCTTTCCGTTTCCGCCCAGGTGAAGAACGGGGGGGAGCTGGAGGGAATGTTGTGGTTCCATACGTCGCGGACACGCGCGCAGACCTCACCGAAGATATAGAAATTATCCACCTTTTTGAATACCGGGAAGTATGCGGAGTTGAGCGTCCAGCGGTTGATATGCTTCTCTGTGTCGAGACGGAAAGCGTCGACGCCCATATTGACGTAATCCATATAGGAGCTGGTCAGGAAGGTCGCAACCTCCTGGTTTTCCGTATTGATATCGACGCAGTCGCCCGCCATCTGGCCGGTCTGCTCAATTTTGCTTTCATAACCCATGTCGGGTGAATGATGGTAATAATTCTTTACGTCATGATTCTTGCCGTCGGTATTTTTCATAATAGCAAGCCTTGCCTGGTACTGTGCGGCCGGCGTCATTGAATCATAGTTCGGATAAGACTTTACGAATTCCGAACCCTCAATCGGGACCATGCTGGAGATGTTGGCCAAATCCTGCACATTTTCATACTTTTTCTCAAACATCGGGGCAAGGAAGGCTTCGCCGAAATTGCCCGTGTGGTTCCACACGACGTCCTGTACAATCTTCATGCCCTTTTCATGCACCGCGTCGATTAGG